>JAESGM010000651.1_pt1 | contig 19186 bp, 15 predicted proteins | sample 9269721 | NCBI WGS metagenome assembly JAESGM01 (sample SAMN15720920, study PRJNA650825) | algae metagenome | isolation source: Komarekiella atlantica HA4396-MV6 and co-occurring heterotrophs from... | place: USA: Theobald House, Kauai, HI | collected 2009-07-29 | reverse complement strand
TGCTTGTTCATCTCCTCGAAATCGAACACGTAATTGAACGCACGCCGCAGCCGCGCGTCCTTGAACTTGTCGCGGCGCGTGTTGAAGACAAACGCCTGCATCACGCCGGAACTGCGGATCTCGAACTCCTCGAGAATGACGCGCTTGTCCTTCACCGCGGGGAAATCGTAGGACGTCGCCCAGTTCTTGGCGCTGTTCTCCGTCCGCCAGTCGATATGGTCGGCCTTGAACGCTTCCAGCGCCACCGTCGAATCGCGGAAATACTCGTAACGCAATTCGTTCAGGTTGTTCTGCCCGACATTCACGGGAAGCTTGTCGCCCCAGTAATCCCTCACGCGCTCATAGACGACGGTACGGCCGGCGACGAACTCCTTCACCTTGTAGGCGCCGCAGCCGAGCGGCGGCTCCAGCGTCGTTGCGGCGATGTCGCGCTTGCGGCCCTGTGCGTCGGTGCCTTCCCACCAGTGCTTCGGCAGCACGATGAGCTGACCGACAATCTGCGGCAACTCGCGATTGCCCGGCCCGTCGAATGTGAACGAGACTTCGCGCTCACCGATTTTTTCCGCTTTCGTCACGTGCCGGTAATAGGCCGACAATTGCGGACTGTTCTTCTTCCAGGCCTCGAGCGAGAAGATCACGTCTTCCACGGTCACGGGCTTGCCATCATGCCATTTTGCTTGCGGCCGCAGGCGATAGGTCACCGCGGAAAAATCCTCGGGGTGGCTGACCGCCTCGGCAAGCAGGCCGTATTCGGTCGAGACCTCGTCCATCGCCTGCACCATCAGCGTGTCGTAAATGTTGTTCAGGCCCGCCGCGACCGAGCCTTTCACGCCGGCAACGACATAATTGAAATTGTCGAAGGTGCCGAACGCGATCTGCCGCGCGGCGCCGCCTTTCGGCGCGGCCGGGTTCACGTAATCGAAATGCTTGAAGCCTTCGGCATATTTGAGGTCGCCGAACAGGGACAACCCGTGCCGCCACGCTTTCGGCGCGGCGCCTTGCGCGGCGGCCGGTTGCGGGATCGCGGATTGCAACGCAGCGAATGCGGGGGCGGACAAGGCGGCGGCGCCGGCGCGCAGCAGATTTCGGCGGGACAGGCTCACAAATCTCTCCGGGTATTACGCGGCAATGACATCAAAACATCTTCTGCAACGATGTGTGTCGCTTTTGCGGATCGGAACCGTCTCAAATGGGCGTCATCACACAGAACTTACCTCCTAGCTGGGCATCCGGCCACCCTATGCAAGAAGTACGCAAGAGGTAGGTAACGAGACCACAACGCAAAACGGCCGGGAATCTCTCCCGGCCGCCTTACCTTACGTCGATTTAATTTCCCGTCGCCGTGCTACTTGGCCGGCGCCTGTGCGGCCTGCGGCAACGGCGCGGGGTTGTCGGCCAGCGTATGCAGGTAGTTGATCAGGTCGGCGCGCTGGGTGGCGCGGGAGAGACCCGCATAGCTCATGCTGGTGCCGGGAACGTAGGCCTTCGGCGCGGCCAGGAACTGATCCAGATTCTCGTAAGTCCACTCGCCGCCTTTGCCCTTCATGGCGGCCGAATAGTTGAAGCCCGCAACCGCCGCCTTGACGCGGTTCACGATGCCATAGAGATTCGGTCCGACGCGGTTGGGGCCGCCCTTGTCAAAGGTATGGCAGGACGCGCATTGCTTGGCGGCGGCCTGGCCGCGCTGCGGGTCGGAATTCGCGAGGCGAACCGCGATCGGCTCGGCCGGCTCCGGCTTGGCCGCGGTTTCCGTGCCCGCCTGCTCCGGAACGGCAATCTCAAATCCCGGCTTGGCCGGCTGGTGCGGCGCAAAAATCGCGCCCGCCGCGATATTCAGCGAGAGCAGAACGAGGCAGGTGCCGAGCACCGCGCCCATGATTTTGTTGAGTTCGAAGGAGTCCATGGAAGTCCGGCTCGCGCCTGCGCACAGCAGAAAAGGTGAATATCCGCGAAGACTGGCCCGCGGCGGGGCAGAGATAGCCGGTTTGCCTCGCTTCTTGCAACCCGTATAAACAAGCCGCCCCCTGCAACATTGGTTCAGGCCGGACCCTCCGGCATGGCGCCGGGGCGGGCGTCTAACCGCATGGCTTCGCACGACATTCTGATCCTGATCCCGGCCCGCATGGCAGCCACGAGGCTGCCCGGAAAACCGCTGGCGGACATCGCGGGCGAGCCGATGATCGCGCATGTCATTCGCCGCGCCCATGAGGCCAGGCTGGGCCCTGTGGTCGTGGCCACCGACGACGAGGTGATTTTCGCGGCGGTGGAGAAGGCCGGCGCCCGGGCACTGATGACCCGGACCGACCACGCGTCCGGCTCCGACCGCATCTTCGAGGCCCTCGAACTGGCCGACCCTGAGAAAAAGGCCCGCATCGTGGTCAACATGCAGGGCGACCTGCCGACCTTGAGCCCCGGCGATCTGACCGCGGCCGTTCGCCTGCTGGACGATCCGGCCGTCGATATCGGCACCATTGCCGCCGAGATCCGCAATCCGGAGGAAGAGACCAACCCGAATGTCGTGAAAGTGGTCGGCTCGCCGCTGTCCGCACGGCGGCTGCGGGCGCTCTATTTCAGCCGCGCCACCGCGCCTTACGGCGAGGGCCCGCTCTACCATCACATCGGCCTTTATGCTTACCGGCGCCAGGCGCTCGCCCGTTTCGTCGGCCTGTCGCCCTCGCCGCTGGAAAAGCGCGAAAAGCTCGAACAATTGCGGGCTCTGGAAGCCGGCATGCGCATCGACGTCGCTATCGTTAACAGCGTGCCGCTCGGCGTCGACACGCCGGAAGACCTCGAAACCGCGCGCCGCATGCTTGCGCGTTGACACTCCGCCTTTTCACCGCGTAACGGAACCGCATGAGCGCAAAGCAGAAAATCGTTTTCCAGGGTGAGCCGGGGGCGAATTCGCACCTCGCCTGCCGCGAGGCCTATCCCGATTACGAGCCGGTCGCCTGCCCCACCTTCGAGGATGCCTTCGCCGCGGTGTCGTCGGGCGAGGCCGCGCTCGGCATGATCCCGATCGAGAATTCCATCGCCGGCCGTGTCGCGGACATTCATCACCTGATGCCGCATTCGGGGCTACACATCGTCGCCGAGTGGTTTCTGCCCGTGCGCCATCAATTGCTGGGCCTCAAGGGCACAACACTCGCCGACATCAAGACAGTCGAGAGTCACGTGCACGCGCTCGGGCAGTGCCGCAACATCATCCGCAAGCTGAAGATCAAGGCGATCGTCGCCGCCGACACGGCGGGCTCGGCGCGCGAAGTGTCGGAAGCCGGCGACAAGACGCGCGCCGCCATCGCGACGAAACTCGCGGCCGACATTTACGGCCTCGATGTCCTGTCCGAGAACATCGAGGACGAAGAGCACAACACCACGCGCTTCATCGTGCTGGCGCGCGAAGCGCGGCATGCGCAGAGCGGCAATGGTCCGGTCGTCACCACATTCGTCTTCCGCGTGCGCAACATTCCCGCCGCGCTCTACAAGGCGATGGGCGGCTTCGCCACCAACGGCGTCAACATGACGAAGCTGGAAAGCTACATGATCGAGGGCAATTTCTTCGCCACGATGTTCTATGCCGACATCGAGGGCCATCCCGACGATCACAACGTGGCGCTGGCGCTGAAGGAGCTGGAATTCTTCTCCAAGGAGATGAAGATCCTCGGCGTCTATCCCGCACATCCTTATCGCGCGAGCTTCAAGGAAGCGGCGGAATAATTCACCCTCCCCTAGAGGGGGAGGGTAAACTCAAATCTTCTGATTATACTCGCCGACATCCGGGTGCTGGCGCAGCACGGCGTCCACCGCCTTGAACATGTCGTGCATGCGCTGCTCCGACGCGGGGCTTTCGACGACGACGACCAGTTCCGGCTTGTTCGACGACGCACGCACAAGGCCCCAGGTTCCGTCCTCGACCGTGACGCGCACGCCGTTGACGGTGACAAGATCGCGGATCGGCTGCCCGGCGACCTTCTCGCCTTTCGCCTGCGCAGTCTCGAAATGCTTCACCACCTTGTCGACAATGCCGTATTTCTTTTCGTCATCGCAATGCGGCGCCATCGTTGGCGACGACCAGGTCTTCGGCAACGCATCCTTGAGGTCGGCCATGCTCTTTCCCGGATTGCGGTCGAGCATGTCGCAGACCGCGATCGCGGAGACGAGCCCGTCGTCATAGCCGCGACCGAACGGCTCGCGGAAGAAGAAGTGGCCCGACTTCTCGAAACCCACCATTGCGCCAAGTTCGTTGGTGCGGCGTTTCATGTAGGAATGGCCGGTCTTCCAGTACTCGACCTTCGCCTTGTTCTTCTGCAGTTCGGGATCGGTCATGAACAGGCCGGTGGACTTCACGTCCACGACGAAGCTGGCGCCCGGATGCAGCTTCGAGATGTCGCGCGCCAGCATCACGCCGATCTTGTCGGCGAAGATTTCGTCGCCGGTATTGTCGACGACGCCGCAGCGGTCGCCGTCGCCGTCGAATCCGAAGCCGACATCGGCCTTCGACGCGAGCACCGCATCGCGCATGGCGTGCAGCATCTTCATGTCTTCGGGATTGGGATTGTATTTCGGGAAGGTGTGATCGAGCTCGCAGTCGAGCGGCACGACATCGACGCCGAGCGCCTCGAGGATGCGCGGCGCGAAGGCCCCCGCCGTGCCGTTGCCGCACGCAACCACGGCGCGCAGCTTGCGCTTCAGTTTCGGGCGGCTGGTGAGGTCGGCGATGTAGCGCTCCGGGAAATTCTCCACGAACACATATTGCCCGCCGCCCTTCAGATCGAATTTGGCATTCAGCACGATCTCTTTCAGGCGCTTCATCTCGTCCGGGCCGAAGGTGAGCGGGCGGTTGGCGCCCATCTTCACGCCGGTCCAGCCATTGTCGTTGTGCGAAGCGGTCACCATCGCGACGCAGGGCACGTCCAGATCGAACTGCGCGAAATAGGCCATCGGCGACAGCGCCAGCCCGATGTCATGCACCTTGCAGCCGGCCGCCAGGAGCCCCGACACCAGCGCCAGCTTCACCGACGCCGAATAGCCGCGGAAGTCATGGCCGGTGACGATCTCCGGCTTCACGCCCATCTCACGGATCAGCGTGCCGAGCCCCATGCCCAGGGCCTGCAGGCCCATGAGGTTGATTTCCTTGTCGAGCAGCCAGCGCGCGTCGTATTCGCGAAAGCCCGTCGGCTTCACCATCGGCCCGGATTCATAGGCATAGGTGTTGGGCTGGAGCGACGGCTGGGGCTTGGGAAACATTCACGGTCCTCGGGAACGGGCGGGATTCGGCGGGAGCAATAGCCTAAAGCGCATGCGGCGGGAATGGTTGCGCGCCGCCGCGCATCTGGTCGCCAAAAATGTCGAGAGTAAGGTTAGTTTTCGAGGACCAGCTTGCCGCCGGCATATTCGAAGCGCTTCAGCCTGCCGAGATAGGCCATGCCGAGCAGGTTTTCATTCAGCGCCCTGTCCGGCATCACCAGCGCGGGCACATCGCGGACGACCAGTCCGCCGATATCGACGGAGCCGAGCGTCACCGGCGCCGCCTTCACCATTCCATTCGCGGTCTGCACACGCGCGGTGTAGTCGTTGAACGACGGAAAGATGCCGAGCCGCCTGGCGTCGTCCGCGGTGAGGGCGATCACCGACGCGCCGGTATCCACCATGAAGTTGAGCCGGCGTCCGTCGACACGGGCCTCGGCCTGGAAGTGGCCACGGCGATCACGAGAGAGAGTGACGGAACGGCGCCCGTTCGATGCCGGCGCCTGCGCGGCGACGCCGACAGTCGTCTGCGCGGGTTTCGCGGACGTGGTCGGGCTCTTGTCCATCCAGCTCGCCACGAGGCCGGCGACAGCCAGCATCAGCGCCGAAAAAACGATGACCGAACGTATCATGGATGTCAGCAGCCTTCTCCTGGCAATCGCCGCCATAGGAGCACGGACGTTTCTCGATCTCGCTAATCGCGGCGGAAGACCGCGTCGATTTGCCCGACAGCGTTAATAACCTGCAGCGGAAATAGAGCGCCTTCTAAAGGACCGCCGCTTCAGGTCAGCCGCGTGGTCCGGGCTTCCAGGACCCATATCTCGAAGAATTTCGCCAGCAGGCGGCTCAGCGTATTCGCCGAGGCGGCGCCGGTGCGCACGCGGGTCTCCACCGTCAGGGTCTCCTGCCGCAGGCCTGCGGCCGGATTGGTGATCATCGCGAGGGCCAGCACCCGCAGGCCGTAGCGCCGTGCGAGGATCGTCTCAGGCACGATGGCCATGCCCACCATGTCGGCGCCGAGCGCCTGCGCCGCGCGAATATCCGCCGGCGTCTCGAAGCTGGGGCCAGGGAAGAACATGAAGACGCCTTCATGCGCCTTGCGGCCGAGCTGGCCGGCCGCCAGCGCGAAGCGCTCGCGCAAATGCCGGTCATAGGCGCCGAGCAGATCGACGAAACGCTCGCGGCCGATCTCGCCGATCAGCGGATTGAGACCGGTCATGTTGATGTGATCGGTGATCGTCACGATGCTGCCGACCGGAATATCGCTCCGGATCGCTCCCGCCGCGCCGACCGTCACCATCGACCTCGCGCCGAGAAGCGATAGCGTTTCCACCGGAACACGCATCGCATTGATGTCGGCCGCTTCATTGAAGTTGGCGCGGCCGCGGAACGCCGCAATGCGCGCCGAGCCGAGAAGACCGATCACCAGTTCGGGCTTCTCTTCGCCCGCCGGCATCGGAAAGCCCGGCAAATCGCTGTAGGGAATGCTGATCGCCTGCTCGACCATATCGGCAAGGCCGGTGAGGCCGCCGCCAAGCATGAGCCCCACGTCGATCTGGGCGTCGCCGATCTGCGAGCGGATGACGTCGATGCACTGGGCGGCTGGGCTTGTCATTCCCCGCTGCATAGCAAAGGAGGCGTTATTAAAGTTTTTAAGAAAACGGTCCGCAGCATGGTGAAGATTAAGTTGCGCGTGACACTTCAGGTTCCGCGTGGCTTGGCGCGGCGCGTGGCGGGCGCAGCGATGGGATCGTCCGGCCAGGGATGGCGCGGATAGCGGCCCTTCATCTCGGTCTTCACCGCCTGATAGCTGCCGCGCCAGAAGCCGGGCAAGTCGCGCGTCACCTGCACCGGACGGTGCGCCGGCGACAACAGTTCAATCACCAGTGGCACCCGCCCGCCCGCAATCGCAGGATGTTGGCCGAGACCGAACAATTCCTGCACGCGGATGGAAATTGTCGGACCGGCTTCCGCCTCATAGTCGATGGCGGCCTGCGTGCCGGTCGGCGCCTCGAAATGCGTCGGCGCCTCCTCGTCCAGTCGGCGACGCAAATTCCAAGGCAGCAGACCGGTGATCGCAGTCGTGAGGTCGTCAGCGGACAATACCGAGATTGATGTCTTGTCGAACAGGATCGGCGCAAGCCAGTCCGCAACGCTGGCCGCCAGCGCGGCATCGGACAAGTCCGGCCATTCGTCGCCTTCCGACTTGCGCAGGAACATTACACGGTCTCGCCATTGCGTCAGCGATCTGGTCCAGGGCAGACGCTGCAGGCCGGCCGCCGCGATCGCATCGGCCAGCTTGCGTGCCGTCTCTTCATTGGGCGTCACCTGAACGATCTGTTCCGACAATGCGATTGCGCCCAGCCGGCGGCTCTTGCGGCCACGGAGGCTTAACGTCGCCACGTCAACGGTGATGTCGTCCCGCTGTTCGATATGCGCGGCAAAGCGCGACTCGATCTCCGCAAGCGAAATCGGCGCGGCCAGCAGGATGCGGCTCTGCGCGGCGGTGCCGGTCAGTTCGGCCACGGCGATAAACTGTTCGCGCGCGAGATTCGACGCCGGATCGACATTGGCGCCGCGGCCATTGGCCAGAAGAAAACTTCCGCCGCTGCCACGGCTGCGCGCAATGCGATCGGGATAGGCGAGCGAAAGGATGACGCCGGGGGAGAGATCGCCGTTATCCTTTGCCTTCGTCGCGCCGCGCGCCTCTTCCGCCCACCGCGCCGCCATGCGTCGCGCATCCTCGGCACGTCGGGAGCGGTCGCGGCGCAGATTGTCGAGCCGGTGCGTGAGATCGACGGCGTCACCACCAAGGCCGCGTTCAGTCACCAGCAGAGCAATGTCAGCAGCAAGCCCGCCAGCACCCTCCCGCGCGGCGTCGATCACCATGCGCGCCAGCCGCGGCGGCAATGGCAGCGCACGCACAGCACGGCCTTCGTCGGTGATGCGGCCATCCACGTCAAGGCAGTCGAGTTCGGTCAGCAATTTGACGGCTTCGGTGAATGCGGCGCGCGGCGGCGCATCGAGGAACGACAGCTTCGCGGGATCGCTCACGCCCCATTGCGCCAGATCGAGCGCGAAGGATGACAGATCGGCGGCAAGGATTTCGGGGCGCGCGAAGGCTTCGAGCGAATTCGTCTCTGGCTCATCCCACAGCCGATAGCAGACGCCCGGCTCGGTGCGGCCGGCGCGGCCGCGCCTTTGATCGGCCGCGGCGCGCGAGACGCGCACGGTTTCCAGCCGCGTGACGCCGACATCCGGCTCGAAACGCGGCACACGGGCGAGCCCTGAATCGATCACGACGCGCACGCCCTCGATGGTGAGCGAGGTTTCCGCGATCGAAGTCGCCAGTACCACCTTGCGGCGTCCCGCCGGCGCGGGCGAAATCGCCTGATCCTGTTCGCGCGCATCGAGCGCGCCATACAGCGTGACGATATCGACCGAGGGATCGGTGACGCGCTCCTTGAGCAATGTTTCGGTGCGGCGGATTTCGCCCGCGCCGGGCAGGAACACCAGCAGCGATCCCGTTTCCGCGCGCAGCGCCCGCGCTACTGCGTCAGCCACCTGCCGGTCGATAGGCGCGCGCGGATCGCGGCCGAGATAATGCGTCGTCACCGGAAAGGCGCGGCCTTCGCTCTCGACCACCGGCGCCGCGCCCAGGAGCTTGCCCACCCGCGCGCCGTCGAGCGTCGCCGACATCACAAGGATTTTCAGATCCTCGCGCAGGCCCTGCTGCGCGTCCCGCGCCAGCGCCAGCCCGAGATCGGCATCGAGCGAGCGTTCGTGGAATTCATCGAACAGCACCGCGCCAATGCCGGACAGTTCCGGATCGTCGAGCACGAGGCGCGTGAAGATGCCTTCGGTGACGACCTCGATGCGCGTCCTGCTCGACACCTTCGAGCCGAACCGCACGCGCAGGCCCACGGTGTCGCCGACCTTCTCTCCCAGCGTCTTCGCCATGCGCTCGGCGGCAGCGCGGGCAGCGAGACGCCGCGGCTCCAGAACGACGATCTTCTTCCCCTTCGCCCAGGCTTCCTGCGCCAGCACCAGCGGCACGCGCGTGGTCTTGCCGGCGCCGGGCGGCGCCACCAGCACGGCGGCGTTGCTGCCGTTCAGCGCCCTTGTCAGGTCCGGCAAAACCGCATCGATCGGGAGTTGACTGTCGAATTTCATCACGGCGCCATGACAATCATTTTTGCCGAGCAATATCCACTATTGCCTGAGCATTATGGTTGATTCACCGGCGCGCGCGGCCCACATTCCCGGCCATGCCGACATCGAAATCCACCGCAAAAGCCAAACCCGCCGCAAAAGCCGTGTCCGTCGAGGGCCTCAAGAAGGGCGACCATGTCTTTCTGGTCGACGGCTCGTCCTACATTTTCCGCGCCTATCACGCGCTGCCGCCGCTGACCCGCAAGTCGGACGGGCTGCAGGTCAATGCCGTGCTCGGCTTCTGCAACATGCTGTGGAAGCTCCTGCGCGACATGAAGCCGGAGGACAAGCCGACGCATCTGGCGGTCGTGTTCGACAAGTCCGAAAAGACCTTCCGCAACGAACTCTATGCCGACTACAAGGCGCACCGCCCCGACGCACCGGCCGATCTCATTCCGCAATTCGGCTTCATCCGCGAAGCCGTGCACGCCTTCGATCTGCCTTGCCTCGAGCAGCTTGGCTACGAGGCCGACGACCTTATCGCGACCTATGCCCGCATCGCCTGCGAGGCCGGCGCCACCGCCACCATCGTCTCGTCCGACAAGGACCTGATGCAGCTCGTGAATGACTGCGTCATCATGTACGACACGATGAAGGACAAGAAGATCGGCCCGGCCGAAGTCTTCGAGAAATTCGGCGTGGGTCCCGAGAAGGTGATCGAGGTGCAGTCGCTGATCGGCGATTCCACCGACAACGTGCCGGGCGTGCCCGGCATCGGCGTGAAGACCGCGGCGCAGCTGATCGGCGAATACGGCGACCTGGAAACGCTGCTCGCGCGCGCGTCCGAGATCAAGCAGGAGAAGCGGCGGCAGACGCTGATCGACAACGCCGAACAGGCGCGGCTGTCGAAACAGCTTGTCACGCTCGACCAGCATGTCGCGCTCGACGTGCCGGTCGGCGATCTTGCCGTCCACGAGCCCGACTACAAGAAGCTGATCGCGTTCCTGAAGGCGATGGAATTCAGCACGCTGACGCGGCGCGTGGCGGAGGCCTCCGACATCGACGCATCGCAGGTCGAAGCGGATGCGAGATTGAGTGCGGGTGCAATTCCTCCCCTGCAAGGGGAGGGTGGCGCCGCTTCAGCGGCGACGGGTGGGGTCACTGCGAAACTGACCCCCACCCGGCAGCCTTCGGCTGCCACTCTCCCCCTTGCAGGGGGAGGGAAAAGCGCACCGGCCGGCACCCTCACGCCCATCTCCCTCGCCGCCGCGCGCGCCGCGAAGGTGCGCGCCATTCCCGTCGATCGCAGCAAGTACGAAGTCGTGCGCGATCTGGCGCGGCTGAAAGCCTGGGTCGTGCGCGCGATCGAGGTCGGCAGCGTCGCCGTCGACACCGAAACCAACAGCCTCGATCCGATGCAGGCCGTGCTGTGCGGCTTCTCGCTTGCCGTCGCGCCCAATGAAGCCTGCTATGTGCCGCTCGCGCACCGCAAGAACGGCAGCGGCGACGGCCTGTTCGATACCGGCCTCGACGACCATCAGATCCTCGAGAAGGACGCGGTCGCGGCGATCAAGCCGCTGCTGGAAGGTCCTGGCGTGCTCAAGATCGGGCAGAACCTGAAATTCGACTGGCAGATCTTCGCGCTGCGCGGCATCACGCTCGCGCCCTATGACGACACCATGCTGATCTCCTACGTGCTCGACGCCGGCAAGAACGGGCACGGCATGGATTCGCTGTCCGAGCAATGGCTCGGCCACAAGCCCATCGCCTTCAACGAGGTCGCGGGCTCCGGCAAGTCGCAGGTCACCTTCGATTGCGTGGAGATCAACAAGGCCGCCGAATACGCTGCGGAAGACGCCGACGTCACGCTGCGGCTGTGGCAGGTGCTGAAGCCTCGCCTCGCCGCCGAACACATGACGAATGTGTACGAGACGCTGGAGCGGCCGATGGTGCCGGTGCTGGCGCGCATGGAAGGCCGCGGCATCTCCATCGACCGGCAGGAACTGGCGCGGCTCTCCGGCGATTTCGCGAAAGAGGGCGCGCGTCTCGAGGGTGAAATCCAGAAGCTCGCCGGCGGTCCGGTCAATCCCGGCAGTCCGAAGCAGCTCGGCGACATTCTCTTCGGACAGCTCGGACTGCCCGGCGGCACCAAGACCAAGACCGGCGCCTGGTCGACATCCGCGTCGGTGCTGGAAGACCTCGCCGAAGCCGGTCACGAATTGCCGCAGAAGATTCTCGACTGGCGTCAGGTATCGAAGCTGCGCTCGACCTACACCGACGCGCTGCCGAATTTCGTCGATCCGCGCACACAGCGTGTGCACACGTCATATGCGCTGGCGGCGACCACGACCGGTCGTCTCTCCTCGTCAGAGCCGAACCTGCAGAACATCCCGGTGCGCAACGAGCAGGGCCGGAAAATCCGCCGCGCCTTTGTCGCCATTCCCGGCTACAAGCTTGTCTCCGCCGACTATTCGCAGATCGAATTGCGTTTGCTGGCGGAGGTCGCAAATGTTCCCGCCTTGCGGCAGGCATTTCAGGACGGCGTCGACATTCATGCCATGACGGCGTCGGAAATGTTCGGCGTGCCGGTGAAGGACATGCCGGGCGAAGTGCGGCGCAGAGCCAAGGCGATCAATTTCGGCATCATCTACGGCATCTCCGCCTTCGGCCTTGCCAACCAGCTCGGCATCCCACGCGAGGAAGCCGGCGCCTATATCAAGAAATATTTCGAGCGCTTCCCCGGCATTCGCGACTACATGGACGAGACGCGCGATTTCTGCCGCGAACACGGCTATGTGGAAACGCTGTTCGGCCGCAAATGCCATTACCCGGAGATCAAGGCGTCGAACCCGTCGATCCGCGCCTTCAACGAGCGCGCCGCCATCAACGCGCGCCTGCAGGGCTCCGCCGCCGACATCATCCGCCGCGCCATGATCCGCATGGACGACGCGCTGGCGCAGGCGAAGCTCTCGGCGAAGATGCTCTTGCAGGTGCATGACGAACTGATTTTCGAGGTGCCGGAGGCCGAGGTCGCGAAGACCTTGCCCGTCGTGAAGAAGGTGATGGAAGACGCGCCGCACCCCGCGGTGCAGCTGCATGTGCCGCTCTCGGTCGACGCCCGCGCCGCCGACAACTGGGACGAGGCGCATTAAGCAATACCGAGCACGCCTACCCAAATCCGTCATCCTGAGGTGCGAGCAAGCAAAGCTTGCGAGCCTCGAAGGACGAACGGCCCGGGCCGTCGCCCTTCGAGGGCCGCCTGCGGCGGCCACCTCAGGGTGACGGAGCGATGACACCGCAGCTACCCATCAAGGATATTCGCATCACATGTCCTCCCTCTCCACCTTCCCCGTCACCCACCGCTGGCCGCCGAAACATCCCGACCGTCTGCAGCTTTACTCGGTGCCGACGCCGAACGGCGTGAAGGTCTCGATCATGCTGGAGGAAACCGGACTGCCCTATGAGGCGCATCTGGTGAATTTCAGCAAGAACGATCAGCAGACGCCGGAATTCCTGTCGCTCAATCCGAACGGAAAGATTCCCGCGATCCTCGATCCCGACGGCCCCGGCGGAAAGCCGCTCGGGCTTTTCGAATCCGGTGCAATCCTCGGCTATCTCGCCGGCAAGACCGACAAGTTCATTCCGCACGACCCCGCGCGCATGATCGAGACCATCCAGTGGGTGCATTTCCAGATGGGCGGCATCGGGCCGATGTTCGGGCAGGTCGGCTTCTTCAACAAGTTCGCCGGCAAGGATTACGAGGACAAGCGTCCGCTGCAGCGCTACGTGACCGAGGCGAAGCGCCTGCTCGGCGTGATCGACCGCCGCCTCGACGGCCGGCAATGGATCATGGGCGACGACTACACCATCGCCGACATTTCCATGCTCGGCTGGGTGCGCAACCTGGTCGGCTTCTACGAGGCGCGCGATCTTGTGGAGTTCGACAGCCTGAAGCATGTCCCGGCCTGGCTGGAGCGCGGACTGGCGCGGCCGGCGGTGCAGCGCGGGCTGAATATTCCGCCGCGCGGCTAGACGCTGTTGGAATCGGGCGCGTGCTCGCATAAGAGAAAGCCATGCCCGACGCCACCACCCTTCTCGCCTTCGCCCTTGTCTCGCTCGGCATGGTGCTCACGCCCGGGCCGAACATGATTTATCTGATCTCGCGCTCGATCTCGCAGGGCCGCTTGGCCGGCCTGATCTCGCTCGGCGGCGTCGCGCTCGGTTTTGTCGTCTACATGCTCTGCGCCGCCTTCGGCATCACCGCGCTCGTCTTCGCGGTGCCCTATGCCTATGACGCGCTGCGGCTTGCCGGCGCGGCTTATCTTCTCTGGCTCGCCTGGCAGGCGATCCGGCCCGGCGGCCGCTCGCCGTTTCAGGTGCACGCGCTGCCCGCCGACGGCCCGCGCAAATTGTTCGCGATGGGCTTTCTCACCAATCTGCTCAATCCGAAGATCGCGATGCTTTATCTGTCGCTCTTGCCGCAATTCATCGATCCGGCGCAGGGCAGCGTGCTCGGCCAGTCGATCATGCTGGGCGCCACCCAGATCGCGGTCAGCGTGAGCGTCAATGCGTTGATTGCGATTGCCGCGGGCTCGATCGCATGCTTTCTCGCCAGTCGCCCGCTATGGCTGCTGCTGCAGCGCTGGTTCATGGCCACCATTCTCGGCGGACTTGCGCTGCGGATGGCTCTCGATACCCGCCGATAGGATCTCCAGATGACCGACTCACGCGCCCGCCTCAAGGACATCGTCCGCGCCCGCTCCTTTGGGCGCGGCGAGATCAAGCTCGCTTCCGGCCGCACCAGCAATTTCTATTTCAACCTGAAGCCCACCATGCTCGACGCCGAGGGCGCAGCATTGCTTGCCGAACTCACGCTCGAGGCGCTGACGAACGAGCGCATCGATTATGTCGGCGGGCTGGAAATGGGCGCGGTGCCGATCGCCGGCGCCATCGCCCAGCTCAGCTTCTTGAAAGGCCAGCCGATCCAGGCCTTCTTCGTGCGCAAGAAGCCGAAGGAACACGGCGCCCGGCTGTCGGTGGAAGGGCTCGCCCCCGGCGAAAGCTTGAAGGGCAAGCGCATCGTCGTGGTGGAGGATGTCACCACCACCGGCGGCTCTGCGATCAAGGCGGTGGAGGCGGTGAAAGAGTCCGGCGGCGAGATTGCCTTCGTGCTGACCATTGTGGACCGCGAGGAAGGCGCGACCGAAAGCTTCGGAGAGGCCGGTATCCCGTTCCGCTCGCTTTTTCGTGCATCCGAGTTCCTGAGCGACTAGATTCGCCACAATCGGCGACGATGTTACCGTCACACAACGTTAAGTGCGGTCCCGTACGTCTTGCGCGTTGAACCCGCCCCGCCGGGTTTTTGACAGAACGCGGGCAAGCAACTTTTCCCCTCTGGCCGCGTTATTTCCGGCTGCCGCGGAAAAGCTGCGCAGGAAGGGGTTTTTCAGGTGGCAAGGCTCGAATGCCGTACCGGCTTGATGCGCAAGGGTTTTGCGCATTGCGCGCTTGTCGCTGTGGCGATCCTTGCCGGCGGCCTCGTGCTCACGCCTGCCCCAGCCTTGGCACAGAATTTCTTCGATCTCCTGTTCGGCGGCTTCCGCCGCGCGGCGCCGCCGCCGCCCCCTCCGCCCGGCACTCCCGGCTTCGCCGAGCCCGGCCGCGGCTATCCCGATTATCCCGATGGTCCGCGTGGCGGCGACTATGACGGCGGCGGCCCCTCAGTCGCCTTCTGCGTGCGCACCTGCGACGGCCGCTTCTTCCCGATCCGCGCCGGCAATCCGGCCGAGGTTTGCAACGCCTTCTGCCCGGCTGCGGAAACCAAGGTCTTTTCCGGCGGCAAGATCGATTACGCCCATTCCAGCGATGGCCGCACCTACCGCGACTTGCCGAATGCGTTCCTCTATCGCGAGAAACTGGTGCAGGGCTGCACCTGCAACGGCAAGGACCCGTTCGGCCTCGCGCGCATCGACGTGCGTCACGACCCGACATTGCGACCGGGTGACATCGTCGCCACCAACAAGAGCCTGATGCAGGCGACGCCGCGCCCCAGCGGCGAGGTCGTGTTCACGCCGATCACCGGCGAGATGCGCAAGCGCCTGTCGGAAGTGAAGGTGACGCCGTCTTATGATAGCGAAGCCGGCGACGACATTCCGGGCTACGAGCCGATGAAGCCGGCTCGCGCCGCGCAGGACGGCCTGCGGCCTCAGATCTCCAGGTAGCCGACGACTTCGTCGGCGAGCGAGAGCGACGACGTCAGCCCCGGCGATTCGATCCCGAACAGATTCACGAGGCCGGCCATCCTGTGCTCGGCCCGCCCCTCGATCATGAAATCGGCGGCAGGCTCTCCCGGTCCGGTCAGCTTCGGGCGGATGCCAGAATAATCGGGAATCAGGGTGTCGTCGGCGAGCGTCGGCCAATAGGTGCGGATGCGCGCGTAGAACGAGGCCGCGCGCTTGGGATCGACCTCGTAATGCTCCGTGTCGATCCATTCCACATCGGGGCCGAAACGCATGCGGCCGGCGAGATCGAGCGTGACATGCACGCCGAGCCCGCCGTCGACCGGCGTCGGATAGATCAGCCGTGAGAAAACCGGCCGGCCGGAATAGCTGAAGTAGTTTCCCTTCGCCAGAACGAGACGCGGAATGCGTTGCAGCGGATAGCCGTCGATGTTGCGCGCGACCGCCTGCGCGGACAGACCGGCGCAATTGATCACCGCGTCGACTTCGAGCGTGCCGGGCTCGTTGCCGCCGAACGCAACCGTCCACACCTTGCCGTCCGTCGACATGCGCTCGACCGGCGTCTCGAACGCGATCGCGCCGCCGTGACTTTCGATGTCGCCCTGCAAGGCGATCATGTAGGCATGCGCGTCGACGATGCCGGTCGAAGGCGACCACAAGGCCGCGACGCATGTAAGTTCAGGCTCCATCGCGCGCGCGGCGTTGCCGCCGATCATCTCCAGCCCGTCGACGTCGTTGGTCAGCCCCTGGGCGAGGATCTGCTCGAGACGAGAACGCTCGGCGTCATTGGTCGCGACGATCAGCTTGCCGCAGCGCTTGTGCGGAACGCCGTGCGAGGCGCAGAAGTCGTACAGCATCCGATTGCCGCGCGGGCAATGTCGCGCCCGCCGCGAGCCGGTGGGATAGTACATGCCGGCATGGATGACCTCGCTGTTGCGCGAGGAAATGCCGGTGCCGATGCCGGACGCCGCTTCCGCGACAATGACGTCGTGTCCCTTCAGCGCCGCCGCGCGCGCCGTTGCGAGCCCAATGACGCCCGCGCCAATGACCAGTACCTGCATGAAACTGCTCTGGACCCGCTCCTCAGCCCACTGAGCCGTAGACTTTCCGCGGCAGCCAGAGGACCAGTTCCGGCCAGATAAACGTCGCCGCGACCATGAGCAACTGCAGAATGACGAACGGGATGACGCCGATATAGATATGGCGGGTCGTGATCTCCTTCGGCACCACGCCCTTCAGGTAGAACAGCGAAAAGCCGACCGGCGGGGTCAGGAACGAGGTCTGCAGGCAGACCGCGAAGACGACCACGAACCAGATCAGGTTATAGCCGAGATCCTTCACCACCGGCGCCACAAGCGGCAGGATGATCAGCACGATCTCCAGCCAGTCGAGGAAGAAGCCGGCCACGAACGCCACGAACAGGATGAAGATCAGGATGCCGGTCGGGCCGAAGGGCAGTCCCTTCAGCAGATGGCCGATGAACTCGTCTCCGCCGAGCGAGCGCATGACCAGCGCGAACGCGGTTGCGCCGAGGAAAATGCCAAAGATGAAGGCCGTGGTCAGCGCCGTCTCGATGCCAACCTGACGGATGACCTTGAGATTGAGGCGGCCATTGAACAGGGCGAGCAAGGTCGCCCCGAAGGCGCCGACACCCGAGGCTTCGCTCGGCGTCGCAATCCCGGTGAAGATCGTGCCCAGCACCGCGATGATCAGCGCGGCCGTGGGTACGGTCGCCAGAAACGCACCGAGGATTTCGCGGCCCGTCAGCTTGTGATGTTGCGGCGGGGGCGGCGCCATATCCGGCCGGATCAGGCCCAGACCGATCACATAGACGAGATAGAAGACGCCGAGCAGCACGCCGGGAATGATCGCGCCCATGAACAGGTCGCCGACCGAGATCGACAACTGGTCCGCCATGATTACCAGCATGATCGACGGCGGCACCAATATGCCGAGCGTCCCGGCGGCGGCCACCACGCCCGACGCAAGTTCCTTGGAATAATTCTGCCGCATCATGATGGGTATGGAGAGCGTGGCGAGCAGCACCACCGAGGCGCCGACGATTCCGGTCGAAGCCGCGAGCAGGATGCCGATCAGAACGACGGTGACAGCGAGCCCGCCGCGCATTTCGCGGAAGACGCGGACGAAATTTGTCATCATCATTTCGGCGACGCCCGAGCGATCGAGCATCAGGCCCATATAGATGAACATGGGCAACGCGACGAGCACCCAGTTCGCCATGGTGGCGAAGATGCGGTCGACGATGATCGCGAAATTGCTCCAGCGCGTGAGCAGGAAAGTATCGACGCCGAAATAGTCGTGCAGGACGATGCCGCCCGCGGTGAAGAGAAGCGACAAGCCGCCCAGCGTCCAGGCGATCGGATAGCCGAGAAACAGCGACCCGATGAAGGCCAGCATGAAAATGACGACGATGATCTCGTAGGATTCCATCAGCCCAGCGCCCCCGCGTCCCGGCCCACTTCTAGCGTCGCAACGCCGCGATCACGCGCGACAGGCGCGAAACCGCCGCCATGGCAAGCAGCACAAAAGTCGCCACGATGAAAGCCTTGAAGACATAGCGATATGGCAGCCCGTCCGGCGCCGACGAAATCTCGTTCACGGCATAGGACTGCGTCACGTATGGGATCGAGTGAATGACAATGAAGACCGAAAACGGAAGCAGGAAGACCAGAAGACCGAACGCCTCGATCCACAGCCGCCGCCGCAACGGCCAGTGTTCCGCCAGCACGTCGATGCGCACATGCCGCCCGCGGATTTCAGCCAGCGGAATCGCCAGCATGAAGCCGATGCCGTAGAGATGCCACTGCATCTCTTCCATCTTGATCGAGCCAAGCCCGAAGGCATAGCGCTGCACGACCTGATACACGATCAGCAGCATCAGGATGGTCCAGATCCACGACGTCGTTTCGCCAATCCAGATGACGATGGCGTCGAGAATGCGGGACAGCTTCGTTTGCGGCAATGGAATGCCGGACGGCTCCACGGGGGAGCCGACCGGTACGGGATGCGTGATGCTCATTCCGTGTGCCGCTTACTTGAAGTCGCGCGGAAGGTAGCCGAATTCCTTCCACTTCTGGTTCTGCGTCATGAAGGCCTGCTGGCTGTCATAGACCTTCTTAAACTCGGGATTGGCGGCCGACTTATCGGCCATCACCTTCTTTGCCGCCGTCTGGAAGACCTTGAGCAGGTTGGCGTTGACCTGCTTGACCTGCACGCCTTCCTTCTCGAACTTGGCGAGCGTCTTGCCCTGCAGGGCTTCCGACTTGGCGAGCGCGATGGTCACGGCTGCGGTGCAGGTGGTCTCGATCAGCGCCTGCGTTTGCGGTTGCAGCTTGTTCCAGGCCGCGAGATTCACATAGAGATACTGATTGGTCGACGGCTGGTGCCAGCCCGGCATGTAGTAGTATTTCGCAACTTTGTAGAAGCCGAGTTGTTCATCGACGGTCGGCAACGAAAATTCCGTGCCGTCGAGCACGCCCTTCTCCAGCGCCTGGAACAATTCGCCGCCCGGCAGCAGCGTCACCGAGGCG
>JAESGM010000650.1_pt1 | contig 19188 bp, 16 predicted proteins | sample 9269721 | NCBI WGS metagenome assembly JAESGM01 (sample SAMN15720920, study PRJNA650825) | algae metagenome | isolation source: Komarekiella atlantica HA4396-MV6 and co-occurring heterotrophs from... | place: USA: Theobald House, Kauai, HI | collected 2009-07-29 | reverse complement strand
GCAGCGTGACGAACTCGCCGGCGCGCTTGGACATCTTCACCGGCACGCCGTCGCGCAACAGCTTGACGAGTTGCACGATCTTCACGTCGAGATCGGCCTTGCCGCCGCTGACAGCCTTCACCGCCGCCTGCATGCGCTTGACGTAGCCGCCGTGATCGGCGCCCCAGACGTCGATCATCGACAGGAAGCCGCGTTCCACCTTCGACTTGTGATAGGCGATGTCGGAGGCGAAATAGGTGTAGCTGCCGTCCGACTTCTTCAGCGGCCGATCGACATCGTCGCCGAAGTCGGTCGAGCGGAACAGCGTCTGCTCGCGGTCCTCATAGTCGTCGACCGGCGCGCCCTTGGGCGGCGGCAGGCGGCCTTCATAAACCTCGCCCTGCTTGCGCAACGACTCGATGGTCTCGGCGACCTTGTCGCCCTCTTCCGTCAACGACGCTTCCGAGAAGAAGACATCGGGCACAACACCGAGCGACCAGAGATCGTTGCGGATGTCCGCCATCATGATGTTGATCGCGCGCTCGCGCACGATCGCCTTCCATTCCGGCTCGGGCTTCTTCAAAAGCTCGTCGCCGTAATCGGCCTTCAGCTCCTCGCCGACCTGCTTCACATAATCGCCGGGATAAAGCCCTTCCGGAATCTCGCCGATGTCTTCGCCGAGCGCCTCGCGGTAGCGCAGCCAGCCCGACTGCGTCAGCGCCTCGATCTGCGCGCCGGCATCGTTGATGTAATATTCGCGCGTGACCGCGAAGCCCGCGAAGGCGAGCAGGCTTGCCAGCGCATCGCCGAACACAGCGCCGCGGCAATGGCCGACATGCATTGGCCCGGTCGGATTGGCCGAGACATATTCGACGTTGATCTTTTCTTCCTTGCCGATGGTGCTGCGTCCATAGTCGCGCCCGGCGACAATCGCGGCGCGCACCGCGTCGAGCCAGGCGGAAGACTTCAAGGTCAGGTTGATAAAGCCGGGCCCGGCCACATCGACCTTCTCCACCAGCGCGTCAGCCCGCAGCTTTTCCGCGAGTGCATCGGCAATCTCGCGCGGCTTCCTGCCGGCATCCTTGGCCAGCACCATCGCGGCATTGGTCGCCATGTCGCCGTGCGTGGCGTCACGCGGCGGTTCCACCAGCACGCGCGAGAGATCGATCCCCTTGGGCAAGAGGCCATCGGCGATGAGCGCCTGATTGGCCGCGATCACGCGGCCATGCATGTCGGCGAAAAGGTTATGAGTCAGGGTCGCGGCCATGGTGTTCGGGATTGAGGGGGAAATGGCGGGCTAACGTAATTCGTCGGGCGAGTCAAAGAAGCGGGCGTGCTCGGCGATGGCATAGCGGTCGGTCATGCCGGCAATGAAATCGCCGGTATGGCGGATGCGGCCGCGGTCGTCGGTCCGTCGCATGTCGTCCTGCCACTCCTCCGGCATGTCGGCGGGGTGCGCCAGATAGTGCCGGAAGAGATCCCGGACCACGCCCTGCGCAGCCGTCATGACTCGCATCACACGCGCATGACGGTACATGCGAGGATACAAGAAATCCTTGATGCCCTGCTCGGCAGCGGCCATTTCCGTGGAAAAACCGACGACCGGCCCCGCCGCCAGCCGGACATCGCCGGAATTTCGGGGATGCAGCGCGTCGAGCCGCCGGCCGGATTCGGCCACGACATCCTCGATCAGCCTGGTGATGACCCGACGCACCAGTTCATGCGCGGCGCGGGCCGGGTCGAGCCGCGGATGCGCCGCGCGGATGTCGCCGATGATGTCACCGAGGAACGGGACCGGCGCGAGGTCGTCAAGGCCGAACAGCCCGGCGCGCAGCCCGTCGTCGATGTCGTGCGCGTCATAGGCGATGTCGTCGGCGATGGCGGCGACCTGCGCCTCGGCGCTGGCGAAGCTCCAGAGCTGCAGGTCCTGGATCGCGGCATAGTCGCGGATGCCTTCGGGGAGCCCGGTGTCCTTGTAGCGGCCGACAGGGTTGCCGGCGCGGTCGGTCAATGGCCCATTGTGCTTGACCAGTCCTTCAAGCGTTTCCCATGTCAGATTAAGTCCGTCGAACTGCGCGTAACGGCGTTCAAGCGATGTCACAACGCGCAGGGTCTGGGCGTTGTGGTCGAAGCCGCCTGCCCCGGCGAGACATTCGTCCAGCGCGCGCTCCCCGGCATGACCGAAGGGCGGATGACCAAGGTCGTGCGCCAAAGCGAGCGCCTCGGCGAGGTCCTCGTCCAGCCCCAAAGCGCGCGCCAGCGAGCGGGCGATCTGCTGCACCTCAAGGGTATGGGTCAGGCGGGTCCGGTAATGGTCGCCCTCGTGGAAGACGAAAACCTGGGTCTTGTGCTTCAGGCGGCGGAAGGCCGTGGAATGGATGATGCGGTCGCAGTCGCGGCGAAAATCGCTGCGGCTGGGGCTGGGTGGCTCGGGCACCAGCCGGCCGCGACTCAGCGCAGGGTCCGAGGCGTAGGGCGCGCGCGCCCGGGCGTCGATAGCCATTGATCTTGCTGCCCTTTTCGGCCAGCCCCGCTAATTGACGGAACCGGCCGGCGCACTTAACTAGGGGGCATGGGCAATGGCAACGTCACCGTCACCGATCGGGCCGTGCAGAAGGTTGCGGCCATCCTCAAGCGCGAGCCTGCGGGCGCGATGCTGCGCGTCAGCGTCGAAGGCGGCGGCTGCTCCGGCTTTCAGTACAAGTTCGACGTCGAGCGGGAAAAGGCCGACGACGACATCGTGCTCGGCCGCGACGACGCTCCGATCCTGATCGACCCGGTCTCGGCGGGTTTTCTGAAAGATTCCGAAATCGACTTTGTCGACGACCTGATCGGCTCGGCCTTCAGGATCAACAACCCGAACGCCAAGTCGTCCTGCGGCTGCGGGACGAGTTTCTCGCTTTAGCCGCGGCGTCATTCCGGGCGCGAACGAAGTTCGCGAGCCCGGAATCCCTAACCCCTGTATTTCCGGAATAGCCAATACCGGGAGTATGGATTCCGGCCCTCGCTTCGCTCGGCCGGAATGACCGGAGCCTTCAATTCACCTTCAGCCCGGCCTTCTTCACGAACGCGCCGTAGGTCGCGATCTCGTCCTTGATCAGCTTGCCGAACTCCTCGGGCGCCATCGGCGTCGACTGCACGCCGATGTTCTCCAGCTTCTCTTTCAAGGCCGGCGCCGCCAGCGCCTTCTTCATTTCGTCGTTCAGCTTCTCGATCACAGGCTTGGGTGTACCGACCGGACCAAGAACCCCCACCCAGAGTGTGTAGTCCGAATCCGGAAAACCCGCTTCCAGCGTGGTCGGCACATCCGGAAGCTGCGCGGCGCGGGTCTTGCTGCTGACCGCGAGCGCGAGCAGACGTCCGGCCTTGATATGCGGAAGCGCGGTCGCGATCGGGCAGAAGTAATAATCGACGCGGCCCGCGATCACTTCCTTCAACGCATCGGCGCCGCCCTTGAAGGGAATGTGCACCGCCTCATACCCGGCCGCGACGCGGAAGCGTTCCGCGCTCATGTGCACGGCGGACCCGATGCCAACCGAGGCGAAGTTCAGCTTGCCGGGATTGGCCTTGCCGTAGGCGACGAAGTCCTTGATGGTCTTGATGCCCTTCTCCGGCGAGATGATCAGCACGTTGGGAACGCTGCCGATCATCGACATCGGCACCAGATCCTTTTCGGGATTGAATGGCAGCGTCGAATACAACGCCGGCGCGACGGTGTGTGCCGAGGAATGCACCAGCCACGTATAGCCGTCGGGATCGGACTTCACGACCATCGCCGCACCGATGGTGCCGCCGGCGCCGCCGCGATTCTCGATCACGATGGATTCGCCGAGCTGGGTCTGAAGCTGCTCAAAGACGAGGCGCGGGATGATGTCGGTCGCCGAGCCGGCGCCGAAGGGCACAACCGCCTTGATCGGCTTGCCCGGCCAGGTATCCGCCGAAGCAATGGGCTGGCCTGCCAGCAGAATGAGCAAAGCCGACAGCGAAACGGCGATTGAAACGCGATGCATGATGTCTCTCCACTAAGTCCGGGAGAGACAAAGCAAAACGTGTGCCGCGAACTATGCGGCGAAAGTCTATTCGGCGGCCACCGCGCGCGGACGATCGGCCTCCGGCACTTCCTCGAGCTGCGGCTCCAGACGCCGCTTGAGCATGCGGTCGATGCGGTCGAGATAGATGTAAATGACCGGCGTGATGTACAGCGTCAGCAATTGCGAGACGCACAGGCCACCGACCACCGCGATGCCGAGCGGCTGGCGCAGTTCGGCGCCGGCGCCGGCACCGAGCGCGATCGGCAGCGCGCCGAAAATCGCGGCGAAGGTCGTCATCATGATCGGACGGAAGCGCAGGAGCGCCGCTTCGCGGATCGCGGCTTCCGCGGTGAGGCCGACGCGGCGTCGCTCGATCGCGAAGTCGATCATCATGATCGCGTTCTTCTTCACGATGCCGACCAGCATGACGATGCCGATCATCGCGATCACCGAGAGGTCCATGTTGAACAGCATCAGCGTCAGGATGGCGCCGATGCCGGCCGACGGCAGACCGGAAATGATGGTGATCGGATGGATGAAGCTCTCATACAGGATGCCGAGCACCACATAGGCGGCGAAGATTGCCGCAAGGATCAGGATGCCCTGCCCCTTCAGCGATTCCTGGAACACCTGCGCAGTGCCCGAGAACCCGGTGGCGATGGTGGCAGGCAATCCTGCGTCGCGCTCGACCTGCTGGATCTTGTCGACCGCCTGGCCGAGCGAGGTGCCGGGCGCAAGGTTGAACGAGATCGTCACCGCCGGCTGCTGGCCCTGGCGGTTGACCTGCAGCGGGCCGACAGTCGGCACGAGCTTCGCCACCGCTTCCAGCGGCACCACCTGCCCGCTCGCCGTCTTCAGGCGCAGCTTGGACAGGTCGGTCGGGTTCTTCTGGTATTCGGGCAGCGCCTCGAGAATGACCTGATAGTCGTTCGAGGGCGTATAAATGGTCGCCACCTGCCGCGAGCCGAACGCCGAATAAAGCTCCTGCCGCACCTGATCGATGGTGATGCCGTAGACCGCCGCCTTCTCGCGATCGACATCGACCAGCATTTGCGGGTTCTTGATGTAGAGGTCGGTGGTCACATCGCTCAAGCCGTCGAGCTTCGACAGGCGGTCGCGCAGTTCCGGGGCGATGCGGTAGAGATCGTCTGTGTCGCCGCTTTGCAGCGTGTATTGATACTGGCTCTTGGAAAGACGGCCGCCGATATTCAGGTTCTGGATGTTCTGGAAGAAGGTGGCGATTCCGGTGACTTGCCCCGTGGCGCGGCGCAGGCGGCCAATCACGACGTTGGAAGGATCGCGCTCCTTCTTCGGCTTCAGCACGACGAACATGCGGCCGTAATTGGTGGTCGGATTGGGGCCGCCGGCGCCGACCGTGGAGTTGATATAGGCCACCGCCGGGTCCTGCCGCACGATGGCGGCGACCTGCGCCTGCCTCGCAGCCATGGCCTCGAACGAGGTGTCGGTCGCCCCTTCCGTCACGGCAATGAGCATGCCGGTGTCCTCGGTCGGGAAGAACCCCTTCGGCACCACCATATAGAGCCAGACCGTGCCCACGAGGGTTGCCAGCGTCACCACCAGTGTGATCGGCTTGTAGGCGATCACCTTGTCGAGGGTCCATTCGTAGGCCCGCAGCCAGGAATTGAACATCGCCTCGAAGATACGCAGAACGACGTTCTGCTTCTTCTCGTGCTCGTTCGGATCGTGCGCCTTGAGCATGCGCGCGCACAGCATCGGGGTGAGCGTCAGCGAGACGAACCCGGAAATGACGATGGCGACAGAAATCGTGACCGCGAATTCGCGGAACACGCGGCCGACCACGCCGCCCATCAGCAGCACCGGAATGAACACCGCGATCAGCGACAGCGTGATCGAGATGATGGTGAAGCCGATTTCGCGCGAGCCCTTCAGCGCCGCCTCGAACGGCCGCATGCCGCCCTCGATATGGCGAACGATGTTCTCCAGCATCACGATGGCGTCGTCGACCACGAAGCCCACGCACAGCGTCAGCGCCAGCAGCGTCATGTTGTTGACGGAGAAATCCAGCATATACATGACGGCGAAAGTGCCGATGATCGAGATCGGCACCGCCAGCGCCGGAATGACAGTCGCCGACAACTTGCGCAGGAACAGGAAGATCACCAGCAGCACGAGAATGACCGCAATGGTCAGGTGGCCCTGTACGTCCTTGACGGCCTCGCGCACCGAAAGCGAGCGATCCATCAGCGTTTCAAGCTCGATCGCAGCCGGGACAGAGGCGCGCAACGCCGGCAGCTTCTCTCGCACCAGATCGACGACCGCGACGGTGTTGGCATCCGGCTGGCGCTGGATAGCGAGAACGATCGAGCGCTCGCCGTTGAACCAACTCGCGATCTTGTTGTTCTCGACGCTGTCGATGACGCGGGCGACCTCGTTCAGCTTGATCGGGGCGCCGTTGCGCCAGGCGACCACAACATCGTTGTATTCATGCGCCTTGTTGAGCTGGCTCGGCGCCTGCAGGGTGATGTTCTGGTTCGGACCGCTCAGGGTCCCGACCGGGACGCTGGAATTGGTGCGGGCGACGGCCGTGCGGATGTCGTCCATCGACAGCCCCCGCGCCGCGGCAGCCTCCGGATCGACCTGCACGCGCACGGCGAATTTTTGCGCGCCATAGACCAGCACCTGGGCGACGCCAGGCAATTGCGAAATCTGCTGCGCCATCACGGTGTCGGCGTATTCATTCACCGTGGACAGGGGCAGAGTGGCCGAACGGGCCGAAATGAAAAGCACCGGAAAATCCGACGGATTCACCTTGCGGAAGCTGGGCGGTGTCGTCATCTCCACCGGCAGGCGCCGCTGCGCGATGGTGAGCGCGGTCTGAACGTCCAGCGAGGCGGAATCGATATCGCGGTTGAGGTCGAACTGGATGGTGATGCGGGTCGTTCCAAGCGACGACGACGAGGTCATCGAGGAAATGCCGGCGATGGTCGACATCTGCCGCTCGATCGGCGAGGCGACCGAAGCCGCCATGGTCTCGGGGCTGGCGCCCGGCAAACTCGCCGTGACCTCGATGGTCGGGAAGTCAACCCGCGGCAACGCCGAGACCGGCAGAAGGCGGTAAGCGAAGAAGCCAAAAACAATAAACGACGCTGTGATCAGCGTCGTCATCACAGGACGGCGAATACAGGCTTCCGAAAGATTCATGTCAGGCCCCCGCCCCCTTCGGCTTGCGCGGCGCCACGCGCGATCCGTCCACCAGCAGCAATTGGCCGTCGGTCACGACGGTCTCGCCGTCTTCCAGACCCTTGCCGATGACCGACCGGTTTTCGACAGTGCGCATCACCTCGACAGGACGGACTTTCGCCACGCCGTCCTTCACCACGAACACGAACGATCCTGTCTGGCTGACCTGCACCGCCGTCGACGGCACGACGACTGACTTCTCAACGCGCAGGGTCACCTGCGTGTTGACCAGCGTGCCTGGCCACAGGCGCTCGTCCTTGTTGTCCATGGTCGCGCGCACCATGACCATGCCGGTGGCGGCGTCGACCGTATTCTCGATCATCGTCACCTGGCCGCTGGACGGCTGGGCTTCGCCCGGCGCCGCCGCCTCCACAGAAGCAGTTTCCGCCGCCAGCGCCTTGCGCAGATCGGCGAGCGAACGCTGCGGGACGGTGAAGCTGACATACACCGGCGCGATCTGATTGATGGTGGCAAGCGGAGCGACGTCGGCCGGCCGCACGAAGTTGCCGACCTTCACGCTGGCTGCGGAGATGCGCCCCGAGATCGGTGCGCGAATGGTCGTGTAATCGAGCTGGACTTTCAGGTTCTCAAGCTGTGCGCGGTTCGACTCCGCGGTGGCCCCGAAGATATTGACCTGCGTCTGCGCATTATTGAGCGTGACTATGGTGGTCGCGTTCTTGGTGACGAGTTCCTTGTAACGCTCGACGTCGCGCAAGGCCTGTTCGACCTGCGCTTCGGCGCCATTGATCACCGCCTCGACCCGCTTGATTTCCGCCTGGATCTGGCGGCTGTCGAGCGTGAACAGCACGTCCCCGGCCTTCACCGTGGCGCCATCCTGGAAATGCACCTTGGTGATCATGCTTTCCAGGCGCGCCTTGATCGCGACGCTGGCGATCGGGGTCACCGTGCCAAGCGCAACGATTCGCACGGGCACGTCTTCGCGAGTCGCGGTCGCCACTTCGACCGGGATCACCCGCGGACCGCCCTGTTGCGCCGATGCCCGCTCCGGGCTCCACATGTTACGGGTGACCAATACGGCTACAACGACTGCAGCCAGCCCGGCCAAAGCCAATAGCCATGTCTTTCTGGTCATCGCCTTACGTCCGGCCGGCGTTGACCGCCGGACCGTCTTTCCTGTTATTCCCCTGCACAGCTTTTTCGCGCTGCGGCATGCCAGACCTACCACATTTCCCTATAAAACTGCATTAAAACTCGGACAGGTGTAGAACACCGCCTCACCATGCAAATGCCGCGCCGGGCTGGATTTTTTCGGGTTTGCGGCGCCTTTTTTCGACCCTGCACAAACCGGACCCCACGCAATGCGCATCGCCACCTGGAACGTCAACTCGATCAGGCAACGGATCGATAACCTTGTTGCGTGGCTGAGGGAGCGCCAGCCCGACATCGTGTGTCTGCAGGAGACCAAGACCACCGACGACACCTTCCCCCGGGAGCCACTGGAGGCGCTGGGCTACAACCTCGCCATCCACGGGCAGAAGACCTTCAACGGGGTCGCCATCCTGTCCAGGTTCCCGTTCGACGAAGTGACCCCTCGCCTCCCCGGCGAGGACGGCGACGACCACGCCCGGTTCATCGAGGCGGTCGTGTCCACACGGCGCGGGGTTCTGCGCGTTGCCTCGATCTACCTGCCCAATGGCAACCCGGTGCAGAGCGAGAAATATCCCTACAAGATCCGCTGGATGGACCGGCTCGCTGACTATGCGAGCGAACGGCTTAAGCTCGAAGAAGACCTGATCCTCGCCGGCGACTACAACGTGATCCCCGCCCCGGAAGACGTCTACGACCCGAAAGGCTGGATCGAGGATGCGCTGTTCCGCCCGCAGACGCGCGAGAAATTCCGCGCGCTGACCAATCTCGGACTGACCGAAGCGGTGCGCGCCTCAAGCGACGAAGCGGGCCTCTACACCTTCTGGGACTATCAGGCCGGCTGCTGGCCGAAGAATAACGGCCTGCGGATCGATCACATCCTGCTCTCGCCGCGGGCAGCCGACACCTTGCAGAGCGCCGGCATCGACAAGCATGTGCGCGCCTGGGAGAAGCCGTCGGACCATGTGCCGGTCTATGTGGATCTGGCGATAGAGCCGGCGTGACGTGTTGCAAGGAGCGCGCCGCAACGAGATGAAGTCCCGGCGAGCATCCTGCAAACATCCTTTGCAAGATGCTGCAGGCCGCCCGCCGGAAGAACGTCAACGCTTGTATCCGGAATACGGATAAACAATCTTCCCGGTCTTGTATTTGTCCGGCCACAGGATCGGCTGCCTGGACCCGTCACGGAATTGTTCGACGTCGTTGGCCGTCACATTCTGGAACTGGGTGAAGACCGTGCGCGGCTCGGCCCATTCTCCGTCCTTGCCGAACGCGATTTCTCCCGCCACCGTCTGGAATTTATTGGCGCCGATGTACTTGGCGATCTTGTCGTGATCGAGACTCTTGGTCTCCGTCACCGCCTTCGCCAGGACCTGCCCGGCCGCATAGCCGAAGGGTGCGAAGCCGATGCCGAACGGGTCGATCTTCTGCTCCTTCGCCTTGTCACGATACTTGGCCAGCATCTCCTGCAGACCGGGGAAATTGAAGGTCGGGGCCTGCACGAAGCTTTCCATGATGACGAGATTGTTAGTCAAAGGCCCGAGCTGCACCTTCAGCGGCGTCGCCAGCAGACCGATCATCGTGCCGCCGAACATTTTCGGGCTCAGGCCGATTTCATGCGCCGAGCGAACGATACCAACCGTGTCCGGCGGATAGGCTGCCACAAACACAATGTCGGCATCCGCCGCCTGCACGGCGCGCATGATCGGGGCGAAGTCCGTTGTCGACGGCGGATAGCTGCGGTCGAAGACGACCTTGAAGCCAAGCTTCTTCGCGTTCTCCTTTGCTCCATCGGCGGCCGTGCGGGCGAATTCCGCATCCGCCGCGACCATCGCAACCGTGGTTGGCTTTGGATTTTGCTGCGCCGCCAATTCGAAGAAGCCGCGCGAGAAGGCCGCGACGCCTTCGGAGCTGATCGGAACCATCGAGAAGTAGCGGTCGTAGTTGAAGTGCCGGTTCACACCGATAGCAAGCAGTGAAATCGTCGTCTTGCCGGCCTGCATGATGACCGGCATGGCAGGCGCCGTCATGTTGGTGGCGTATGGGCCAAGCAGCAGGTCGACTTTATCGATCGTCAGCAGCTTGGTGTAGATCGCCGGCACGTTCGCCGGCGTGCTCTGATCATCGTAATAGACAAGTTCGACCGGCCGCCCCAGAAGGCCGCCGGCCTTGTTCACGTCGTCGCGCCAGATCTCGAGCGCGGTCAGAAGCTGGCGCCCGTTCGGAGCAACCGCTCCTGTCAGCGACATGCTGAAGCCGACCTTGATCGGCGCTCCGCCCTGGGCGTTGGCTTGCGCACACCACAGGAACGGCAATGCCAGTGCAATCGATGCGGCGCGCCGCACCAGATTTTTCAGCTTGGTCAACATCCCATCTCTCCCTAGCTTGATCATGTCCGGTCTTTTCGCCGGTTGAATTGTGAAGCTGCTATTCCATCATTTCGTCGGGCGGCATCGGGCCCCAGAGATTCGCGGCGTCCGGCGTCTTCGGCCACGTTTTGGGACGCTGCGGATTGTCGCGATGCCACGGCCGCGGCTCGAAATAGCCGAGCGCCTCGTCCTTCATCTGATCGAGTTCGGCGAAGAGCTCGGTAATGAGCCCGTTCGGGCTGCGGTGATAGGAGAACAGGTTGTGGCCGATGCCGTGCCGGCCCGGCCCCCACAACATGCGATAGCCGTTCTTGCTCAGGAAATCGCAGGCCGTCTGCATGTGCGCCCAGTCACGCAGCTCGAAGGCGGTGTGGAAATGCTTGTTCTTGCCGGTCTCGATCAGGTTGATCGTGTGATGATCGGGACCGCAGCGCAGGAACGAGAAATAATCCCCCATCCAGTCCGACACCTTGAAGCCGAGGACGTCGCAGTAGAAACGCGTCGCCGCTTTCACGTCGGTGACATGAAACGCGATGTGACCCAGCTTGTGCGGAACAACGCCGCTGGTCTGGAACGACTGTTTCAGCGGATCGGGCTGCCTGAACACTTCAATGGTCGTTCCCTTGATGTCCTCAAACGACACCATGTCCGGGATCGTGGGCTCGGCATCCTTCTTGCGCGTCGTATGAATGCCGCGCCCCGCGGTCTGCTTCTCAAAGGCATCGAGATCGTCATCGGGACCGATCTGGAAGCCGATCGCCGTGCAGCGCGGATGCGAGCCGTTGCGCAAGATGACGGAGTGATGCTCGACCGTGCTAGCCAGATAGGCGGCGTCCTTGTCGCGGCCGATCAGCGTCAGGCCGAGAATGTGCTGATAATATTCCAGCTGCCGCTCAAAATCCGGCACCTCGTAGCTGGCATGGGAAATCTTCCTCACTCCGATCATATCGATCGCTCCTCTCAAGTCCGGCGTTTGGTTTCGAAGAATTCGAGAATGGCGGCGACATCGCGCTCGCCGATGGCTGGAACGGCGCGCGCAAAGACGTCGATGAGGCAATCCAGAAGTTCGGTGCCGATGCCCGCGTCCTCGGCCAGGTCGCGCGCGGTGTCGAGATAGTGTGCGAGGCCCGCGGCCGAACCCTGTTGCGGCAGGAACTTGCGCTCGGCCATCCAGGGCGCGCGGATGCCGAATTGGGTGGAGCCGCCGCTGCCGGTGGCCACCGCCTTGATCAGGAGATCCTTGTCGACGCCGGTCTTCAGCCCGAGCGCCATCGCCTGCGCGGTGCCGGCGATATGCAATGCGACCAGGAAATTGTTGACGAGCTTGACCTTGGTCGCCGCACCGAAGTCTCCAAGATGCAGGCAAAGATCGGCGAATGCGGCGACGACGGGCTCGACCTTGCGAACCGCGTCTCCCGGACCGCCGAGATAGATCACACCCTTGCGCTGCACGACCATGCCCGGCGTGCCGCTCACCTCACCGTCGATGAATATCGCGCCCTTGTCGGCGAGCGGCGCCACATATTGCTGCTTCACCGGCACAGGGTGCGAGCCGAACTCGACCACCACCTGACCGGCGCGCGCGGATTTCAGCAAGCCGTTCGGGCCGCGCACGACTTCTTCCAAGGCCTCGTCATTCGGCAGGCAGGTGAAGACAATGTCGGCCTGCGCGCCGACCTCCGCAGCCGAGCCGGCAACGATGCCGCCCAGCCGCTCGAAATCCGCCAGCGAACTGCGCCTGTAGCCAATGACCGTGTGACCAGCCTTGATCAGATGCTCGCAGATCGGCAGCCCGATCTTGCCGATCCCAACAAAGCCGATCTTTTGCATGTGCACGCTCCCCGTCGCTGCCATGTGAGCTTTGGCTCTAGGAAATCTTCGCGGTACCGTCCGAGAAATTGACCGTGAGGTTCAGCGACCCTTCCATCACCATCCAGGGCTGGATCGTGAAGGTGCGGATGCCGTTGACGACAAAGGGATCGCGCGAGGCCAATGCACGCGCCTCGTCTTCATTCGCCGCGCGCAGGATGGTCATGCCGTCGCCCCTGGTGGGATCGCCCAGCGGCCCGGACGCGAACAGCTTGCCCTGGCGCTCCAGCGCGATCATGTATTCGAGGTGCTCAGCCAGATAAGGTTTCAAATCGAGACCCTTGCCCTGCGAGAAAACAACGAACAGCTTGAGACGAAGCATTCCCTTCGTCAGCTCGGCGATCTTCAGTTCCGTGGCAGACGGCATCACGCACTCCTGAACATTGACGTCAGATGCTCGAGCCTTGACGTCAGGCGCTGTCGGCAACCATGCGATTGACCAGAACACCGAGCCCCTCGATCTCGATTTTCATTTCATCACCGACCTTGAGAAATTCCCCGCGCGGCATGCCGACGCCTGCCGGCGTTCCGGTCGCGATCACATCGCCCGGCTGCAAAGTGACGTGCCGGCTCAGATAGGCGATCTGCTCGGCAATGCCGTGCACCATGCGGCTCGTGTTCGAGCTCTGCTTGAGCACGCCATTGACCCACAGCTTGATGTCGAGATTGTTCGGATCCGCGACATAGGCGGCCGGCGTCAGCCACGGCCCCATCGGCGCCCCGTCCTCAAAACATTTCTGTCCGATCCAGTCGTAAATGAAGGGCGTGCCCTCGCGCTTCATCAGGTCGCGCGCCGACAGATCGTTGACGATGAGATATCCGGCGACGGCCTTGAATGCGTCGCTCTCGGAGATGTTGCGCGTCGGGCGCGCGATGACGACGCCAAGCTCAGCTTCCCAGTCGACCTGCTTCGAAAAATTCGGCAGACGCACCGGCGTGCCGTCGCCGATAATCGATCCGGCTGCGGTCTTCATGAAGAACCATGGCTCGGCGCCCTTGGTCATCGACGGCGCCTTGCCGGTCGTGCGCTTGGCGATCTCGGCCATCTCCTCGAGATGGTCCCAGTAATTCGCGCCGGCGCAGAAGAACGCTCCCGGATAAAGCACAGGTGCGAGCAGCTTGATCTGTGCAGCGGGAATTGCCTTCTCACCGAGGCCGCTCGCGGCCGCAGCGGCGATGCGCGGGTGCGCCTCGTCCCAAATTCGCAGGATGTCGATAACGCTGCCGAATGAATCGCCAAGAATCTCACGAGCGTTGGCCACATGGCCATCGACAAGGATTCCGGCGTGCGCAGCATTCCTCTCGTCAGCATAGCTGACGAGCCGGTAGCCCACCTGCATGCGTAACCTCCCACCGAAGTTACATGTTTATTATTGTAGTACTGTACGGTACGTTACAGTATCTGGTGATTGATGCAATCGGAAAGTTTTGCGGCTAGACCCTCTATTCAGGTCCCGACTGGTTCACCCATGCCTGTTCAGCAAAAGAAATCCGCCGACGGCCCCGCAGAGCGCCCGATCCGCAGCCAGGGCAAGCCGGAGACAGCCGACGAGCGCCGCGACCGCATCGTGCGCGCGGCGGCGCCCCTCTTCCTGAAGAAGGGCTATGACAACGTCACCATCGACGAAATCATCGGCGTCGCGGGCGGATCGAAGGCCACGATCTACGCCTGGTTCGGCGGCAAGCAGGGCCTGTTCGAAGCCGTCGTCCGGCAGAAATGCGAGGACGTCACGCTGGCCATCGACATCGACCCGAAAGGCAGCCTGGAAGACCAGTTGACCCGTATCGGACATTCGTTTCTGGCGATGGTGCTCAGTCCGCCGATTCTGGAATTCCATCGCCTGATGGTCTCGATCGGCCGCACGTTTCCGGAAGCGGGCCGCCTGTTCTTCAAGACCGGCCCCGTGTCAGCCTACACCATCGTCGCACGCTGGATCGAGAAGCAGCAGCAGGCAAAGCTGATGTCCGAAGGCGACCCCTATCGCCTTGCCGTGCTGTTTCTCGACATGCTGATCGGCGAGCACCAGCTCGGCTGGCTCACCAGCATGCCGCAGGCCGCGCGCCGGGACGCGATCGATGAGACGGTTCGCGTGTCCGTGCAGGTTTTTCTGCACGGTGCGGCGTCTCCGCGGCGAAAAAGTCCGCCTGGGGTTTCATAAAGCAGCAGGCTGGAGATGGCGCGCGGCCGGATTCTCAGCGCACCGACGGGCGCTGCTAGTCGCGCTGGCCCTTGAGATAGCGCTCGAGATAGAGCACCGCGAGCTTTCGCTCGTCGTCGGTCGCCTGTTTCGAGGCGGCCTCGTGCATGTCGACGATCCACTTGTCGGTGGCGCCGGACGCATTGTCGCGTGCGAGCGTGAGATACATCAGGCCGCGCGCGGCCTGGCGCGGAACCTTGTCGCCCTTGAACAGCATGTGGCCAAGCAGAGCCTGCGCGCTGTACTGCCCCTTGTTGGAGGCGAGCATCAGCCAGCGGATCGCCTGGCGCGGATCCTTCGCACCGCCGGTGCCGTCGAGATAAAGGCGGGCGAGATTGTACTGCGCGTCGGCATCGCGGAAGTAGGACGCCGCATAGGCGTACATTTCGCGAGCGCGATCGGGGTCGGCCTTCACCGAGGTGTTGGCAATGCCTTCGAGATAATAGTGCCCAAGCTGCACGAAAGCGTTGGCGACAAACCGCGCCTGCGGCAAATCCGGGCTGTCTTCGGCATGCGTGTCGGCGATACGGCTGAAATACTGGAAGGCGCGCAGATCGTTCTGAGGGACACCGTCGCCCGCTGCATACATGCGGCCGAGCTTCCATTGCGCCAGCGCATGGCCCTTCTCCGCCGCGTATTGCAGCGAGGAGATCGCCTTGGCGTTCTCGCCGGCCTTCAGCGATTGCGCACCGCTGACGAAAGCATCGCGCGGCGTGATCGGCGGCTTCGCCGTCGGCGGCGACGCCGTGCCGTCAAAGCCGAACGCGGGCACAATCGAGAGCCCAAGAGCCAGCAATCCGACGCGCGTTGCGTTACTGATCTGCATAGCTGATCTTCTCGGCCTTCGCGCCGGGATGCGTGACCGCGCCATTCACCGCCGGTCCCACCTGCTGCGCGTATTTCCAGATGTAGCCTGAGCCGTATTCGGTCTCGCGCGGCTTCCACTCCGCCTTGCGCTTCTTGAGTTCGTCGTCCGACAGCTTCACGTTGAGCGTGCCGTTGACCGCATCGAGTTCAATGATGTCGCCGTCGCGCAGAAGACCGATCGGACCGCCGACCGCAGCCTCCGGGCCGACATGGCCGACACAGAAACCGCGCGTCGCGCCGGAGAAGCGGCCGTCGGTGATGAGCGCAACCTTGTCGCCCATGCCCTGACCGTACAAGGCAGCCGTCGTCGACAGCATCTCGCGCATGCCGGGACCGCCCTTGGGTCCCTCATAGCGAATGACGAACACGTCGCCTTCCTTGTACTGCTTCGTCTTCACGGCTTCGAAACACGCTTCCTCACCGTCAAAGCAACGCGCCGGACCTGTGAACTTCAGATTGTGCATGCCGGCAACTTTGACGATCGCGCCATCCGGCGCGAGATTTCCCTTCAGCCCGACCACGCCGCCTGTCGGCGTCAGCGGATCTGTCGCCGCACGCACGACGTCCTGATCGGAATTCCATTTCACGCTTTTGAGATTTTCCGCGATCGTCCGGCCCGTCACGGTCAAACAGTCACCGTGGAGATATCCGGCATCGAGCAGAGTTTTCATCAGAAGCGGCACACCGCCGACTTCAAACAAATCCTTGGCGACATAACGGCCGCCCGGCTTCAAATCCGCGATATATGGTGTCTTTTTGAAGATTTCGGCGACGTCGAACAGCGTGAAGTCGATGCCGCATTCGTTAGCGATTGCAGGCAGATGCAGGGCAGCATTTGTCGAGCCACCTGAAGCCGCCACAACTGCGGCAGCATTCTCGAGTGCTTTGCGGGTCACAATATCGCGAGGACGAATGCCGGCGAGGATCAGGTCCATGACCTGCTCGCCCGCGGTCATGCAGAAGGCGTCGCGGATTTCGTAGGGCGCCGGCGCGCCGGCCGAATACGGCAGCGCGAGGCCGATGGCTTCCGACACGGTCGCCATGGTGTTGGCGGTAAACTGCGCGCCGCAGGCGCCGGCCGACGGGCACGCCACCTGCTCCAGCGCCGCAAGGTCCTCGTCCGACATGGCGCCGACCGAATGCTTGCCGACCGCCTCGAACACGTCCTGAACGGTGACCGGCTTGCCCTTGAAGGTGCCGGGCAGGATCGAGCCGCCATAGATGAAGATCGAGGGCACGTTCAGGCGCACCATCGCCATCATCATGCCGGGCAAGGACTTGTCGCAGCCGGCGAGCCCGACAAGGGCGTCATAGCCGTGGCCGCGCATGGTCAGTTCGACGGAATCCGCGATCACCTCGCGCGAAGGCAGCGAGGCGCGCATGCCATTGTGGCCCATGGCGATGCCGTCGGTGACTGTAATCGTGCAGAATTCGCGCGGAGTGCCGCCGGCGGCGGCCACGCCCTTCTTCACCGCCTGGGCCTGGCGCATCAGGGCGATATTGCAGGGAGCCGCCTCGTTCCAGCAGGACGCCACGCCGACAAAAGGCTGGTGGATCTGCTGGGTCGTCAGACCCATCGCATAATAATACGAGCGATGCGGGGCCCGCTCGGGACCCTCGGTCACGTGCCGGCTCGGCAACTTCGACTTCAGATTGGCTTTCGCGTCCATAGCACCCGGAGGCCCCCCGGCCCCTGACCACACGCAGGCAGCAACAATTGATGCCCGTTGGCTACGCATGATCTCGGAAAGGCGTATGGCTAAATCGCGGCAGTGTCTGCCGCTTCGGTCACTGTGACTTAAATGTTCTAAAGATGTGGCGAGGAAGTCACATACCGATTTTCACCAGTCGGAAACAAATCGCTCTGATTCAAACCGGTGACAGCCGGAAGGCCGAGCCATAACGGCCGAAGTCATGGCTCGTCACGCCATGCCGGATCGATCCCTGGTACTGGGAAAGGGGTGCAACCACGGTCACCTTCAGGATCGCCATTTCTCCAGCCTTAACCAGCCCGGCATGCACCGCCGCAGCGGCCAACGATGAGTCGCCGGTATAGGTGCCGGTGCCCCAAAGCGAGCCTTCGGACGCTCCCCGCACCCGGAAATAGTAACTCGCGCCCACCGCATCGCAGAGATCGATCATGGTCGCCGGCGCATCCGCAGCCAGAAAGCCCTGGTCGAGCAGCTTGCGGAGTTGCGGCCTGGACAGTTCGCCGCGGCGATCGAAATAGGCGACGAGTTCCTGCACGACCTTCATGGCCGCTCTCCCTGCATGCTGATGACGTGACCGTATGGCGGGACAAAGCCGCCCTGCCCCGGCAGCACCCAGAGCACGGCATAGGGCATCTCATCCGGCGGGTAGCCGATCTCGCCGTCGGTGATGACAAGGCAGGCGGTGACGCGCGGGTCATCGGCGAGCATGCACATCGCGGGCGTCAGGTCGCTGCCGCCATAGCCCCGCACCTCGAAAGCCGAGATGTCGGCGGGCGACAATACGGTATCGGATGTTACGGCGGTGTCGCATTGCACGACCCTGATCTCGTCGACGGCCGCCGCATCGCAGAAATCGGCCACGGCTCCGAGGACGCGCGGGATCTCGTCGGTCATCGAGCCGGAGGTGTCGAGCACCACGTTGAGCATCCACGACTCCCGGTTGCGGCCGGGCAACACGATGTCGGGCTGGGTCGCACCGCGCCGCGAGGGGCGCAGGAAGGTGCGCTCGCCCGGCGCGACAGACTCGAGCCATTTCTGCAGCGCCATCTCCCACGGCGTCCTGTAGAGCCCGCGGAGCGCCGTGACGACCTGCTGCTGGCCGCCGCTCGCATCCGCGCCGCGGCCTTTCATGGCATTCATGGCTTTCGCGAGTGCAAGGCTTCTGGCCGCCAGTTCGTTCAGCGCCTTCACGCGGGCGGCCTGTTCGCCCGCCTCGTCGGGAAACAGCTCGCGCTCGGCCTTGTCGTCCAGCACGTCGCCCGCCTCGCGCTGGTCCTGCCCCTGACCCGTGCCGGGTGTCAGCACATGCCGCAACGTGACCGCCTGGCCATCGAAGACCCGCGACTGCGAGGGCATGCGGTCGGCGTTGCGCCGCATCTCCAGCACGATCTGCTCGGCGGATTTCTCCCGCGCGCCCGGCATGTCGAGCCCGCCGGCCGGGATCGACGTGAAGCCGAGCGCGACACGCAGGATGTCGTTGATGATGTAGTCGTGCGCGTAGTTGAACTCGAGCCGGCTCGAGCCGACCGCCCGGTCGTGCGTGCGCAGCGCCAGATGCAGGAGCTCGTGCGCCAGCACGAAGACGAGGTCTGGGTTGGAGAGCCGCGCCGTGAAGCCGCGGTTCGCCACCAGCCGCCCCGAGGCGAAGATGCCCATGGTCGGCACTTGATCGTCGAGCGCCACCCGCACCGCCGCCGCGAGCCCGGCGAGATGCGGCAGCGGCACGGTGACCATGCGCAGGCCGCGCGCGATCCGGTCGAGCGTGGCGCGGTCTTCTTTCGATGGCGCGGTCATGGCGCGTCGGGCCCCGATCCTTCCCCGCGCGCGAGGAAGG
>JAESGM010000649.1_pt1 | contig 19238 bp, 17 predicted proteins | sample 9269721 | NCBI WGS metagenome assembly JAESGM01 (sample SAMN15720920, study PRJNA650825) | algae metagenome | isolation source: Komarekiella atlantica HA4396-MV6 and co-occurring heterotrophs from... | place: USA: Theobald House, Kauai, HI | collected 2009-07-29 | reverse complement strand
AATATTGCTACTTTTACAATGACTTTATCATCAAAGCTTGAATCCTTACCTACATGTCACCCGGCGATCACTACCTTTATCCTATATTTAGTATATATGTACTATATTTAGATGCGTTTGCCCTGGAGTTTTCACACGTCGCAGATTGTTGTACTCATTCCACATTGGTTTGCCGCAACTGGGACAATTCTTTTGCACGCATTCTAGTACTTCAGATAATGTCGCTTTTGGTTGAGGGCTTTTTCTTGCCATTCATACACCACATATTCTTTGTGTTCCTTAGTTTACCTGAATATTTGGCCTTCTGTAGCAAACTTTGCGGTTATAGTTTTTTTTAGTTCACTGAGCACAGTCACTGGACTAATTTTGAGAGTACGAGCCGTATCTCTCACACCACTACCATTCACTGCCATTGTGACGATTTTCTCTTTTACTTCTTTACGACTTCCGTAATAAGGATGAGCTTCGAGCGTAAAAGTCCAATAGGGACATTCCGGATTTTTGCAGATATATTTTTGCTTACCTGTGCTAGTACGACCATTACGACAAATATTCACATCCTGACAGTGAGGATATCGGATTGGTGTGAGAATCATTAGTCAAGTTATTTTTTATTTCATGTTATAGTTGTTTCCCTATTATATAATTACTTTTCAACACGTCTGTAACACTACCATTACAATCATCTCCAGAAAGTACACTGCTTTTGTTTTTCAGAAAGTTTTTCAGCAAGTATTATTAAATTTTCGTTAGTTAAGGAACGTTGGCAATAAAATGGGTGTTTTGGGGACTGAGAAGTGTAATCAAAAAATATTGCAAATCTATCTGAATTGGTAGGTATTTTTCCTCGATGAAAAACTTTTGCAGTGTCAACAATAATTACTGTGCCAGAAGATCCTGTGCAAGATTTCCAATTTAATGGCGAAATAACCTGTTGCATGGTTTTGGCTTGAACATAACCATAGTTATATCTTAGAGAGCAAGTTATTGTTGGGCTAAAAGATAGGGGAATATATTGAAAGGGTCCACAATCATCATTTACATCATTTAGATAAACAATAATTTTGATCATCTTTCGATCTTCCTTGTCTAAATGCCATAACCTTGTTTTTCGCTGGACTTGATTAGCAATATCTCTACGAAAAGAAGGATGATGATAAGCAACTGGCAGACCTAGGTAGTTTTCAATAATATCAAGTAAACGTTGTTGTAATCCCCAGTAAAAAATTTCTGGATGCTCCATTATTTGTTTATTTGTAGCGTGAATTACGAATTTATATTCTTCATTTGCCGGAATGCTATGGGGCATTTCTAGCATCAGTTTTTTCGCCATCTGTAACATTTTTGGAGTAGAAGTAATGGAGAGTTTTGCCAATGAAGTTATAATAATTCCTTCATTTTTAAGAGTTTCAACTAAAGTCAGGTCAGCAGTTGAAAGCAAAGGTAAATTATTAATATGTTTTTCTACTGATATTTGATACTCAGTTTCAATTTTATTTTTCAAAAATTTAATTTGATAAAAACTTTCTACAATCCGATTGCCAAACTTTTTTACCAATATATTCATTTTTTTTGAAGCTTTATTGAACTTTCTCTTAGAAAATGCAATATTTGCCATTACATCTACCGTGATTTCGGTTGTTAGAGTAGTTTTTGGGGAGTCTGTTCTCTAAGTGCCAGTAGCCAACCAATCCTGTTTCATTTCCCTGAAGTCGATGATTTATATAAGCATAATTTTACTCTTTGCTGCGAACGGTATTCCAAATGTGGAAATCATCTATCTTGCCTCTGAAATATAAGTCACTCTAATTGGATCAGCAAACCACTACTTTTAGTCCCATACGTTCTAACAGCATTGATAAAACTAGAGAAATGCTTAGAAGTAAACAAAAACATAACAATTTCACTATAATAATCTCCAAAAGATTAAAGTTTACTTCAACAAATAAACGTAAGCTTAATGAAGAAAGTAGTTGATAGAGAATACCATTAATACAAAAAATGCCTAAACTATATTTTGACAAAACTGATACTAGATTTTTAATCAATGGGTTTACTTGATCTTCCTTAATAGATGCAAAACATATAAACATAACTAATACACTTAAAATACAAGAAAACATAGCATAATCAAATGGTGGTATATCCCCTTGTAAGACGACAAAAGCATAGTAAGCTTCAACTCCTTGTAAAACAGTATAAATTACCAAAATTATTACTTTTGTATAAATGTGTAATAGAGATGATAATTTTACAATTGATGACCATTTTTTATAGCAGTATGTACCCAAAACCATATAGACAAACCAGTAAATGAATAAAGGTCTGTGTATAAACTTTAGGATAAAAACTATTTGGTTAAATTCTGAACTACAATGAATAGTATATATCCATATATAAACACTAGACTGAATCATAATTGCTATAAAAACATTGATTTGTTTAGAAAACCAAGGTCTAAAGATAGCAAAAAATGGTATAAACTGTAATAGAATTAATAAATAATAACCACCAGTAAATATTTCTCCATTTAAAATACTACCAAATACTTCAATCCAGGAAGATTTATTAATTAATTTTAGTAATGCTGTAATGCTAAACCAAAACATTGTTGGTATTAGAATACGTACTAGACGCTTTTGAACTACTGATAAAGTAAAAACCTTGTGTTTTGATAATGCTTTCTCAAACAACAAAAAATAAATTACTAAAAAAACTGGAACACAAAATCTTAAAGGAGAAAATAGAACCTCCATATACAATTGACTATTTATATAAGTAATTTTTGGTACAAAATTTGAGTGAAAAGAAACTACTGCTATAATACTAATCGCCTTGAGTAAATCAAGAGAGAAAAGCCGATCTATTTTTTGATAAGTTGATATTTCTGATTGCAATAATTGATGAAATAGTTTGTTTTGCATTAGTTAATACTTAAATAACTCTTTAAATTTTTGTTCAAATGATTAAAATTATAACTCTCAACTTTTGTATAAATTTATTAGCCAATAGGAGCTACTAGTTTCAACAGCTCTTTATTATTAATATTGATAGTAATTATAATATTGCCCCATTTTTCCACAGTAGTCTAATTGTACTAAATAACATATTCGGAATACGTCCAAAGGAAAATACTGCTAGTAAAATAAAATAAGAAAAAACTAGAAAAATTAGTTGTATAGATATACTTATATATTGATGAGGTAAAGGCAATACTACAGCTAGTATTAACGAGATGCTAATAGCCAAAGTTGGCATAAAAATAGGTTTTATAAAAAATGCAATATTCCACCTAGTAATATAATAAGTTGCCAACCAAAACCAAATAGTTGCACCAACTCCCAGTACTAAAGCAACAGCGATCGCAACTCCTTTTACACCTCCTAAGCTGACCCCAATAAAATAAGATAAAACTGCAAGTGGAACTAACGCCCAATTGATGAAAGCATTTGTCATTGGTTTATCTAAAGCCAGTAATGTATTACCCAAAATCGCCATGAATCCCCTGGCATAAGCAAAAATCAAAAGAATCTGGAATAAGCTAACACTTTCTATCCAAGCTTGACCGTACATTAATGGAATAAACCAAGGTGCAATGACAAAACTTATGCCGTAAATAGGAGCAAAAATAATAGCATATAGTTCTAAAACGTGTGAAATAAATAGTTTTTTATCTATATTATCTCTCTGCGACATTACAGAAAGAATTACCCGGTTAACTTGAGATAAAATATAAACAGGTGTCATTGCTAGTTGGTAAGCTAAGTTATAGTAACCGAGTGCTTGTTGTCCCAGTAATTTACCGATAATTACGTTATCACTCATCGTATTCATTTGAACTGCAAAACTAGTAAAAACTATACCAGTAATGAATTTTTTTACTTTATTAACAGCAGTTTTATCTAGCCTATAACTGTAGGTAAAAGGGTATCTGCTAAAATACTTTTTGAGTAGACTATCAACCAATGTCATAGCGACTTCTCCTACCACAAAAGACCATACTCCCCAACCAATGACAGCACAAACAATAGTAGTTCCTACTCGTGTAAAACTTGCTAGACCATCACAAATAGCTAGTTCTCGAAACTTCATTTGGCGTTGCATTACAGAGGCATGAGAACCAGCACCGGCGCCAACAAGAAAAATTAATGCAGCAAAAGCTGTAAGTGGGAAAAGTATAGGTATACCAAAAAATATTGAAAGTGGAAAGCTTGCAAGAGACTGAACTATAAATAAACCAATGGATATGTTGATACCCATGCTGTAAACAGTATTGACAATTTTTTTATTATTTAAACCTCGTTGTACAAGAACTTGAGCAATTGCAGCATCTCGAAAAATGATAGAAAAATTACTCAAGATTAATACCATTGCCCAAATACCAAAGTCATTAGGTGATAACAAGCGAGCTAGAATGATTTGAGAAAGTAACTGAGCTACTTTTCCAACTACAACACTCGTACTCATCCATACACTAGATTTAAGTATTCTCGTTGAGTTAGTTGCAGTCATAAAAACTTTATTGAAAATGGTTAGATTGTAAAACAGATATCTCCGACCCAAATATAAGCCGAATTAAATGCCGTACTTAGTTTGTATTTGCTCAGGCAATTGTCTCAAAAATCTTGTTATTCTAGCTTGAAAATACTTAGGATTTTTAGGTACACGTTTAGCTATATAACTTAGTAAGGCAATCTGATAGCCAAACTTATATTTAATTACAGAAAAGATACTAAGCTTTACCTGACTGGCTGTACTTTTGTTTAAATCTTTTAGCTTTGATACTTCACGATAATATACGGGATGCTCCGCCCAAACACAGGCAAAGTGTACAAGAGCAGGAGACACTACCTTATTGTATTTTTGAAAAGTAGATTTACCTGTAATAACATCTACATCTAGAGAACCGCGAAGACCGATAGGAGTTCGCATCATGTTACCATTATCTTGAAACAGACTTTGATTGTGCAACATCATAGCTATAGCAATAATACGTTCATCGTTAGGACCATCGCCACGAAATTCAGAAATACCGAGCTTTTTCCAGTCACGTGAAAATTCTATTGCTGTTTCAAAAACTGCCTGGGCAGTATTTGTTTGCTCAAAGTAATAAAGACCTCCATTAAATTTAGGTAATTTTTTCAAAGCAAATCGATTGAGTATGTAATCTACATCCATGAACATATCTTTATCACCTGCTTGAAGATATATATCACCTGTGACACTAAAACTTCTACCCTTAAAAGCATCAAAAATAAAGTTGATATCTCTGACTGCTATGCAATCACTATCAATATAGAGTGTACGTTTAAATGGAGAATAATCATAAAGATGAAGTTTTTGTATTACATTTGAACCGTATTCTTTTTTGCAATTGATAACGTAATCGAAAAGCTCGAATAATTCTCTATCATTTTGACTGTCGGTAACAATAGCACGCAGAATATTTGGTGAATGAAGACGCAGAGAACGCGCCAGTGACTTTGCCATTTCGATATAATAAGATGCTCCGTAAGCATAAGTAATAACACCAGAGTCTGAAATAGTCATTGTTTTTTCCTGAAATATCAATATCCGAACTTTTATTTTCTAGTTGAATGAAAAAATTACGTTTTGGAAATTTCTACAGCCAATATTCAATAACTTCATGCAGTAATCTGGTAAAGCATTCGATGCAAAGTATTACGGGTCGCTAGTTCTTTACCTTTTTTACCAAGCCGTTGACGAAGCGTCTCATCCGTACATAAATACCGCATATTTGCTAAAATTTCCTCTGAACAGTTGGGGTCTGCTAATAAACCGTTTTCTCCGTGAAAAACCGCGTCTACTACACCTCCTATCCGTGAAGCGATAACAGGTTTACCAAAGTAACCCGCTTCTAGGTAAACAATTCCAAAACCTTCAATACTTCTGCTTTTGGTATCCAGAAAAGTGAGCATTGAGAATAAATCACACGCTGCATAATAGCCAGCTAATTCTTCATCAATCACAAATCCAGCAAAAATAACCTGTGAGGTAACACCCAAGTTTTCAGCTAACTTCCTAAGTTCAGACTCCATATGACCCTGACCGCAGATTAGGTAGTAAACATCAATCCCTTCAGCTAACAAGGCAGGCAAATTTTGAATAACCCGATCAAAGCCCTTGCGTTTTACCAATCGTCCTACAGACAATATAACAATCGCCTCTTGAGGAATTTGATGCTTCTGACGTATTTGTGAGCGGAGAAGATTTTGCTGATTGAGATTTAGCTGCCCAAATTTTTCTAGTCTGACAGTTGGGTGAATAATATGTATGGGACGCTTAATTTGAAAATGCTCTTTTAAATAATTTTGAGTAAAGTTGCTGTTGCACACAATTACTTTAGCACGCTGGAGTGTCCACTCAAATAACCATCGTAAGACAGGATTTTTTTGTGGGCAAAGTACATCATCGCCGTGGAGGTAGATAAAACACTTTACAGGCAACAAATAACTTAGCAGTAGGAGTGCAGGAAAGTCGTAGCCGTGACACCACTCGATATAATGATATTGGTAACGTTGATACAGTCGGATGGCTAGTACTATAGACCAAAACATATTCATAATTTGTTTGAAAATAGCTCCAAACCTACCAAAACTTCCAAGAATTGGCATTGGCCATCGGTATATTGGAAATGCTTGCATCTGGTCAAATTCTCTATCGCTTTCACACTTAGAAGAAAGAACAATTACACTTTCAGGATCTTGCAAACAGCGATTGTAGGCATATTCTTGAATGCCACCTATATCAGGAAAGAAGACACGAGAGATGACTAGGATATTTGGCTTATGAAATTGTTTATTCATAACCTTGTTAATGTTAGGTTGCAGTAGTGTAAGCTAGGCAGTGCCTAGCTTACACTACTGAAGATTTTTCAAAAATGATTTAGGATTCTTATATATTTATTTTGTACATAAATAGATATCTTCTCTGTCTGGTAAACAGTATTTTATAATCTTTTCCTGCCCCAATTGCTTTACATAGTCTATAACTTCAACTGTAAAACCAGCTTTTTTCAACCTATCTTTATAATCGAGTCCATAAACTCTCACATGATCATCTTTACCAAAGAAGTATTCTCTGTCTTTAGGAGATGTAATACTGAAATCTTCAAATGTTGTCTCTCGTTCATAATCAAGCGGTACTTGTAAGATTGCCCAACCACCAGGCTTGAGGATTCTAAATAACTCAAACATTGCTTTGTGGTCTTCAGGGATATGTTCTAAAACATGGCTACACAAAATAACGTCATAGGAATTATCTGGTTTTTGAATGTTTTTAATGTCCATTTCAAGTGTTGCAAATGGAGAATTTAAACCAGCACCAGTGTATTGAATTGATGGTAGAGAATTTAATCCTTTCCAGAAGAAAAATTCTGGACAAATATGAAGCAATTTCAACTTTTCAAAGAATAAATTAGTTTGATTCTTCAAATACAACCATAGTAAACGATGTCGTTCAAAGGAATTACATTTAGGACATACTGCATTTTGCCTTTTATTCACACCTCCGCTCCGAAGTTTACGAAATGTTCCTCCGCAACAAGGGCAAGTATATTGCTCACCTGCGTACCAAATTGACTGTAGTTCTCCAGTAAATTGCATAACAGTAGGCAGAGTCGGTTTGGGAAGGATTTGTTTAGCTAAGTCTCGGATATACGACATAATTTTGGTTATAAATTAGGTTTCAACAGGAGTACTAGATATATCGCTATGTTTGTATGCAACACATCCCATATTTAAAAAGAAATAGCGCGGTAGAAAAGGTTGTAATAAATCACTTACAGCTAAGACTATTAAATTCATTAACACTCGCAATATGACAAATATGCCTTTTAAGAAAAAACTAGTTTTTTCTGTAGGTGCAAATATTTGTCCCCATACTGTTGCCATAACTTCAAGTTCATTACCATTTAATTGAAGAACATTTGGTTCTTTAAAACCAAGTTTAGGGAACCAATACTCTATATAAAATGGGGTGAGTCGAATGAAATCATAGGGAACTTCATGCAAGCCAAAGTTGAAAGGAGTTGTGATGATAATTGCTCCCGAAGGTTTGAGCAATCGGGATAGCTCTAATAGTGCTTTTTGAGGATCAAAACAATGTTCTAAAACTTCAGTACAAATAATGACATCAAAACTTTTGGAAGGTAAGGGAATTGAAGAAATATCTGCGATAATATCAACGCTATTTTTATTATTCTGAACTACATCTACACTCGTATAATTTCCTCCGCAAGATTTGATCAGGTTACGAAGTGGCTGTCCCCCACAGCCAATATCTGCAACTTTCATCCCAGGTTTAATTATTGAAGTGAGGTGAGTATATGTGAACATCTTTATATGACGCAATACAAAGAAATGTCCGTGATGAATTGGTATTTTTAAAGCATCTCTACGTTGGATTAATTCCCTAGAATCAAATTTCGACATAATATTGAACTATTCTCCTATATAATGTTAAGTTACTTAAATAAAATTAGAATTGAGTTAACACACCCTGTCTAATTCTTTTTGTTTACTAGTTAGAGAAATTAATCCGCTAATTTCCATCATTGTTTGTGTGTACTTATCTATAGTACAATTTTGCTCAACCCAACTTTTTGCTTTAACTAAAACCTTTGGTGTATTAGCATCATTGGTAACGCGAATAATTGTCTGGGCAGCAGCTAACGCGTCATTTGGATCAACCATCCAATCAGGAGCAAATTGACTGAGAATTTCACCAATACCACCCGTACAACTACCTACTATGGGGACACCACAGGCAATTGCTTCCACTACTATGCGTCCAAAAGGTTCTCTGGGAGCAAGGGTAACAACGATGTCTGCAAAACTGTAGTAATCTTCTATTGCAAACGTTGGAGGCAAGATCGTGAAGTAATCGGCAATGTCTGCGTTTTTAGCACTTTTGAGCAACTCCTGAGTATAGATTTGGGCAGGAGATACATCATGCCCAATAATTACGCAGTGGAAGTAATGACCACTCGCACGTAATTGCCCTAATACCGGAATTAGCGATCGCAAATTTTTGTCATTCATCCCCCCTGGCTGATTGAGTCGTGATGGAGTCAAAATAATCTTTGCTCCAGATTTGAGGATAGGTTGTAGCTCTGATGGCGGATTTGATATTACTTGCCGCTGAAAACGTGTCATATCGACTGGTTGATACATAATTGCGCGAATATCTGATCGAAACTGACGAACATGTTTGGCCGTGAAATGGGAGTTGCAAATACCAACTGGCGCAAGACAAACAAAGGTAAGTTTTCGCAATAAGTAGCCCACATAATTATATGAAAGTGATAAATCATGAAAAAAGTAAAAAACTGGACGACCATTTAAACGAAGACGTGGGCTAGCCCGCAGAAGGACTAGTTGCAAAAGACGGTGATTACAGTTGTCTAATAACAATGGGTAGTCTGAAGGTTGTTGATTTACCCATTGCAGTGCTTTTGTACAAAATTCTACTTGGTTGTTTGCTGAGATTGATTTTACGCAAGCCCTTTGCCCAGCTTGGTGTAAATACTTCTCTATTAATGAATCGGCTCGCACTAGAACCCATAATGATTCTGCTGCATTTAATTGCTCAAATCCTTTAATCAATAACGAAAGTGTGACTACTGTTCCTCCCAATACATCACAATCGCCAGGCAAAATCAATAATTTACGCATAATAAACTAAAGTCAATATTTGATAAATCCGAAAAATTAAAGTGGCATAAACTAGAAAGAGTAAAAACCTAAACTATATGATATTGATACTCTTTAGTTTCTGATTTGCTTTTAGTTGATTCGTGTTAGGAACTTGTAGTATTGTACACAACAAAGGAATAAATAGTTCTGGTCCCATAAACTCTGTTACGGTAGAAGCTAAACTTAAGTAAAGTAGCATCATAAAAGAACAAATTGGTCTGTCGTGCCTTGTTTGATAAAGTTTCCCTAAAAACGATATATAAAAGATAAGAAAAGCTCCAGTACCTAGTAATCCAGATTTATAAAACAAAGTTCCTAAGATAAAGCTTTCAGTGCCAATTCTGGCAAATTCATACCCTGGCGTAACTGATGGTCCATTAACTCCATGCCCAAACAGTGGTTCTTCAATAAATCGTTCCCAAGTTCGTTCATATATTAATTGACGCCCTTCAGTTGATTCTTTACGAAGATTACTAGTCGCTTCTACCGAATTGGTGTATGTTTCAGTAACATAATCAGTGCCTTGAGGTATTGAAAATGTGGCAAAAATAGTGATTGAAAATAGTATTAGAATAAATGTAATTCCACGTTCTTTACCACTTATAATTAACCAACGTACAACAAAGACAATTGATAAGGCTACCCACGCATTACGAGTTTGAGCAATCAGAATCAGAAGTACGCAAATCGATGCTAAGCCTAAAGAAACATAACGATTTTTTAGATCTAAAAAAATTAATCCGGCAAAACCAATTGCAAACGATGAAACTGTAGGATGAGGAAAGAAAAAGGTATGACGTGCTAATCCAGCGAAACTTTTATCATCTGGATAATAAGGAACTAAAAAACCGCCAACACTAGTAAGTTGATTAGGATTATATGCTGCTTTATCTGTAAAGAGTGCGTAAAGTGTTCTAGGTGGAGTGTAATATGGCTCCGATAAGACAAAATGAAAAAACGCCCACCAAAGCACCATCAAACAGATAACAATGGAAAAAGCCCAAGCAATAACTTGTAAACGTATACGAATTTTATGACTCTGAATGTACCAAAGTAATAGGCCAGCGCTGCCAAAATCAAACAATGGATCTAATAATAGGCGAAGAGTAACCTCTCTAGAATTTGTGCCTCTGGAAATCACTGTGTAAATTGCAAAAAATAAAATTGCAATTACTTCTAAACTTGGTTTTGATAAGCGTATAGTTTTGTGATTCCACAATTCGTATATCGCTATTCCAATTACACAAAAAAGAAGCATCATTCCCCAGCTGATTATCCACCATAAAGGAATCAAAATAATTCCTAGACATACAACTTTTTCCGCGTGGCTCAACACCTGCCATCGAATCAAAATACCGCTGAATAATTGTTGACTGGAATTATTTGTTCTTGATGGAAATGCGTTAAGAGGTACATTCTGTTTCATGCTTTAACCTGCTGAACATCCTGTTTGTAAACGTACTTTTCTCCCCCTTGCTCGACTCCATTCAACGCAAAACCGATGATTTGAGCATTATGGCGCACGAGTTGTTCCAAACTTTCTTGGAGCATGTTGCGATCGCTCACTCCCAATTTCACAACTAACAACACGTTAGCCAGTGTTTTTGCCATCAAAGGTGTTTCTCCCGTCGAGTTTACAGCAGCAGTATCAACAATCACATAATCATAGTTGCCCAACTTTTGAAATGTATTCACGTACTCTTCAAATTTTCCTCGTGCCACAAATTCCATCACCTTACTTGTTGGTATTGAAGCTGCTGGTAGAAAATCTAACTTTGAACTTACAGGTATTGGCGAAGGTAAAGCATTTGTTTCCTGTAGTAAGGCATACCCAAAATACTTGCTCAGTTTTGCTTTATGGAAATCGCCATCCACTACCAATACTCGGAAACCCAATACTGATAATGCTGTTGCAAGTCCAATTGTGACTGTAGTTTTGCCCTCGCCAGAGATAGAACTGCTAACCATCAAACGGCGCTTTTCTAAAGACATCAAACTAAGAGTTGAAGCCAAGCGTTGAAATCCGATTTCCGATACCGATTCTAATTTCAACCCCATAGTTGAAGCTTCGAGAGTCGGAATTCTTGCGAGAATTGGTAACTCAATCTCTTGTAAATCCTTCACTTTCAGCAGTGAGTTACGAGACTCTAAATATGTAACAGCTGCAAAGCTACCAAGAACTGATGATAAGAGCGCACCAAGGGCAACTAAAGAGAGTTTGGGACTTGTCGGTTTGGGATCAACAGTTGGTGAATCGAGAATTTGCACGTTGGGATAAGAACTAAAAGCACTGATTTTCGCTTGCTCCAACTGAGCCACAATACCTTTGTAAATGCCTTCAGCAATTTCATATTGGCGTTGCAAATCCAAGAATTCTCCTTGTTTGGTGGAAATAGAACTCAATTCAGTATTCAATTTCTGCACTTGATCTTGAATTTGCTTAGCTTGTTGTTCTAGTCCTTGACTATCACTATCAGCTTGAATCAAATCTACAATCAAATTCATTGTCGGTTCTTGGAAGTTATTACCACCAAAGCTAGTATCAATTCCTTCAGAATTAGGGAGGAGTAAATTTAGCTGTTGGTTAAGTGCAGCATTTAATGAATATTGCTTTTCTCGTAACGACTGGACACTGGGATGTTCTTCAGTAAAATCACCTTTTTTAAATGCAAGTTCTGTGTCAACTTCCAACAATTTTTGTCGTAGTGCTTGATACTCTTTGTTTTGACTCAAACGTAAAGAGTTAATCGCCTGTTGTGGAGTCATCCCCAGTCTTTGGCTCAAAATTTGCGACCGAGTTATTGCAGCTTTTGCTTGAGAGCCTATCTCTGTTTGTATAGTTCTCAAACTTTTAATCGCTTCTATTAAATTTCTAGTTTGTTGCTCATCGCTAACCAATCCTGTAGATGTTTTGAATTGTCCCAGTTTATCTTTAGCTAGTCGCAGATCGTTTTCCGCTTTTTGAAATTGCATTTGACTGAATTGCTGTCGAGTATCAGAAGTTCCTTGACGAAGTTCATTCAAACGGTGCTGATAACTTAAAAGTAGTCTTTCTGACCTTTTTATTGTCAGTTCAGGGAGGGAACCTGTAACTTCTAAGTGAATAGTTGTAGATTGATCTACAGGTTTAACTTTAAACAATTTTTTGTAAATTCCTAAACTGCGGAAATTATCTTTCTCAGGGTCAGCTAACCAAACAGGACGAATAACATCATCGCTAGTCATGATCGAAGTCTGGACTTGTAATGGATTGAGTTCATTAGTAAAAGCAACTCCTTGGTCTTTTATTTGCCCCAGGATACCCAAACTTGCATCCAAGTTATTTGTGGTATCTGGCAAAATTAGTTGAGTACTAGCTGTCCAAATACGTGGTGACAACATAGCTATGCTAAATGCCCCACCAAGGGTGATACTGTGTAAAACAACAAGGGGAAGCCAATACCTTTGTAAAATTGCAAATATCTTCACAACTTTCAACCTCAATAGCTAGAAATACAAAAAATATTTAGTTACTCAACTGAGCAGCTGTCTTCTTCGGAGGATATTGCACTAAAAGATAATCAGTCAGCCTGGGAGTATTAAATATCTTTTGCTGAAAATGAGGAGGTGGTTCTAACACTGCTTTTGCCAACTCATCCAGAGACAGAAAACTTTTGATACCTAACTCAGCAACAGCTTTAGCAAATAATAATTGATGGTCATCAACATGTTCGCTATAGCGTTTAAGCCTTGGTAAAAGAATAAAAGGTGTCCCTTGTACTGCAAGCATTCTTGTAGACCCTTGTCCAGCGTGAGAGATAACCAAGCGAGAATAATTCACTAACTTGACTAGCTCATCTGAACTAACTGTTGGCTCTAAAGTGACTTGAGAATGTCCTTGTAATACAGAAACATTACTGTAACCATATTGCAAAAATACAGACTCAGAAATCACGCCGCGTTCTATCAAGATTTTTAACCACAATACAGCACGATCAAATGGAAACGAAACTGTTCCTAGTGTCATTAAAATCATGATGCATATCCTTTAAAAATTGCTTTAGGGTATTTTTGGCATAAATCTGGCCATTGAACATAAAACTCATCGCATACCAAGTAAACTAAGTTTCCTGAAACACTCAGTTCTTGAGCGCGAGAAATACTTTCAATGTAAATGAATCGAATTCCAATAAGTCTAGCTATGAATGCAAAATTGATAGCTATACTAGCTCCCGTTGAGATAATAACATCGGGTTTTTCTAAATAGATAACTTTTAAGATTTTAGGAATATTAGCTATGATAGCCAACACATCTCTTGGTGCTTGATAAGGCACCCAATGCACTCTTTCAGTCTTTTCAAGTATTTCTGTATCTCTCTTATGGTCAGTGACCCATACTCTTTCATGCAGCGACCAAAAAGACTTCAAACTTGTCATGGTTGCAAAGTGACCACCAGAAGTGCATACTAACATCAATTTCATCTTGCTTACCTAATTTATTCAAAAGATAATCTGGATTAAAGCAAAAATTTCCAATTTACACATTTACTTAGCTTGCTTTTGCAAAACTGAGTACACATCGTCATTAGTTAAATAGAGTTTATGGACTCAACATAATTTCCAATTTTTAAACAAACTAGTAACATTAATTTACGAACAAAATAATGATCATAGTAGTCATAAATTAAGGAAACTGCTGTTAGTATGCACCTGTTTTTTGCAGGACAACCTTTACTGTCTTTAGCAAAATTTTCAAATCTAGCCAGAGAGACCAATTTTCAATATAAGTGATATCTAATTTCACTCCATCTTCAAAGTTATCAATATTTGAACGACCAGAAACTTGCCACAATCCAGTGATACCGGGAAGAACTTCTTGTCGAATATAATGGTTTTTTTGAAACCTTTCTACATCTCTGATAGAGTGAGGGCGGGGACCTACTAAACTCATTTCACCTAGTAGAACATTAAATAGTTGTGGTAATTCATCCAAACTGTAAAGACGCAGGAACTTACCAATTCTTGTAATGCGAGGATCGTCTTTCAATTTAAACAGAATACCATCCTTGATCTCATTCTTTGCTTCTAAGGTTTCTAGCAACTTCTCTGCATTTGTATTCATTGTCCGAAATTTCCATATTTTGAACTGTTTACAATGCAGACCAATTCTATTCTGTCTGAAAAAAATTGGACCAGGAGAATCTAGCTTAATTAGCAGAGCAATTATCAGATATAGAGGTGACAGAAGCAATAGCAAAATAATTGTACAGAAAACATCAAAGCACCTCTTTACCCAAAAATCGCCACCTGCGATAATTGGCGCTGGAATTGTCAGACAAGGAACTTCACCAATCATCCACAATATAGACTTAGATGGCACAACTTCTCTCTCTGTTGGTAAAATCCGCAGAGTAATACCAGCACTCAGGAAATACCAAGAAATATATAAACGTTTCTTGATTGCATTCCAAGAAACAAAGACTTCAAATATATCTTGGTTATAAAGAAATTCCAGCATTGCTTCTCGATTATGTCTATCTAAAGAACTAGCTTCAGTTACACCAAGGAGCTTGTAGCAATTTTCTTTTTCGATTAACTTAATACTACTCTCTTTTTCTTCTGCATCTGTGATCAGAAAAACTGGATAACGAATTACTTCTAATTTACAAAGTTTTCTAGTAACAGCATCCACTAGGAAACGAGCAGTACAGATAAAGACTAGAGACAGTAACCAGAATAGTAAAAAAGTTGAAAGTGAGACATAAAGATTAGATCCATAGAAAAATGCAATCAATAAGAGGAATAAGTTTGATAGAGAAACAGTTGTAATCAAGCGACCATAATTGCAACAATGAATTCGTACATTATATAATCTTTGGAATGCAATCATACCTAATTCAATTGTAATAATTAGTAGTTCAAATGATGTTTGTACTGTCCAAGGTAACTCTGACAGAGTTTTATAAAATGCTGCGAATCTCCATGCCAAAATCAGAGATGTAGCATCTAACAAAATAAGTGCTGCTATCCGGAATAATCTAAAAGCTAATACTCTTTTTCTGATTGTGCCTTTAGCCGATCTTAAGTCAGATTTGAAATCTACTAATGGTAAAGAACTAATTGTTACCATTTTTCTTCTCCATTGCTCCTATGTATTTACTGTATTTTTGATTTAGCAGATAAGATTATAATTCAGCCAATAGGGAATAACAAAACCAAGCTAATCCATGTTTTGTTATTGAGTAATACTATAGTAAACCTAAATTATTCACGATAAAACACCATCTCTCCAGATTGTGTTTTGCCTTATTGCACCTCTTGTAGGGATAAATTTTTTGACAGAACTAATGTCTTCTTCGTTATACTTTTGGTTCTCAGCTTTCGTTTTCTTGAGGTAATACGTGGCGAAACCCAATTTGGTACATTAACTCCTTGAAACTCCATCTATGTACATTTTCATTGAGACTCAAAGAGGCTATGACCAAAAAACTTTGTTTGAGATTATGGTTAGAGGTACTAGTAATCAATATAGTACCTAAAATACTACCAAGGGTTTAGATGATGCCCTTTATGGTAATGAGGTCAGATATAGTCAAGCCATTGGGCAAATAAAATTATATATGTCGACATTGTAGTCTTCAGTTTGTAAAAGATTTGTGAGTTAATCTTTTTCTCTATAGGACTACCCAGTAAAGCTATATACATATTTGGTGAATGAGGGTAGTAATCAATCTCCTCAACTTGGTATTGATAAACTTGGGAACCGTGGCGCAAAATAATGTAGTCACCGGATTTGATCGCTTTTCCTATTCCAGTCATGTACCCTCCCTTTCCTTCATTTAGCCGATCAAATACATAGTCTCTTCCTAAAACTAATTTGCTGTAGTCGTGTGTTTCATTTTTCATTTTCATTATCTCGCTGAAACGCATTTTATGACAAATGATCTGTTCTAAACTTATCTATGGCAAATTTCTTTACCTCTGTATAAACTCAAATACTTGAAAGTCTTTTAGACAACAAAAAATCCTTATGATGTCCAATTAAGACTCATGACAAACGCACGTAATTTCACCTAACCTTTGCTGGATAGGATCTTGATTAGAAAAATAGTCTCTATTCCCTATCCATGCAGTGGTAGATTCAACGGAAGTGAAAGTTTGTTGGCAAGGGAAGTGGAAAGTTTTACACATGGTGTGAGGAAAAAACGTACATAGCCAAATTACATCTAGGGAGCCGCGACACTAGAAGTAGTTGATGTAAAATGCAGAGTATAAATGTTGTTTAAATCAAACATTTAGGCTCTCCGTTTTAATGCGCTCACTAAAAAGCAGACCTAAGGATTTAGCTCAAAATAGGCGTTTTACCAATAGAGTTGTTGCTAAATAAGCTAAAAAATCCATAAAACCCGCTCACAGTCAACATTTCACTCAGCTTGATTTAGAGTAGTTAAAACGTAAACATTAGAAGGGTTTGAGCTACTTTAGGCGTTATTAAGCGACAAGTCTAATATGGTGGTCTCAATAATATGATCTAGTTAGGCAAACCGGAAAGCTACAAAGTCGAAGACTAATCACCACTCTGTCAAAGTAAGGTTTTGTCTTTTTCTCGTTCATGCAACAAAGTCTACCACTATGTCTAATGAATTGTGCGTATACCCAAAGGACTAAAAAATTTCATATTTTGTAAATTTTAGTGTAAAAATATACTGTTATCAGCTTTTAATCTTTTGGGGAGCATCCCACTTTTTTAAAGGTTCTTTCCTTGGGACAAGACAAAATACCCTGAAAGCACTACAAGGTAAATAATGTGGTAATTTATGGTAAAATAAAAAGAATCCTCATTCGCAACAAGCTTTATTTAATGATCATATTACCCGAACTATACGAAACACACTTCAACCGGGAATTTGGAGTGCTGAATATTTATTACTAAAAATCCTATTCCCCTTCTCTGCATCCCATGAAAAGTCAAGTCTATAAAACCGTTAGAGTCCAGCTATAAATAAAGAGACACTCTAAAAAGGCAAAATGACAAGATGTTGAGCAATGACGCCAGTTCGCTCAAGTTGGTAGAACCGCCCACGGCGTAGGCTCCCCAATGCCCTAAGCGGCGGAGCAGTTATCTCTCTCCACTCACAAGGGGATTGAGTTTCCCGCCACTTTCAGTAAAGAATGCAAGAATACTTTTATACAACGTACTGATTTAACCTCTACCTTAATGAGTATTTGAAAATTCCATGAAACCCCCTATGTTGTTAATAATGGTTTAGTTGCTTTGGCTTCAGCACCCGTTAACTTACGACTGAAGTTGATAGGATATGGATAAATCTTATACATAGGGACTTGCAGAGATATCAAATACTAGCTATCAAAGAACTACAATTACATTCCACTTAGAGGCTATTTATAAAGTAAATTTAAAGGGGAGTAGGAGGGGATGCTCTTAAGGATTAAGATACCTCATATACAGTGTATTTACATAGTTGCTCATCGCACGAAAGTCTTATCCCACAGACTTAAATGATATGGAGTGGAAAATCCTGGCTCCCTTGATTCCACCAGCCAAAGAAGGAGGACATCCTCGCACAACTGATATGCGAGCAGTAGGCAATGCAATCTACTATCACTTGAAAACGGGATGCCAATGGAACATGCTTCCTGGAAACTTTCCAGCAAGTGCAACGGTATATAGCTACTACCGCAAATGGCAGTGCTTGGGGGTTTGGGAAAAATTAAATCATACACTGCGCGGTCAAGTTCGCTCAAAATTAGGTAAATCAACACAGCCAACAGCGATCGCCGCAGACAGTCAATCGGTAAGAACGACTGAAAAAAGGGGGATGTGTACAGCTTTGATGGCGGTAAAAAGGTAAAAGGTCGAAAGCGGCAGACTTTAGTTGATAGCCTGGGGCTTTTGTTGAAAGTGGTTGTATGTGAAGCAAACGCTCCAGAACGAGTACTAGCTGCCTACGCTTTAATGGAATTTCTAGAAGAGCGTCCAGAATTACTGGAAAAAATTGAAGTTATGTGGGTTGATTCTGGTTATGACGGTGATAAATTTGCTCTGTGTGTTTGGTTAATGATTCAAGCTCATGTTGATGTAATACGGCGTACTGAGCAAGAATTTCAGGTTCTCCCCAAACGTTGGGTAGTAGAAAGAACATTTGGGTGGTTTAACCAGTACCATCGTCTCAGCAAAGATTACGAGCGTCTACAAGAAATGAGTGAACCTGCCATATATGCTGTGATGACTCGTATCAAGCTACGTCGTCTTGTAGCCTAAAGATTTACTTTATAAATGGTCTCTCAGCAAGAAAACTTAGTGAAGTATTGACATATATAAAATGAGTATAAATATTAAAGATTCAGAACTTAAGGAAAATATTCAGTTGGATACCTTTGCTCACTTGATCGGCGGTCAAGTCATACAGGAATTGAATTACATCCAAATACTTGATTACCAGAATTTGTGCATTCATCAAATGTTTGAGATTCAGGCAGAGCGATCACCTGATACAATCGCCGTAGTATTTGAAAACACCC
>JAESGM010000648.1_pt1 | contig 19309 bp, 23 predicted proteins | sample 9269721 | NCBI WGS metagenome assembly JAESGM01 (sample SAMN15720920, study PRJNA650825) | algae metagenome | isolation source: Komarekiella atlantica HA4396-MV6 and co-occurring heterotrophs from... | place: USA: Theobald House, Kauai, HI | collected 2009-07-29 | reverse complement strand
GCAGGGCCGCCAGAAGGCCCTGCACCTCCTCCCGCGCGGTCACGTGGGACATGCTCGGGCGGGTGCCGAGGGTGGCTTCGTCCATGGTGTCGAGCGCGGTCAGTCCGCGCGGAAAGAATTCCCGGTAGATGACCCGCTCGGCGAAACCATCGGCGCAACGAAACCCAAGCTGGAGGCCCAGTTCGTTCAATCCCTCCGCGATCAGCTTCTTGTTGCGCGACCCCAGGGTCGACAGCCGGTTCCGGACCACGATCCAGTCGGTATCCTCCTGGTCGACCTTGCGGCGCTGGCGACGGGCCTCGCGCACCATCTCCGCATAATGGCTGACTCCGGTCAGGGTATAGGTTTGCGGATCGACAGTGCCCAGAACATCGAAGTCCACGAAACTGTCATTGAGTGGAGTAATCAGGGTGTCGGCCATCGCATGCGCCAGCCGCATCAGATAGGCGTCGGTGCCCGGCGTATCGATGACCACGAAGTCGTGGCTGTGTTCGATCAGGGCGATGGTGCGGGAAAAGGATGTGAATTCCGCCGCCTCATTCTCGTCGGCACGGACGCCCTCGACGCGGTCGACGTAGAAATGGGTCGGCAGTTCCAGCTCGAGGCCGTTGCGCCGCCCCCAGGCGCGGCGATTCTCGATGTAATGGGTGAAGCTCTTCTGGCGCGAGTCGAGGTCGATGGTGGCGACCCGCTGGCCGGCTTTCAGGAGGGCGATGGCAATGTGAATGGCGGTCGTGGACTTGCCAGAGCCGCCCTTCTCATTGCCGACCACGACAACACTAGCGGATCTGTTCGGTCCTTTGTTGGACTGAACCAACATGACGCACCTCTCAGTGTCATCATCCGCATTTGACTGGGGATTGGTCAAGACAACATAACGACGATGGCGCCACATCCTGTAGTGACGTGGCGGGCCTGCAACGGCTTTGATAGTGTCCGCCCCCTCGCTGGGTTGGACGAAGGACGGGACTACCATGGCTCGCTTGCCGCGCGTCATTCAGACCATAGCCGCGCTGCGCAAAGCGGTTGGCACCTACCGCAAGGCGGGTGACAAGATCGCCCTGGTGCCAACCATGGGCGCGCTGCATGACGGCCACATGGCATTGGTCGAAGCGGCCTTGCAGAAGGCCGACCGTGTCTTCGTGTCGATCTTCGTCAACCCGGAGCAGTTCGCGCCGACCGAGGACTTCGCCTCCTATCCGCGCACCATCGAGACCGACCTCGCACGGCTCCGGCGTTTGCGGGTCTCCGCGGTCTGGGCACCCGATACCGCGGTCATGTATCCGGACGGATTCTCGACGCGCGTTGCGCCGGGCGGTCCCGCCTATGCCGGGCTGGAAGATGCCTTCCGTCCGCATTTCTTCGGCGGCGTGGCGACCGTGGTCAGCAAACTGTTCATCCAGGTCAATCCGGATTTCGCGTTCTTCGGCGAGAAGGATTACCAGCAATTCAAGGTGGTCACCCGTATGGCCGCCGATCTCGACCTGCCACTCCAGATCATCGGCGTGCCGACCGTGCGCGAGCCCGACGGCCTCGCCTTGTCGTCGCGCAACGTCTACCTGTCTCCCGAAGAACGGCGCAGGGCGCCGCTGCTGCACCGGACCTTGCAGGACTGCGCCGAGAAAATCCGGCAAGGCGAGCCGCTCGCCAGCGTGATGGCCGCGGGCGGGCAGTTCCTCACATCGGAAGGCTTCGTGCTGGATTATCTGGAAGCGCGCAACGCAGCGACGCTCGAGCCTGTCGCATCAGCGAAGCACGGACCGCTGCGCCTGCTGCTCGCCGCGCGACTCGGCACCACACGGCTGATCGACAATATCCCTGTCTAAGCCTCAGTCGATGGGCGGACGCGGCAGCTTCGCCTCGCCCGGCTCCATCGCGAATGTGTAGTCGAGCGAGTACCACGGCGCCTGCACGCCGGCTGCGGGTCCCGGCCCGTCATGTTTCTGATAATTGCCGATCAACGCCTTGGTCACGCCGAACTGCACGTCGGTTTCCAGACGCTCGTCATCGCTCGAGTAGATCTGCGAGATCAGCGTCTTGAAGCCGGGCTTGTAGATCAGGAAATGCAGATGCGCGGGCCGGTAATTGTGCGGGCGGCGCACGGCGCGGACAAGATCGCCCACCGGCCCGTCGACGGGAATGGGATACCCGGCCGGCTTGACGCTGCGAAACCCGAATGAGCCATCGGCCTCGCTTGTGAACTTGCCGCGCAGGTTCATGTCGGCCTGACTTTCCTCCTGGTTCTCGTAGAAACCTTCCGGGGAGGAATGCCACACGTCAATCTCCGCGCCTGCTATCGGCTGTCCCTTCTCGTCGCGCACGCGCGCAGTGACAAACAGTTCGGGGCCGGGCGTTTCCGAGCGCACGATCGAAGCGCCGTTCGCCGTGCGCGGCGAATTCAGACGCCAGAATGGACCGAGCATGGAAGCCGAGGTTTCGGTCTGCCCCTTGTTGCCGTTGTTGAGCAGGCAGATCAGCGACGACAAGCCCAGCGAGCCGGCCATCAGCACGACTTCATTGTGCGAGGCGTTGGATTTCTGCCCCATGCGCACGATGACATTGCAGGCCTGATGGAATTCCTCTTCGGTCAGGCGGACTTCGCGCGCGAAGCCGTGCAGATGGCGGACAAAGGCGAGCAGGATTTCACGCAGGCGCGGGTCCGGCGTTTTCGCGAACGCCTCCAGCACCGCCGCGGTGACGTCATCCTGTCCGGAAATGATCATTGTTCCAATCCTCCCTGCGTTGTTTTTGATCTTCTTCGTTCAGAGCAGGCCGAGTTCCCGCAATTCCTTCCGCAATGGTTCCGGAAGCGCGGCGGCGCCCTTCGCCGCGCGGCCGAGATCGGCCGGCGCGTCCTTTTCCGTCAGATAGCGCCAGCCCTGAAACGCCCGCCACGGACGCGGCGCCACGGGGATCAGCTTGCCGTCCATCACGATCTGGCAGCGGCCGATGCCGTCCTTGTCGACGATCGGGCGCAGATCGACGATGCGCTCGCGGCACAGAAGCTCGCCCTTGATCACCCAGTACATAGAGCCGCCAGCCAACACTTCCTCGATGCGCTTGGGTGTCATGCGTGTGGTGTGGATATGCTCGGGCTTGCCGCCGCGCGCCTTGCGCTCCTTCATCTTCTGCCTGACCCAGACCTGCAGGTCCTCGATCGAGTCGCTGCCGACGCTGAGCTTGATGAGATGAAGCGGCATGTCAGTCCGTATCCGTCTTGTCCGTCTCGATCACAACGAGGCTCGCGCCTTCGGCGACCTGCGCGCCAGCCTCGACCTTGGTCTCCGATACAACTCCGTCCGCCGGCGCCGTGAGAGTGTGTTCCATCTTCATGGCCTCGATAATGGCAACCGGCTGGCCACGCGATACCCTTGTCCCGGTTTCCACGAGCAGCGCCAGCACCTTCCCGTGCATGGGTGCCCTGACATTTCCGCCCTCCTCCACTTCATCGCCGTGGGCCGCCTCGGCATCGCGCAGGCGGACCGCCGTCTGCCGGCCGCGCCGCACCACATAGACGCTGTCCCCCGCTTCGACCACGCTGGCCTGCGGATCAGCCGCTACACCCTCGACCGTGACGTCCATGCCGGCCGCTGCAAAGTCCGCGACGGCTTCGGACGGCTTGCCATCGACCACCAGGGGAAGTGTGGTCACGCGCGGCCCGGACAGCTGGAATGCGTCCGCAATGTCCCAGGGCGAGTCCTGCGTACCGGACTCGCGCCGCTGCGCGATGCGCTCACGGTCACGGGCGATCAGAAGTGCCGCGCCCCGCGCGGCAGCCGCAGCGTCGATTTCGGCCGGCCGACCGACCAGTTCAGACAGATTGCGGTCGATGAAGCCGGTGTCGAACTGCCCACCGCGGAAGTCCCTGGCCCTGCAAAGGGCGGCCAGAAATCCGATATTGGTTCGCGGCCCGATGACGACGCTGCGATCCAGCGCGGCGGCCAGCTTGTCGAGCGCCGCTTCGCGCGTCGGAGCATGGGCGATCATCTTTGCAATCATCGGATCGTAATAGGGAGAGACCTCCGCGCCCGCTTCGATGCCGGTATCGATACGCACGGTGCCGTCTTCGGGAAATTCCAGCGTCACGATCCGCCCGGTGGACGGGAGAAATCCACGCTCGGGATCTTCCGCATAGATGCGCGCCTCCACCGCATGGCCGCGCAGTGCAATGTCCTTTTGTGCGGCCGGGAGACGTTCTCCGCTCGCCACGCGGAATTGCCACTCAACCAGATCGAGGCCGGTGACGCTTTCGGTGACCGGATGCTCCACCTGAAGCCGCGTATTCATTTCCATGAACCAGAAGCCGTCCGGCCGGAGCCCCTTCTCGCCATCGGCGATGAACTCGACCGTGCCCGCGCCGGAATAGCCGACGGCCTTCGCGGCCGCGACCGCAGCCGCGCCCATCGCAGCGCGCAGGTCCGGGCTCATGCCGGGCGCCGGCGCCTCCTCGATCACCTTCTGGTGCCGACGCTGCAGCGAGCAGTCGCGCTCGTTGAGATGAATGGTGTTGCCGTGATTGTCGGCGAAGACCTGCATCTCGATGTGACGCGGTGCCGAAATGTATTTTTCGATCAGTACGCGATCGTCGCCGAAGGCACTCGCGGCTTCGCGCATGGCGCCTGCGAGCGCATCGTCGAAATCCGCGTGCCGGTCGACACGGCGCATCCCCTTGCCACCGCCGCCGGCCACCGCCTTGATCAGAACCGGGTAGCCGATTTCGTAGGCCTTGCGCTTGAGAAATTTCGGGTCCTGCTGGTCTCCGTGATAGCCGGGCACGACCGGCACGCCCGCCTTTTCCATCAGCGCCTTGGCGCGATCCTTCAGTCCCATTGCGCGGATCGCATCTGGTGAAGGACCGACAAACACAATGCCGGCCTTCGCACAGGCTTCCGCGAAGTCGGCATTCTCCGACAGGAATCCGTAGCCGGGATGGATGCAGTCGGCGCGCGCCTTCCGTGCCGCATCGATGATCCTGTCGATGACGAGATAGCTTTCGCGCGCGGGAGCAGGTCCGATCGGAAAGGCCTCGTCGCACATGCGCACATGCAGCGCGTTGGCGTCGGCGTCGGAATAGACGGCAATGGTGCGCATGCGCAGCCGCCGCGCCGTGCGCGCGATCCGGCAGGCAATTTCTCCGCGATTGGCGATGAGGACCGAGGACAGCATGGACCGCGGGAGTGTACCCCCGGCGCAGGCTCTTGCCACTGGCCGGCGCGGACTATCCTCGGCGATTTCCAGATTTTGACGTTTTCACGCGATCTTACGCCGAACCGGCCTTTGCCGGACAAAGCCGGCTACGGCCGGCGAAGGCCGGTGCCCATTTCGGCGGATCGCGCTCTATTGCGCCGAAGGCGCCGAGCCGGAACTGGCTGTGGCCGGCCGGGGCGGCGGCGCAATCGGCACCGGGAATCCCGGCGATCCCGCCGGGGCCGCCGCTGCCGGTTCGGCCGCCGGTCGCTGCTTGGCGGCGGGACGGCGCGCCTGTTGGGCAGGCTTTGTAGTCTCAGGCTTGGCCGTATCGGGTTTGGCCGACGTATCCATGCCGTTCTGCCCCGGCATGCCGGGCTCGTTGTTCATGATGCTGACCGGCGGAATGGCGTCGGCGCCGGGAAAATTGGCGGTCGACATCACCGTGGGGGCGGCAGGCGCCGCAGCGACCGCACCGGCGGCCTGCCCCCAATTGCCGGCGTGCCTGGTCACGTGACTCTGGAACGTGCCCTCTTTCAGGTTGGCGAGGATACGATCAGCGTTCTGCAAGACCAGTTCCGCAGCGTCGCAGGTTTCGGCGGCGCAATTCTCCCGCGTCGAAAAAGCCTGCGCGAAAAATCCGAAACGGTCGGCTTCGACCGGCCGGCGCAGAATGGCCAGCGACTGCTCATAGTCATTGCCACGCGCCGCGTAGTCGGATGCGTCGGTCAGCAGGATCAGCCGCGCGTCAGCGTAAGCGAGAGCGGCGGCGACGCTCTCCGGCGACGCGAACAACGCTTTTTCGCACGCGCCATCCACGGCATCGCCGGCGCTGGTCGCAAGGCAGGCCAGCGGCGATACGGGTGACATCGTGCGCAGCGTCAGTTCGGCCACCCGCGCATCGAGCGCACGGCGTTCATCGGCACGGTCGCGTGCCGCGAAGCGCTCATGAATGTTCCAGCCGATGCCCAACGCAACCGCGATCACGCCGAACCAGGCAAAGCCGGCCAGCGTGCGGCCGAAGCCGTTGCGAATGAACGCAAGAATGCAGAGCACGACGACGCAGGCCGCAAAGGCGGCGGCCATCCACCACGGCATTGTCAGTATGCCTGTCACGGAATCGATTTCCGGCATCGCAGTCGGCCCCTTCGACCTTGGACGATCCTGCCTTCAATACCGGCAGGATCAAGGCACAATCCACTCAAATCAGCTCCCACCGGGAGAGCGGAACGCCGGCACCAGGTCGCTGGCAGCGGCAAACGCCCCTTTGGCCTCGATCGACGTCATGGCCATGGTGGTACGCAAATCCGTCACACCGCCGCTTCCGCCCGCGGCCAGCAACACCGCCGCCATCTGGGTTTCGCTCGGCGCCTCGCAGATGACGAGGAAATCGTATTCACCGAATGTCAGATAATAGCCGATGAGTCGGCCACCCGCCTTCGACAATAGCCGGGAAATCGCTTCCGCGCGATCCTCCGGCCTGACAATCATACCCTTGATGGCCTCGCGCGTGTATCGGCCTTGCGTAATGAATGTCGGCATTCTGACCTATCCTCGCCCCGATGGAACCATATTGCCCGGTGAACGTTCAAATTGTCAGTATTTGAACGGGGAGACAGGACATGCGTTTGCTTCTGGGGATGATTTTCGGTGCGATCCTTACAGTCGGATTCGCATATTATTATGACTCGCTGCACACATCGTCCGTCGCGACCGGACCCGACGCCGGCGCAAACCGGACAATGGTCAACTGGGATGTTGTCGAGTCCAACTGGAACAGCTTCAAGGTCAAGGCGCATACCGGCTGGACCGAATTGCGCGCGCGCGTCGACCGGAGCTAGATCCGCTGCCGTCGCGCGGATGTCACTGCCATCCGCGCGTCAGCGGTAGCGATCGAGCTGACTTTCCTTCGCCACGCGTTCGAACGCTTCGTCGGTGCTCTTGATGCGGTATTGATGCTCGTCGCCTTCCGGCGGCAGCAGCTTGACGATCTTGAATGTCCCCGACGCCGCGCTCCGGTTCAACGGGCCGGCGATAAAGCGCACGGTCTGACCGAGCGCGTATTTGTGAGATTTCAACACGCATACTCTCCATCAGGCGCGCAGGCCGCCCCTCACGCTGCGCACAGGGCTTAAGGCCCTGAATCTTCATTTCTTTATCTTGCCATTATAGCAGGCATCGGCGCCGCCGGGGGAAAATTCCGCCGCCAGACGGCCGCAATTTTTGCTGAAAATTCATAGCCTTAACGGCTCAGATCAGGGTGTTAGACGCGGCTCTTCAAATTTCACATGAGCGAACAGCACAAAGCGGCCTCGCCGGCAAACGGCAAGGCCGCTTTGGCGCCGGACGGCGTTATTTTACCGTCGCACCTCTTCACACACGGTGGTTCCCGCAGCATTGGTCACGCAGGTCCGTTCGCGCACAACCGGCCGCTCGCGCTGCTCGATGATCACACGCTCGCGGTTGCTGTCTCCGGCGCCCGCACCAATCGTGCCGCCAACACCCGCACCCACCGCCGCGCCGACAGGACCGCCGACCACGGCGCCGACGCCTGCTCCAACCGCCGCGCCCGTCGCCGCACCGGCCGCTGCATCCTGCGCCTGCGCAATCGCAGGCAAGGTGAACACCGCCGCCGCCGCCGCCGCCGCGGCGACCATCAACAATTTCCGCATATCAGCCTCCTTGCATATCGCGGAGACCCAACGCAAAACGCAGCAATACCGTTCCCTTTGTTTCCTCGTCACTTCGCGGCTAAGTTCCCGCCACGATCCGACCGTGTTCGGATCAATCGCGTCTGAATTCGGCTGCCGGACTTTTCAATGATTGGCGTTCTCACATTCCTGTTCTGCGTTCTCCTCGCCGGAATTCTCGGATTTGCCGCGCATCGTGCGAGCGTCTGCACCGTGCGCGCGGTCGCCGAATACACCCATTCCGGCACCGGCCACATGATGCTCTCGATCGGCAAGTCGGTGCTGTGGGTCTTCGCCATCACGCTGCCGGTCTTCTTCCTGATGCCGCAGACCGCCGCCAATATCGGCGGCTGGCAACTGACCGGGATGGCGGTGCTTGGCGGCCTGTTGTTCGGTATCGGCGCGGCGGTGAACGGTGCGTGCGCCTATTCGACGATGGCGCGCATGGTCGACGGCGAGATCGGCATGCTGCTGGCGGTCGCAGGCTTTGCGCTCGGCGTCGGCGCCTTTGTGTATTTGCTCGGCGGACAGGTGCTGGCGCGACCGGCGCCGACACCGGGAATGGTCCCGGCGATCCTGCCCTATTCCGGCATTCTCGGCGCGCTGCTCGTGGCCTGGGCGGTCTACGAACTTGTCCGGCTCTGGCGCACACGGCCGAAGGACCGCACGCTGCGGCAGCTCGTGCTCGCGCCTCAATACCGCCTGTCGACCGCCGCCATGCTGATCGGCCTGTGCGCCGGCACGATCTTTCTGCTGTTCGGATCGCCCGGCTACACCACAACGTTCCAGCAGGTGATCGAAGGCTATCTCGGCACCCGCGACTGGCCGGCGCACGGACGCTGGATCGTGCTCGGCGCGGTGCTGTTCGGCATGTTCTCCTCGACCTGGCAGCGCCGCAGCTTCCGCATCGACTGGCGGCCGCGGCTCGGCTGGATCCGCAATATCCTGGGCGGCGCCATGATGGGGTTCGGCACGGCACTGCTGCCGGGCGGCAATGACGCGCTGATCCTCTACGGCATTCCCAGCCTGTCGCCGCATGCGATCCCGGCCTATCTGGCGCTGATGGCAGGGATCGCCGTGGCACTGATCACGATGCGCGCGGTCTTCGGGGTGGAGATGCGGGTCGCCTGCCGCAAGGATCTCTACATCGCCGATGTCAGCGCCGACATCGCCAAACGCGAGAAGCGAGAAAAACGATGAGCCCGCGCCCCGCGCTGACGCCCTCGGTCGGACTGTCGCTGGCGCTGATCCAGCTCTTCTTCACGCTGACCTGGACCGTCTACGCGATCTATCTGCCGAAGCTCGCCGCCCAGGTCGGCATTCCGGCCGGCGCCGTGATCCTGATCCTGATGCTGGATCAGGCGATCTTCACGCTGTCGGATTTCGCCACCGGAATTGCCGCCGACAAGGTGTCGCGCACCATCGGGCGTCTGGGGCGCATCGTCGCTGCGGTGACGCTCGTGTCCTGCCTCGCCTTCATCGCCCTGCCCTTTGTGGCCGGAGACAATCCGGTGTCGCTCGCGGCCTTCTTTGCGCTGACGGTGATCTGGACCGTCACCTCCTCGGCGCTACGCGCGCCGCCGCTGATGCTGCTCGGCAAATACGCGGCCAAGCCCGCCATTCCGCTGCTGTCGAGCCTGGCCATGCTCGGCTACGGCGTGGCCGGCGCCGCTGCGCCCTATCTCGCCCTCGGCCTGCGCGAGATCGATCCGCGCTGGCCCTTCTTCCTCGCCAGCGTCGCCGTCATGCTGGCGACCCTCAGCCTCTTTCATGTCGAACGCGCGCTGGCTGGACAGGCGCAGGACGCGCCGCCACCGGAGCCCGCGCCTAAAAGCGACGTCGCGCCGCTGATCTTCGCCGCCGGCATGGTGGTGCTGGCGCTCGGCTATCAAATGCATTTCGCCGTCAATACCGCGCCGCTGTTCCGCAGGTTCAGCGACAGCATCGACATGTTCATGCCGGTCTTCTGGATCGGTTTCAACGTCGCGATGTTTCCGGCCACGCTGCTGGTCAAGCGATGGGGCGGCTTCGCGGTGATGGGCGCCTTCGGCGTCATCGGCGCGCTCGCTATCGCGGCGGCCGAGGCGGCGAGTGCGCTCAACATGCTGGTGCTGGCGCAGCTTGCCGCCGGCGCGTCATGGGGCTGCATCCTGATGAGCGCTTTCTGCGCGGCGTTCGATGCCGCCAAGCGCGACACCGAAGGCCGCTGGGTGGGCATCCTGTTTTCCGCGCTGGCCTTCGCGACCTTTACCCGCATGGCCGCGATCGCGGCCGGACTGCAGCGCGATCCGCAATGGACCGCGATGCTGCAATGGGCGCCGACCATCTGCTGGCTGATCGCCGGGGCGCTGCTGCTGTATGTCGGCTTCGTCCGGATGCGGCGCTGGATGACGCAGCCGCAATCCTCAAGCTGAATCAAAACGCCCGGCGCTTGCGCGCCGGGCGTCGTGATCAGAAAAGTTCTTCGGGCTCAGGCGCGGGAGAGATTGCCGGCAGCCTGCTTTCCACGCTCGGTGACCAGTTCGTAGGACACCTTGTCACCTTCGTTAAGCGTGCCCATGCCGGACTTCTCGACGGCGCTGATGTGAACGAACACGTCGCGCGAGCCGTCATCCGGCTGGATGAAACCGAAACCCTTTTGGGTGTTGAAGAACTTGACTTTACCTACGGCCATCGTGGCCTCTCCTTCAGCTATGCAGTCACCGCCCGGAACCGCCGGACGGCAGGTGAAACATCCGAGTTTTGGAGATGACTTGAAGCAGCCCAAAAACCGGCAGCATAGCAAGGCAGCTAAAATCTCGTTGCGCGGCACCCTTACGCGGAAACCCGGAATCCGTCAAATCCGGCCGAATGCCGCATACGGGCGCCCGCCCAGCGCCGGAATTAACCAGTCTGAAAGGTCGAATCGATGCGCCTGCAGTTCATCGGATCGGGAGACGCCTTCGGCTCCGGCGGGCGGTTCAATACCTGCCTGCACCTTACTGGCGAGCGGACCAATATGCTGATCGATTGCGGGGCCTCTTCACTGGTGGCGATGAAGAAGGCCGGCATCGACCGCGCCGCCATCGACACGGTTCTCCTGACCCATTTTCACGCCGACCATTTCGGCGGCATTCCGTTTTTCATCCTCGACCAGCAACTGAACGTGAAGCGGACGAAGCCGCTCCTGATCGCCGGACCGCCCGGCCTGCCGGACTGGTACGAGCGGGCGATGGCACTGGCCTTTCCCGGAGAACGTCAACTGCCCTTCCCGCTGGTGCTGCGCGAAGTGGAGATTGGAAAACCGAACGCCTTTCCAGACATGACGGTCACACCGCATCATGTCGTGCACGACGAGCGCGCCGGGCCATGCCTCGCCTATCGTATCGAGGCCGACGGCAAGGTGTTCTGCTATTCCGGCGACACCGAATGGACCGACGTGCTGACGGAAGCGGCGCGCGGCGCCGACCTGTTCGTGTGCGAATGCTACATGTTCGAGAAGCCGCGCAAGTCGCACATGACCCTGTCGGTGCTGCGGCAACATTTGCCTGAGATCGGTGCGAAGCGTGTTGTCCTGACTCATCTCAGCGAGGACATGCTCGGGCGGCTCGGCGAAGTCGATCTGGAGGTCGCGGAAGACGGAAAGATCGTCGAGTTCTAGCCGTTCATTCCCGCGCAAGCGGGAATCCAGTGATCTTTATTCTGGATCCCCGCTTTCGCGGGGACGAACGAAACAAATCAGTCCGGCATCCGCAACATCGCGTATTGGGCGTAGCCGCGATAAGGGCGTTCGAAACTCAACGCGGCATCCTTGCGGTCGGCAAGAATGGTCAATTCCAGTTCAAGCTCGGCTCGCGGCGTGACATGAAACAGCGACAGCCACCACGCCAGCAGCGGCCGGAACCAGACCGGCAACCCTTCCTGTCCGCCGAAATCGACAATCAGCATCTGCCCTGATGCCGCGAGCGACGCCGTCGCCTGTTCCAGAACGGCGCGCCAGCGCGGGATCATCGACAGCGTGTAGGACATGAACACCCGCTGGAACAGCGCAATGCCGAAGAGCTTTTCGGTGTCGAAGGACGTCGCATCGCCTTGCGCAACCTGCACCCGCGCCGACAGGCCCGCGCGTGCGATCTGCTCGCGCGCGGTCGCCAGCATCTCGCTTGAGATATCGATCCCGTAGAAGCGCGCCTGCGGATATTGCCGGGCCGCCCTGATCAGATTGCGTCCGGTTCCGCAACCGACTTCGAGCACGCGGTCGCCGGGCTTCGGCCGCAGCCGATCGATCAAAAGATCGCGGCCAAGCAGATAATATTTGCGGGTCGCGTCGTAAAAGTGCCGCTGATGGCGGTACATCCGGTCCATTGCGCCGGCCGCGGCGACACTTCCATTCATGCCGCTATCCGGCAAAGACATAGAGATGAAATCCGCCATAAATCGCCGAGCGATCGCGCAGGGTGAAGTCCTGCGACTTCTCCGCGTCATAATGCCAGCGCGCCAGCAGCGCGTTGTCCACGCGGCCAGGCAACAATGTCGGAACATCGGCTGTGCGGAAGATCACGCGCGCACCCGGCCGCGCCGTGCGGGTGATCTCGCGCCACAGCGCGTTGAGCTGCCCGTCGGTCATCCAGTCCTGTGCGTCGAGCAGCACATAGCGGTCGAGCGAGGCGTCGGCCTGGCCCTGGAGATATTCCGTGAAGGATCGGTTCAATACATCGACGCGGCTGGCGCGCGCACGCAACGCATCGAAATGCTCATAGCGCAGATAGGGCGGCACCGGACCGTGCCCATAGGAACGGCCGAACGCCTGCCATGCGAAATAATTATGCTCCAGCGCGAAATCGCAGGTGAGCCGGCGCAGCCTTTCGCGGATAACCACGGTCATGTCGCCATCGCCGGCGGCCGCCAGCGACGCATATTGCGCCGGCGGGATGCCGAGCCCGAACAGGGACACCCGCCGCGACAAGGCCCAGCGCATGAACCGCCGCTCGAACAAGGGCGCCAGTCTGGTTTCGAAGAAGCGGCGCTGCTGATGGAGCGAGCGGGTCTTCAGAAATTCCTGCGGGTCGATGCCATAAGCGCGCAACACGACGTGGCCGAGCCCGATGCAGCGGCCGAGCAAACCGTAACGATAGATATTGGTTGCGAACATCGAAATGCGCGCGCCACCCAATCCGCCGTAGCGGCGCTGGTCCCAATAGTCGCGCGTCGCCGGATCGAGTCGTGGCCGGATGAACTGCCGGTACAACTCGATATTCCGTTCGTCGTCAGCCGCGCCGAAAAAGCGGAAGAACTCATCCCAGGATGGCAGCGACCGCGCCGCGGAAATCTTCAGGCGGTTGAGCGCGATATGGGCGACGTTGAGATCGAGCGCAGTGATGCGCGCAGGATCGGCGGTCAGGTAAGAGAGAATATTGCAGCCGCCGGAGGCGATCGCCACCACATTGCATCGCGGGGTGATCTCCAACGCCTCCATGTCGATCTCGGGATCTTCCCAGATCTGCGGATAGACCAATCCCTTGAATGCGAAGGCGAAGAGATGCTCGAGCAGTCCCTCGAGCGACATCCCTCGCCGCGAGATCGCAGGACTGCATCCGACCGCCTGCTTCAGGCGTTCGCTCGAACTGACATCCAGGGTTGCGCTCAAGAACGACTCCGTTGGCCGCGCGATTCTGATTGGTGCGACCTAACGGCATTCGCATTTCAGTTTGATGACAGCGCAGCCGGCCTAGTTAACCTTGTTCAGAATCGCGCCGATCTCCGCCTGCGTGAATGCGCGCAGCGTTTCCGTGCGAACATTGCCGGCCTTTCCCGTGTTCAGGCCGAATGCGGTCATTGCCGCATCGTCCGGCGCCTCGGCCACGAGCAGCAGATCGTATTGGCCAATCGTCCAGTAGATATCCTTGATTGTAATGCCCATCGCTTTCGCCGCTTCCCTGGCGGCGTCGGCGCGCTTGGTGGTGTCCTTGACGGCGCGAATGCCCTGATCGCTGAAACGACCCAACACGACATACATTGCCATGACACTCCTCCTCGGAGGCGAGACCGTGGCGGAATGGCGAGCGATCTGGCGCGGCACGGCGTCGGACGCCCGCATGCCACGCGGTCAGGGTGCGCTTCGCCGTTACACACCGCAAGATATCGAAAGGCTTACCACGCGCCGTGCGTCTGCTCATTGCTTCGGCGATGCAAGGCGCGGGCGAGTTCCTTGCGGTCAAGGCGCGTGCCGTCGTCGCCCTCGATCAGCACAGCGACGTGGCCCTTCTCGCTCAAATGGTGCGCGAAACCCATCGCCTCATCGAGCAATGTGAATTCCTTGAACAGGCAGCGGTCCTTTTCGAGCGGACTGATTTTCTCGGTGCCGGGAGGTCCGGAATAGACCCTGTACATGGTTCTCCTCCGCGTTGATCCTGGTGAAGTGGAACAACGCGGCGCATGCGCCTGCGTTCCCGTCGCGGCGCGATGCCGTAGCTGCTTCTCTGCATGCGGAACAGATATAAGGCTCCGGAGTACGCGGCGTGAGGCCGGACGCTAGACCAGCAGATCGACGCTCAGTCCTTGCGTCTGAAAACTCACGCTCTGGCCCGTGTCGCTCGCGGCCACACCGCTCACCCGCTGGCTCGCCGAGAGATCGCTGAGCGCACCGCCGAAGGTGACGGCCTCGGGCTCGCGCGCCTCTTGCAGAGCGCCCTTCTTTTCCGGCTGTCCGGTCTGCGGATCGATTTTCGGATGCGGATCCTCGCCGCGCTTCGCTTTCGCGACATCGCAGCCATTCTCGCAAAAGAAACCGTTAACCACGGTGATCATGCGGGCTCCCGGCCGCAGGTTAGGGCAAACGCCTTAACAAGCGGGTAGCGGGACTTCACGAGCGCGTGAGTCCTCGAGGCCTCAAAACCGCTCGACCCAGGGCCGCACCTCCACTTCCCAGGTCCAGGCGCTGCGCGGCTGCTGCAGCACGTGCCAGTAGGTCTGCGCGATGGCGTCAGGATCAAGCAGCGCGTCCGGCTTGTCCGCCTCCGCCGGCCGCCGTGCCGAGCGGATGCCGCCGTCGATGACGACATGCGCGACATGGATGCCCTGCGGGCTGAGTTCACGCGCCATGCTTTGCGCCAGCCCGCGCAGGGCGAACTTGCCCATCGCGAACGGCGCCGATTGCGCATAGCCCTTTACGCTTGCGGAGGCGCCTGTGAACAGGATCGCGCCATGCCGTTTCGGCAACATGCGCCGCGCCGCCTGTTGCGCGACCAGGAAACCTCCGAAGGCCGAAACCGTGATTGAACGCGCGACTTCCACGGGATCGAGGTCTATGAGCGGGCCACGGGTGCGATAGCTGGCGTTGTAGACCACGACATCCGGCGCGCCGAGCGCCGGCTCCGCCTCCAGCTCCTCGAACAGGGTCTCTACCTCGTCGCGCTTGGTGGCGTCACAGGTGAAGACAGCACCGCCGGTTTCCTCGGCAAGCGACACAAGATCGTCGGTGGAGCGTGCAGCAAGCGCGACCTGCAGACCATTCTTCGCGAACAGACGCGCCAGCGAGGCCGAAAGTCCCGCGCCGGCGCCGACGATGAGCGCGCGTTGGTAGGTCATGCCCGCGTTATAGAGGCTGGCACGCGGCCTGTCACCGCGCGCCAGCCTTTGCGTCGGTTACTCGGAAATCACTTCACCACGACGTAAGTCGTGCGTCCGGCTTTCACGACCGGCCGGTAGACGACGGCACCGCAGCGATACACACGCACGCCGTTGACCACGGTGGCGACGCAGCCGGCCGGCAGCACGGTCACCGGGCCCGGCACGACCGCGGCGCGCGCGACCGGCGCCGGCCGCACCACGCCCGGACCGGGACGGCCGACGCCGAGACCGGGATCGATGGCGTAGGCGGCGACCGAGAAGCCGGCGATGAAGGTGCCGGACAGCAGCGCAGCGGCAACAAGACCACGCAAATTGAGGCGGGACATCATGGCAATCTCCAAAATGCAGCGTTCGGGGGAACGAGGCCCCCGACCTAGGCCCACGCCCGACCGGTCACAATGAAGATTTTTGACGTTGGCTTGCGTGGCGATCAGAAGGAGCCGAAAGCCGAGCCCAGCACGATGACCGCGGCCAGCGCGATGATGGCGCCGACAATCGCGACAATGACGATGTCGAAATAGCTCTCGCGATGGTTTGAGCCACAGACCGCCAGCAGCGTCACCACGGCACCGTTATGCGGCAGGCTGTCGAGCGTGCCGGCGCCGATCACCGACACGCGATGCATCAGCGCGGGATCGATGCCGTATTGCTCCGCAAGCTGCATGTAGGTTTCGCCCAGAGCATCGAGCGCGATGGTCAGGCCGCCGGAGGCCGAGCCGGTCAGCGCGGCGAGGATATTGGTGGCGACCGCCAGCGACACCAGCGGCCCGCCGCCGATCGACAGCACCCAGTCCCGCACCACCTCGAAGGCCGGCATGGCGGCGACGACGGCGCCGAAGCCCACGAGGCTCGCCACGGTGACCAGCGGCAGCACCGAGGCATTGGCCCCGGCATCCATGCTGGCGCGCAGATCCGGCAGCCGACGGAAATTCAGCGCCAGCAATGTGACGATCCCTGCTGCCAGCGCCACCGCCACCGACCAGACACCCCCCACCGCCTTCAGCGAGGTGCTGCCCCAGCGCTCTTCCGCAAGGAAGGATGCGTCGAAGCGCGGGAGGATGACGAAGGACATCAGAAGATTGACCAGGATGACGACGATCAGCGGAAGCGCAGCGACCAGAACCGGCGGCGGCCTGTCGGCCGGTTCGCCGTGCGTCGCCTCGGCGGGATCGAATTCGCGCGAGAGCGTTGCTCGCTCGCGGATCAGGAGTTCGTCCTTCACCGGAGCGGCTTCTTCGCTGTAGCCACTGTCAAACCCCTCCCCGGTCCGGCGCGCGGCCTTTTCCGAGCGCATCAGCCACCACAGACCGAAGACCAGCATGATCGCGGAGGCGATGATGCCGAGACCGGGCGCGGCGAACGGGTTGGTGCCGAAGAACGGCATGGGGATGGCGTTCTGCACCGCCGGCGTGCCGGGAAAGGCGGTCATGGTGAAGGTGGACGTGCCGAGCGCGATGGCCGCCGGCATCAGGCGGCGCGGAATGTTGGCGGTGCGGAACAGCGACAGCGCCATCGGCCCAAGGACGAAGAAGGCGACGAAGACATTGACCCCGCCATAGGTGACGATGGCGCCGGCGAGGACGACCGCGAGGATCACCCGCTCCATGCCGAGCCGTTCGGTCATGCCGCGGGCAATCGCCTGCACCGAGCCGCTGTCGTCCATCAGCTTGCCGAACAGCGCACCGAGCAGAAAGATCGGAAAGAACTGCGCCAGAAACTGGCCGGCGCTGCCCATGAAGGTCTGCGTCCAGTGCGCCAGCAATGGCTCACGTGCGAACGCGGCGGCGATCAGCGCGGCGGCCGGCGCCAGCAGCAGCACGCTCCAGCCGCGATAGGCCATCCAGATCAGGAGGCCCAGTCCGATGAGAATGCCCAGCAGCCCCATGGTACTCGCCTCTGTCGCCTTCCCGCGTCAGACCTCTTCCAGCAGAACGTCGAGATCGACCGACGATGTCACGCCGATATTGTCGGCATTCGCCTGCAGGAATCCGTCCGCCGCCTTCCGCCCTTCCTCGTGCAGCATGCTGACAAATTCCCATTCGGCGTTCAGTTTCGAGGAATAGCCAAGCTTGTCCATGACGGCGTTGCGCACGACGTGAATGCGCATCTGCGCCCACAGCGCGCCTTCGCAATTGCCGGTGTCGGCGACCTGGCGCAGCAGCGCCATCATGCGCAGTTCCTTCAGCAGAACGGCGTTGAACGAAATCTCGTTAAGCCGGTTGAGAATGTCGCGCGCGTTGTTCGGCGTGCCGGGGCGCTCGATGGGATTGATCGGCACGATGATGGTGTCCTGTGAATCGCATTCGCGCACCAGCGGCGTCATGGTCGGATTGCCGGAATAGCCGCCGTCCCAATAACTCTCGCCGTCGATCTCGATGGCCTGGAACAAAGTCGGCAGGCAGGCCGAGGCCAGCAGCACTTCGGGCGTGATCTCCGCGTTGCGGAAGACGCGCACGCGGCCGGTGCGCACATTGGTGGCGCTGACGAACAGCTTGATCGGTGCGCGCTTGAGGCGCTCGAAATCGATCAGGTCGCTCAGAATCTTGTGCAGGGGATTGGCGCCGCCCGGATTGAAATCGTAGGGCGAATACAGGCGCGACATCAGGTCCATGGCGATGAAGAACGGCGAATTGTCCAGCGACCAGCGCCCCAGCATGATGTCGAGCGGCGTGCGGCGCAACGGACTGAACTGCGCGGCGTCCGACACGCTGCGCCAGTAGCGCGCGAGCGCGGCGCGCGCGGCCTCGGCGCCGCCCTGCGCATAGCCGTCGGCCAGCACGGCCGCGTTCATCGCACCCGCCGAGGTGCCGGAAATCCCGTCGATCTTCAGCCAGGACTCTTCCAGCAGGCGGTCGAGCACGCCCCAAGTGAACGCGCCATGCGCGCCGCCGCCCTGCAGGGCGAGATCGACCAGAACCTCGCCACGGGACGCATTTTTCGCGGACGCGGGGGCTTTGCTCTGCATTGCATGCCTGGAGGTTGTTGCCTGCCAAACGCGGAAAAGCGGAGATCAAAGACTTGGGTCGAAACCTAGCCGAGATCGTTTCACATTGCGGTGCACAATGCCAGCCTTCATCGCAACAAAGCCGCTGCATTATGGCGGTCGTGCGCGAACGACAATTATCTGACGGCTATGCCGTAGGAATGCCGCGTATAGCGACCGCTCGGGAAGATGACCTCAATCACTGCATGGTCACGTCCGGTATAGCCGCGCTGCGAGACATAGGTCGCCTGCGAACCGGCAACACGCCTCTGGTTGCAGTGACTGCGCGGATGCGACGTCGGATAGGTCGGAAAGAAGCGCGCGGGCCCGATGCTGATGCGGCCATGCTGGGGTGGCACCAGCACTTTCGTCGTGACGACCCCGTCTGCGCTGCAATCCGGATTCAGATTCCAGGCGCGGTTCAGCACCATCGGCTTGCCGGCGGCGGCCACCTTGTAGATCTGCTGGGCGTCAGCGGCGGAGGCGGCAAAGCACAGAGCAGCGGCAATGAACAGGCAGCGCATGCAGAGGTCCTGAAATGAATTAAGTCAATGCAACAGCATATTGCTGACAACCGACCACGCGAATGTCAAACGCAATCACATCCTGAACACCCCAAACTTCGTCTCCTCCACCGGCGCATTCAGCGCCGCGGAAAAGGCCAGGCCCAAAACACGCCGCGTCTCGCTCGGCAAAATGATCCCGTCGTCCCAGAGCCGCGCGGTGGCATAATAGGGATTGCCCTCGCGCTCATACTGGTCGCGGATCGGCGCCTTGAATTCCTCCTCTTCAACTTCCGACCATGCGCCGCCGCTCGCTTCGATATTGTCGCGCTTCACCG
>JAESGM010000647.1_pt1 | contig 19315 bp, 18 predicted proteins | sample 9269721 | NCBI WGS metagenome assembly JAESGM01 (sample SAMN15720920, study PRJNA650825) | algae metagenome | isolation source: Komarekiella atlantica HA4396-MV6 and co-occurring heterotrophs from... | place: USA: Theobald House, Kauai, HI | collected 2009-07-29 | reverse complement strand
TGACTTCGAACGGCCGGCCCTCGACAATGACCGTGATTGTGCCGTGGTCGATGCCGGTCGGCACTGTCTTGAATCCGGCGCCGTCGGCGCGACGAACGATCTCGTTCGGCTCGGCTGTGGTAGCGACGTCGAATTCGTGGATCGGTTCACCGAGCAATGCATTGCGGACGGCGCCGCCGACGACCCGCGCTTCCTCGCCGTCGCCGTCGAGAACGTCGAGCAGGCGGGCAAGCGGACCTCGCGTCAGCCAGGCGGCGGCGAGACGTGTCATCGCCTGATCTGCCCCGGCACCAGCTTGCCGTTTTCCATGTGCGGTGGAACGTAGTCCGACCCTGCCGGCGCGCCGGTTCGCAGCGCAAGATAGACCGAGCTCGCCACCAGCAGCGCCATCGCCGCAAGTGTCAGCCAGATCAGCACGCGCAGCGGCCAGGATTCCGGATGCAGCACGCCGGCGCGGGTGGCGAACAGGAAGGCGGCATAGAGCGCGAACGGCGTCAGAAACAACAGAATGTCGATCAGGATGGCCCGGATCATTCCTGATAGATCCTCTCATACAGATTCCGCAGGATACCCGCAGTGACGCCCCAGATGTAGCGCTCGCCGAAGGGAATGGCGTAATAGGTGCGCGTCATCCCCTGCCATTCGCGGCTGTGGCGCTGATGGTTTGCCGCTTCCATCAGAAAGGAGAGGGGGACTTCGAACGTGTCGTCCACTTCCGCGTGGTTCAGCGTCAGCGAGAATCCGGGGCGCACGCGCGCCAGCGTCGGCACGATGCGATAGCCCAGCGTGGTCAGATAGAGATCGAGATAGCCGACCGGCTCGACATGATCCGCCGTGAGACCGATTTCCTCGTCGGCTTCGCGCAGGGCGGCGGCGAGCGGCGTTGTGTCGACCTTGTCGATCTTGCCGCCGGGGAAGGCGATCTGTCCGGCGTGATCAGGCAGGTGCACCGCGCGCTGGGTGAGCAGCACCATCGGTTCGTCGCGTTCGATGACCGGGATGAGAACGGCCGCAGGCTTGATTGGCCGCACCGCTGCGATGGCGGAGAGAACCGGATCGAGATTGTGATCGCCGCGCGCCGGCAATATGTCGGGGTCAACGAGCCCGGCAGGAATGTCGAGCGACAAACGGTCCTGGGCGCGGCGGAAGAAATCCGCGCTGGATATTGCCTCTGGTTCGCTTGCCACGCCGATCATGCAAATTCCTTCAGCGAGTCGGCTTCCGCCATTGCAAAAAAATCTTCTCCGGATGCGATCCCGAACATCCGCCGGCCCTCGATCTCGCGTTCCTCGCCGCGCGCCACCAGATCGTAAAAGAGCGGGCGTGTCACCTTGGCCCAGAGATCGCGCCGCACATGCAGGTAAGGCTTCAGCCCGCCGGACGTGGTTTCTCGCTCGAAGCGCAGGGGATGCGCGGCGTCGCAGGTGACGACATCGTCGACATTGGTGCGAAAAGCGAGGAACGGTCTGTCCGCGGATTGTAACACCGTCATTTCAACGGCGAGAAACGGTGCATCGTCCACCGTGATCCCCACCTTCTCCACCGGCGTCACCAGAAAATACTTTTCCCCTTCGCGTTTGAGTACCGAGGCGAAAAGCCTCACCAGGCCCGCCCGGCCGATCGGGGAGCCGAGATAGAACCAGGTGCCGTCGGTGGCGATCCGGATATCAAGATCGCCACAAAAAGGCGGATTCCACAGGTGGACCGGCGGCGGACCTTTTTCCCCGGCCCGGCGGGCGGCGCCGGCAATGCCCTCGAAAAGGGGCTGATTTCCCTGCCTTTCCTTCGCCATTCTTTCTCTTAAGGCTGGTTTCAATGACATTTTTCAGCAGGCGATTTGGCGCGCGTAAATGTGATCTCAAGATCACCCCCTGCGCGCTCGCGAAAATAGCGTAAGCTGCAGATGTGTAACGAACCAGCGGGAGATTCGCCTTCAGTTCCGCTGGCGCGCTTGTTGCATGAGATCTGTGCAAGCGGGGCCACGTAAGGAGCAGGACATGGCGGTATCCGGTGGTGAAAGCATCGACAAGCTGGAAGACATGATCGTCCGGGCGGCGGAATCGACCGCCACCCATGCCCGCGCGGCGCGGGATGCCATCGGCGGCGTGATTTTCGGCCAGGAACATGTGGTCGAGCAGGCGCTGATCACCATTCTCTCCGGCGGCCATGCCCTTCTGGTTGGTGTGCCCGGCCTTGCCAAGACCAAGCTGGTCGACACGATGGGCACGGTGCTGGGTCTCGATGCACGGCGCATCCAGTTCACGCCCGACCTGATGCCCTCCGATATTCTCGGCTCCGAAGTTCTGGAAGAAAGCCCGGGTGGCAAGCGCAGCTTCCGTTTCATTCCGGGGCCGGTCTTCGCGCAACTCCTGATGGCGGACGAGATCAACCGCGCCAGCCCGCGCACGCAATCGGCGCTGCTGCAGGCCATGCAGGAACAGCATGTCACCGTTGCAGGCGTGCGCCACGACGTGCCGAAGCCGTTTCATGTTCTTGCAACACAAAACCCGCTCGAACAGGAAGGCACTTATCCATTGCCGGAAGCGCAACTCGACCGCTTCCTGATGCAGATCGACGTGCATTATCCGGATCGCGACGCCGAGCGGCGCATGCTGTTCGACACCACCGGCGCCGAGGAATCGAAGCCGAAGGCCGCGATGTCGGCTGATGAACTGATTTCCGCGCAGCGCCTCGTGCGCCGTCTGCCGGTCGGCGAGTCCGTCGTCGATGCCATTCTGGCTCTGGTGCGTTCTGCGCGACCTGGCGAAGCCACGGGCGAAGTCTCGCGGCTGATTGCCTGGGGACCCGGTCCGCGCGCCAGCCAGGCATTGATGCTCGCGGTACGTGCCCGTGCGTTGCTCGACGGACGGCTGGCGCCGTCGATCGACGACGTTGTGGCCTTGGCCGAGCCCGTGCTGAAGCACCGTATGGCGCTCACCTTCGCCGCGCGTGCGGAGGGTGAAACCGTTGAAGCCGTCATCGGCCGGCTGAAGCAGCGGATCGGATAAAACAAGAGATGGCGGTCGAGCCTCGCCCTCACAACGTGGAAGCTGAAGCGGTTCGCCGTGCAAGTGGGCAAGCGAGAACGCTGGCGGCGAGCATGCCGCGCCTCATTCTGGAGGCGCGCCGCATCGCGGCGACCGTGATCCATGGTCTGCATGGCCGAAGGCGTGCCGGCACGGGCGAGAATTTCTGGCAATACCGCCGCTTCGTATCGGGCGAACCCGCGCGCCGCGTCGACTGGCGCCGCTCGGCGCGCGACGATCATCTTTATGTGCGCGAACAGGAATGGGAGGCCGCGCACACCGTTTGGATCTGGCCGGACCGTTCGCCGTCCATGGTGTTTGCCTCGCCTCTCGTCTGGGAAACGAAGCTCGATCGCGCGTTGATCGTGGCGCTGGCGTTGGCGGAAGTTCTTGTCGAAGGCGGCGAGCGCGTCGGCATTCCCGGCCTGATGCGGCCGACCGCCAGCCGTCAGGTGATCGACAAGATCGCGCAGGCGCTGGTGCATGACAGCCACGAACGCACCAGCCTGCCGCCGGCCTTCTCGCCGTCGCCGTTGTCCGAGATCGTGATGCTGTCGGATTGCTGGGCTCCTGTTTCCGATTTCACCGACAAGATCGAATATCTGTCCGGCTCGCGCGCGCATGGTCACGTGGTGCAGATCGTCGATCCGGCGGAAGAGACCTTTCCCTATTCCGGCCGCATCGAGTTTCTCGATCCGGAAGGCAACGAGAGCGTGACCGCGGGCCGTGCCGAGACCTGGCGTGATGACTATCTCGATCGCCTCGCGCAGCATCGCGCGCATCTGCGCGCGGAAACCGACCGGCTGGGCTGGAGCTTTGCCATTCATCGCACCGACCGCCCCGCGAGTGAACTGGTTCTCTCGTTGCATGGCCGTATGGGTGAAAGCGCACATGCTGCGCCGGCCGGGCGCAAGCCCGCAGCGGAGACGGCCGCATGATCGGCGGGCTTCCCATCGGTTTTGCGCAGCCCCTGGTTTTGCTGGGTCTGCTCAGCCTGCCGGTGCTGTGGTGGCTGCTGCGGCTCATCCCGCCGCGGCCGCGCCGTCTTGCATTTCCGCCGGCGCGACTTCTCTTCGATATCGTTCCGAAGGAAGAAACGCCCGCGCGCACGCCGTGGTGGCTGACCTTGCTGCGACTGGCGCTGACCGCGCTTGTGATCATCGCCGCCGCCGGTCCGCAATGGAATCCCTCGGTGGCGACCGCGGGTGGCAATGCACCGATCGCTCTGCTTGTTGACGATGGCTGGGCTTCGGCGGCGACCTGGGATGCGCGCATCCGCACCGGCGAAGATGCGCTCGCTCGCGCCGAGGCCGACAACCGCGGCGTTGCCATCATTCCTGTGTCAGAGGCACATCGCGGCATCTCGCTGCAAAACCCCGCCGCGGCGCGCGTGCAATTGCGTCAGTTGCAGCCCAAGCCGCATGCGGTCGAGCGCAGCGATGCGTTGCCGGCGTTGACCCGGTTTCTGAGTGCGACACCGGAGCTTGACTTGATCTGGCTGTCGGACGGCGTCGATGCCGGACGCGCGAGCGAATTCGTCACAGCGTTGTCAGGCTTGCTGAATGGCCGCGCGATTACGGTCGTCGAAGGCGGTGTTGCCTCCGCGCAGGCGCTGACGGCCGCCAACAACGCGGCGGGTTCGCTGACCGTGAAGGTGTTGCGCGCGGCAACAGGCGGACCTGATCAGGGAATTGTTCGCGCGCTGGATCTGAAAGGGCTGCCGCTCGGCGAGGCCGGCTATCAATACAAGATCGGCGAGCGCGAGGCTGATGCGGAATTCAAGCTTCCGGTCGAAATCCGCAACGACATCGCCCGGCTTGAAATCGTCAACGAGCGCTCGGCTGGCGCAGTGCAGTTGCTCGACAAGCGCTGGCGCCGCCGCACCGTCGGCGTGATCACCGGCGCCACCGCCGACACCGCGCAGCCGCTGCTTGCCTCCACTTATTATCTGTCGCGCGCACTTGGCCCCTTCGCCGATATCCGCATGGGCGAGCGCGTCTCGCCCTCCGACGCCGTTGCGCGCTTCCTCGACCAGAACGTGCCGATGCTGATCCTCGCCGATGTCGGCAATGTCGTTGGCGCATCGCGCGAGCGGCTTGCGAAATGGATCGAAGAGGGCGGGGTGCTTGTGCGCTTCGCCGGACCGCGGCTCGCCGCCTCCGACGACGATCTCGTGCCGGTGCGGCTGCGTCGCGGCGGCCGCACGCTCGGCGGCAGCCTGAGCTGGGAGAAGCCACAATCGCTGGCGGCTTTCTCGCGCGAAAGCCCGTTTGCCGGGATGGCGGTGCCGGGCGATGTCACCGTCAACCGTCAGGTTCTGGCCGAACCGGAAGCCGGTTTGTCGGAGCGCACCTGGGCCACGCTCGCCGACGGCACGCCTTTGGTTACAGGAGCGCGCCGCGGCAAGGGCCTTGTCGTTCTCTTTCATGTGACTGCCGACACGCGCTGGTCCGACCTGCCGCTGTCCGGCGCCTTTGTAGACATGCTCAAGCGCATCGTGGCCCTGTCGGGCACGGCCGTCGCCACGGAGCAGACCGCGAATGCCTCGCGCGAGCGCGAAACCTTGCCGGCCTCGCGCGTGCTCGACGGCTTCGGCGCCTTCACGGCGCCGTCGGCGGTCGTGAAGCCCGTGCCTGCCGATTTTGCCGCGCGTGCGACCGCCGATCACCCGCCCGGATTCTACGGGCCGCCGGAAGGATTGCTTGCCGTGAACACATTGACGCCGGCCGACAGGCTGCAGCCGATGGACTATGCGGGATTGAACGCGCGCCGCGAGGCCTATCGCCTCACCGAGCCGCTCGACCTGCGCGGGCCCATCCTGCTGGCGTCGCTTGGCATGCTCCTGATCGATGCGCTGATCGTGTTCTGGCTCTCGGGCGGCATTGCGCGCCTGCTCCGCCGCCGCCGTGCAGCGTCTGCCGCTGTGATGATCGCGGTGCTCACGTTGGCGCTTGCAATGCCCTCGCAATCTCTGGCGCAGACGCGGCCGGTTCCGGCTCCTCCTTCTGTGCCCGCGCAATCCACGGCGCAGGCCGACGATTTTGCGATGAAGGCCGCGCTGGAAACCAGGCTCGCCTATGTCGTCACCGGCGATGCCGAGACCGACGCCGTCAGCAAGGCAGGTCTGACCGGTCTGACCATGTTCATGGCGCAACGCACCGCGCTGGAAGCCGGCGAGCCGATTGGCCTCGATATCAGCCGCGATGAACTCAGCTTCTTCCCGCTGATCTATTGGCCGATCGTGTCCGGTGCGCCGAAGCCGACGCCGGCTGCACTCGCCCGCATCGATGCCTACATGAAGCAGGGCGGCACCGTTCTGTTCGACACGCGCGATGCCGTGATGGCGCCGCCCGGACCCGGCGGCGAGACGCGCAGCCCCGGCATGGTCGCCTTGCGCGAGATCGTCGGCTCGCTCGACATTCCCGAGCTTGAACCGGTGTCGAAGGATCACGTGCTCACGAAAACATTCTTCCTGCTGCGCGATTTCCCCGGCCGCTTCTCCACAGGCCAGCTCTGGGTCGAGGCGCTGCCGGCGACCGGCGAGTTCGACGAGGAAGCGGAGGGCAAACGGCCCGCGCGCGCAGGCGACGGCGTGTCCTCGATCATGATCACGTCGAACGATCTTGCCGGCGCCTGGGCGATGCGTCCGGACGGGCAGGCGATGCTGCCGATGGTGGCGAGCGAGCCGCGTCAGCGCGAGATGGCCTATCGCGCGGGCGTCAACATTGTCATGTACACGCTGACCGGCAACTACAAGGCCGATCAGGTGCATGTGCCCGCCTTGCTTGAGCGTTTGGGACAGTAGGAGCGAAAAGTGGGTCTCGGAATCGATTTCGCACCGCTGGTTCCGATGGTTGTCCTCTGGGCAGCCGTCGCGGTGGCGATTCTTGTGTCGGCGCTCTTGCTGGTCTCGCGCAGCCGCGGTGCGCTGATCCGCGCCGCCGCGCTGGCGCTGCTTGTGCTGGCGCTCGCCAATCCCTCCTTCACGAAACAGGATCGCGAGCCGCTGTCCTCGGTCGCCGTCGTCGTGATCGACAAGAGTCCGAGCCAGAATTTCGGCGAGCGTGCGAAGCAGACCGAGGAAGCGCGCGTCGCGCTCAGCGAGCGGCTCGGCCGCGTCCCCGGCCTTGAAGTGCGTGTCGTCGAGGCCGGGCAAGCCGACGGCGAGACCGACGGCACCCGCCTGTTCAACGCGCTGGGCGCCGCGCTTGCCGACGTGCCGCCGGATCGCGTCGCCGGCGCCTTCCTGATCACCGACGGCCGCGTGCACGACGTGCCGCCGGACGCCGCCTCGCTCGGCTTTGCCGCGCCCGTGCATGCGCTGGTGACCGGCCTGCGCGATGAGCGCGACCGCCGCGTGGTGCTGACCTCGGCGCCGCGTTTCGGCATTGTCGGGCAGTCGCAGACGATTGCATTTCGGGTCGAGGACCAGGGCGTGCGCCCCGGCGCCGCGCGCGTCACCGTGCGCAGGAACGGCGAGGCGATCGAGAACCGCAACGTCAACACCAATGTGCCGCTGCGCGTGAACGTGCCGATCCCGCATGCCGGCCCGAACATCGTGGAGATCGAGGCCTCGCCGCTGGAAAACGAACTGACGCCGGTGAACAACCGCGCCGTGGTCTCCATCGACGGCGTGCGCGACAAGCTGCGCGTGCTGCTCGTCTCCGGCGAGCCGCATGCCGGCGAGCGCACATGGCGCAATCTGCTCAAGTCCGATGCATCTGTGGATCTTGTCCACTTTACCATTCTGCGTCCGCCGGAGAAGCAGGACGGCACGCCGATCAACGAACTCTCGCTGATCGCATTCCCGACCCGCGAATTGTTCCAGCAGAAGATCGGTGAATTCCATCTCATCATCTTCGACCGCTACGCGCGGCAGGGGGTGCTGCCGATCATCTATTTCGACAATATCGCGCGCTATGTGCGCGACGGCGGCGCGGTGCTGGTCGCGGCCGGCCCCGATTACGCAAGCCCGACCTCGCTGTGGCGCACGCCGCTCGACGCGATCCTGCCGGCGGAGCCTTCGGGCAATATGATCGAACGCGCCTTCCGCGCGCGGCTCACCGATCTCGGCAAGCGCCATCCCGTCACCCGCCAACTCGAAGGCTCGCAGAACGATCCGCCGCACTGGAGCCGCTGGTTCCGCGTGGTCGATGCGAAGGTGGGGCAGGGTTCGTCGATCATGGAGGGACCGGACGGCAAGCCGCTGCTTGTCCTTTCGCGCGAAGGCGAGGGGCGCGTGGCGCTGCTTCTGTCCGACCATATCTGGCTGTGGGCGCGCGGCTTCGAAGGCGGCGGCCCGCATCTCGATCTGCTGCGCAAGCTGTCGCACTGGCTGATGAAGCAGCCCGATCTCGAGGAGGAGGCGCTGCGCCTCGTCGCGCGCGGGCGCGATCTGGTGATCGAGCGGCAGACCATGGCGGAAGAAGTTGCGCCCGTTACCGTGACCACGCCGACAGGCGAGACGCGCAACGTGACATTGCAGGTTGCCGAGCCCGGGCTGTGGCGTGCCTCGACGCCGGCGAACGAACTCGGGCTGTGGCGCGCGAGTGACGGCAAATTAACAACGCTGGTCAATGTCGGCCCCATCAATCCGCGCGAATTCGCGGAAGTCACGTCGAGCATCGATGTGGTGAAGCCGTTGTCGGACGCGACCGGCGGCGACGCGCGGCGGCTCGACGATGGCGGAGCCTTGCGCATTCCGCGCGTCGTCGGTGTGCGCTCGAGCGAGACTTTCAAGGGCGAGGACTGGCTGGGCTTGAAATTGCGCGACGCGAGCGTGGTGCGCGGGATCGGCGTCTTGCCGGTGTTCGCGGGATTCCTCGGATTGCTGCTTCTCGTCGGCGCGCTCGCGGCCACGTGGGCGCGAGAGGGGCGCTGACCTCTGTTGCTGTCATCGCCCGCAAAAGCGGGCGATCCAGTCATCGCAGGCGCATCGATCCAAAATGCTGCTGTGAGTACTGGATGCCCCGCTTTCGCGGGGCATGACACTGTCATTAGACCACCGCCCAGTCCGGCATGATCTCGCCGGTGACGCCGGCGAAGGCGCCGGGGATGAGTTCGGCGACCAGCATGCGCGCGGGGTCCACCGGGCCGGGCATCCTCACCTGGCCCTTCTTGATGCGCGCAAATCCGAGCGGCCCGTAATAGGGCTCGTCGCCGACCAAGAGGACCAGCTTGTGCCCCTTCGCCTTCGCCTCCGCGCAGGCGCGCGCGACCAGCGCCTTCGCAATGCCGCGGCCGCGGAAGGGCGGCTCCACCGTGAGCGGGCCGAGCAGCAGCGCGCGCGTCTCCCCGATCGTCACCGGCGACAGCCGCACCGAGCCGACCAGCAGCGTGCCGATGCGCGCGGTGAAGGACAGCGACAGATCGTGCGTCACCCCCTCGCGGATGCGGTAGGCGGTGCGGGCGAAGCGGCCGGGGCCGAAGGTGCGCTCGTGCAGGCGGTCGATCTGGACCGCGTCCTCGGGCGTCTCGGGCAGGATGGTCAGCGACAGGTCGGTCATGCGGCGAGCGCCATAGCATTTTGGGGGCGGAAAAGCCATTGCATGTCTCCGTCATCCTGAGGTGCGAGCGATCGCAGATCGCGAGCCGCGAAGGATGATCGGCCACGGTCGGCCGTCGCCCTTCGAGGCCCGGCTTCGCCGGGCACCTCAGGGTGACGGAGAGAGGCATGTGCATTTGCATTGCATCGCCTATCCCCTACATACCCTTCCGGGCAACGGAGACCTGCATGGGACTTTTCGTCGACGGCGTGTGGCATGACCAGTGGTATGACACCAGGAAGAGCAAGGGCGCTTTCGAGCGCGAGCCGACCCGCTTCCGCAACTGGATCACCGCCGACGGCAGCGCCGGCCCCACCGGCAAAAGCGGCTTTCCCGCCGAGGTCGCGCGCTATCACCTCTATGTCTGCCTCGCCTGTCCCTGGGCGCACCGCACGCTGATCTTCCGCAAGCTGAAAAAGCTCGACGACCTGATCACGGTGTCCACCGTCTCGCCGCTGATGGGCTCCGTGGGCTGGACCTTCAACGAGGAGGAGGGCGCGAGCGGCGATCCCGTGAACGGCGCCAAGACGCTGGGCGAGATCTATCTCAAGGCGGACCCGACATATTCCGGCCGCGTCACCGTGCCGGTGCTGTGGGACAAGAAAACGAAGACCATCGTCAGCAACGAATCCCCGGAAATCATCCGCATGTTCAATTCGGCGTTCAACGCCTATACGCGCGACACGGCGGATTATTATCCCGAGCGCCTGCGTCCGGAGATCGATCGCATCAATGAACTCGTCTATGCGAGCATCAACAACGGCGTCTATCGCACCGGCTTTGCGACCACGCAGGAGGCTTACGAGGAAGCCTTCGACCGTTTGTTCAAGGGCCTCGACGAGGTCGAAGCCATTCTCGGCAAGCAGCGCTATCTCGCGGGGAATGTGCTGACCGAGGCCGACTGGCGGCTGTTCACGACGCTCATTCGCTTCGACGCGGTCTATGTCGGGCACTTCAAGTGCAACCTGAAGCGCATCGCCGACTACCCGAACCTGTCGAACTATCTGCGCGAGCTGTATCAGGTTCCCGGTGTCGCCGGCACCGTCGACATGAACCAGATCAAGACGCATTATTATGCGAGCCACAAGACCATCAACCCGACCGGCATCGTCCCGAAGGGGCCGGCGCTGGATTTTTCGGCGCCGCATGACCGGGGACGGTTTAAGTAATTCCGCCCTCATCCTGAGGAGCGGCCGCAGGCCGCGTCTCGAAGGATGTGGGCGGCCCCATGCTTCGAGACGCGCAGCTCCGCTGCGCTCCTCAGCATGAGGCCGGGAGAAGACGAGCTTGGACGCAGAAGGGGACACGACATGCGGTTCTACATTTACGGAATATGCGCGGCGCTGACGTTCGCTCTTGTTGCCTCCACCACCGCCCACGCCCGCCCGCAGAACAATCCCGGCCAGACCTTCGCGCCCGGCCATTACGCCTGGAACGCGCGCGCGCAGCACTATGTCTGGGTGCCGAGCCGCTGGGAGCGCAACCCGCGCGGCCAGCGCGCCGCCGGAATCGGCTGGACGTTCACCGGCGGTCGCTGGCAATTCACGCCGGGGCGCTGAGCGCATCACAGCGTCCTGATGCGCGGCATGACCGGCGCGGGCGTCTCGCGCGCCGGCGGCTGCGCGGGCGCAGGCGTTGCGTAGCGCGCCTGTTCCTTACGCCAGCGCAGGACTTGCGCTTCCGCCGTCGCCATCGCCTCCGCCACGCTCTGTCCCTGCTGCCGCGCCTCCAGCCCCGCGCGCAGCCACACCTTCTGCGCTTCCGAGAAGCGGCTCCAGTGCCGCTCGAAACAGCCGGCCGGCTCGCCGCTGCAGCTGCGGTTGCGGCGGCAGGCGGCATTGTCGCAGACGCGGAAGAACAGGAACACGTCGTTGCAGTGGCGCTGCTCGTCCTCGCTGGAGGCGGCATGCCGGTCGGCGGATCGCTGCCGGGTGCGTTCGCGTGTCGTGCGCCGTGTTCGCTTCATTGTGTCTCCTGTGTGATGTGCGACGCGCATGCATCGTGTGTCCCGCGGCGCGCCTGCGCCCGGGCTTTGAGCGTGTCCCCCTCACGCCCCGTTTTTCGGGCCGCATGTCGGAAACATCCGACATGCGGGTGAGGGGCGGTGGAGCGCCGCGCGGCGCACCAGCCAGGTCCACGCGGCAAGGCGTGGGCGCGTCGCGTGACCGACGCGCTCGCCTCGCGGCGCTCCACCGCGGCGTTCTGACGGGGCGCGCCAGCGCGCGTCTGATCCCCGCCGACCCCGGGCCGCGCTTACGTACGCAAGGCTTTCGCGCCCTGCGCCGCTACAGCGAGCTCCTCGCACACGGGTCGTAATGCCCGTAGGGCGGGGCCCCGAGGCCACCCGGGAGCCGGCTCCACGTTAGAGCCGGCCCGCAGGGCGCCGCATCCCGCTCCGTCTCGCGAACGTCTCCGGAAGACGCCCCTCGTCGAGCGGGATGAGATAGGTATATTATCTTATAGGAAAATAGTCAAGAGTAGAAATGCGTGCGATAACTTGACGCCTGGCTTCCAAGGAAGCATCAAATCCTTGTGAACGGCAAAATTTCAAACTAGGGTTGTAGGCAGCTTTCTTTGATGCCTCGAACGAAGCGGCCTCAGCTAAGTTATGAAACCAGAGCCATTATTGGCCCCTTTGCAGCGGGCTTGGCGAGCTGCTGTGGCCTTTTTCGGCCATGTCTTGCTGGCCTTTTTGGTCATTCTATCAGTCTGGATGGTGGAACAGATTTTTCATTTTTTTTGGCAGGACAGGGAGCCAATGCTTTTTAATTTGGTACCCTTGGCATGGGTGTTCCAGTTTATCGATCTTGTGATTCTGGCCGTCTTTGCGTTCTGGGGAGCTTCCGAGGCTAACGACAAGCTGAGAGGAAGATGAAGATGAACTCCATCTATCTCGGTGCAGCGGCACAGTTGACCAAGCAGCAAGCGCTTCGCTGGTTTGCGTTCAGGCTTCAGATTTATTTTGGGATCGCCTTGGCGGCTGGCATCGCATTTGTTGCCAGTGTGTTCATTTATTCGCTGACACTGCCGTCAGTTGAAAAAATGCAACTCCCACAATTGCCAGAAAGCACTCCCTTCTGGGATAATTGGAGTGTTCCAGAAGGCGACCCGCTTGTCGCGAGCGGCCCGGGTGCTGTTACGGTTTCTGGCTTGATCGGCACGGCCATCCTGGGGCCAGATAATCGAACGGTTGGGAAAGTGAATGAAATTGTTATCGATGGCTCGGGACAGGCCGACTACATCGTGGTGCAGAAATCTGGTGGAGCTACAACTTCGTTGTTTGCTTGGCCCACATCCAACAAAAATAAGCAGGTGGTAATTCCTTTTGGAGCCGTCTACTGGGTTCACGATGCCTCAGCAAAGAATGTGAGGTATGGAAAGCTGTATAATCAAAGTGATTTGCTACCAGCGAAATCGTCCAAGAAAAATTGAAGACTGTAATGACTTGCTTTGAAACAAGTCGACCTAAGGCGGGCTGTTTGGTGTTTTTTGCGTAGCGTCGTTCGAGCCGAAGTTTTCTCCCCTTGAACCTACTGCCGTCTTGCCGCGACCAAGAGCGAGGCGGCCGTGTGTACGGCCGGGGCATCTGTTTGAAGGGGGCGTTGTCATGGTCACAATCAGGATTCTCGCGGCCGGACTGTCCGCAGCCGTTCTTGCCGTGTCGCTGAGCGGCACCGCCGCGCTCGCGCAATCCAGACAGAAACCGGCGCCGCAGCAGGCCGCGCAAGCTGCGCCCGCGCCGAAGCCGTCGCTCGGGCTCGCGTCGCTCGACGGCAATCTCGACACCTATATCGGCAAGTCGAACGGCGTGGTCGGCCTGCTCAACACCTCGCTGCGCGCCGCCGATTCCTGGCAGCGCTACCTGAGCTGGGTGAACGTGAAGGCCGGCCCGACCGGCCGCGAGCGCATCATCTACGGGCTTTATTCGGTGAGCGATTCCTCCGCGAAGGACGCGATCGCAAAAGCGCGCAAGAGTGCGAGCGCCGAGCCCGCGATCCCCGCGCTCGACGGCGCAACGAAGGAGATGGCCGACGCCTTCGAGACGCTGGTGCCGATCCTCAACGAGGCGGAAGCCTATTACGACCGCAAGGATTATCTCGGCGACAAGATGGCGGGCGGCAAGGAGCTGCATGGCAAGCTCGTGCCGGCGGCGCTCGCCTTTCTCGCCGCGCGCGAGAAGGTGAATGCGCTGCAGGATGAGTTCAAGGAGATGCTCGACGTCGCGCAGCTCGATCGCATCGAGAAGGCGGAAGGCAAGTCCGTGCGCTGGCATGGCCGCCGCACGCTGGCCTTGGCGAAGAAGGCAGTGGACCTGATGCCGAACAATCCGCGCGGCACAGGCACCGACATGAAGGCGTTCGACGCGGCGCTGGCGGCCTATGGGGAAGCGGTGCGCGATTTCGACAAGGCGGTGCGCGAGAGCGGCAAGTCCGGCGCGCTGGATTCGCAGCCGCGCGACATTCTCGGCAAGCTGCGCGAGATGCGCGACGCCATCGGCCGTGGCCGCATGGACGGGATGCGATTTTCGTTCGATCACCGCAACATCATTTCGAGCTACAATATGATGGTGAGCATGTCGAATTCGTTCTTCAGGTGAATTCATCCGCCCTCATCCTGAGGAGGGCGCGCAGCGCCCGTCTCGAAGGATGGGGCGGCCCCAGTGGCGGCCCATGGTTCGAGACGCGCAGCTACGCTGCGCTCCCCACCATGAGGCCGATTGAAGTTGGCGTTCGACGGCTTGCTACCACCTCTCCGCCGTCTTCGCTCCGTTCAGCACCTCGTTCAGCCGTGCCCGTGTCGCGGGGGAGGTGTCCTCCGGCAGCTTGTCGGGCGCAAAAAATCCGTGGTCGATGATCTCGGCGGTCTTCACCGGCGGTTCGGGCTGCGAAAAATCCTCGATCACATAGAGCGCGACATGGTCGCGGTCGGAATCGCGGTCATTGTAATACATGGCGTAAAGCTCGGGCGTTTTGCCCGATCCCTTCTTGCCAAACTCGATGTTGCCTTCTTCCAGAAGTTCGCGGGCGAGCGCCGAAAGCAGGGTCTCGCCCGGCTCGACCCCGCCGCCGGGCAGGTGCCAGCCCTTCACATAGGAATGCTTCACCAGGAACACGCGGCCGGCTGCGTCGAGCACCAAGGCCCGCACGCCGAGCGTGAGGCCGCGGGTGTGGCGCCAGTAGATATGCATCAGGCGGCGGATCATGCGGGCTCCGTGCAAGGGAAAGCCAATTCCGCCTCATCCTGAGGAGGGCGCGAAGCGCCCGTCTCGAAGGATGGGGCGGCCACCGTGGCGGCCCATGGTTCGAGACGCGCACTGCGTGCGCTCCTCACCATGAGGCCGAGAGAGGCTGTGTCAGGTCCGCGACACATTGGTGAGCATAGTGTAATGAGAAGCCCGGTGTCACCGCATTCCACGCCAACGTCCCCATGTACGTCCTCGCGCACCTCTCCGATCCGCACCTGAGCCCGCTGCCGAAACCGCAGCCGCTGGAGCTGATGAGCAAGCGCGCCATCGGCTACATCAACTGGCGGCGCAACCGGCACAAGGTGCACCGCATCGACGTGCTGGCGCGGCTGCTGCACGACCTGCAGGACCAGCGGCCCGATCACGTCGCCTGCACCGGCGACCTTGTGAACATCGCACTGCCGGCGGAGTTTTCGGTGGCGCGGGTGTTTCTCAACCATCTCGGCAAGCCGGAGGACGTGTCCTTCGTGCCCGGCAACCACGATTTCTATGTGCGGCAGGCGGGCGAATATTTCGGCGCGCATTGGGGCGACTTCATGCGCGGCGACAAGGGCACGTCCGGCTTTGACGCGCCGGCGACCTTTCCCTATCTGCGCCGGCGCGGGCCGCTCGCGATCATCGGGTTGTCGAGCGCGATCCCGACGCCGCCGTTCATGGCGACCGGGGAGGTGGGGCCGGAGCAGCTCGAGGCGTTCTCGGAATTGCTGCTGACCTTGCAGCGGGAGAATCTGTTTCGCGTGGTGCTGATCCACCATCCACCGGAGAGCAAGCCGGACCACAGGTTCAAGCGGCTGATCGATGCGGAGGCATTCCGCGCGGTCTTGAAGAAGCGCGGCGCCGACCTCGTGCTGCACGGGCACGACCATGTGCATTCGGTGGCGATGCTGGACGGCCCGCGCGGGCCGATCCCGGCGGTCGGTGTGCCATCGGCCTCGTGCTTCGGCGGGGAGAGCGATCCCGCCGCCTATAATCTCTACCGCATCGACCGCGCGGGGAGCGGCTGGCGCTGCGAAGCGGTCACGCGCGGGTTTCGCGTGAATGCGGAGGGGCCGGTGGTGGAGATCGCGAAACGGATGATTGTGGGGAGTTAGTCTTGCTCGGACTGTTCCCCTCCCCACGCGAGCGAAAGCGAGCGGCGGGGAGGGCTAGGGGTGGGGGGCCAATTGAAACGCGGCGATTGCGTCGCCCCCCACCCCCAACCCCTCCCCACAAGGGGGAGGGGAGCAGGCGGAATTCGCAGCGCAGATGTTTCTTACCGCACCATCCACCACGCCAGCGCGAACAAGGCCGCGAGCGTGAACACGATACCGGCGATGAACGCGCCGAACAGCCGCCAGCGCCGCGGCCGTGCGCTGCGCGCATCGCGCGCAGAAAAATCCGCGTCGCCGGCCAGCGCGCGCTCGCGCTCGACCAGCCGCCGCGCCAGATAGCGCGTCACCGCGCCCGCGGTCTCGCCGATTTCGGCGGACTCGGACAGGATCTTGCGGCCATAGCGGGTGTCCTGCAGGAAACGGTATTGCCGCTTGTCGCGGCCCATCTCGACAAAGGCGATGGCGTCGATCCACAGCCGCGGGGTGTCGCCCTGGCTGAGGCCGCGGTCGAACAGGTCGACGCTCGCGGGAATTTCCTTGAACACGGGATCGAGCGCCTCGTTGAGCAATTCGAGCCGCGCCAGCTCCGCGTCGCGCAGATCGACGACCACGCCGGTGCGCTCGGCCGCCTCGATGCGCGCCTCGCGGACCGCCTGTTTCAGCGGCTGCGGCGCCTCATTGGGCGTACCCGCGTTGTTGTCCCGTTTCCGACCCCACATGGCGGTAATGTAACGAGATACCGGCGTTGCTGCAAATTACCTTGGTGTCACGCCATAAGGCCGCGCCCAGGAAAGCCCGTCCTCGGTGCGCCCGCGCGGGAGATATTCGGCGGCGACAAAGCCCGCATAGCCGAGCTGGTCCAGCGCCCGCAAAATCTCCGGGTAATTCACCTCGCCCTCGTCCGGCTCGTGGCGCGAGGGGACGGCGGCGATCTGCACATGCCCGACCAGCTTCTGCACCGCCTCGAAGCGGCGGATCAGGTCGCCGCCGACGATCTGCGCGTGATAGAAATCGAACTGGATCTTGATGTTCGGTTTGCCAATCTTTGCGATGATGTCGGCGGCGTGTTCGGCGCGGTTGAGGAAATAGCCCGGCCGGTCGCGCGGATTGATCGGCTCGATCAGCAACGTGATGTTCTTCTCCGCGGCGAGATCGGCCGCGCGTGAGAGATTGGCAATGAACACGCGCTCCGCCGCCGGCCGTTCTTCCGGCGGCACCTTTCCCGCAAGACAATGGATCGCGGTGCCGCCGATGCCGGTGATGTAATCGAGCGAGCGCGCGACCTGCGCCGCGAAGTCGCGCTCGCGCCCCGGCACGGCGGCGAGACCGAATTCGCCCTCGCGTCCGTGCTCCGTGTTGAGGCCGAGCATCTGCAGATTGTGCTTTTCAAGCTCGGCGCGCACGGCCGACACCGGCGTGTCATAGGGAAATTGCAGTTCCACTACGGTGAAACCGGCTTTCGCTGCGGCTTTGAAGCGTTCGATGAAGGGATATTCGCGGAACAGATAGGCGATGTTGGCGGCGAGGCGGGGCATGGTCCGGAAATACCAAGGTTGCGGGCGGTGTTTTGCGGCGTTCTGTAACACGCGGCCCGGCCACCCGTCAGCCGGAAGCGGCAAGCGCGCCGTGCATTTATCGTGCGGCCGGCACACGGCCAGCACACGGCCTTGTCACTGGACCGGCACAGGCGAGCGCGCTAACCACCGCTCAAAGTGCCAACAAGGACAGCGAAGAAACATGCTCCGCACCCTTACACTTGCCATCACCGCCTCGCTCGCACTTGCGGGCGGCGCCTCGGCGCAGGGCTCGGCGTGGAAGCCGGCACAGCCGATCAAGGCCATCATCCCGTTCCCGGCCGGCAGTGCGACCGACGGCATCGCCCGCATCGTGCTCGACGAATTCGGCCGCCAGCTCGGCCAGACCGTGGTGATCGAAAACCGCGCCGGTGCGTCGGGCACGCTCGGCGCGCAACTGGTCGCCAAGTCCGAGCCGGACGGCACCACCTTCCTGGTCACGACATCGTCGCACACCGTGACGCCGTCCACTTTCTCACAACTGCCTTATGACGCGATCAAGGACTTCGTGCCGGTCATGCCGCTGGTCAGCATCCCGAACGTGATCGTGGTCAGCGCCGCGCGTCCCTACAAGGAGCTCAAGGATCTGGTCGCCGACGCGAGGAAGAATCCCGGCAAGATGAATTACGCCTCGGCGGGGGCCGGCAGTGCGACGCATCTCGCCGCCGAACGCTTCAAGCTGGCCGGCGGCATCGACGCGCAGCACGTGCCGTTCAAGGGCTCGTCGGAAGCGATCACGGAAATCCTGTCCGACCGCATCGACTTCTATGCCGCGCCGATCAACACGGCGGCGCCGCTGATCAGGGAAGGCAAGCTGAAGGGCCTCGCGGTCTCAAGCGCGCAGCGCGCGTCGGCGATGCCGAACCTGCCGACCACGGTCGAGGCCGGCCTGCCTGACTCGGGCTACGAGTTCTGGGTCGGTGCATTGCTGCCGAAGGGCACGCCGCAAAACATCGTCGATGCCTATGTCGCGGCGATGACCAGGGCCTTGGCCGATCCCGCCGTCGCCAGGAAGCTCGCCGATCTCGGCGCCGACACCATGAAGGTGTCGCCCGCGGATTTCGGCAAGATGATCGAAGCCGAGATCAAATCGAACGCCGCCGTGGTGAAGGCGGCCGGCATCAAGGTGAATTGAGGATCAGACGGAGCGCGCCGTTCTTCACAGGCTGCGCGCTCCGACTTTGATGAGCTCGCTCAGCTTTTGCCGGTCGAGCTTTCCGGCCTGGTTCTTCGGCAATTCGGGCAGGGATATAAAACCCCGCGGCACAAATCCGGCAGGCAGTTTCGCACGGCACGACGCTGCGAGCATCTCCTGATCGATGGATTGTCTGGACACCACTGCGGCCCAGACCTCCTCGATGCCGCCAGCATTAACAATGCCGACGACGCCGGCCTCGTCCAAGCCACCGCACCCCGCAATCGCGGCCTCGATGCGTTCCGGCGTCATCTTGTCGCCGCCGGCATTGATGACATTTTTGGTGCGGCCGGTCACGATCAGCATGTCCTCCGGCGTGATCATGCCGATGTCGCCGGGATAGAACCAGCCATCACGAAAGGCACTCCGGCTCTCTTCCGCATCGCCAACATAGCCGGCGACAGTGTAGTCGCCGCCGATGCGGATGATGCCTTCGGTCCCCGCCGGCAGCTTTGCGTCGTCCGCATCGACGATCTCGATTGCGGTATCGGGCGTCACATAGCCCACGGCGCCGTCCGGCGTGACAGCGCAGGGTGCTGTCGCAACGATATTGGCTTCCGTCGATCCGTAGAGCGATATGAGGTTCGCGCACAGGTATTGTTGCGCGCGCGCGATCAGCGGCGTGGTCAGCAAACTCCC
>JAESGM010000646.1_pt1 | contig 19362 bp, 17 predicted proteins | sample 9269721 | NCBI WGS metagenome assembly JAESGM01 (sample SAMN15720920, study PRJNA650825) | algae metagenome | isolation source: Komarekiella atlantica HA4396-MV6 and co-occurring heterotrophs from... | place: USA: Theobald House, Kauai, HI | collected 2009-07-29 | reverse complement strand
AGTTCCATGGCGTGATCAGTCCGCAGACGCCAATCGGTTCGCGACGGATGATTCCTGGTCCCATCCGCTGCTCGAATTGGTATTGCGCAAGCACACGTTCGGCTTCCTCAAAATGAAAAAGCGCGACGGTCGCCTGGCGTTCGGTCGCGAATGTGATCGGTGCGCCCATTTCCAGTGTCATCATCCGCGCCAGTTCCGGCAGACGCGCGCGAAAGCCCTCAATGAGGTTGCGCAACCAGGAGAGGCGCTCGTCAACGCTCGCTTCGGAATATCTCGTGAACGCGCGGCGAGCGGCCCTGGCAGCCCGATCCACGTCCTGCCGGGAGCCCAGGCTGATCTGCGCGAAGGTCTCTTCTGTCGCAGGATTGACGATTCCCAGGGTTGATGGTGTGGCCGGATCGACCCAGGCGCCGTCGATGTAGAATTTCAACCTGTCCATCCAGTGGTGTCCTTCCGTCAACTCAGAGATGCCTGCCCTCGTCCACAGGCACCACAATGCCCGTCGAACTGGTCAGGTTGACAATGCAGGCAATGACCGCCCGCGCGACATCGTCGGGCGTGGTGACATGTGCGAGCGGAAATTTCTCGGCGGTTTTCTGCAGCTGTTCGCGGGTTCGGCCGGGGACGAAATCCGTATCCACGCCGGCTGGCGAGACGGAGAACACCCGGACCTGCGGCGCCAGCACCTTCGCGAGTCCGATTGTGAGCGCGTCAACGCCGGCTTTTGCAGCAAGATAGGCTAGACTGCTGCCCAAACCCGTCCGTGCCGCAATCGACGATATATTGACAATGGTCGCCCCGCTGCCGCGTTCCAGCAAGGGACGAAAGGCCCGCACCATCGCGAATGGTCCGCGCAGATTGAGTGCAACGGTCCGGTCGAAGATGTCGTCGGTCAGTCCGTCAAGATCATTGGCCGGCACAGGTGTCGTCGCGCCTCCGGAATTCACCAGCGCATCGAGCCGCCCATGCATCTTGTCGACAGCCGACGCGGCCTCAAGGATGGACGCGGGATCGTCGATAGCGATGCGCATGGCGATATGCCCGCTGCCCTCCAGCCCTTTGACCACGTCTTCCGCCTGCGCCTGACGGCTATTGTATCCGACGACCACGGTCGAACCCACCGCCGCAAGGCGTGCCGCGACTGCCTTCCCGATGCCGCCGCTGCCGCCGGTGACAAGCGCGACCTTCGGGATTGCCAGTGCAGGAATTTCGATGCCGCTCATCCACGCTTCTCCCAGTAAGGCCGCCTCAGTTCCTGCTTCAGGATCTTGCCGACATTCGACCTCGGCAACGCGTCGCGCAGTTCCACATCTGAAAGACGCTGCATCTTTCCGAGCTGCGTATTGGTCCATTCAAGAATTTCGCCGGGATCGACAACCGCGCCGTCCCTCGCAACAATCAGCCCGAGAGGCGTCTCGCCCCATTTCTCGCTCGGCACCGCGACGACGGCCGCGTCGGCCACGTCCGGATGCGACAGCAGCTTTTCCTCAAGATCGCTCGCATAGATGTTGAATCCGCCCGAGATGATTATGTCCTTCTTGCGGTCGAGCAGGACGAGAAAGCCGTCTTCGTCGAACATCCCGATGTCGCCGGTGCGATGAAAGACGGTGCCCCCAGCGTCGCGCCAGTAGAACGCCTGGTTGGCTGCCTCGTTGCGAAAATAGCCCGACATCATCGTCGCCGAGCGACCGACAATCTCGCCCCGCACCCCTGCGGGCAGAAATCGCCCCTCCTCGTCAATGATCCGGATGTCATTTCCTGCTGCCGGCTTGCCGACGGTATGGGCCTTATGTGGAAACGCGGACACGTCCAGAATGCAGGTGCAGCCGCCCTCAGTAAGTCCGTAGACTTCAAAGAAGCGGCCGGGCCACCGCTCGACGGCCGCTCGCTTGACGGCGGCAGGCAGCGGCGCTCCGGTACACTGCTTCACCCGGAACGCCGACAGGTCTCGTGTCCCGAAGCTCTCCACGTCCAGAATGCGCTGATACTGGATCGGTACCAGCATGGTGTGCGTCACCTGTTCGGATTCAGCGAGGTCGAGATAACGTTCGGCGTCAAATTTCGGCATCAGGATAACGCGTCCGCCGTGAAACAAGGTGGCGAGCAACGGCATCAGAGTCGTGTTGGAATAAAGCGGCGTGGCGAGCAGCATCGTGCTGCTGTTGTCGATTCCGAACAGGCTTCTCGCCGCCTGCCTGTATCGCATCGCGTGTGAGTGAACGATGCCCTTGGCGCGACCTGTCGTTCCGGAACTGTAGATGATGTTGAAATCCGATTCCGGCGCGCAAACACGTGCGTGCTCCAGCGCGGCACCAATCGTAAAACTGCGAGGAAGTCCCTCCCCCGGCGTAACCGCAAGGACCGGCGCCTTGGATACGTCGTGCGCGATCGCATCGTTCTCCCGATCGGCAATGATCAGGTCCGGCTGACAATCGGCGACCATGCCGGCGAGCGCGTTGCGGTGCGCCGAAACCGGCAGCGGCACCGCGCATCCGCCGGCAGCGATGACAGCCAGATATGAGACGACAAGCTCAACGCCGGCAGCGCCCAGGAGACCAATACGGCCAGTCCCCTCCGACACCACGGGAGCCAGTGTGCCCGCTGTCTCCAGCACGGCTTCTCGAAGCGACTGCCAACTCAGGCTCGCGCTTCCGCAGCGCAGCGCTTCATCGCTCGGCCGCTCAAGTCCGTGCGAGAGCACACGCGCCAGCAGGCTGCCTTCGTCGGCCGATGCGGACATCATTCGTCCTCGATCAAAATAATGCTTCGGGCGATCAACGCCGGCTTCTCCGATCCTTCGATCTCCACGATCGAGTCCAGTTCTATGCGCGTGCCCGTCGCCTGCCGGGTGGCCTGGACCGGCGACATGGTCAGGCGGATACGGCTGCCAACCTGAACTGGCGTCAGGAATCGGACGCGGTCATAGCCGTAATTGAGGCCGCGGCCACGCCTGCGAATTGCAAAGATTTCGCGCTGGAGCCACGGGATCAGTGAAAGAACGTAGAGGCCGTGCGCGATTGTCTTTCCGCCTGGCATGTCGCGCGCCGCACGCTCGGTATCGATATGGATCCAGTAATCGTCTCCGGACAACCTTGCGAAGTCGGCAATGTGCTGCTGCTCGATTGTGAACCAGTCCGACGAGCCCATTGGGCGGCCGACATGGAGATGCAGGTCTATCGGGTGTTCGACGGTCAGCATCGGATAGACTTCAAGTGCGTCGTCCATGCCGGAAAGATTCTGGCTCGCGCAATCAGCGCGCGCGCCTCTTCCCGGTACGTGCCCGACACCATGCTTCTTCCTCCCGCTTGGAGGAAGATGCCATAGAGCTTGACACTGCAGGGCCACAACGTAAGCATTTCGCCGTTCCGCACCGCGGAACGCCGGAGGCGAACGTGGGAATACGATCGATAGAACGCGCGATGCAGGTGTTGCAGGAAATGAACCTGCAGCCCTACTCGACGATCGCTCACCTTCATGCCCGGACCGGCCTGCCAAAAGCGACGCTGGTCCGCATCCTCAAGACTCTGGAAGATCTTGGTTACGTCGAAAATGACCAGAGGCTCGGAGGCTATCAGGTGAGCGCGCTGGTGGGCTCACTGAGCTCCGGCTTCCACAAGGAGCCCATGGTGGTGGAAGCGGGCCGTCCCTGGGCGGTCGCGGTGACGCGCAAGCACCAGTGGCCCGTATCGATCGCATTGCTCGACCAGGATGCGGTGGTCGTGCGCTTCAGCACCGTGCCCGACAGTTCGATGTCGCCCTTCCACAAGACCGTCAACATGCGTCTGCCGTTGCTGACGCGCGGCATGGGCCTGGCCTATTTGGCTTTCGCACCGAAAGAGGAGTTCGATCTGATCGTCGAAATGCTTCGCCGATCGGAAGATCCGGAAGACAGCCTGGCGCGTCATCTGGACAAGCTGAACCGGCTGATTCAGCAGGTCCGCCGGCAGGGCTATGCCTCTCGCGCCAGACACGTTGAGCCAAAAAACTCGAACACGATCGCCGTGCCGATCATGAACGAGGTCGGGCGCGTAGTGGCGAGCTTTGGCCTGACCTATTTCACCGCCGCGTTTACCGAGGCGGAAGCGTGCGAGCGCTACGTGCCGGTGCTGAGGTCGACTTCGGCCGAAATCACCCAGGATCTCGCAAGGATCGCGAGAACCTCGTTCGCATAGACGCTCACAACGCAGTGCTGATCGGCAGAACACGCTCCTCGCTGTCAGCCGGATTCAGTTCCGGCCGACAGTCGCAGCACCAACGGCGAACCGTACAATCGTCAGGCGCGTGCCATGGTATCCAGTTTGGACCGCATCGCGTCGATCAGCGGCTTGGCAATGCTGGCCACGCCCGGAATCGCGAGCACCTTTTCGCAGAGCTGGTTGAGCGTCGGCATTGCCGTCGCGACCTGCGATGCCACCGCCGTCCTCGCATCAGGTGGAAGCTGCGCAACTGCGTTGTTGATCTTGTCCAGTTCCGCAGTCATCTGCTGAAGTTTGGGCATTGCGGCCTGCGCCGATGCCAGATCGGTGATGCCCTGCAGCGCGCTGCTCATTGCGCCGACTGACGACTTTACTGCACCGGTCAACTCCGCGACGGTCTGACCCGGCGTGGCCCGTCCGACGGTTTCACTGGCCGGTGTGGCGGGGCGTCCGGTCTGTTCGGCGACCCGCGCACCGTCCTGCGGGGTCAGGAAATACCAGCCGAGACCCAGCAGGATGGCAAAGCCCGCAAGCCAGTATGGCCAGGTTGGCGCGCTGCGTGCGGTTGCCGAAGCCGCACGACTGGCCGCCGCGACCGCCTCGTCTCCCATGCCTCCGACCCGGCGTGCGGCAGTTGCGGCTGTCTCGGCGCTGCGACGGAAATTCGCGTCAAGAGTATCGAGAAAGCCGCTGCTGCTCAGTTCGTCTGCGAATCCGGATGGCAAAGCCGCCATGATCTGGTTTTTCTGCGCGGCGAGCTGACTGGCAAGGCCATTGGCGTCGAGACCGGATTTTCGCTGCTGCTGCCCGATAACACCCAACGCGATTGGTGCGAGCAACCCGAGCAGACTCTCGCTCTTGCCCTGACTGATGCCGGCGTAGCTGCCGATCGCAGAAGCGAGCGAACCCAATCCTCCTCTTCCCAGCAGTGATGACAGCGCATCCGTGCCTTCCTCCGCCAGGGCGGTTTGGGCCGACCCGCCGAGCGCATTGGTGAACTGACTGAGCATGCTGCTTGAGTGTTGTGCCAATGCGCCGGACAATTGCTGCGCGCCGCCTGGCTTGGATGCAAGGCTTGCCAGGCCGGCGAGAATCGCGGGAGTGCCCGCGGTGATAGCTCTTTGCACGACGCTACGGTCGAGTCCGAGCGCCGAGGCGATCTTCGCAATCAGATCGGGCGTCAGAAACTGAACAATGGATGAGACGAGATTTGTGGACATGATCCTTGCCTCCATGTTGTCGCCGAAGTGGGCGATGGATCAGGATTTGCCGAATGCAGGCGCGGCTTGTGTTGCGGTGATGTCTGGACCGCTGCATCGTGCCGCGTCGTCAGAACATGACCACGATGTGGTGGCGCAAATGTGATTTGAGTGGCATCATTGTGGTCCCGCATGACCACAATATCTAGGTGCCGAGCGAGAACCATCCCTACATCACGGCGTTCGCGCGACCATTGCCGTTCAAGTTCCCGTGTTTTTCAGATAACTTTCAATGATCCTTCCTCGCAATCCAGCGGCAGACATCTCCTTGAAACCTTCTTCCGATATTTCACAGCTCATTGAGATCATGGCCGCCTTGCGAACCCCTGGCAGCGGATGTCCCTGGGATTTGCAGCAGACCTTTGCGACGATTGCGCCCTACACAATCGAGGAAGCCAATGAAGTCGCGGACGCCATTGCGCGCAATGACATTGACGATCTGCGCGATGAACTGGGCGACCTTCTGTTGCAAGTCGTGTTTCATGCCCGCATGGCCGAAGAACAGCGCGCATTCGATTTTGGCGACGTCGTCGAGAGCATCACGCGCAAGCTGATCCGCCGCCATCCTCACGTCTTCGGCGATGTGCGGGGGATGTCGCCGGACGACGTCAAGCAGTTATGGGACAAGATCAAGGCCGAGGAGCGAGCCGAACGTCACGCCAAAGGCAAGCCCGAGAACGAATTCGGCGCCCTCTCCGGCATTGCCGCCGGGATGCCGTCGCTGATGCGTGCACTGAAACTGCAGCAAAAAGCCAGCAAGGTCGGCTTCGACTGGAATGATCCGCGCGCGGTGCTGGCGAAAATCCGCGAGGAAGCAGACGAGATAGAGGCCGAGATTGCCTTGGACGAACGTGATCAAGCCGCCGCCGAGGTCGGCGATCTACTGTTCGCTGTGGTCAATCTCGCACGTCACCTCGATGTCGATCCTGACACCGCGCTGCGCGCGACCAACCTCAAGTTCGAGCGCCGTTTCGCGGCAATCGAATCCGCTCTCGCCGAGCGTGGCAAGACACCGGCGCAGGCGACGCTCGCGGAAATGGACGATTTGTGGAATGCGGCAAAAGCCGCGGAAAAGCCCGCGCCGGATTCAGTGTAGCAAGGCCGCGCCGAATTTCGCTCTCACCTGTTCGGCTTTCGCCGCGTCGGCGCGGATAGTCATCGCCACGCGTCCGTCAGGCTCGGTGTGGCGGTCGAGGACTTCGGTGTTGCGATGCAGCCAGCTGATCCCGGCGCCGTCGGAAGGATCGAGCATGAGCTCGATCTGGGTGCGCCTGCGGCTCAAACGCTCCGCAATCACGCCGGTGAGGTCGTCGAGCCCCTCGCCGGTCACCGCCGACACCAGAACGGGCTGGCGTTCGCGCGGCAGCCGAGCCGCCAGATTGTCCAATTGCGCGCGTCCATCCGCATCAAGCAGATCGATCTTGTTCCAGACCTCGATCAGCCGTTCATGCTGCTCGTCCTCGATGCCAAGCTCGCGCAGAACCTTCTCCACGTCCTGCATCTGCGCCTCGGTGTCCTCATGCGAGACATCGCGCACATGCAGGATGATGTCGGCCTCGATCACCTCTTCCAGAGTCGCGCGGAAAGCGGCGACCAGCATAGTCGGCAGATCGGAAATAAAGCCGACCGTGTCAGACAGAATCACCTTTTCACCGTGCGACAGGTTGATCGCGCGCAAAGTCGGATCCAGCGTCGCAAACAGCATGTCGGCTTCCAGCACAGTCGCGCGGGTCATGCGGTTGAACAGCGTCGATTTGCCGGCATTGGTGTAGCCGACCAGCGCAACGATGGGATACGGCACACGCTTGCGGCTCTCGCGATGCAGCTTGCGCCGCGCTTTAACCTTTTCGAGTTCGGCTTCGATGCGGGCGATGCGCTCGGCGATCACCCGCCGGTCCGCCTCGATCTGGGTTTCGCCTGGCCCGCCGAGGAAGCCAAAACCGCCGCGCTGCCGTTCCAGGTGGGTCCACGACCGAACCAGCCGGCTCTTCTGATAAGTCAGATGAGCAAGTTCAACCTGCAACACACCTTCCCGGGTCTGCGCACGCCGGCCGAAGATTTCGAGGATGAGGCCAGTTCTGTCCAGGACCTTGGCGTTCCATGCCTTTTCAAGGTTGCGCTGCTGGACCGGTGTGAGCGCGCAATCGGTTACGACAAGCTCAACCTCGAGGCTGCGGGCGAGCCCCGCGATCTCGTCGACCTTGCCTTTGCCCATATAGGTCGCCGGGCGTATCTCGGTCAGCGGCACGAGGCCGGACTCGACCACGTCGAGATCGATCGCCCGCGCGAGCCCCACAGCCTCCTCGAGCCGGGCCTGAGGCGCGCGTTCGCCGGACTTCGGCCCGGCAGGCGCTCCCCGAACCGGTCGAGCGCGCAGATAGGGTCCGAGAACAATGGCGCGACCCGTCCGCCGCTCCGGAGCCTCGGGGGCCGGCCAGTCCGCTTGCCTGTCGCGTTTTCTTGGCTCCAACTAGACCTTTTCTCCGGCTGGCGGCTCCTCACCGCCCTCGAACAGCGAGATCGGGTGACCCGGCATGATCGTGGAGATGGCGTGCTTGTAGACCAATTGCGAGTGTCCGTCCCGGCGGAGGAGAACACAAAAGTTGTCAAACCAGGTCACGACGCCTTGCAGCTTGACGCCGTTCACCAGGAAAATCGTGAGCGGGATCTTGGCCTTGCGGACATGGTTGAGGAAAGTGTCTTGAAGGTTCTGAGCGCGTTCGGCCGCCATTGCCGTTGTTTCCGTTTTTTGCTCGCAGGCCCCTTTTCCCGCAAGTGATTTGTGCCAAGTCGCATCGTCCCTCGTAAAAAGTCTCCCACCACGAGGACTTGGGGGCGCATCATTAGATGGCAGCGCCGGAACCGACGCAAGCCTAACTTGCATTGGAAGCAAGACCCGCGCCGAAATGCCTTAGGAGACCTCGGCGAAGCGGTGGAAATCCCGCCGCAGGGCCGATGCGATCAGGCCGGGGGCTCCGTTTCCAACCGGCCTGCCGTCGATCCGGACAACCGGGAGGACAAGCTGGCTGGCCGAGGTGAGGAAGGCCTCGCGGGCCTGGTAGGCCTCCTCCACCGAGAATGGCCGCTCCTCCAGCTCGAGCCCTTGCGCCTTCATTACGTTCAGAACCACGGCCCGGGTGATTCCCTTCAGAATTGAATGATCGGCCGGCCGGGTGATGACCTTGCCGTCCCGGGTGACGATCCAGGCATTGGAGGACGATCCTTCCGTTACCAATCCCTGCTCGTCCACGAACCAGGCCTCACGCGCTCCCTTTTCCCGGGCCGTCTGTTTGGCCAGCACGTTTGGGAGCAGGGAAATCGACTTGATGTCCACACGATCCCAGCGGTTATCGGACAGGGTGATCACGGCTACCCCCTCTGCCGCCATCGACTCCATCTTCTGCATGTCCAGCCGGTTGGCCGTAACGACAATGGCCGGCGCGACCGGTACAGGCGGGAACGGGTGATCGCGCTTCGCCACCCCGCGCGTGATCTGCAGATAGACGATGCCGTCGATCACGCGATTGCGCCGCACCGTTTCGCGCAGGACCGCGCCGAGTGCGGCAAGCGACATCGGCAGGTCGATCCGCAATTCCTTCAAGGAGCGCTGCAGGCGTTCGATGTGACGACGTTCGTCAATAAGCTTCCCGCTGCGGACCTCGCAGACTTCGTAGACGCCGTCGGCGAACTGATAGCCGCGATCCTCGATATTCACGGAAGCGTCGGCTCGCCGCAGATAACGGCCGTTGACATAAGCGATGCGTGACACGACTGAAGTTCCCCCGCGCTACCCGATACCCAGGGCCTTGAGCTTGCGATGAAGCGCGGACCGTTCCATGCCGACGAATTCGGCGGTCCGGGAAATGTTGCCGCCGAAACGGCTGATCTGCGCGACGAGGTACTCGCGCTCGAACATTTCCCGCGCTTCGCGCAACGGCAAGCCCATCAACTGTTCTCCGCCATTGCCGTTCGGCATTTTAGGAACCATCGAACCGACATCCTGCGGCAGCATGCTGGCATTGATCACGGCGGCGGGGTCGCCGCCGGCGAGAATCATCAATCGCTCGACGTTATTGCGGAGCTGACGGACATTGCCCGGCCAGTCATGCGACTGGAGGATGGCCATGGCGTCTTCCCCGATCGTGCGCTTTGGCAGGCCGGTGGATTGCGAGATCTGATCCATGAAATGATCGATCAGAACCGGAATATCCTCGCGCCGCTCGGCCAGCGGCGGCACACGGATGGGAACGACCGACAGCCGGTGATACAGGTCCTCGCGAAAACGGCCCGCGGCGATTTCTGCTTCCAGATTTCTCGCCGTTGAGGAAATGATCCTGACATCGACCGAGACTCTGGCATTGCCGCCGACCCGCTCGAAGGTCTGGTCGACCAGCACGCGCAGAATCTTGTTCTGCGTCTCGCGCGGCATATCGGCAATCTCATCGATGAACAATGTGCCGCCATGTGCCTCTTCGAGCGCGCCGGCTTTCTTGCTCTGGCTGCCATTCGCTTGTTCGGTGCCAAAGAGCTCCAGCTCCATGCGCTCCGGCGTAATGGCAGCCGCGTTGATCACAATGAACGGCCCGTTCGCGCGGCCCGACATCGCGTGAATTGTGCGTGCGCAGAGCTCTTTGCCGGACCCGGAGGCACCGATGATCAGCGTACGGCTGTTGGTCGGCGCGACCTTCTCGACCGTCTGCCGCAACTGGTTCATGGCAGACGATTGGCCGACCAATCCCGAGGCGACCGGAGAAAGCGATTGCAGCGCCTTGACCTCGCGCTTGAGGCGTGACGTCTCGAGCGCACGATCGGCAACCAGCAGCAGCCGGTCGGCCTTGAACGGCTTTTCAATGAAATCATAGGCGCCCTGCTTGATCGCAGCGACGGCGGTTTCGATGTTGCCGTGCCCCGAGATCATCACAACCGGAAGATCCGGATATTCCTGCCTGGCGGCTTCCAGCAGTTGCAGCCCATCGAGCTTGCTGCCTTGCAGCCATATGTCGAGGAACAGCAGATTGGGCTTGCGGCTTCGAATGGCATTCAACGCGTCATCGCTGTCGCGCGCCGTCCGTGTTGCATAGCCTTCGTCCTGCAGAATGCCCGCAACCAGTTCGCAGATATCGGCTTCGTCATCGACGATAAGAATCTCGGCAGCCATAGTCGTTATTGACTCGCAGTCTGGATGGTTGATTTTGATTCTTTTGTCGCGGCGGGCGCAGTTTTGGGATCGGCGGCAAAACGGATCCTGACCCAGGCTCCGCTTTGACCGGGCCTCTTTGCCGCCGCATCGTGCAATTCAAGCCCGCCCCCGTGGTCCTCGAGAATCTTGCCGACGATCGCGAGACCGAGGCCGGTGCCTTTCTCGCGCGTCGTCACGTAGGGTTCCAGCAACCGAGTGCGGTTTTCCTTGGGCAGACCGATGCCGTTGTCGATCACGTCAATATGGATTTCTCCGTTCTCGCGCGACGTCGATACTTCGATCCGCCCCTTCCCGGAGCCTTCCGGCAGTGCCGCAATCGCTTCGGTGCCGTTCTTGATGATGTTGGTCAGCGCCTGCGAAATCAGACGGCGGTCGAACCGCGCCGGCATAGGGTCCTCGCCGAGGTCAAGGCCGATATCGATCTCGGCATGCCCGACGCGCATCAGGAAGACCGTCTGTCGTACCGTGTCCGCTACGTCTTCCTGCTCCATAACCGGCTTTGGCATGCGCGCGAAGCGCGAGAACTCGTCCACCATGCGGCGGATGTCGTCGACCTGACGTACAATGGTATCCGTACACTGCTCAAAAATGGCCCGGTCCTCCGTGATGGCTTTGCCGTATTTGCGGCGCAGGCGCTCGGCGGAGAGCTGGATCGGTGTGAGCGGGTTCTTGATTTCATGTGCGATACGGCGCGCCACGTCCGCCCAGGCCGACGTCCGTTGCGCGATCACCAGTTCGGTAATGTCGTCAAGCGTGACAACATAGCCGTGGGCGGCCTCCACCGATTGCTCGCTGGTGACGCGCACCGACAGATTTCGCTCGCGTCCCCGGCGACTCAGTGTGACTTGACCCTGGACCAGCCGCTGTCCGTTCTCGGCGGCCTGCCGCATGATCTCGGAAAGCTCCGGAAATATCTCAAGCAGCGGTTTTCCGAGCGACTCGCTTTCCGTGCGTCCGATGAGTTGTTCGGCCGACCGGTTCAGGATGCTGATGCGGCCATCGTGATCCACGCCGATCACACCTGCGCTCGCGCCAGCCAGCACCGCCTCCGTGAAACGCCGGCGGCTGTCGATCACTTCGCTCGCGCGCATCAGGTCGTCGCGTTGTGTACGCAGATCCTGCGTCATCTTGTTGAAGGTTTCGCCAAGCTGTCCGAGATCGCCTTCCGATTTGCGTACCGGGACCTGGACATGCAGATTGCCGGTTGAAACGATATTTGCGGCGCCGATGAGACGTCTGATCGGCGCAACCAGTCGATTGGCGAAATTCAGTCCGATCAGAATAGCCGACAACAGGACGATCAGCGCAATCACTGTATACATCAGTCCGAAAGCAACCTGCACGCCGAGACGCCGCGCCTCAAGCGTTGCATATTCGCTGACGCTGGCGCGCGTTTCGCGCAGTTGTGCGACGATGCGCGGATCGAGCGGGCGTGTGACATAGAGAAACGTGTTGTCGTAACCGCGCAGCTTGACGATGGCCGCGACATAATTGGCATCCGGAATGAGTGTGGTCAGCGGCTCCGTCTCGCTGATTGTGGCCAGAACTTCCTTTGACGGCACCCGGAAATCGTAAGTAGCGCGCAGGACGCTTTGCTCGATAACGTTCAAATCGCTATCGATCAGCACCGCAGCCAGAAGTCCACGAACGGTTGCCTGCGTCGACAGCAATTGCCGGAAGCGTTCGCGGTCACTGTCGAACAAGGTCTTGGCACGCGACAGATCGGTCGCCATGGCAACGATGTCGCCGCGGATCATCTGGCCGTGTTCGCGCAGATAGGCTTCCGACACGGAGAGTGAATTCTGAATGACGGCGCGTGTGCGGGTGGAGAAAAAGCGGTCGAGCCCGCGGTCGAGTGTGATGCTGGCGACGATCGCTACCAGGATCGCCGGCACTGCCGCGATCACGGCGAACAGGCCGACGATCCGCACATGCAGGCGGGCTGCAGCCCTGCCCCGCCGCCGGGCCTGAACGATCGCCCAGACTTCGCGCGCGATGACCAGCACCAGCACCAAGGCCGCCGCGGCGTTCACCAGCAACAGGCTTACGACGAGATCGTGGGTCGGAAGAAATGGCGTCAGGCCGGAAAGGACGAGAAACGTCGCCAGCGCCGACAGCAGCGCAATTCCGACGGCGATGGGACCGATCCGCCGGGCCGTGAATCTTCCCGCAGTTGGAAGGCCAGCCAATTGATCTATTGGCGCGGTCTGATCAGTGCTCGCCATGAAGCCCCGGAAATAGACAGACACCCCGTGGAACCGGGGCTTGATGTATTTATACAACAATGTTGCGCAATTGCGACAATTCCGGGGCGAGCATCAGCCCCGGCTCAGAGGAGCTGAAACAGCGGCTTAATTGCTGGTCCGGATCACCTGGATATCCAGGTCGCGGATCTTTTTCCGCAGGGTATTGCGGTTGACCCCCAGCAGATCGGCGGCCCGGATTTGATTGCCCCGTGTGGCGGCAAGCGCGGCTGTCAGCAGCGGATACTCCACCTCGCGCAGAATACGGTGATAGAGCCCGGGCGGCGGCAGGCCATCAGCGAAGGTCGAAAAGTAGCGGACGAGATTGCGCTCGACCGCGGCGGACAGCCCGTCGGTGGAGATGTTCTCCGATTCCTGCACAACGGCCGGCTGGGCCAGCTCGGTCTCGACGACCGCGAGCGAGATCATTTCCTGCGGATACAGAGCCGCGAGACGTCGTGCCAGATTTTCCAGTTCGCGCACATTGCCGGGCCAGGGATAGCGCTTCATCCGGTCGAGCGCGGCCTGGTCGATCTGTTTGGGCGGCAAGCCTTCGCGTTCGGCCTGGGCGAAGAAATGCCGGATCAGGTCAGGGATGTCCTCGGTGCGTTCGCGCAACGGCGGGAGGCGCAGCGGCACCACGTTGAGGCGGAAGAACAGATCTTCGCGGAACAGGCCCTGCTGGATCAGGATACGCAGGTCCTTGTTGGTCGCGGCCACGATTCTGACGTCGGTCTTGATCGGAGTTCGTCCGCCAACAGTCGTATATTCACCCTGCTGCAGGACGCGCAGCAGTCGGGTCTGCGCTTCCATCGGCATGTCGCCGATTTCGTCGAGAAACAGCGTTCCGCCCTCGGCGAGTTCGAAACGGCCCGGGCTCTTGGCATTGGCGCCGGTGAATGCGCCCTTCTCGTGCCCGAACAACTCGGACTCGATCAGGTCGCGCGGGATCGCCGCCATGTTGATCGCAACGAATGGCCCGTTCCGGCGCTTGCCGAAATCATGCAGCGCCCGCGCCACCAGTTCCTTGCCGGTTCCGGATTCACCGGTGATCATCACCGTCAGGTCAGTCTGCATCAGCCGCGCCAGCAGACGATAGATTTCCTGCATCGCCGGTGAACGGCCGACCAGCGGCATGGAGGCGTCGAACTCCTCAGGCTTGGCGGCAGCGCGCGGCTTGTCCTTGGGTTCCGACAGCGCCCGTCCGACAATTCCAATCAGTTCCTTCAGATCGAATGGCTTGGGCAGGTACTCATAGGCGCCCCGTTCCGATGCGCGGATCGCGGTCATGAACGTGTTTTGCGCACTCATGACGATGATCGGAAGTTCCGGGCGCAGCTTCTTGATACGCGGGATGAGTTCGAACGCGTTCTCGTCCGGCATCACGACGTCGGTAATCACCAAATCGCCGTCGCCCTGGCTGACCCAGCGCCAGAGCGTCGCAGCGTTGCTGGTGGAGCGGACCTCGTAGCCAGCGCGCGACAGGGCCTGATTCAGCACAGTCCGGATGGCGGCGTCGTCGTCGGCGACCAAAATGCTTCCTGCGGGCATTTCTAGTCTTCAACCTCGCTTGTTATCTTATTGCGGGTCACGAATTCGCCTCGCTTGCCATCTCGGCGACTTCGAAGTGGCCCTGACGGGCCCCGTTGGCGGCATACATCGGCATCAGCACCCTGAAGATGGTCTGGCGAGACTGTGAATCGCATTCGATGATCCCACCATGGTCGCCAATGATCTTCGCGACCAATGCAAGTCCGAGGCCAGATCCCGACGGCTTGGTTGTCACAAAGGGATCGAACAGGTGCGGCAGCAGGTCGGACGGCACGCCCGGCCCATTGTCCTTGATGCAGAACTCCATAGGCAGAGAAACCCGTGTTTTGCTGCCCGGCAGCGTCAGGCGGACCCCTGGCCGGAACGCCGTCGTCATGTGGATTTCACCGTCGATTGCGTTCTCGCCGATCGCCTCGGCCGCGTTTTTCACGAGGTTGAGGAAGACCTGGATGAGCTGGTCCCGGTTCGCGAGAACGGGCGGCAGAGAGGGGTCATAATCCTCGATAAAACGGATATGGCGGGCAAAACCCGATTGCGCGAGCCGCTTCACATGCTCGAGGACGACATGGATATTCACTGGCTCGCGCTCGACCGGCCGCTCGTCGGCGAACACTTCCATGCGATCGACCAGTTTCACAATCCGGTCGGCCTCATCGCAGATCAGGCGCGTGAGCGTGCGGTCATCTTCGTTCGCGGACTGTTCCAGCAACTGGGCGGCACCGCGAATGCCGGAAAGAGGATTTTTGATCTCGTGCGCCAGCATGGAGGCGAGTGCGATCACAGATCGCGCGGCGCTACGATGGGTCAATTGCCGGTCCATCTTGTCGGCGATGGTGCGCTCCTGGAGCATTACGACCACATGTCCCGGCCGCTCGACCAGCGGAGCAACATGCAGATCGACGACATGCTCGCCCGGATTGCGCGGCGTGCTGAGATCGACACGGTATTCGTTCACGGCGGCGCCACGATCCCGCACCTGCTCGACCAGTGACAGGAGCGGGCTCCCGAATGGAATGATGTCGCGCAGCAAATTCCGTTTGAGAAGCGAAACGGAAATTTCAAAGAAAGCCTCGGCCGCAACATTGGCGTCGGCAACGCGGCCATCCGGCGCGATCACCACGACCGGAAGCGGCAACGCATTGATGATTGCGTCGGCGGCACCCGGAAACGAGGCAAGTACTGGTTCCAGATTCATGCCGCAGACCTCAGGCGATGCGATATTTGCGGACTTCCTTCGCACGCGGCGAACGCTCTGTAGGCGTCGGCCAGGCGCTTCTCGGTTTCGGCAGGAGTCTCCGCCGTGAGCACATCCGTGCGGTGCTTTTTCACCATGTCCGCAGGCGCGTTGACGTGTTCAGCGGCTACGTCGAGGGCCGATGACAGATGCTTGCGCGCATGCTTGCGCCCAATATCGATGCCGTGATGCGTCACCATTTCGCGATACAATGTCGAAACGATGGAATGCTGTTCGCCGATGGGAGGATCGGATTCGCGCACGCCGCTTGCAAGATAGCGGGCCACCTGGCCAGGCAGCCACGGGCGCCCCTGCGCCGCACGGCCGATCATCACCATGTCGGCGCCAGAAGCGTTGAGCGCTTGTTCGGCCTGATCGGTGTTGCAAATGTCGCCGTTGACGACGACGGGGATCGAGACGCTGTCCTTGACTGGTCTCACCTTCGCCCAGTCTGCGAACCCTTTGTAGAACTGGCAGCGCGTCCGGCCATGAACCGTAATGAGCTGCACGCCGGCATTCTCAGCCCGCCTGGCGAGTTCCGGCGCGTTGACCGAGCGATCATCCCAGCCGAGCCGCATCTTCAGCGTCACCGGCACCTTCACGGCGGCCACGGTCGCTTCGATCAGTGTGAGCGCATGGTCGAGGTCACGCATCAGCGCGGAGCCCGATTGTCCGTTGGTCACATGCTTGGCGGGACAACCCATGTTGATATCAACGATGGCGGCGCCGGAATCTTCCGCAACGCGGGCGCCTTCCGCCATCCATCGGGCCTCGCAGCCGGCGATCTGGATCACATGAATGCCGACGCCCTCTCCCTCCGCGCGCAGACGGGCGTCGCGCCGGCCTCCAACGAGATTTTCGCTGGCGATCATTTCGGACACGACAAGGCCCGCGCCCAGACGCGAAACGAGTCTGCGGAAGGGGGCATCTGTAACGCCCGACATGGGCGCGAGCACAACGCGGTTCGGCAAGTCGATCTTGCCGACGGCGGTGCGATGGTGGTCGGCAACGGTGGCGCTCACGATCTGCACACGTTTTAGGCGGTATTCACTATCTGCTTAGAGTTTAGCCAAAGCCGCGCTTAACACAAGTGCTGCACTGCAAAAAAGGTGAATCTTGTGAGTTCACAGGTCCTATGCGCTAGAAAGATGTCTCTGCCCTTCGGACCCGAATTCCATGCCGAGCTCCATTGCCGCAATCGTTCTGGCCGCCGGCCGAGGCCTGCGAAGCGGTCCTGGAATCCCTAAGCAATACAGACACTTGGAACAGAAATCGGCGGTCCGCGCGAGCCTGCAGTTGCTGCAATTACATCCCGGTATTGGGCGAGTTCAGGCGGTCATCCACGCCGACGACCGCGAATTGTATGGAAAAGCCAGCCAAGGATTTGAGCTTCCCACAGCCGTTTTGGGCGGTGCCACCCGGCAGGCGTCCGTACTCGCCGGGTTGACCGCGCTGGAGGCCGTGGCGCCTGATCTGGTGCTGGTGCATGACGCCGCCCGCCCCTTTGCCTCACCGGCGTTGGTTGACCGGGCGATCGCCGCTGGCCGAGCGTCGGGTGCTGCCGTGCCGGTCTTGCCGGTGAGCGACACTGTCAAGGAGGTCGATGCCGCCGGCCGGATCATGCGTACGCTGGATCGCGGCGTGCTGCGCACGGTCCAGACGCCGCAAGCCTTTAATTTCCATGCGCTGCTGGCTGCGCACCAGAAGGCGCAGGCGGCCGGGTTGAGCGATTTTTCGGACGATGCGGCGCTCGCCGAATGGGCGGGCATGAGCGTCGCCACTTTCGAAGGCGAAAGCAGCAACATGAAACTGACAACGCCCGAGGACTTTACGCGCGCGCACGAGATGACTCTGTCGCGCCAGGGTGACGTGCGATCGGCCATGGGTTTCGACGTCCACGCCTTCGCGCCCGGCGGCGACCACGTCACGCTGGGCGGCATAAAAATACCGTTTGATCGGACTCTCGCCGGTCATTCGGACGCTGACGTGGTTCTTCACGCGCTGGTCGACGCATTGCTCGGCGCACTCGCTGACGGAGATATCGGACAGCATTTTCCGCCGTCCGACCCGCAATGGAAAGGCGCCTCCTCCGACCGGTTCCTGGCATTCGCTGCCGACCGCGTCGCCGCGCGCGGCGGCATGATCGCGCATCTCGACGCAACCATCGTTTGCGAAGCGCCGAAGATTGGCCCTCACCGCCACGTCATGCGCGCGCGCATCGCTGAAATTGTCGGTGTCGATGTCTCGCGCGTTTCGGTGAAGGCGACCACCAGCGAAGGTTTGGGATTCACCGGCCGGGGCGAAGGCATCGCGGCCTACGCGACGGCAACCGTCCGGTTGCCGTGGAGTTCATGACATGCTTGACGAAGACATCGTCGCAGCCGCGAACCGATTGCTGGAAATCTGCAAACGCAAGAAGCTGACGATTGCAACCGCCGAATCCTGCACCGGAGGTCTTGTCGCCGGAACACTGACTGAAGTGCCCGGTGTGTCCAGCATGCTCGATCGCGGATTCGTCACCTACAGCAATCAGGCGAAGCAGGAAATGCTTGGCGTACCCGAAGACATTCTGAAGCAATACGGCGCCGTCAGCCGCGAAACCGCGGAAGCTATGGCGGAAGGCGCACTCGGTTATGCTCCGGTGGACCTTACCGTGTCTGTCACCGGCATTGCCGGACCGACCGGCGACGAAGGTGGAAAGCCTGTCGGCCTTGTGCATTTTGCTGCCGCCTCGCGCACGGGGTTGCGGCTGCATGTCGAAAAACGTTTTGGCAATCCAGGCCGTTCGCAAATCCGCAAGCTCTCGGTGCTGCAGGCCTTCATCATGCTGCATGATCTCGCCGAGAAGGAACCGGTACGGCGCTAGACCATCTTTTCGTATAGCGATATCCAGCTTTTTGATGACTCATCGATACCGTGCGGTGCTTGGAATCCGGAATCGAGTTAGCCAAAAGATTTCAAGCCGTTGACTCAGATCAAGTACGTATCCCGGTCAACTGCTATTTTGTTTGAAACCTAATCGGCGCTGAAACGTTACGGGATCGCCAAACTGCGCAGCAAGACGCTGCGGGCGACCTGTGTCAAACCAATCACAAAAAGCGCGCCAAACGTCCGGCTATCCCGGATTCAAGACAGAAAAATCTGAGGAGGAGTACGTCCATGATTTATCACCCCCGCGAAGCGATTCCCGAAGTTCCACTGGATCAGCAGCTCTCCGATACTTTGCTCAAGCAGGCCCGGAAACTGCGCTGGATGGGACTCGACGACGAGGCCAATCGCACGCAGAGGTCGCTGCAACAGTCGGCACTTGCCGGCAGCGTTCTTACTGCCCCCCGCGAGACCGACTGAACCAGGAATAGTTCCAGCCTCCGCGCTGGAGCAAAGCACATGTTGAGGGAGTAAATGTCATGACAGAGACTACCTTTGCGCAGCAGGTGAATGCGATGCAACGCATGCTTGCGTTGCCTGCCAATCTGTCCGGGCCGATGCGCAGAAACGCCTGCGCTTACTGGGATAACCAGGACAAGATTCTCGATGAAATGCAGGAATTGGCCAATGGCTGGTTCGAGCGCCGGCATACCGGCACGCATCAGGCTCTCGAGGCGGCGGAACGCATGTGCCGTGCGGAGAATCCGGTCGATCTGATCCGCGAGTATCAGAACTGGATGTCCGGCGCTTT
>JAESGM010000645.1_pt1 | contig 19439 bp, 21 predicted proteins | sample 9269721 | NCBI WGS metagenome assembly JAESGM01 (sample SAMN15720920, study PRJNA650825) | algae metagenome | isolation source: Komarekiella atlantica HA4396-MV6 and co-occurring heterotrophs from... | place: USA: Theobald House, Kauai, HI | collected 2009-07-29 | reverse complement strand
GGGGCTGGCAAGGCTCGCGCGAGCCCGATCGGGCATGGTGCGCTGCGTCTCACGCATTGTTGATGCGCGCGATGGCGAGGACTGGAATGATTGATGCGCGGAGCGGGAAAAATAGGAAGGGACCGACGGGAGGTTACGCCATGGTGATTGGGACAAGCAGGCCGTGGCCATCTGCGGCTCCGGACCTATCCTCCGGCTGACATCCCGGAAGGAGACGATCCATGCGACTGAACTACTGGCTGCCTATCGCCGCTGCCCTCATCGGGGGAACTGCTGTCCATGCAGCGTCGGTCGAAATACCGAAGCGCAAAGAAGGTCATTGGCAGCTAACCACGGTGGCGCCGGGCACCGGCATGACGACCGTCGACACCTGCGTTGGCAAGGATGACAATCTGGCCGTGCCTTCGGACAGCGGCGACTGCTCGGAGCCGAAGGTTACGGACGCGGGCGGCGGCGAGTTCATCATCGACGTCGTATGCAAAAAGCCGCACGGCAAGCAGATCATGAGCACTGCGTTCTCCGGCGATTTCCAGAAGTACTACCGGGCCATCATGAAGATGACCTTCGATCCGCCGGACGGCTATAAGACGATGGGCGTTACGATCGATGGCAAGTATATCGGGCCGAAATGCCCGCCGGCCGCCAGCGCCCCAGTGACGGACAAAAAAGGAGCAGGCTAGCAATGAGCCTCGATCAGCATCTGGCGCAGGCCGCGAACGATGACGATGCGCTGGCGCGTATCGTCGGACACTTCGCGGCGGACAGTGGCACCATCCACTTCCTGGCCGATGATGGTCTTCTCCACCTGGCCGCCGTGACGGCCGGAATGCCCGAGCCGGTTTTGGCGACAATTCGCACAATTCCGGTGGGCAAAGGCATGGCAGGGCTCGCCGTCGAGCGCGGCGAGCCGGTCAACGCCTGCAACATCCAGACGGACACCAGCGGTGATGTACGTCCCGGGGCCAGAGCGACGGCCCTGAGCGGCGCAATCGTGGTGCCGATCTTCCGCGGCGAGCGCGTGGTCGGAGCCCTGGGCGTTGCCAACCGCGGCGAGCGTGTCTTTACGCCCGATGAGATCGACGCGCTGATTGCGGCCGGACGGCAGCTGAGTATGCGCGCTTAGGTCTCGCCAGGCTCATAGCCCGGGCTTCTTCGCGTTGGCCGGCAGGTGCTGGATGGCGATGCGCATCAGCTCCGGTAGCGTACGCACGCCGAGCTTGGCCTTGAGCTGCGCGCAGGTGTTGACCACCGTCTTGTAGGAGACGTGCAGCTCCTCGGCGATGGAGATGTACGGCTTGCCCTCGGCGATCAGCGACAGCGTCTGCAGTTCGCGCAAGGTCATGCGCGACAGCGGATTGCGGTCGCCGCGCGCTTCCATGAAGGCGATCTGCGAGGCCAGCTCGTGGTTGAGGTACGGCTGCCCGTCGCGCACGCGCTTGAAGGCGGTGATGAACTCCTCCGAGGAGGTGTCCTTCAACAGATAGCCGTTGGCGCCGACTTCCAGCGCGCGCGACACGATCATGCGGTCGGAGTGCATGCTGAGCACCAGCACCGGGGTGCGCTCATCGTGCACGCGCAGGCGGCGGATGAAGGAAAGCCCGCCGAGCGCGCCCGACTGCATGGACAGATCGACGATGATCACCTCGGGCGATTTCTGGCGGTAGAGCCGGAAGCCCTCGGACAGGCTGGAGGCGACGATGACCTCCTCCACGCCCATGTCTTCCAGAAGACGCCGACAACCTTGAATGACGATCGGATGATCGTCGATGACGAGAACTTTCATCTATGGGATGCCTTCGGCGAGCCAATTTCCACGCCCATTTACCAAACGCGGAACTCGTTCCAGCCTTAAGTCGAGAGTGCGTGCGCGTGCAAGGGAAGCTTAGGCAAAGCCGATTGGCTACTCGCGGGCATTCGCCTTCAAAGCTTGCAGCGCTCCCGCGTGGTCAAGCCCTTCCAGGCGAAGATTGTAATACTGCTGGGTCATCGCGGAGAAGCTCTCGACGTGGCGGCCCTCGCCGGGAATTCCCGATAGGGCGACGATAAGTTCGTGCGCCCTTTCTGAGATGTCCTTCTCCTTCAGCATCCCCTCCAGCTGAACCGCGCGATTGGCGATCATGCGCGGGTGGTCACGATAATGACGAGCGGCGTCCTCAAGAACGGCGCGCATCTCCTTAGTTGCAGGATCGTAGAGATCAATCTCGCGGGCCGCGCGCCGACTCGCGAGCCACTGGTCCGGGGATACGTTGTCGGTTACGCGCAGCCACTCGATGCGGTGGATAGCTGGCTTGGATGCACTCGGTGGCGCCATCGGAGGGGGCGAATCCACCGCCTCATCACTGCATGCGGCCAGCACCGACACGGCAACGACCAGACCGAGCAGGGTAAACGTTTGTCGCGTGCGTCTGAGCACCCGGTTGCCAATCGCTGCGGTGCGGTGCGCCCGCTCAGGTTCGAAAATAGTAGCTGTTTGCGGTGTCATGTGTGTGTTCGCGCGAATGATCCGGTCGATCAATACTTCAGACCGTGCCGCATCGCGAGACCACAACATGCCAATCGGTTGCCACCTGTTCCGTCCGACTCTTGGAACTCGGCCTAAAGACGCAAGGTCGCACGCGTTCTAGCTTGCCCCACGGCTGAGAAAGGCTTTCTCCCGCGACAACAATTGGTCGCATGAGGGGCGCTCAAGCTGCGCATTTCGGGCCGAGCTCTTCGGCCTCTGAATGCATCAAAGAAAGACGGTGAGTGTCGCTGCAGTCCGCTCGCGCGGGCCGTTTCGACACGGCTAACCAACCGTCTTTTCCTGGGAGCGAAAACGCGAGGGTTTGTTTATGAAAGCACACCTCAAGTCAGGCTTGCTGGCGTCCGCATCGATCGCGGCGTTGGTAGGCTTCGTTGCTGGCGCTAGCGCCAACGACAAGCTCGTTGAGCTGTCGAACAGCGACGAAAACTGGGTCATGACCGGCAAGAACTATGACTCCAATAACTATAGCCCGCTGAAGCAGATCAACCGGGACAACGTGAAGGATTTGCGGGTTGCTTGGTCGTTCTCGACCGGCCTGCTGAACGGCCATGAAGGCGCCCCGCGCGTCGTCAACGGCATCATGTACATCAACACGTCCTTCCCGAACCACGTCTACGCTCTGGACCTCAAGAATCCGGGCAAGATCAAGTGGCAGTATAAGCCGAAGCAGGATCCGTCCGCTCGCTCGGTTGCCTGCTGCGACCTCGTCAACCGCGGTCTGGCCTACTGGCCGGGCGACGGCAAGCTGCCTCCGCTCATCATCTCGAACCAGCTCGATGGTCACGTCGTTGCGCTGAACGCAGATACGGGCGAAGAAGTCTGGAAGCTCGAGAACTCCGACATCAAGGTCGGCTCGACCCTCACCATCGCTCCTTACGTTGTGAAGGACATGGTCATCATCGGTTCGTCGGGCGCTGAGCTCGGTGTTCGCGGTTATGCCACGGCCTACAACGTCAAGACCGGCGAGCAGGTGTGGCGCAAGTATGCCACCGGTCCGGACGAGGAAGTCGGCATCGGCGACAACTTCAACGAAGCTAACCCGCACTACGGTCAGAAGGGCCTCGGCACCGCGACCTGGGAAGGCGACGCTTGGAAGATCGGCGGCGGCACGAACTGGGGCTGGTATGCCTACGATCCCGAAGAGAACCTGATCTATTACGGATCGGGCAACCCCTCTCCGTGGAACGAGACGATGCGCCCGGGCGACAACAAGTGGACCATGACCATCATGGGCCGCGATGCCGACACCGGTAATCTGCGCTTCGGCTATCAGAAGACCCCGCACGACGAGTGGGACTACGCCGGCGTCAACGTCATGATGCTGTCGACCCAGAAGGACAAGACGGGCAAGGAGCGCAAGCTTCTCACCCATCCTGACCGCAACGGCATCGTCTACACCCTCGACCGTACCAACGGCGATCTGATCTCTGCTGATAAGATCGACGACACGGTCAATGTGTGGACGCACGTCGACCTGAAGACGGGCATCCCCGTTCGCAACCCGGAATACGGCACGCGGATGGATCACAAGGCGACGAACATCTGCCCGTCGGCCATGGGCTACCACGACCAGGCCCACGACAGCTACGATCCCAATCGCGAGCTGTTCTACATGGCCATCAACCACATCTGCATGGACTGGGAGCCCTTCATGCTTCCGTACCGTGCCGGCCAGTTCTTCGTCGGCGCGACCCTGTGGATGTACCCCGGCCCGAAGGGCGACCGTCAGAACTACCTCGGTCTCGGCCAGGTGAAGGCGTACAACGCCATCTCCGGCGAGTATAAGTGGGAAGTGATGGAGCGCTTCGCCGCTTGGGGTGGCACCCTGGCCACCGGTGGCGACCTGGTGTTCTACGGAACGCTGGACGGCTACCTGAAGGCGCGTGATAGCGACACCGGCAAGCTTCTCTGGAAGTTCAAGATGCCGTCCGGTGCCATTGGCTATCCGATCACCTACACCCACGAAGGCACGCAGTACGTCGCCATCTACTACGGCGTCGGCGGTTGGCCCGCAGTTGGTCTGGTGTTCGACTTGAACGATCCGACGGCCGGTCTCGGCGCGGTGGGCGCGTTCAAGAACCTCGCCAACTGGACCCAGATGGGTGGCGGTCTCCTTGTCTTCTCGCTGGACGGTAAGAACCCGTACTCGGAAGACGTGATGCTCGACGAGTATCCGCCGGAGCTGCCGAAGCTCTAAGGACAAGACGTGTGTCCCCGCCAGGTCCGTTCTTCGGTCCTGGCGGGGCGACGCCTCCCTCGATCCATCCGTCAATCCTCCAAACGGAAGGTTCTGCGGCCGGCGCCTCGATCCAAGCATCGCTGTCAACGGAGACAGAACTGCAAGCCGCGGTGCCCATGCAGGCCAGCTTCAGGAATGCAGCGTCAACATGAGCAATATTTTCATCAGTAAGAATGCGGCGGGGCTGTTGCTTACCACCGCAGTCGCGTTCGCCACACTCGCATCGCAGGCAAGTGCAGCGGACAACAAGGCCGAAACACCCGATCCCAATTTCGTGCGCATCTGCGCCGCCGAAAACGAGCGGCCGTACTCTAGCAGTGACGGCAAAGGCTTCGAGAACAAGATTGCCGAAGTCCTCGTCGAGGCTATGGGCAAGAAGCCGGATTTCGTGTGGGCCGACAAGGCCGCGATCTACCTGGTGCGGGACTTTCTCGACAAAGACCTCTGCGACGTCGTCATCGGTCTTGATACCGGCGATCCGCGCGTCTTGACGTCGAAGCCTTACTACCGCGCGCCCTACGTCTTCGTGATGCGCAAGGATAGCCCGCTCGACATCACGAGCTGGGACAGCCCCGACCTGCAGAAGGCCGAGAAAATCGGCATGTCGCAGGAAAGCCCGGCGCAGGTGATGCTCGAGAAGCTCGGCCTGTACAATCGGAACTTCAACTACATGAAGTCCCTCGTGGGCTTCAAGAGCAAGCGGAACCAATTCATCCGTGTCGAGCCGAGCCGCTACGTCGAAGACGTGTCTTCCGGCAAGGCTGACTTAGCCGTGGTCTTCTCCCCGGAGGTCGCGCGCTACGCCAAGGAGCGCGACAACGTCAAGCTCGTCGTCGTCCCCGACAACGCCACCCGAGCTGATGGCATGCACGTGCCATTTCATTTCGACCAGTCGGTCGGGGTGCGCAAGGGCGATGAGAAACTGCTCGCCGAGATCAACGCTGCACTCGAGAAGGCGCAGCCGCAGATCGAAGCCATCTTGAAAGAGGAAGGTATACCGCTTGATGAACTCAAAAAGACTCCGGAAGGGCGCGCTGGATGAATAAGTTGGCCCGTGGCTTGATCGCAGGTGCCGTTATCGCCTGCGCTCCGATTGTTGCGCTCGCGCTCGACGAACCCTTCCGCCACACGATCAGCGGACAGGTTCTCGACCCCAACGACTCTCCCGAGGTCGGGCGGGATACACCAGCGGTAAAGAAGTTCCTCGAAACGGGTAACAACCCGTACAACGAGTTGGCTGCATGCCTGCCGCGCGGCGAATTCCTATACCTCTCGAGCTGTTCGGGATGCCACGGGCACGTTGCCGAAGGCAAGGTCGGTCCAGGTCTTAACGACGATTACTGGACCTACCCGAAGAACAAGACCGACAAGGGCTTGTTCGAGACCATCTTCGGCGGCGCACAGAGCATGATGGGTCCGCACAATGACAAGTCGCTCAATGAGCTGCTGCAGATCATGGCGTGGATCCGGCATGTGTACACCGGTCCGGCTGACACCGCTGAGTGGCTGACCCCTGAGCAGCAGAAGGCTTTCAAGCCTTATGAACTGCCGAAGGGACCAGACCACGGTACCGCCGAACTGGCTGCCGCTGCACCTGCGGACGTTTGTGGTCCCTGGGTGGAGTGAGGAAGAAATGTTCGCTTCCAAAGGGGCGCGAACGAAGAAGGCGGGCTCACCGCCAAGTTAAGCGAAGTGAACGAAGCAGGAGGAAACGTTATGACCAAGTCGCTGTTCATCGGCACGGCTATTGCGGCTCTTGTCGCCGCTGGCTCTGCCTTTGCCTATGATGGAACGAAGTGCAAGGCCCCCGGCAACTGCTGGGAGCCGAAGCCTGGCTTCCCGGACAAGATCGCCGGCTCGAAGTATGACCCCAAGCACGATCCGAAGGAGCTCGCTAAGCAGGGCAACTCCATCAAGGAGATGGAAGCCCGCAACGCAAAGCGTTCGGCTCACTTCGTCAAGACCGGCAAGTGGGTCTACGACGTGAAGAAGATCCCGAACTAAGCGGGCGGAGGCAGAATTCCTCGGAGCAGTGCCACGCTGAATCTGCTTCCTCCCGAGGAATTTTGGGGTGCGGCCTCAGCCGCACCCCACCCCGTTTCATGGGCAAGAACTAGACCGCTGCCAGATACAGCGGCGGCGGGGAACAGGAGCAGCTTTTGTCCCGCGAAGGCGTGCAGGCGGTCAGGGAACTGCATGGGATCGATCTAGCGGATTGGCGGCGACGCGCCGACGAGTTCGAAACGGAACTCGGCAAGGTCGTAGTCGGTCAGGGGCGTGTCATTCGCCTTTTGACCATCGCTGTCTTTGCGCGCGGTCACGTGCTGTTGGAAGGCGACGTCGGTGTCGGCAAGACAACGCTTCTGCGCGCGGCCGCGCGGGGGTTGGGCGGCGCCTACGAACGTGTCGAGGGTACCATCGATCTGATGCCCGCCGACATGGTCTACCACACCTACATCGGCGAGGACGGGCGCCCGCGCGTGGAGCCCGGCCCGGTCATCCGCTACGGCAGTGAGCTCACTGTCTTCTTCTTCAACGAGATCAACCGGGCTCGCCCGCAGGTGCATTCTTTGCTCTTGCGCCTCATGGCCGAGCGGTCGATCAGCGCATTCAATCGCGAGTACACCTTCCCGTACTTGCTCGTATTCGCTGATCGCAACCGCATCGAGCGGGAGGAAACGTTCGAGCTACCGGCGGCAGCGCGCGACCGCTTCCTGATGGAGATCGGCATTGCGACGCCGAGCGACGTCGGGGTGCGCAGAGCGCTTACGTTCGATCCGCGCTTTCACGACAGCGACCGGCTTATCGCCAACGTGCCCGAAGCTATCCTCGATCACCGCAAGCTTCCCGATGTCGCCAGCGCCATTCAGGGCTCGATCGAAACGAGCCCCGATTTGGAGAACTACACGCTGGCGCTGTGGGATGCGGTGCGCCAACCAGCGACTGCCGGGATATCGATCCCCGACGTCGACATGCAGCGCCTGGTGTCCGGTGGTGCCAGTCCGCGTGGCATGAGCTACCTGCTGCGCGCCGCTCGAGTCGCCGCTTGGCTCGACGGCCGGAGCATGGTGGTCCCAGAGGACTTGCGCGCGGTGTTCTTCGAGACGATGGCGCATCGCATCTTCCTCGATCCTATCTACGAGCTGCGTCGCGAACCGATCGTGCGGGAGATGATCCGCCAGTTGTTCGAACGGGTGCCGGCACCATGAGTCCGGACGCGGAAGACCGTGGGTTGCCGGAAGCGCCGGCTCCCGACTTGCCCTACCGGCTGCCTTGGCGCAGCGCCGACGTTCGCATCGGCGCGCACCGTGGCAAGCTGGAGGGATCGGGTGGGTTCTTCCGCGACTTCGCGCCCCTGTTGCGCAGCCCGGACCCTCGGCGTCTCGATCTGCGCGTCAGTGCCCGCGATCCCTTCGATGGACTTCATGTCCGCCGGTTCGAGCAGAAGGCAGCGGTATCTGTATACGCTCTGGTTGACGTGTCCGGATCGATGGGCTTCCGCGGCCACGCCGACAAGATGCGGCTCGCCGCTGACTTGTGCGCAGCGCTAGCCGCTGCATCGCGCAGGGCTGGCGACAGCTTCGGGCTCATCGGCTGCGACAGCAGGGTGCAGAAGGACCTGACCTTCCTCGCTACCCGGGCGCGCGGCAGCGAGTTGGAGATGCTCTCTCGACTGCGCCACTTTCAACCGCGCGGGCAGGGCAGCACCGGTCTGACCGAAGCAGCAGCCTTGATCGCCGGGCGCCGAAAGCTGGTGTTTCTCATTTCCGACTTCTACATGCCCGCGGCCGACATGGAGAAAGTGTTCGGTGCGCTCGCGCACCACGACATCATTCCGATCGTCCTGCACGACAGCAGTGAGATCGCAAGGTTACCTCGGTGGGGGCTGATGTCTCTCACCGACTTAGAGTTCGGCCGGCGGCGTCTCGTCGTCATGCGTCCTGGTCTCCGGGCTGCATGGCAAAGGAGGAGCGAACGCCGCCGCGCCGATCTTCTTTCAGTCGCGGCGCGCTACGGGCGGGAACCGTTCGAGATTCATGATCGGATCGACTGGGACAGGCTCAGCGCTTACCTCGTGGGTGGTGGCGCATGATGCGAAGCCTCCTTCTAGCAGCGCTCGTGTTCCTGATCGGCGCGGCCGGCTTGCGCGCAGCAACGCAGATCCGGGTCGAGGAGCCGCGCAGCTTCGGCTACTTCCTCGGCGACGTTCTGCAGCGTGACATCATCGTACGTATCCCGAGCGGCGACAGCCTCGACCCGGCTTCCGTGCCTCTGGCCGGGCCGGTCAACTATTGGCTCGAGCTGAGCCGCGTCGATGTCGCGAGTGAAGATGTCGACGATGGGACAGAATATCGGGTGTCGCTGCGATACCAGACCTTCTACGCCCCGCTCGATCCCCGCTACCTCGCGATCCCCGGTTTCACGCTCAAGGTGACGAGGGCTGGTGGCGGGACGGAAGATGTGAGCGTGCCGGAGTTCGACTTTCTGACGTCGCCGATACGCCAGCTGTTCGCCGATCAGAGCCAGAGCTCGCAGACAAATACCGAATTGCAGCCGGACGTACCGGCGAGCCGCCTCCCGACCGGGGATTTGCGTACCGCGCTTCTCGCCTCGGGAGTCGTCTTTCTCCTCACCGGACTGGCGTTGGCGTGGCACAACGCCTGGTGGCCATTTCGCACAAGGCCCGCCCGTCCCTTCACCGAAGCCGCACGCTACCTCAACAGCCACGCGACCTCATTGGCGGACGCTGCCGGATACCGCCTCGCTCTGCTGAAGTTGCACCGAGCCTTCGACCTCGCCGCGGGCCGCCGCGTGCTCGCTGACGACGTGGAAGCCTTCCTCCGCGATCACCCGGAGTTTGGTCCTCATCGCGCCGACGTCGAACAAATGTTCGCATCGTCGCGGCAGGCGTTCTTCGCCAACGACGTCGAGCAGGCGCGGTCGCTCATGTCCGTAAGCGCGCTGGCCAAGCTCAGTTCCGCGCTTGGCGCCGCGGAAAGGAGGGCCGCATGACCAATCTTGCGCTGACGCAGCCTCTCGTTCTGCTGCTGCTGCCGTTGGCGCTGCTGCCGTTCGTGTTCGCGATCCAGAGACCGCAGGGGTATCCCTCACTCGCCGCGATGGCGCCGGATGGAGTGTCCCGAGCCTTCGATGTCGGCTTGCGGCTGATCGGAGTTACGACCATTGCGGCGCTGATCATTGCCATCGGCGGACCTTATCTGCGCGGTCAGACGGTCGAGAAGGTGGGGGAGGGTGCGCACATCGTTCTGCTCCTGGACCGTTCCAAGAGCATGGACGATACCTTCGCCGGCAGGTCGCCCGAAGCGGGCGAAGAATCGAAGTCGGCCGCAGCCCGCACACTGCTGCGTGACTTCATCGGCCGCCGCCCGCACGACCGTTTCGGCGTCGCGGCCTTTTCCACCATGCCGATGCCGATCCTGCCGATCACCAGCCACAAGGACGCGGTGATGGCCGCTGTCGATGCCATTACGCGCCCGGGGCTCGCGTACACCAACGTCGGCTTGGGACTTGCGCTTGCGCTCGCCATGCACGAGGCCGATCCGAGCGCCGCCTCGCGCGCGATCCTGCTCGTCTCCGACGGTGCCGGCGTCATCGATCACCGCATTCAGGAGCGGTTGCGCGCGGCCATCGCCAAGCGGCCGGTCAATCTCTACTGGCTCTACCTGCGCACTGCCGGGTCTCCGGGTATTTTCGATCCTCCGGGTGACCGCGTTCCCGATACTCCCCAAGCCCTGCCGGAGCGTCACCTCAATCTGTTCTTCAACACCTTGAAGGTGCCCTATCGCGCATTCGAGGCCGAGAACCCGAAAGCAGTGGCGGATGCCATCGCCGAAATCGATAAGCTCGAGCGCAATCCGATCCGCTACCAGGAGAGAATTCCTGCCGAAGACCTGACTTGGCTCGCCTACCTGATCTCCGTGCTCGGGCTGGCGCTCCTGCTGGCAGCCAAGCTGATCGAGGTGCGGCTCGACTCTGGAAGTGCGCTTGCGGTGCGCGCCGCAAAGACAGCGTCACACGAGGCTGCAGCCAAGCAATTGCAACAGGCGGCATGACTATGGCGACACAAACCTTCAGATTCCGGCCGGGCGAGTGGTGGCAGTATATCGGCGGCAGGGGAGCGCTGCTTGCGGCGCTCCTGGTGGCAAGTGGGGCCGTATTCCTGATTGCCGGGTATCTGTACGTCGGCGCAGCGCGCACCAATGCCGCCATCGACAGGTTGCGCGCGGGGTCGGAGGTCGAAGTTGATGCGGCGACGGCGCCCCAGGCGCTGCTCGAAGCGCAAGCCGCCTTCTTGCTTTACCGAGATCAGATTCAGGAGGCACAGCCCTACCTCGACCAAGCTGCCGTACGCGCGGACCCAGAGACGCAAGTGCGCATGCTCTACAACATGGCCAATGCCCGGCTGCGCGCCGCGATGGGCGCCATCCATCAAGGTGCGTTCGATAAAGCGATACCGCTCGTGATGCTGGCCAAGTCTGAGTATCGCATCGCCCTGCGCTTCGATCCTGAAAACTGGGACGCCAAGTATAACCTCGACGTGGCTATGCGGCTGGTTCGCGATCTGCCGCAAGGCGTGGCGGAGGAAGAAGAGAAGCCGCTCGAGACACCTGAAAAGCTTTGGACGGACCTGCCGGGCGTTCCAAAGGGGCTCCCATGAGCCGCTTGGCGCTGCGTGATCCTCGGTTGTGGCTGCTTGCGGGCGCGCTGGCGATGGCTCTAGCCGCTCTGCTGGTGCCCCGCATTACACTGACGCGTGACGCTTACGACGTGCTGGCGGTCATCGACATCACGACAAGCATGAACGCCCGCGATGTAGACGACCAAGGCAAGCCGGAGAGCCGGCTGGCGGCCTCGAAAACGGCGCTGCAGAACATGCTGCTGAAGATGCCGTGTCAGTCGCGTCTCGGGCTGGGCATCTTCACCGAGCGCCAGTCGTTCCTGCTCTTCGATCCCGTGGAAGTGTGCGCTAACTACGCCGCCATCGAGGATGCCATCCAGACCATCGAATGGCGAATGGCCTGGGCCGGAGACAGTTACGTCACCAAGGGCGTCTACAGTGCCATCGACATGGCCAAGAGCCTCGATGCCGATTTGGTGTTCTTCACCGATGGCCATGAGATGCCGCCGCTGTCGTACAGCGGTTTGCCGCCCTTCGAGGGCGAGCGTGGCGAGGTTGCCGGCCTCGTCGTCGGAGTCGGCTCCCATACCCACACACCGCTACTGAAGTACGACGACCAAGGACGCGAAGTCGGCACCTACGACGAGCAGGAGGTGCCCCAGGAGAACCGTCAGGGGCCTCCGCCACCCGACGCGGAGTCGCGTCCCGGTTACCATCCGAAATGGGCGCCGTTCGGAAACGAGGTCGTCAATACCAACCAGCACATGGCTTTCGTGCGCGAACCGCACCTCAAGGAGATCGCGGCGGCGACCGGCCTGACTTACGCTCATCTCGACAGCGCGCAAACCGAGCTTCTGCCTCCGTTCGCCGCCATAGCCCATCCTCGTGCGCTCGAAGTGGCGAGCGACGTGCGCGCCATCCCCGGTTCCATGGCTCTGGCGTTGCTGGCGATCCTGTACGTGTTCTCGGCCGGCGCCGATCTGCGCGCCCGCCGGGACCCGTCGTCTATCTCATCCACATCCGCTTGACCTTAGGGAGCTCATTAATGCGCCAACTGCGCTTCATTCTGACGGGCATCGCCGCGTGCACCGCTTTGTTTATTGCCCATGCTCATGCCCACGGGCCCACACCGCAAAAGGTGGAGGAGAGCATCGAAATCGCCGCTCCCCCGGAGAAGGTCTGGGAGGTCGCCAAGGAGTTCGCCAAAATCGGCGATTGGCACCCGCTCGTGGAGAAAAGCGAGGGCACCGGCGGGAATGCCGCGGGCGGAAGCCGCACCGTGACCCTCAAGTCCGGCGGTGCGCTCGAAGACAGTCTCGACGACTACAACGAGCAAGAGCGCTCCTTTGCCTATCGTCTGGCAAAGGAAAACATCGAAGCTTTTCCGGTCAGCTTCTACACCGCCGAACTTAGCCTGAAACCGGGCGGCGCCGGCACGACCGCCACCTGGATCGGCCGCTTCTATCGGGCCGATACCGGCAACTTCCCTTCCGAGACGCAGAATGACGCTGCCGCCATTGCAGCCATGCAGAACTTTTTCCAGGAGGGCCTCATGGGCCTGAAGGCGAAGGTCGAGGGTAAGTAGGATCGATGCCGGCCCGCGCGCTTTTCTCCGCCATGTTCATGCTGCTGCTGATTTCGGCAGGCAGTGCTAGCGAAGGGCGTGGGCTGGTTTTCGTCTCCAATCAGGACGAAGCCACCGTAAGCGTTATCGACACGGTCGAGGATGCCGTCGTCGCCACCATTCCGGTGGCCTTCGCGCCCGCCAGCATCGCTGCCGACCGCGATGGACGCAGTCTTTACCTGACGCACCCGGAACGGGGCGAGATTTCGGTGATCGACGTCGCCGAACGGCGGGTGGTGAATTCGTTCAAGGTGGGTGGCACGCCATTTGGCATCGTCGTCAGCCAGGACGGTACGCTCTTCATTTCCGACTGGAACAACGACACCGTGACTGCGGTAGATGCGCGCACCGGTGCCGACTTGCGCAAGGTTGTCGTCGGGCGTTCGCCGGCGGGCATCGTAACCAGTCCTGGCGGTGCGCTGGTTATCGTCGCGAACCGTGAAAGCGACAGCATTTCCATTCTCAACGCCAGCACGCTGGCAGTCGTCGCCACCATTCCCGTCGGGCGGGCTCCGTTCGCGTTAACGGTATCGCCAGACGCTGCACACCTTTACGTGGCCAACGTACAGAGCGCCGACATCTCCGTGATCAGCATGAAGACGCTGCAGGCCGTCGGATCCGCAAAAGTCGGCCCAATGCCGTATGGATTGGCCACCAGCAATGACGGAACACGGCTGTTCGTCGCCAATCAGAGCGCCGGTTCTGTTTCGCTGTTGGATACGCGCGATATGCGCGTGTTTGCCAAGCACAAGGTCGGCCGCTTCCCGGAAGGCTTGGCGGTAGAACCGCAAGGGCGCAAGGCATACGTCGCCAATTGGTTCTCCGGCGATGTATCGGTTCTCGACATCGTCACCGGTGAAGAGATCAAGCGCATCAAGACCGGCGGAGGATCGCGCGCACTGGTCGCCGTGCAAGCGCCGCTCGGCGTTGTCGCCGAGCCGATCCCTTGACGAAACATGCAACGAGGTGTGCGATAGGGCTTCTTTGGGGCATTGTGGTCGCCGTGCCCGCGGCAGCGCAGTCTGAGTACCGCCAGCCATGTACCGAAGACGCCATGCTCGTGTTCGACGCCTCCCGCTCCATGGCAGCGGCAGCAGGCGACAATGCTGGATTGCGGCGCCTCGATATCGTGCGCTCCGCTTTGGCCAGGATAATCCCGCAGGTAGCGCCCAAACGGCGCCTCGGACTGGTCACTTACGGTCCTGGAGTTGGACCGGCTTGTGCCAACGTCAATCTCGATCTGCTGCCGCAGACGAATGCAGGCGCGGTTATCATGGAGCGGGTGAACAACTTGCGAGCGGACGGGCGAACGCCGCTGGCGCGGGCGGTACGGCTGGCCGCCGAGGCTCTCATGTTCCGCAACAAAGCGGCGACGATCGTGCTGCTGACCGACGGGGAGGAGACGTGCGGGGGCGCACCTTGTGCTCTAGCGCAACTTTTGAAGGAGCAGGGTGCGCGCACGACCGTGCACGTCATCAGCTACCAGATCGAAAGTGCAGTCGGCGAGGCAGGAGAGTTCACCTCCCGCTGCCTGGCCGACGCGACCGGTGGTCTCTACGTGCCTACCCACACCGAGGAAGAGCTGGTCTCGGCATTGAATGGAGCGTTGGGCTGCCCGGTGGTCTCGGAACTTCGCAGGCCCTCACGACCCGCCGGGAAGTGATTTGCCGGCGAACTTTGCGCCTTCGGTATCGGTCGCATGCACCTCGAGCGCATCGCCGTCGCCGGCGTCGAAGTTGAAGCGAATGTTCGGGTCCTCCGAAATGGAAATCCCGCCCTCCATCCGCATCATCAGGCGTCCACCGCGGGTGATTTCGAGCTTGTCGATGTAGCGCGCGGGGGTATATCCGCGCGTTTCGAGATCCATCTGCAACCCGGTAAAGTTCGGGTGACGGACCATCACGATCCCCTCGCGCCAAGCCTCGTCGCGCCGGCTGTCGGACAGCAGCTTGACCTGTATCTTGCCGAGCATGGCCATCGCTTCGTCAGCGTCCTTCGAAGCTGGAGCCGAGCACCCGCCGGCACCCCTGACAAACTTGGTCGCCATGTGGAGCTTGCCGTCGGCCGTTTCCACGACCGCTCTCACCTTGGAGAAGCTGTCGACCCGCACGCGCGTGAGGATCTTGCGCTCGCCGAAGCTCTCCGGAGCGGCGAACCCGTCACCGAAGAAGAATGTGGCTGCTACGGGAGCCGGGTTGCGTTCGATGATGAGGGTCAGCTTCTTCGCCTGATTGGCGATGCCTGCCGGCATGTGAACAGCCAGAGGGACGACGGCCGCGTCCTCAGCCTGCTCGGGAGCATAGAGGGCGACGGCACCGTCATCTTCGGCGATCGTCCGGTCGTTGAAAACTGCGGCGCGGATGTCGGGCCAAGGATCGTCTTCAGCCGCGGCGGGCAGCGTGACAGACGTCATGAGCAGCAAGGCGACGAGTGGCAGCCAAAGTGATGAACGCATTTGCGTGTCCTCCCTGGTCGCCACCCTGGCCAGATTATTCTGGGCGTTAACCGCGTGTATCCTTGGGTGGCTCGATTTTCAGACCGTCGCGCAGGGTGAATGTACCATCGAACAGACGCTTGTTGGGGTCGGATTCGGCGGTCACGATGTTGCGCACAGGTACGCCTAGGTCTTTGTCTATATAGACGGTCTGAACGTTCTCGTTGCCACCTGCCCCGGCAGCCTGCTCGGCCTGTCGTTTGGTGCGATAGGCCTTGTAGGCTTTCCCCTCGAATGTCACTTCGCCAAGGCATTCGAACTTGGACTCATCCTTCGGCGGATCGGTGACCGTCTCCTTCATCTGCTTGACGATCGCTTCCACGAACTTCGGCGGCAGCTCCGCCCAGCCCGCATTTCCCTGGTTACTCCAGGCCTTGTCGCCGACGCGGATCATCTCCATGGCGCCGGGCGCCGCGTCCTTGTTCTGATCCATCTCGACCTTCTGATGCATCCGGTCGGGCAGGACGTAATCGTTGCTCATGGTCAAGGTGCCTTGCGGATTGGTGATCTTCGTCTCCATCCGGAACGCCGCGGATTTGCGCAGCTTGGCGAAGGCCTCGTTCACCTCGCTGGTGCAGTCGGCATGAGCGGCAACGCAGGTCGTCGCGAGGAGGAGTGACGCAACTGTCAGGATTCTCATGGGATTTTCTTCGATCTTCTGCTGACTATGGCCGATCATTTGATGCGTGCAATTTGCGCGCAGGCACGCACGAGGACCATGGCAAGTCGTGGCAAAACCGGGCGGCAAGATGTGGCAATTGCCGCTGTGCAGCGCACAATATCTGGCGGCAACTCATGGTGATGATGGAACCGCGCGGTCGTGCTTCAGCAGAAAGGAAGGAAAAGACTAGGGGCGGAAGCTTGCACCTCGCCACGCGGAGGCGCGCGACGCCACAGGCGCGCATGTCCGCTCGGGTGCCGCGTTCTCCGCTGGAGGGTGTGCGATCAGTCGCCGACTTCCTCTTCGACGATCTCGCCGGTTACGGGATTGAAGTAGACCTCGACGACTTTGCCGTCCTTGTTGTTGCCGTAGATCTCGTAACAGCTACCCTCGACCTTAAAGACCCCGAACGTGTAGCCCATGTCGGCAATCTTGGCCTTCATGGCTTCTTCGGTGAGCCACTTGTCCTTGCTCTCCTTTGTGCAGTCCGGGCTAGCCATTGCAACGGACGAGCACAGGATGCCGGCTATCACTGCCGCGGCTGAAGCAATGGCCTTCGAACAGAACATCGATCAAATCCTCCGAGTTAAGTTTCGCGCTTTTGTCGGCAGCGCACTCTGGCCGCCCGAAGGGGCCGCAGACTCGCGCTGTCGAGGGTAACGCCGTATGGCTCGATCGGATCCTAATCGGGCGCCCGCACTTCTCGGCGCCCGAACTGGCGGAAGGGGTGGGATTCGAACCCACGGTACGGTTGCCCGCACGGCGGTTTTCAAGACCGCTGCCTTAAACCACTCGGCCACCCTTCCTGTGCGCGCCCGGGAGGCGCAGCGGCCGGACCCTATAGGGCCGTAAGCGCTGGCTCAAGCGGCTGCGTCCATTGGATCGTTGGCCGGTGAAGATGAGTGCGGGCCAAGCCTATCGCGGGGATAGCGCCGAGGTCTTTACCCGACGGCAATGGCCTGGGGAGACAATCCGCACGCGAGCCGCCGAAATACCGGCGCTGCGCGGGGGATGAGATGCGCATCGCCGTCCGACGAGGCCGGATCAGAACAACTCCGAGAATGCTCCGTGCCGGTGTCCGCGCGGCATCCGTCGCATGTGCCGCAGCGGTCGCGCTCAGCGGCTGCACGCTCGGCGCCAAGTTCCCCGACTTTGGCCCCTCGCCGAGCCCGAGGGTCGCCAGCGGATACGATATTCCGCGCGGTGGCGGCGCCTATAAGGTGGGGCAGCCCTACAAGATCGCTGGCCGCCGCTACGTTCCCGCGGAGAACCCGCAATACGACAAGAGCGGCGTGGCGTCGTGGTATGGCGAGGCGTTCCACGGTCGGAAGACCGCCAACGGCGAGATATACAACATGCGGGCCCTGACGGCCGGGCATCCGACGCTGCCGCTGCCGTCATATGTGTATGTAACGAACCTCGACAATGGCCGCACCCTGCTGGTGCGGGTCAACGACCGCGGTCCGTACGTCGACGACCGTCTGATCGATTTATCCTACGGCACGGCGCAGGCGTTGGGATTTCATCGCAAGGGACTGGCGCGCGTCCGCGTGCGGTATGCGGGCCGGGCGCCGCTGGACGGCAACGATATTGCAGAGCGGCGCTTCGCAGCTCGTCAGCCCTGGATGAAGGGCAGGGCGCTTGCAGCGACAGACGCATCGCCCATAACCACCGCTTCGCTGGCGCAAGGCAATGACGACTCGTCCCAGACGCCGCCCAGTTGGTCCGTCTTCTCGTATCGCAACAGTCTGAATGCGGGAGCTGGCGCGGAAAGAGGCGCGACGGCCGCCGCCGACGCGAAGGACGCGGGCGACACGTTCGTGATCGTCGGACCATTCGCTGAGCGCGCCGAAGCCGAACGCGTACGCTATATGCTGGCGGGCGGCGAGCCGAGTTCTCTCGTCGCAAGCCCGAGCGATTCGGCCGAGTATCAGGTCCGGCTCGGACCCTATGCAGAGGGTGCCGCCAGTGCGGCGATGGCGCGCGTTGCATCCTCAGGTTTTAATCCGCTTCCGACACCTGCAGAATAACTGGCAAAACAGCGGGCAAAGTTGACACTCAGGCGCGACGACGTGATAGTCACACGCGCTACAACGACCCTCCCGCAAGGTGAAAAGCGCTATGCAATTCTTTGGCTTGCGCGTGCGCACCCAAGGTCCGCCGTTGTTGCGGCTGATGGCGCTCGCGTTGCTTGGTATACTTCTCGCCGGCACGGCACATGCGCAAAGCGGTGCGTTCAACACCCGTGCCAAGGCGGCGATCCTGATGGACGCCGACACGGGGGCGGTATTCTACCAGCACAACGCCGACGAGCTTCTACCGCCAGCCAGCATCACCAAGCTGATGACGGCGGCTGTCGTGTTCCGCGCCCTCAAGGATGGGCGGATCAAGCTCACCGACGAATTCATCATGAGCGAGCACGCTTGGCGCACGGGCGGCGCGCCATCTCGCACGTCTTCGATGTTCGTTCCGGTCAACACCACGGCCACCATCGATCAGCTGGTGCGCGGATTGATCGTCCAGTCCGGCAACGATGCCGCCATATCGCTCGCCGAAGGACTCGGCGGCAGCGAAGACCAGTTCGCCAAACGCATGATGGTCGAGGCGCAACGCATCGGCCTTTCAAAGTCGACGTTCGTCAACCCGCACGGGCTTTACGATCCCCGCCAGCTCATGACGGCCCGTGAAATTGCCATTCTGGCGCAGCACCTCATCCACGAATACCCTGAGTACTACTCGATCTTCGGGCAGAAGATCTTCGAGTACGGGCGCTTCAAGTTTCGCAATCGAAATCCCTTGATCTTCCAGGATATCGGCGCAGACGGCCTCAAGACCGGTTACGTTCGCGAGTCTGGATACAACCTTGTCGCCTCGGCGGTGCAGGGCGGCAAGCGGCTCATCGCCGTCGTGCTGGGGCTGGAGAGCGAGAACGAGCGCACGGCGGAGGCCCGGCGGCTTCTGGAGTGGGGCTATCGCGCCTTCGCGCCATTCAAGCTGTTCGACGTCGGCGAGGCTGTCGGCAGCGCCCGGGTATGGGGCGGAGAGCAATTTTACGTGCCGCTGACCGGCGGCGAAGGCCCGGTGATGGTCATCCTGCCTCGGGTTCCGGAAAACCCGCGATTGAAGGCGGAGATCGTCTACGACGGGCCGCTCAAGCCGCCGATCAAGAAGGGCGACCAGATCGCCACGCTGCGCGTCACCAGCCAGACGAATTCCGTCAACGAGGTGCCGCTGTATGCCGGCGAGGACGTGGAGTC
>JAESGM010000644.1_pt1 | contig 19443 bp, 20 predicted proteins | sample 9269721 | NCBI WGS metagenome assembly JAESGM01 (sample SAMN15720920, study PRJNA650825) | algae metagenome | isolation source: Komarekiella atlantica HA4396-MV6 and co-occurring heterotrophs from... | place: USA: Theobald House, Kauai, HI | collected 2009-07-29 | reverse complement strand
GCCGACCGCTTCATCGGCGGCGGCTTCGATCTGATCGTTTCGGGGCTGATCGGCGGCAGCATCGCCTTCATGATCGGCCGCAGGCGCGCGAGACGACCATGACGCAGCCGATCGCCTGGCTGGACGGGCCGCTCTGGCCCTATATCGCGCTGATCCTGTTCGCCTTCCTGCCGACCGAGATCTGGCGCTGGCTCGCGGTGGCGCTGTCGCGCCGGATCGATCCCGATTCGCCGGTTTTGGACTGGGTCCGGGCGGTTGCCACCGCCCTGCTGGCGGGCGTCGTCGCCAAGCTGATCATCGCGCCGCCGGGCGTTCTCTCCGCCGCGCCGCTCTGGCTGCGCGTGGGAGCGCTGGCCGTCACGCTGACGATCATCCTGGTCTGGCGCCGCCGCATCGTACTCGCCGTGCTCGCCGGCGAGACGACGCTGATGGGCGGCATCTGGCTGGTCGCCTGAGCGGTTCAGCCGCCCTGCAGCGCCAGCCTGATCTTCGCGGCGTTCGCCGTCAGCACCGCGAGTTTTTCCATCGTCCCGGTATGGGGCCTCAGGGCCACGCCGTCATGGCGCGGGATGACGTGGACATGCAGGTGGAACACGACCTGCCCGCCGGCCGCCTCGTTGAACTGCTGGATCGTCACGCCGTCGGCGGCGAAGGCGGACTTCACCGCGCGCGCGAGCCGCTGCGTGGTCAGCGCCACGGCCTTGAGCGCGTCCGGCGATGCGTCGAGCACATTCCGGCAGGCGGCCTTCGGGATCACCAGCACATGGCCGTCGGCCCGGGGCATGATGTCCATGATCGCGAGCGTCTCGTCGTCCTCGTAGACCGTGTGCGACGGCAGGTCGCCCCGCAGGATCTTCGCGAAGACATTGTCGGGATCATAGGCGGTCATGACGCAATCCGGCATTGTTGCAGAAGGCGGCCAGCCTGTCGCGCCGCCGCCCGCCGCGTCAAGGCTGCGTCGCGTCGGGGGGCTGCGCGGCCCCGGCATGGAGCGGCAGGACAGCGTCCACCGCCGCATCGAGCACGAGATCGTCGCAGGAGCCGAGCAAGCAGAGCGACCCGGCCTGGAAGGTCAGGAGTTCGGTGCGCCAGTGTCGCTCGACGAGCGCCGCCAGCGCCGCCGTTTCCGCGACATCCAGATCGTCGATCAGGTTGTAGAGGCCGACGAGGTAAAGGTCGGTCGCCGGCCGGCCCATGGCAGACTGGATCGCGTGGAACAGGTTTCGCCCGTCGCGAACCTCCGGATAGGCCCGCAGATAGAGGCGGCCGCGATTGATGGCGCCTGAAAACAAGCCGCGCAGTTGCACCGCGACGGGTCCGAGAGCCGCAAGGGCGCGCCGCTGCTCCGCCGTGATTTCCGGCGGCTCTCCGACCCCGAGCGAACCGCACAAGGTGGCGTGCAGCCGCTCGGCACGGCGCGGCAGCAGGTCCCAGGCGATCTTGGCCGCGTAGGGCGAGGCCCGCAGCTCGTTCTCCAGCGCGCGGAACGCCGGCGAAGCCTGCAAGGCTGCGCTGTCGACCGGCAGGACCAGCGAGAAGATGCGGGCGTGGCGGCCGAATTCGTAATCCGCCCCGGCGCGCCGCGCGATGACGCCGGGATGGTCCGGCGCGACCAGCGGCAGATGCGCCAGCCGGTAGGTCTCGTCGAGCGTGAGCGCCGCGCCCGGCGCGAACGTCGTGCGGCTGCGCTCATAGCCGAGCATCGCATCGTCGCAGAAGGCGGGCTGTAACGACCCGTCAGGCGTCATCGTCGCCGCCCTTGCGAAAGGGGCTCTCGGCCGCCAGCGCCGCCCGGGCATGGCCGATCTCGCGCCGCTCCTGTCCAAGATAGGCGGCCACCGCGCGGCGCAGGCCGGGATCGGCGAGGTGGTGGGCCGAGCGCGTGATCACGGGCCGGTAGCCGCGCGCCAGCTTGTGCTCGCCCTGCGCCCCGGCCTCGACGCGCGCGAGCCCGTGCGCGATCGCATAGTCGATCGCCTGATGGTAGCAGAGCTCGAAATGCAGGAAGGGGTGGTCCTCGATGCAGCCCCAGTTGCGGCCGTAGAGCGTGTTGGCGCCCCGGAAATTGATCGCGCCGGCGATGTAGCGGCCGGCACGTTTCGCCATCATCAGCACGATGCGCTCGGCCATGGCCGCGCCCACGGCCGAGAAGAAAGCGCGGTTGAGATAGGGCCGGCCCCATTTCCGCGAGCCGGTGTCCTCGTAGAAGGAGTGGAACGCGTCCCAGACGCTTTCCGTGAGCTTGCCGCCGCTCAGCACCTCGACCGTGATCCCGGCGGACAGGGCCTCGCGCCGCTCGCGCTTCAGCGCCTTGCGCTTGCGCGAGGCCAGCGTGGCCAGAAAGTCGTCATAGCTCGCAAAGCCGTCATTGCGCCAATGGAACTGCAGGTCGTTGCGCTCCAGGTAGCCGGCTTCCAGCAGCGCGGAAAGGTCGGGCTCCTGCGCGAAGGTGACATGGACGGACGAGGCCTGCGTCTGCGCACAGAGCGCCTCAAATCCCGCGATCAGCGCAGCGCGCGCTTCGCGTTCGCGCGGTCCCTCCGCCACCAGCAGGCGCGGCCCGGTTGCCGGCGTGAACGGCGCGGCGACCTGGAGTTTCGGGTAGTAGCGCCCGCCCGCCCGCTGGTAGGCGTCGGCCCAGGAATGGTCGAAGACGTATTCGCCCTGGCTGTGGCTCTTCAAAAAGCTCGGCGCGGCCGCGAGCAGCCGGCCGGCCACGTCCTCGACCATCAGATAGGCCGGCGACCAGCCGCTGCGCCCGCCGGTACAGCCGCTGTCCTCCAGCGCCGAGAGGAATTCATGGCTGACGAAGGGGTTGTCGTCGTCGCGGGCCGAGAGCGGATCGCCGTAGGCGGCCGGATCGGCGTCCTCAAGGGACAGCGTCGCCGCGCGCAGCGCGCGCGGGTTGGCGCAGGCGTTCCAGTCCGCGGCGGGGATCGCCTTGAGCGAGGTCGAGACGCGCACCCTGAGGTCGCCCTCTCCCTCAGCGCTCAAGGCACGAAACCCTCGAAGACCATCTGGTCGGCATGCGTGTTCGCCTTCTCGCGATCCCGGTCGTTGCGCACCGTCCAGCTCATCACCGGCATGCCCAGCGCCTGCCGGCAGAGATAGGGCGCGGCGGACGGCAAGTCAGCGACCTTCCAGGAGAGAAAATCCGGCCGGCTCTCGCCGAAATGCAGCAGGTTCGCCAGCGCGTGCTTCTGCCCGGCGTCGAGATGGGCGTAGTCCGGGTAGGAATAGTCCAGCATCGCGACGATGCCGCGCGGGATCGCGGGCGCGATCTCGCGCAAAGCCGTCACGATGACGGGATCGAAGGATTTGAACACGATCGGCTGGCCGGGATGGCCTGCGACGATCTCGGCCGCGCGCCGCGTCAGCGCGAGATCGCCATCGAAGCGGCTCTTGATCTCGATCACCAGCGGCACGCGCCCGGCGACGCGGCCCAGAAACGATTCGAGCGTCGGGATCGTATCGTCGCCGCCCTTCAGCGGGATCGCCGCGAGAGCCTGCGCCTTGCGCGCGGAGACCGCGCCGACCTCATGCGTCAGCCGGTCCAGCACGAAATCGTGAAACACCATGGCCTCGCCATCGGCGCTGAGCTGGATGTCGCATTCGATGCCGAACCGGCCGCCGATCGCGGCGTGCGCCGCCGCGATGCTGTTCTCGATCACGCCGGCCGCGACATCGTGCAGGCCGCGATGGGCGATCGGGCGGGCGACGAGCCAGCCCAGATCGGGTTTGCCCGTCTCCCTCATCAGGCGATCTTGCATCAGGCGATCTCGAACATCGCTTCGACCTCGACGGCGGCGTCCGCCGGGAGTTCCGCGACGCCGATGGTCGAGCGGGCATGGCGACCCTTGTCGCCCAGCACCTGCACCATCAGGTCGGACGCGCCGTTCATGATCGCGGGCAGCGCGGCGAAATGCGGCGTCGCATTGATGAAACCGCCGAGCCTGACGCAGCGGGTGATCCGGCCGAGATCGCCGCCGAGCGCGGCCTTTGCCTGCGCCAGCACGTTGATGGCGCAGAGCCGGGCCGCTTCCAGCCCGGCCTCGTTGAAGATTTCGCCGCCGAGCTTGCCCTTGTGGCTTTCGGAGAGCTTGCCGTCGAGCCCGAAGCAGAGCTGGCCCGAGATCACCAGCAGGTTGCCGGTGATCACATAGGGCACATAGTTCGCGACCGGGGCTGCCGGCGAGGGCAGGGTGATGCCGAGTTCGGCGAGTCTGGCGTCGATCGCGTTCATGGGAACAGGCTCCGCGGCGAGAGGATGGCAGCTTTCATGGCCGATGGCCGGGGCGGCGGCAAGGCGCTGCCCGCCGGGCCGGTCTGCGCCAACCGCCTTGTTTGCGCCATTGCCGCGATGCACCTAGATTCAGACAGTCCCGAAGCGGAGCAGCGGCAGATGACACGAATCGGATCGGCCTTCGCGGCCAGCGCCAGCCTCGCCGTCCTCGTCGTCGCCGCGCCGGCCTCGGCGCAGACGCCCTCGGCCGGCGGGCCAATCAGGCTGACCCCGCACAAGGCGGTCTACGACCTCGTGCTCGACACCAGCAAGCCGTCGAAAAGCATCGAGGCGGCGCGCGGGCGCATCGCCTTCGATTTCACCGGCGACGCCTGCGAGGGCTATGCGCTGTCGTTCCGGCAGGTCACGCAGTTGACGAGCGAGAGCGGGCCGCGCGTCATCGACGCCCGCACCACGAGCTTCGAGGCCGGCGACGGCGCGAGCTACCGCTTCAAGACCGAGAGTTCGAGCGGCGCAGGGCCCGCCGAGATCGTCGACGGCACGGCCGAGAAGGGCAATGGCGGCTACGAGGTCAAGCTGCGCGCGCCCAAACCCGAAACCCATCGCGAGCCCGCCGACGCACTGTTTCCCAATGCCCAGATGAAGGCAGTGATCGCCGCCGCCAGGGCCGGCCGGACAACGCTCAACGTCAGGCTCTATGACGGGGCCAACAGCGGCAAGGAGGTCTACGACACGCTCTCCGTCATCGGGAAGCGCATCGAGGCAAAGCCCAGCGAAACGCCGCTGCAGCGCCCGGAATTCGAGAGCATCGCACGCTGGCCGGTGACGATCTCCTATTTCAAGGTCGGCTCGGGCGAATCGACCCCGGCCTATACGATCGCGTTCGAGCTCTACGAGAACGGCGTCACCGGCGCGGTCAGGCTCGACTACGGTGCCTTCGCGCTGCGCGGGACGCTCACCCGTCTCGATCTTCTTCCCGCTCAGGATTGCGCGAAGTAGCGCCGCTGCCGCGACGCTCCGGCGCGCGCAGGCTCAGGCCCTTGCCGATCGCGTCGTCGCCGAAGCGGGCGCGCAATGCGTCGAGCGCGCCCTCCATCGCTTTCAGGCGCGGCGTCGCGACATCGGCGAGGTCGCCATGGTCGGCGTCCTCCGGCGCACCGAAGTCGCTCGCGCCGATGCCGATCAGCCGGTAGCGCACGCCGGCGGCGCATTCGCGCCTGAGCAGGTCGCGCCCGGCCGAAAACAGCCGCGCGGCGAGCTGCGTCGGCTCCGGCAGGCGCGTCGCGCGGGTGATCGAGTGGAACTCGGCCGTCTTCAGTTTCAGGGTGATCGTCCGGCCGGCAAGTTTCTGATTCTTCAACCGTTTCGAGGTTTTCTCGCAGAGCCGCCACAGCACCGGCTCCAGCGCCTCGAAGCTGGCGAGGTCGACATCGAGCGTCGTCTCGCTGGAAACGCTCTTGGTCTCGTGTTCGGGCGTGACCTTGCGCGCGTCGATGCCGTTGGCGAGGTTCTTCAGGCGAGGCCCATCCTTGCCGGCGAGCCTGAACAGCTTGTCGACAGGTGCGTCGGCAAGGTCCCCGATCAGCCTGAGCCCGGCTTCCGCCAGCTTCGCCTGGCTCGCCTGGCCGACGCCGGGGATCAGCTCGACAGGCTTGTCCGACAGGAAGGCGACGGCCTCCGCCCGGCCGATGATCGAAAAGCCGCGCGGCTTGTCCATGTCCGAGGCGACCTTGGCCAGGAATTTGGCATAGGACAGCCCGACCGAGACGGTGATGCCGATCTCGCTCTCGACGCGGCGGGCGAAGCGGGCCAGCGTCACCGCGGGGCTGGCGTGATGCAACAGCTCCGTGCCCGCAAGATCGAGAAAGGCCTCGTCGATCGAGATCGGCTCGACCAGCGGGGTCAGTTCCTGCATCAGCGCCCGGACCTGCCGGCCGACCGCGACGTATTTGGCCATGTTCGGCTTGACGACGACGGCGTCGGGACAGGCCTTCAGCGCCTTGAACATCGGCATGGCCGAGCGCACGCCATAGGTTCGCGCGATGTAGCAGGCGGTCGAGACGACGCCGCGCTTGCCGCCGCCGATGATCACGGGCCTGTCGGCGAGGCTCGGATCGTCGCGCTTCTCGATCGCGGCATAGAAGGCGTCGCAGTCGATATGGGCGAGGCTCAGGCTATCGCGCTCGGCATGGCGCAGCAGGCGCGGCGAGCCGCAGGCCGGACAGCGGCGCAAGGGCGCGCGCGCCGGCGCGGCCGCCTCGTCATGGTCTTCGAGGCAGTCGCGGCATAGGACCTTGCATGCCGCGCTCAAGCGAACTCGCCGGAGTCGGCTCCTGACAGGATGGAGCGGGCCTGCCCGACGATTTCCGGATTCAGGCTTAAATTTCCGGCAAACTCCAGCAGCAGCGAATCGCTGCCGGCGAGATGGTCGAGCACGGCGGCGAGAAAGCCCGGCTGCGTGGCGGCGGCGCGCAACGTCGACGGTCCAAGCCCTGTCATGGCCAGAAACGGCTCGAGTCGGTCGGGTTCGGCCGCCAGGAAGCCGAGCGCACGCAAGGCGAGCGCCTCGGCCGCTTCGGTGGTCATGGATGGGGCCATGGCGGGATGGGGCTCCGTCTCGGGGGTTCGGTTTGCGTTTCGTCAACGGCTCGCATGCTAGCGTCATCTTTGAACGAGGCCGCCAGCCTGGACAATCCGGACCATCCGGATCCGCCAGGGCGCGGATAAAGGGCGGCACGATGAAGACGGTTCTGATCGTCGAGGACAATGAGCTCAACATGAAGCTCTTCAACGACCTTCTCGAAGCGCATGGCTATGCCACGCTGAAGACCGCCGACGGCATAGAGGCGATCGAGCTGGCGCGCGCCCATCACCCCGATCTGATCCTGATGGACATCCAGCTGCCCGAAGTTTCGGGGCTTGAGGTCACCAAATGGATCAAGGAGGACGACGATCTCAAGTCCATCCCCGTGATCGCCGTGACCGCCTTCGCCATGAAGGGCGACGAGGAGCGCATCCGCGACGGCGGCTGCGAGGCCTATCTCTCCAAACCGATTTCGGTCGCGAAGTTCCTCGAGACCGTCCGCGCCTATGCCGGTCCGGCCTGAGCAGTCGAAAGCAGCCCCATGTCCGCGCGTGTTCTGGTCGTCGACGACATCATCACCAATGTGAAGCTGCTGGAGGCCAAGCTCTCGGCGGAGTATTTCGACGTCGTCACCGCTCTGAGCGGGCTCGATGCGCTGGCGATCTGCGAGCGGGGCGAGGCGGATATCGTCCTGCTCGACGTGATGATGCCGGGCATGGACGGATTCGAGGTCTGTCGCCGCCTGAAGGGCGGCGCGACGACGGCCCATATTCCGGTCGTGATGGTGACCGCGCTCGACCAGCCGAGCGACCGCCTCAAGGGCCTGGACGCCGGCGCGGACGACTTCCTGACCAAGCCGCTCGACGATACCGCCCTGTTCGCCCGCGTTCGGAGCCTGGTCCGCCTGAAATCCGTCACCGATGAGTTGCGCAACCGCGCGCTCGCCTCGCGCCGGCTCGGCATCGCCGATCCGCTGGCGGCCGCGGCGTCGGAAACCGGGCTGAACGGCCATATCCTCCTGGTCGAGGATCGCCCGACCGTTGTCGAGCGGCTTCAGGCTGCGCTCACGACGTTTCATTCGGTCGAGGTCGAGGCTGACCCGCAGCAGGCGCTGCTGCGTGCGGCGGAAGGCGCGTACGACAGCATCCTCGTCAGCCTCGACCTGAAGTCCCATGACGGGCTGAGGCTGTGCAGCCAGCTGCGTTCGCTGGAGCGGACCCGGAACGTCTCCGTGCTGATGCTGGGCGAGGCAGAGGATCGCGCCCGCATCCTGCGCGGGCTGGAGATCGGAGCCCATGATTTCCTGATCCGCCCGATCGACCGCAACGAGCTTCTGGCCCGGGTTCGCACCCAGGTCCGCCGCAAGCGCTTCACCGACAAACTGCGCGACAGCGTTCAGTCGTCGATGGAGATGGCGGTGATGGACCAGCTCACCGGCCTGCATAACCGCCGCTTCATGGACAACCGCCTGGCGGTGATGTTCGATGAATCGGTCCTGCGCGCCCGTTCGCTGGCGATGCTGGTGCTCGACATCGACCTGTTCAAGACGGTCAACGACACCTGGGGCCACGACGCCGGCGACGAGGTGCTGCGCGAGTTCGCCGATCGCGTCCGGGCCTGTACGCGCGGCATCGACCTCGTCGCGCGGATGGGCGGCGAGGAGATCGTCGTGGTGCTGCCCGACACGACGCTGGAGGCGGCCTGTGATGTCGCCGAACGGATTCGCGAACGCGTCGAGGCCGATGGTTTCGCCATTCATGCGAACACCCGGCACATCCCGGTCACGGTCTCGATCGGCGTCGCCAGTCGGCGCGCCGGCGATGCCGCGCCTGCAGAGATGATGAAACGGGCCGACGACGCCCTGTACCGGGCCAAGGCCGCCGGTCGCAACCGGGTCATCGTGGCCAACGCGGCCTGAAGCGCGGGCCGGCTGCGGCGTTAAGCTTGCGAGGTAGGGTTAACTATCGATGAAGATTGGTGAATCGATCGTCTTCGATTGATTCGGCGCGATGCCTCTGTAGGGTCTTTTGCAGCAGCGGCCGGGTCACGGTCGCTGGCGAAACGCCCTCCGGGTGCTCAGGTCCGCCGCATCTCCTGGGAAACCGCTGGGCTCGGTCGGTCGGCGATGGGACCATCTGGCCTCCTCAGACCCGTCGTCGGCCGGCCACCTCGCTTCCGCGACACGCGTCGCCTCGAACGATCCTCTCAGAGACCGTCTCGACACTCGCGCCAGCCGGACGCCGAAGTAGAGTTTCGGGGCGGGCTCTCAGAAGAAGCGCGAGAACAGCGCCGGCAGCGCATAGCCGGCGACCGCGAACAGGGCGAGAATCCCGAGCAACAGCAACGACGCGCCGATCCTGTTGCCGAGGAAGCGCGAATTGTCGCTCTCCACGATCAGCTTCAGCATCTTGCGCAATGGCCCGTGCGGCGTATGCGGCCGATCGCCCTTGTCTTCGATACTCACGACCATGCGTCCTGTCGGCGGGTGTTTTCAAGAAATCCGGACGCAGCCCCGTGCGTACCGGCCGGGATATGGCAGCCGACCTTACGGCAATCCTTGCGCCACGGATCGGGAAAAGCGTGACAAATTCAGCGCAGTCTCGCCGGAATCATTGATCGGGGCCCGGGATTCACGCGGTCTCCTATGTTGCGCCGCAGCATGATTAATCCCCGTTAACCATCCGCATGATACTTTGATGACGATTCGCAAGCTCGAAAACGGGCGCGAAGAGACTGGCCTGACATCCTCGATCAATGGAGCGACCCATGCGTAAATTCGCATTGGCGCTCTGCCTCGCGGCATTACCGTGGGGCGGAGGGCTTGTTCATGCGCACAGCTGGTACCCCTACGACTGCTGCAGCGACCGCGATTGCTGGCCCATGGGCCTCGACCGCGACGCCAGGGAGCCCGATCCGCGGATCGTGCCCGGCGGCTACATGACCCATGACGGAACCTTCGTGCCGGAGGGCGCCACGCGCGTCTCGAAGGACGGCCGCTTCCACGTCTGCCGCCGGGCCGGAATGCTCAGCGGCGCCGTGATCGCGCCGAGCGAAAAGCCGTTCTGCCTGTTCGTGCCGCAGCGCGGTTCGTAGCGGGTCGCGGCTCACCGCCGGACCAAACGAAAACCGCCCGGAAGCCGGGCGGTCTTTCGAAACGATATCGTCGTGCCGAGTTTCTTGTGAAAAGAACCGGGCAGCCAGGATCACTTGATCTTGGTTTCCTTGAACTCGACATGCTTGCGCGCAACCGGGTCGTACTTCTTCTTCGACATCTTCTCGGTCATCGTGCGCGAGTTCTTCTTGGTGACATAGAAGAAGCCGGTGTCGGCGGTCGAGAGCAGCTTGATCTTGATGGTCACGGCCTTGGCCATGGCGATATCCCCGGGCTCGCGGGCCGCTCGAGGCCCGCACAAAAGAAAATGGCCGGGCGGAACCCCGGCAAACTGTGCGCCGGAGATGCCGCAACCCGGCGGCGAAGTCAAGAAAGAATGAGCCGGCGTCTGTGCGACGGCGGCAACGCCGATCCTCGCTCCGGGCGCGACGCTAAAGCTCCTCGCGGACGAAACTGCCCTGCTTTTCCCAATAGAACGGCACCGGCAGATGCGGGCCGAAGCCCGCCGCGATGCGCGCCTCGACCTCCTGGATGATCACCTTGGTGATCGTCGGCAGGTCCAGTTCGCGGGCCTCGTCGAAATCGACCCAGACCAGTTCGACCAGTTCGGTGTCGGGGCCGACCACATCCTCGACCCTGGCCGCCACCCCGGCGAAATCGACGACGAAAAAGCGGGTGTCGAAGCGCTTGGGCCGGCGCGGGGGCGTGATCGCGCGCGCGACATAGGTCACGGCCGAGAGATCGGGATAGACGCCATGGGCGGCGAACTCCGCCCAGCTTCCGGCGGGCGGCCTGTCCGGCGCGCCGAACTCGCGCGTGCCGAACAGCAGGCCGGTTTCCTCGAAGGTTTCGCGGATCGCGGCCAGCGCCAAAGCGCGGGCCTTGCCCGAACTCGGGCGCACCACGCGCGAGGAGAGCCGGTCCTCGCAGATCTGGCCGAGCGCGCCGGTCGCGGCCATGCGCCTGTCGCCGGGATCGACCCGACCGCCCGGAAAGACGAACTTGCCGGGCATGAATTTGTGGCTCGCATGGCGTTTGCCCATCAGCACGCGCGGCTTCTTCGCGGCGCGGTCGATGATCAGCATGGTCGCGGCGTCGCGCGGGCGCAGATTGACGGCGACGCGGGCGCGCTCGGCCCTGGTCAGGGTGACGGTGTGGTCGCTCACGGGCTTGGCGCCGGACCGGGCTGGCGTTCGGGCCGGGGCGTCTGCCCACCAAAACCATGCATGCGAAGCGCCCACTGCAGGCCGACCACGCCGCCCTTGACCGGCTGCATCATCGGGATCGCCAGCATAATCGTCAGCGCCGGCCAGATCGCCAGGTGCAGCCACATCGGCCAGGCTGCGTATTTCTCGGCCATCAGCAGGCCGCCGACGACGATATGGCCGACGATGGTGATGACGACATAGGGCGGAAGATCGTCGGCGCGCTGGTGATGCATCGGCTCGCCGCAGGCTTCGCAGGCGTCGACGGGCTTGAGGAAGGCGCGAAACAGCCTGCCCTGGCCGCAATGCGGACATTTCCCCATCAGCCCGCGCCCGATGGCCAGACGCCAGTCGCGTTCCGCCGGCCGCCCCATGGATGTGTGAACCTGCACCGACATCAGCGCCTCTTGCCCGGCTTGGACTTGCCGGATTTCTGTTTGCCCCGTTTCGACGAGCCGGGCTTGAAGACGGACGATTTCGCACGCCCGCGCCCCGGAAGTGGTGGCCGCGCCGCCCGCGTTCCAGAGCGGCCCGGTGTCACATGCCGGCCCTCCGAGAGCAACTCGAAACGCAGCGCCCCGGCGACGGGGGCGGCCTCGACCAGCTTGACATGGACCCGGTCGCCGAGCCGGAAACTCTCGCCGCTGCGCTCGCCCACGAGCGCGTGGCCGGCCTCGTCATAGCGATAGTAGTCGGCCCCCAGCGTCGAGGCCGGCACGAAGCCGTCGGCGCCGGTGCCATCGAGCTTGATGAAGAGGCCGGCGCGGTTGACGCCGCCGATGCGCCCGTCGAAGGAGGAGCCGATCTGGTCGGCGAGGAAATGCGCGATCAGCCGGTCGGTGGTCTCGCGTTCGGCCGCCATGGCGCGCCGCTCCGCCGCCGAAATCCGGGTCGAGACCTCGCGCAACTCGGCGAGCGTGGCGTTCTTCGGCAGCCCGTCATCGCCGAGCCGCAGCGCCGTGATCAGCGCGCGATGGACGATCAGGTCGGCATAGCGCCGGATCGGCGAGGTGAAATGCGCGTAGCGGCGCAGGTTCAGGCCGAAATGCCCGTAATTCTCGGCGACGTATTCGGCCTGCGCCTGCGTGCGCAGCACGACCTCGTTGAGGAAGAGCTCGTTCTCCGAGCCCTTGATCATCGCCAGGATCCGGTTGAACAGCACCGGCCTCAGCGCGCCGTCCTTGGGCAGCTTGATGCCGATCGAGGCCAGCACCTCGCCCAGCGCCCGCATCTTCTCCAGAGACGGCTCGTCATGGCAGCGATAGATCAGCAGGCTGCCGGCCTTTTCCAGCGTCTCGGCTGCGGCGACGTTGGCAAGGATCATGAACTCCTCGATCAGCCTGTGCGCCGCCAGCCGCTCGGGCACGACGACGCGGTCGACCGCGCCGTCGGGTTTCAGGATCAGCTTGCGCTCCGGCAGGTCGAGATCGAGCGGCTGGCGGGCGTCGCGGGCCCGCGAGGCGACGCCATAGGCTGCCCAGAGCGGCATCAGGATCGTCTCGCGGATCGGCGCGGTCGTCTCGTCCGGCTTGCCGTCGATGGCGGCCTGAGCCTGCTGGTAGGAGAGCTTGGCCGCCGAACGCATCAGGATGCGGTGGAAGCTATGGCTCTTCTTCGAGCCGTCCGCTTTCAGCACCAGCCGGACCGCCAGCGCCGGCCGGTCCTCGCCGCCGCGCAGCGAGCAGAGATCGTTGGAGATGCGCTCGGGCAGCATCGGCACGACGCGGTCGGGGAAATAGACCGAGTTGCCGCGCTCCAGCGCCTCTTTGTCGAGCGCCGAGCCCGGCCTGACATAGGCCGCGACATCGGCGATCGCGACAGTGACGACATGGCCGCCGATATTCTCGGGATCGTCGTCGGGCGCGGCGTGGACGGCGTCGTCATGGTCCTTGGCGTCGGCCGGGTCGATGGTGATCAGCGGCAGTTTTCGCCAGTCCTCGCGCCCGGCCGTGCCGGCGGGGCGCACGGCCTCGGCCTCCGCAATCGTCGCGGGCTTGAATTCGTTCGGGATGCCATGGGCATGGATCGCGATCAGGCTGACGGCGCGCTCCGACTTGATCGAGCCCAGCCGCTCGCGGACATGCGCCTCGGGCGGTCCGAAGCGCGTCTCGTTGCGGAGCGAGACCGAGACGAGGTCGCCGTCCTGCGCCTCGCCCGTGCGTCCCTGCGGAATCAGCGCCTCGCGGCCCTGCGCCTTCTTGTCGATCGGGATCAATCGCCCGGAACCATCTGGCAGCGCGCGAAAAATGCCGAGCACCTGCGCCTTGCCCTTGCGCATCACCTTGAGCACACGGCCGGAATAGGCGAAGCCGTCGACGCCCTTCAGCCGCGTCAGCTTGAGCAGGACATGGTCGCCGAGGCCCGGTGCGGTCGAGGCCTGATGGCGCTTGGCGCGGAACTCGCGCGGCCGCTCGATCAGGATGCGCGGGGCAGCCCCCTGGTCGGCCTCGTTCCATTCGAGCGGGACCGCTATGAGATCGCCGTCGCGATCCTTTGCCTTGATCTCGGAGAGCAGCACGGGGGGCAGGGCGCCGCGCGGATGGCCGGTCTTTGCGGCAAGGTCCGGCTCTTCGCTCGCCTCGTCCTCCTGCACCTCCTTCAGCAGCCGCTTGAGCCAGATCTTGCCGCCGGCATCGAGCCCGAAGGCGCGCGCGATCTCGCGGCGGCCGGGCTCGTTGCCGGCTTCGCGCTCGGACGCGATGAAATCGAGGATCGCCTCGCGGCTCGGTTCAGGCGCGGGCGATGGCACGATGGGAACTCGTCGGCTTGGGGCAGGGCGGTGCGGACACCCGGACTATGTGCCATGCGCGCGCCGACGACGCCAGAAGCGCCCCGGCTGGCCGCACTGCAACGAAAGAAGGGCTGCCCTTGCGGACAGCCCTTCCATTGTCGAACCGCGGCCCGGAGAACCGGGCCCAAAGGCGCGAAAACTCACGCGGAACAAGACCCCCACCGGGAATGAGTCCAGGTCCGCCCGCTTTGCTCCAGCGGTTGATGACAATGAGACACTGGATCACCTCCTTTCAGTTGTTACCGACCAGGACAGGCTGCGCGATTCGAGCGGCCGCGTAAACGACAAAAAACGCGCTGCCCCGGCTGATGAAATCGGCCTCCTGGCCGCTGAAATACTGCCTTGCGGAAGATTTGCCTGTTTTTGAGGCGGCCGTTTTGCACATGCAGGCGGCAAACAGCGCCTGCAGGGGCACGCTTTGCCGGCTCAGCCGCGCTCGTTGCGCACAGGTTGCGTCAGCAGGCGGTCGAGCCGCTGTTCGGTGGGATCGCGGAACTGATCGAGCCCGATCGTCATCGCCGCTTCGCCGACCGCCGCCTCGGGCCGGTAGGTGCCGAACAGCCGGTCCCACCACGGCAGGTTGAAGCCGTAATTGGAGTTGGTTTCGCGCATCACGACGGAATGGTGGACCCGATGCATGCCGGGCGTAACGATCAGCCAGCGCAGGACGCGCTCCAGCGCCGACGGCAGCCTGACATTGGCATGGTTGAACAGGGACGACCCGTTCAGCACGATCTCGAAGACCAGCACCGCGCCCGGCGGTATGCCGAGCAGCACGATGACCGCGCCCTTGATCAGCACGGACAGGACGATTTCCACCGGATGGAAGCGAAAACCGGAGGTCACGTCCAGTTCCGTATCGGCATGGTGCATCCGATGCAGCCGCCAGAGCCACGGCACATGGTGGAACACGACATGCTGGGCGTAGATCGCCAGATCGAGCAGGAGGAAGCCGGCGATTCCGGCCAGCAAGGCAGGCACTCCGAGCCAATTGAACAGCCCGAAGCCCTCTGCCTGCGCATAGGTGGCGAAACCGATCGCCGAGGCTGGAAACAGCAGCCTCGCCACGACGATATCGACGGCGAAGATGCCGAGATTGCCCGGCCAGCGGACCCCGCGCCCCTGCACCGAGGCGCGCCACGGCTCGCGGAACTCCCACAGCGCCATGGCGCCGAAGATCAGCGCGAAGGCGATCAGGCGCAACTGGGGTTCGCTCAGGCTGCCGAACATGGCCATGATGAAAAGATGGCCCTCGTGCTGGCGCGGTCAAGGATGTGACGGTTCACATCGGCGGGTGTCTCCTGGCCTATCCGCGCTCTCGGCAAACTGCCCAAATCGATCATGGCGTCGCCCAATTAAGAGGCAAAACTTGCTCGAAAGTGCGAAGATTGCGTCGTTGCGGCCTGGCGACGCAGAAAATGGCTCGATTCATCGTGTTTATGCCCGGAATTTGCAGCCTGAACGTGCGCGTCCTGCCGTTGGCACGTCGCTTGCGAGCCGGAGCGTCAGGGCCAGGGAGGCCTGACGGCATCCGCATCGGGGCCGTCCAAACGGGATCGTTCGGGGGATATATCCGTGAACACAACACGTCGCGTCATTCTCGGCGCCGCACTCGCCGGCGCAACCTTCATCGGCGGCTATCTGCCGGCCGCCGCGCAGGAGACCATCAAGGTCGGCATCCTGCACTCGCTCTCGGGCACGATGGCGATTTCCGAGACGACGTTGAAGGACGTCATGCTCATGCTGATCGAGGAGCAGAACAAGAAGGGCGGCGTGCTCGGCAAGAAGCTCGAGGCCGTGGTGGTCGATCCGGCCTCGAACTGGCCGCTCTTCGCCGAGAAGGCGCGCGAGCTGATCGCCAAGGAAAAGGTCTCGGCCGTGTTCGGCTGCTGGACCTCGGTGTCGCGCAAATCGGTTCTGCCGGTCTTCAAGGAGCTGAACTCGATCCTGTTCTATCCGGTCCAGTACGAGGGCGAGGAGAGCGAGCGCAACGTGTTCTACACCGGCGCCGCGCCGAACCAGCAGGCGATTCCCGCCGTCGACTACCTCGCCAAGGAAGAGAAGGTCCAGCGTTGGGTGCTGGCGGGCACCGATTATGTCTACCCGCGCACGACCAACAAGATTCTGGAGGCCTATCTGCTCGCCAAGGGCGTGGCCAAGGAAGATATCCTGATCAACTACACCCCGTTCGGCCATTCCGACTGGCAGACGATCGTCTCCGACATCAAGAAGTTCGGCACCGCCGGCAAGAAGACCGCCGTGGTCTCGACCATCAACGGCGACGCCAACGTGCCCTTCTACAAGGAGCTCGGCAACCAGGGCGTCAAGGCGACCGACATCCCGGTCGTCGCCTTCTCGGTCGGTGAGGAAGAGCTCGCCGGCATCGACACCAAGCCGCTGGTCGGCCATCTCGCCGCATGGAACTACTTCCAGTCGGTCAAGACGCCCGAGAACGAGGCCTTCATCAAGCAGTGGCAGGCATTCAAGAAGAACCCCAAGGCCGTCACCAACGACCCGATGGAGGCCCATGTCATCGGCTTCGCCATGTGGGTGAAGGCGGTCGAGAAGGCCAAGAGCTTCGATCCCGACAAGGTCATCGACGCGCTGCCGGGCATCGAGGCGCCGAACCTGACCGGCGGCATCTCCAAGATGCTCCCCAACCACCACATCACCAAGCCCGTGCTGATCGGCGAGATCAAGGCCGACGGCCAGTTCGACGTGGTCTCCAAGACCGGCCTCGTGCCCGGAGACGCCTGGTCGAAGGAACTCGAGGGCTCCAGGGACCTGATCGGCGACTGGGTCGAGAAGAAATGCGGCAACTTCAACGTGAAGACCGGCAAGTGCGGCGGGGCGTAAGCGGTTGAGAGGGGCGGCGGGAAGCCGCCCCATCCCACCGCTACGTTTTCAGAATCTGGCGCGAGGAACCCTCTCCCGGAGGGAGAGGGCAGGGTGAGGGGGCGGCCCTTCTGCGATTGGCCGCAACCTCACCGCCTCCTTCGCGAGATCATCGCGCAACTGGTCCAAGGGCCTTCACCTCACCCCTGCCCCTCTCCTTACAGGAGAGGGGTTCCCCGCGCCCTTCCGGTGACGTTAAGCCAATGCCTTCAATCGCCAAGCTTCTGCGCGGACTCCTTTTGACAATCGTCCTGGCGTTCGCTCCGGCAGCGGTTCAGGCCCAATCCGCCGACGAGGCCTTCACCCGTCTCAACGCCGACAGCTTTTCCGACACCGCCCGCGCCGTCGACATCCTGATCGCGACCGCCCACCCGCAGGCCGCGCCGATCATCGAGGCGCTCGCCGAGAGCCGTCTGCTGGCCGGCGGCGGCGCGGTCGTCATCCGCACCGCGGCCGGCGGCTTCATCGACGCCCGCACCGGGCAGCCTCTGACCGCCCAGCCCGCCGGCCTCAACCCGGTCCGCCTCAACAACAATTTGCGCCGCGTCGTGCAGGGCGCGCTCGGCGGACTCGGCCTGCTCAATCCGGACGCCGGGAGGCGGACGCTTGCCGCCGAGGCCGTTTTCAGGTCCCGCGACGTCAGCCTGCTGCCAGTTCTAGAAGCCGCCATTGCCAAGGAAACCGACGCGAAGGCCCGCGCCGCGCTGCGTCAGGCCCAGGCGGCGATCCTGATCGCCAAGACGGATGCCCCCCCCTTCGACCGCATCGCCGCCGTCGATGTGCTGCGCGAGCGCGGCGACCAGGATGCGCTGGCGACGTTGCGGTCGCTGCCGGGCGACGCCTCGCAGGCGCTGAAGGAGGCGCAAGCCCGCGCCATCACCGAGATCGAGGGCCGGCTCGCCGTCTGGCGTGCGGCGCAAAACTTCTGGTACGGGCTTTCGCTGGGCTCGGTGCTGCTGCTGGCGGCGATCGGGCTCGCCATCACCTTCGGCGTGATGGGCGTGATCAACATGGCCCATGGCGAGATGGTCATGCTCGGGGCCTACACCACCTTCATCGTGCAGGAGGTGATCCGGACCAGCTTTCCCGGCCTGTTTCCCTATTCGCTGGCGATCGCGCTGCCGCTCGCCTTCCTCGTCGCCGGGGTTGTCGGCATTGCCATCGAGCGCGGCGTCATCCGCTTCCTCTATGGCCGCCCGCTGGAGACGCTGCTGGCGACCTGGGGCATTAGCCTGATCCTGCAGCAGGCGGTGCGAACGGCCTTCGGGCCGACCAACCGCGAGGTCGGCGCGCCGGCATTCATGTCGGGCGCCTTCGAACTCGGCGGCATGGCGATCACCTGGAACCGGCTCTGGATCATCGTCTTCGCCATGCTGGTCTTCGCCTCGCTGCTGGCGATCCTGCGGCTGACGCCGATCGGCCTGCAGATGCGCGCCGTCACGCAGAACCGCCGCATGGCCTCGGCCATGGGCATTCGGACGGGCAGGGTGGACGCGCTGACCTTCGGTCTCGGCTCGGGCGTGGCGGGGCTCGCCGGCGTCGCGCTCTCGCAGATCGACAATGTCAGCCCCAATCTCGGCCAGAGCTACATTATCGACTCATTCATGGTCGTGGTTTTTGGGGGCGTCGGGAACCTCTGGGGCACGCTGGTCGGCGCGATGACGCTCGGCATCGCCAACAAGCTGCTCGAGCCCTATGCCGGCGCGGTGCTGGCCAAGATCGCGCTGCTCGTCCTCATCATCCTGTTCATCCAGAAACGCCCGCGCGGCCTGTTCGCGCTCAAGGGCCGGGCGGTGGAGGCATGATCACCCGCTTCCTTCTCCAGAACATGGACCGGCGCGGCCATGTCTTCCTCGCGCTGATCGCCGCGCTTGCCGTGCTGGTGCCGCTGTCGAACCTGCTGCTGCCGGCAGGCTCTCCCTTCCATGTCCCGACCTCGACCATGTCGCTCTGGGGCAAATATCTCTGCTACGCGCTGCTGGCGATCTCGCTCGATCTGGTCTGGGGCTATTGCGGCATCCTCTCGCTCGGCCACGGCGCCTTCTTCGCGCTCGGCGGCTATGCGATGGGCATGTACCTGATGCGCCAGATCGGCTCGCGTGGGGTCTACGGCAACCCGATCCTCCCCGACTTCATGGTCTTCCTGAACTGGGGGGAACTGCCCTGGTACTGGTACGGCTTCTCGTCCTTTCCCTTCGCCATGCTGATGGTGCTGCTGGTCCCCGGCCTGCTCGCCTTCGTCTTCGGCTGGTTCGCCTTCCGTAGCCGCGTCACCGGCGTCTATCTCTCGATCATCACCCAGGCGCTGACCTACGCGCTGCTGCTCGCCTTCTTCCGCAACGACATGGGCTTCGGCGGCAATAACGGCCTGACCGATTTCAAGGACATCCTCGGCTTCAACGTGCAGGCGCAGGGCACGCGCGCTGCGCTGTTCGCGATGACCTGCACGATGCTGATCGCCGGCTTCCTGCTCGCCCGCGGCATCGTCACCTCCAAGCTCGGCAAGGTGGTGATCGCGATCCGCGACGCTGAATCGCGCACGCGCTTTCTCGGCTACCGGGTCGACCGCTTCAAGCTCTTCGTCTTCACCGTCTCGGCCTGCATGGCCGGCGT
>JAESGM010000643.1_pt1 | contig 19500 bp, 16 predicted proteins | sample 9269721 | NCBI WGS metagenome assembly JAESGM01 (sample SAMN15720920, study PRJNA650825) | algae metagenome | isolation source: Komarekiella atlantica HA4396-MV6 and co-occurring heterotrophs from... | place: USA: Theobald House, Kauai, HI | collected 2009-07-29 | reverse complement strand
CCCCGCCTCCTGCTCGCGCAGGATCGCGATGATCTGCTCCTCGGTGAAACGGCTGCGCTTCATGGGTCGTCCTCCTGTGGTGGAGGACTCTAGCTTAGACTGGCGGAGTTTCCGGGGAGCACGTCACGCTCAGTCCGGGATCGGTCATCCTGTTCTCCACCATCTTTCTGAGTGGGTGGCTCAGCTTTGCGGCAATTTCGCTGCCGCTCGGGCAGGGTGGAACTGCCATTGTCGAGCATCTTGGCCGTTTCCGCCTCGATGCCATGCTGGCTTTTACATTCGCGGTCGCTACCTCCATGCTTCTCATTGTGATGCGCGAACACAACCGCTCACTGGCGCGTGCGGTGCAGGCTGAACGTCAGCGTGGCAACATGCAGCGCTTCTTTTCTCCCGAGACTGCGGCCAAGATCGCGCAAAGCGGCCTGGCGCTCGGTCTGGCCGAGCGCGAAGCGAGCGTCATGTTCATCGACCTTAGATCGTTCACGCGCTTCGCCGAGAGCGCCAACGCAACCGAGCTCGCTGCCGTGCTCGGCGAGTTCCGCGCCATCGTGTCCAAACGCGTTTTCTCGCACAGTGGGACGATCGACAAATTCATTGGTGATGCCGTGCTCGCCGTATTCGGCGTCCCCGAACCGGCGTCCCGCGTGCAGGCGCTTGCTTGCGCTCTGTCCGTTTCAGACGACCTTCGCGCTTGGGCTGAGGACTGTGCAAGGACAGGCCGCCCGGTGCTGCATGCTGGCATCGGGCTGCATCACGGAGGAGTGCTTTTCGGTGTCATCGACTCGGGCCGCCATGCGGAACTCACCGTTCTTGGAGATGTCGTCAACGTCTCGCAGAGGTTGGAGCAAGCCACCAAGTCGCTCGACGCCGCGATCGTCGTTTCAGAAGCTTTCGAGGCGGAAATCCAGGCAAGCGGGGACGCTCTGTGGCGGGCCCATCAAGGGCTGCGTCTGCCGGGGCGGGGCAGATCAATGAGCGTCTACTATCGGACTCGTGCGGGAGTTTGAAGGGACCTGCCGCCGACGCTCGAACCCGCTAAATTGAAACCGAAGCTTCTTCGCATCGCCAGCGCCGATGTTTTGGGCCAGACATCGGTCGATTGGCGTCGGCGACAGGAATTGCGACGGAGATGAACGTGAAGCACTCAAGTCTCGAACACCTCATCCGGCATTGGCGCGATGACCCGGGGGGGACCTACCGCACCTGGTTCCTCTGGGAAGAGCGTATCAAGAATTTTCGTTCGATCCGCCGCGGGATACAGGCAGTGGTCGAGGAGATCCGACACGATCGTTTCGGCAACGCCTACCGGGCATCATCGCTAGAGACGGTGTTGGATTCGATCGCCGAACAGCGCCAAGTCTTCAAGGGCGCCGACCACGCCTTCATGTGGAAACCGAAGCTGCGGATCCCTGACATTTACGAGGATCGCTCAAACCAATTGGCCTTTGGACAGTTCCTGGACGTCTGCCTCTGCTGCAGCGCTGAAAAGCAGCTTGTCAACGCCATCCACGCTCTTGACGCTCGGAAAATCAAAGGCCTTGGCCCTGCCGCAGCGAACCTCCTGTACTTTCTTCATCCGACTCTTGCACCGCCGTTCAACACAGCGATCGTGAAAGGGTACAATGCCTTGACGGGCGCAGGCGTGAAGCTCGGTCGATGGAACGAGTATCTGGCCATGCGCGAGGGCATCCTCGAACTTAACCACACGCATCGGAGCCATCTGTCGAACGATCTTGGAGCCGTCGCCGCATTTTTGTTCGACGTAGGGTCAGGCCGCTATCCGGTTCCCGACCGGATCGATGCGGAGAATGGTGTCGATCGCTGGCGCCAGCAGCTCGAGGTGATGAAGGCGGCTGCAGCCGCCGCCGGCAAGGCCGAACTCGCGGCAAGAGAGGCCGACCATACCCATACGCAAATCCAGGCTTGGCTGCGGGACCTCGGGCTTGCGTTGGGATTCCGCGTCTGGATCGCCTCGAACGATGCCGCGCGGGTGCACGCCGCTGGGCGCCTGGGTGATGGTTGTCTTGACTGCCTGCCCGACATTATTGCCCGCGGCCCGTCAGCGGATGCCATTCGGCTCATCGACGTGCTCTGGATCGAAGCAGGATCAAGCGATGTGATTGCAGCTTTCGAGGTAGAACATACGACGAGCATCTACTCGGGCATCGTTCGGATGCTCGACCTCGCCTTAGGGATCGAAGGGGCCGCCGCGCGCAACTTCTTTCTCGTGGCTCCTAACAATCGCGAGGCGGACGTGCGTGCGCAATTCGCTCGCCCCGCGTTCTCGAGGGTTTCTGAGCTCGACCTGCGCTACCTATCCTATAGTCAGCTTCAAGAACACCGTGAGCAGATCGCCCGGTTTGGCACAGGTCTTAAGGGAATGCTGGCGATCGCAAAGCCTTTGAGACATTGATTGCCCTGCATCGGACCAACGCTTGTGCGACTCGCAATCACGTTCCACACGCGCCAACCCGCAAGCTTGGTCGATCAACTCGAGGTGACGCTGCGATCAATATCTTTCGCCACCAAGGGCGACGTGCGATGATCCGCCTGATGGCTGCTTACGCAAGACTAGCACGCGTGCTCGCGACACTGGTTATCATCAGCTTGGCCGCCAACCTGGCGGCCAAGACGACCGCGGTTGCGGCGGCAAGCGCTACGGTGGGCATGCTGTCATCTGATGGTGCGATGCAGCCCTGCGAAGATACAGGCTCATACGACTGCTGCGAATTGAAAAGGTGCCCATTCGCCGTCATCTGTTCGATCAAGCAATTTCAAAACGTATCGGCCAACGTCGTGACGCCGCGCCGCGTCTGGCGGACCGCAGAGAGCTTGTCGGTTCGCGATGTCGAACGCTGCGGGATCACTCACGCGCCGGCTGATCACCCACCAAGATCCTAGCGAGCGCCGCCTCTTCGTATTTCGTTTTGAGGAACGCGGTCTTGCGCCGCGCCGCTCTTCATCCTCGCGCATCAGCCTAGCGCCCTTCAGCAGGGGCGGCTGCTCGCCGCTGGAATCCTGGACATTCACGATGCATAACCCGTTCATGAGCTGCAGACTTGCGGCGTTTCTCCTTGTCGGATCGGTCATATCGGCAGGCGCCGGCTACGCTTTCGCACGGGGAGCATGGAAGCTCCCAGCTGCAATCGTCGCGCACATTCCTGCGCCACTGCTCGGACGCCTCGGAGATGAACAACGGGCGTTGCAGACGTCAGGACGTCCCTCTGCATTGTCACATTATGGATTCGAACTCGTCGAAGTAGAAGAGCGGCGAGGGCCCGCTGTCATCGATGTCCGGCTCGTGGACAAGCGGTCAGGCCGGCTGATTGCCGACGCCTTCGTGTTCTCGCATCGGCTGGACATGGCTCCGGACGGGATGGAGAGCATGACGGCGAGGTTGGAGCCGCAGCCCGCGCCCCAGCCCGGCGTTTACCGCTTCCGGACCGAATTGGCCATGGAAGGCGGCTGGCGGCTTTCGCTGGCGGCCAAGGTGCAGGGGGAGAACGGCACCGTATCGGACCAAATCGCCCTCAAGGTGGCGCCATGATCGATCGACCGCAAGATCGCGAAGCGGACGGCTTGATGAAGCCTTCGCGTCGGAAGATTGATGCAAGCAAGGCAGTGCTGATCGGAGCCGCTTTTGCGCCGGCTCTCTTCGCAGTTACCTTTGTCGGCGGCATGCAACTTGGAAAGGCGGACGTCTCCCTGCCACGATGGCTTCCAGCTTCGTTGATACAGCTGCTCGCGGGTGAAGCCGGCATTGCCGCCGCCCCGTCGCCGATCCTCTACTACCGTGATCCAGACGGCAAAGCATCCTACTCGCCGACGCCGACGCAGACCGCGGACGGACGAGATTACGCTCCCGTGCAGATCGGCGAGGACGTAAGTTTCGCCGGCGCGAAGACAGATTTGGATAAAGCCGGCGGCGCGCAACCGAGCGTGAGCAACCGGAAAATCTTGTATTACCGGAACCCGATGGGTCTTCCTGACATCTCGCCAATTCCGAAGAAGGACTCGATGGGAATGGACTACATTCCCGTTTACGAAGAAGGGCCGGAGACGGCCAGCGTCGTCACGGTGACGGCCGGCAAGGTCCAGCGCACTGGTGTGCGCACGCAGCTGGTCGAGCGTCGGTCCATCTCTCGCCCGCTGCGCGCGCCAGGCGTTGTTCAGCTGGACGAGCGCCGGATCACGATCGTCTCCACCCGGTCGGATACGTTCATCGAGCATGTCGAGAACGTCACGACGGGCGAACGGGTACGCAAGGGGCAGACCCTGCTGCATCTTTATTCACCGGAGATCGCGGCGGCGGCGGCGCAGTACGTCAGCGTTCTAAACGAGGCGAGTCCAACCAGTCCCGGCCGCTCCCCCCTGATCGAGGGCGCCAAGCGCCGCCTCGAGAACCTGAACGTGCCATCCGAGGTGATGGCGGAGATCGAGCGCACCCGAAAGGTTCCAACCTCGATCGCCTGGACTGCGCCGCGCGACGGCGTTGTGCTGGAACGCGATGCAACCGAGGGCATGCGCGCGCCTGCGGGGCAAGTCCTGTTTCGCATCGCCGACACGTCGACTTTATGGGTCATCGCGAACGTGCCGGAGCGTGAGCTTGGCCTCGTCAAGCCAGGCCAGACAGCGACCATCCGAATGCGAAGCCTGCCCGGCCGAACGTTCACGGGCTTGGTTGGCCTGATCTACCCTCAAGTGAGCAGGGATACCCGCACCGCGCGTGTGCGTATCGCGCTTCCCAACTCCGATGCAGCGCTTCTTCCTGACATGTACGCTGACGTCGAGCTCGCGGTCGGCGATGCCGAGCCGGTCGTCGCCGTGCCCGCGGATGCCGTGATCGACAGCGGCACGCGGCAGTTCGTTCTACTGGCCCAAGGCGACGGCCGCTTCGAGCCGCGCGACGTCAGGATCGGCGTACGCGGCGACGACTTCGTCGAGATCAAGGAAGGCGTTCAGGCAGGCGACCGCGTCGTCGTTTCCGCCAATTTTCTGATCGACGCCGAGAGCAACTTGAAAGCTGCATTGCAGGGCTTGTCGACGCCGTCGATCGAGGAGAAGGCGCAGTGATCGCGCGCCTCATCGGATGGTCGGCCCGCAATCAGCTGCTGGTGCTGATCGGGACGGCGTTCGCTGTTCTCGCGGGCCTTCAGGCCCTGCGCACGCTGCCTCTCGACGCCATTCCCGACCTGTCGGATGTCCAGGTGATCGTCTACACCGAGTATCCAGGGCAAGCGCCGCAGGTCATGGAGGATCAGGTCACCTATCCGCTGACGACCTCCATGCTCACCGTGCCGCGGTCGAAGGTCGTGCGCGGGTTCTCATTCTTCGGTGTCTCCTTCGTCTATGTGATCTTCGAAGACGGAACTGATCCCTACTGGGCAAGGAGCCGCGTGCTGGAGTATCTGAACGTCGCCAGCCGTCGCTTGCCGGCCGGCGTAACGCCGAGCCTCGGACCTGACGCGACCGGCGTCGGCTGGGTCTACCAGTACGCCGTGATCGCCCGCGAGATGACGCTCGCCGAACTGCGCTCGCTGCAGGACTGGGTAATCCGCTTCGCCGCCTCACGGGCGGAAGGCGTGGCCGAGGTCGCAAGCGTTGGCGGCTTCGTCAAACAGTACAACGTCATCGTCGATCCCAGCAGGTTACGCGCGCAGGACGTCTCGCTTCAACGCCTGCGCGACGCGATCCGCAACAGCAATACAGACGTTGGAGGCCGGACGATCGAGCTGTCGGAATTCGAGTTCATGATCCGCGGACGTGGATACCTCCGAGACGTGAGGGACATCGAAGCCGTCGTCCTCAAGACGGTCAATGGCGTGGCGCTTCGCGTCGGTGATGTCGCGCGCGTCGAGATCGGACCAGACGAGCGGCGCGGCGTCGCCGAGCTCAACGGGGAGGGCGAAGTCGCCAGCGGTATCGTCTTGCAGCGGTTTGGAGCGAACGCCTTGGCCGTGATCAACTCGGTCAAGTTGCGCCTTGCCGAAGCCGCCCTGAGCCTGCCCAAAGGGGTCGAGATCATCGCGGTCTACGACCGCTCACAACTGATCGATGCCGCCATCCAAACGCTCAAGACAACGCTGCTTGAGGAAAGTCTGATCGTTGCGCTGGTCTGTGCCGCTTTCCTGCTCCACCTGAGGAGTGCGCTCGTTGCCATCCTGATGCTTCCGGTCGGCATCCTTATCAGCTTCGCAGGGATGAAGATGGCCGGTCTTGGATCGAACATCATGAGCCTCGGCGGCATCGCGATCGCGGTTGGCGCGATGATCGACGCCGCCATCGTCATGATTGAGAACGCGCACAAGCACCTGGAGCGAGCGGCGCCGGACAAACCGCGCCTCGAAATCCTTGTGGAAGCTGCGGGCGAGGTCGGCCCCGCCCTCTTCTTCAGCCTGCTCATCATCACAGTCTCCTTCCTGCCGATCTTTGCGCTCGAAGGGCAGGAGGGCCGCCTTTTCGGCCCACTCGCCTTGACCAAGACGTTCGCGATGGCTGCGTCGGCGTTTCTGTCGGTGACGCTCGTGCCGGCGCTTATGGTAATCTTCGTGCGCGGGCGCATCATCCCCGAGCACAGGAACCCCCTGAACCGGCTCCTCATCGCCAGCTACAGGCCGGTCCTCCGAGCAGTGTTGCGCAACAAGGCGGTCACCGTTGCTGCCGCGCTCGTCGCTCTCGCCGGAACATTATGGCCAGCCCGCCAGCTCGGCTCCGAATTCATGCCAGAGCTGAACGAGGGGACGCTGATGTATATGCCGACAACCCTGCCCGGGCTGTCGGTGACTAAGGCGGCCGAATTGCTTGCCACCCAAGACAGGATCATCAAGTCCTTTCCAGAGGTCGCGTCAGTCTACGGCAAGGCCGGCCGGGCCATGACGGCCACGGATCCGGCTCCGATGGAAATGTTCGAGACGATCATCACCTTGAAGCCGCAGGGGGAGTGGCGGCCAGGCGTCACACTCGCCAGCTTGAGGGCCGAGATGAACGATGCGCTTCAGTTTCCTGGCGTGTCGAATGCGTGGACGCAACCGATCCGGGCGCGCATCGATATGCTGTCAACTGGCATACGGACGCCGGTCGGTATCAAGGTGTTCGGGCCCGATCTCGCTCAGATGGAGAGGATAGCCCGCCAAATCGAAGAAGCCGTGAAAACCGTGCCAGGCACGTCCAGCGCCTACGCCGAGCGTGTGATCGGCGGCTATTTCCTGGACATTGCACCAGACCGTGAAGCGCTCGGCCGTTACGGCCTAAACGTCGGCGACGTTCAGGACGTGGTCGCGACGGCGCTAGGCGGCCAGCCCATCACCACGACGGTCGAGGGCCGCGAGCGATATTCCATCAATCTCCGTTATCCGCGTGCTCTGCGCGCAGAGCCCCAAACGATCGCGGCTGATGTCCATGTTCCAATGCCGGATGGGGGCAGCGTGCCGCTTGGCGAAGTGGCTATGATCCAGCTGGCCCGCGGCCCAACAACGATCCGGACGGAGAACGGACAGCTTGCCCTTTACATCTTCGTCGACATCGCGGGACGCGACCTTGGCGGCTACGTAACGGACGCGCGCCAAGCGGTGGCCAACAAGGTGACGCTTCCGCAGGGCTACTCCGTCCGCTGGAGTGGGCAGTTCGAACATCTCGAGCGAGCCGAAGAGCGGCTGCGAATCGTCGTGCCGGCCACGCTGCTGATCATCTTCCTGTTGCTTTATCTGAATTTTCGAGCTGCCACCGAAGCGCTGATTGTCATGTTATCCCTCCCTTTCGCTTTGGTGGGAGGCGTTTGGTTGATGTGGTGGCTTGACTTCAACATGTCGGTGGCGGTCGCAGTCGGTTTCATCGCGTTGGCCGGCGTCGCTGCCGAGACCGGCGTGATTATGCTGATCTATCTCGAACAGGCACGGCGCGAGGTCTTGGCGGAATGCGGGGCGCTCGGCCGTCCTTTCGCCAGGGACGACCTGTATCGGTCAATCATGATCGGCGCAGTCGAACGGGTGCGGCCGAAGATGATGACAGTCTGCGCCATCACAGGAGGACTGATCCCGATCCTCTGGAGTACGGGCGCCGGCTCCGAGGTCATGCAGCGTATCGCCGTGCCGATGATCGGCGGCATGGTTTCATCGACGCTCCTGACGCTGGTCGTGATCCCCGTTGTCTATGCATGGGTGAAGGGAATGGGCATCCCGAATGCCGCGCATGGCCGCTCGAAGGGCTCGCTAGATGCCGGTGTGGGCGGCCTGAACTAGTCGCACTCTGGGCGCGCCGACGAACGACCGCTGTCGTCAATCGTCGAGCCCCGGAGCGGCTTAGAAAAAGTCAGACTGAAAACTCTAGAACGATCCGCCGCGTCTGAAATTCGCTGTCGCTGTACTTTTGAGCGCGGCGCCAACCGCCCAGCCAGTGAGCCGTGCTCTCTGGTTGCGCAATTGTGCTTTCACGCCCGTGCTGTTTTGCCAAGAAATTGCAACGCTTGTGGCGTCGCCGGACATGAGAAGAATTCGCTTGGCCGGCCGGTTTCGCAGACGCAACCCCCAGCGAGGAAAACGATCCGATCCGCGACATGCCGAGCGAACCCCATCTCATGCGTGACGCAGATCATCGTCATGCCCGATGCGGCCAATTCGCGCATGACATCGAGGACCTCTTTGACCATCTCGGGGTCCAGCGCGGAAGTCGGTTCGTCGAACAACATGACCTGCGGCCGCATGGCCAATGCCCGAGCGATGGCGACGCGCTGCTGTTGTCCGCCCGACAGCTCGTGCGGGAATTTGGTCGCATGCATCAAAACGCCGACACGAGACAGCAGCTCGCGCGCTTCATCGTCCGCCTCGGCTCTGCTTCGCGCGAGAAGCTTGCGCGGACCCAGCGTAATGTTCTCGAGCACCGTAAGGTGCGGGAAAAGGTTGAAGTCCTGGAACACCATGCCGACGAGACGTCCGACCTGCGCTCGTTTCCGGGCGTTCGCTCCGATGTCGAGACCGCCGACGCGAATGGCGCCGATATGCCAATCCTCGAGTCCGTTCATGCATCTGAGCAGCGTGGATTTGCCAGAGCCCGAGGGTCCGCAAAGCACGACGCATTCGCCTTGGGCAACGTCGAGGCTGATGTTCGATAAGACTTCGAGCGCATGATAGCGCTTTGTGACCTCCTCTACCTGCACCAAGGCCTGCTGTACCATCGTCATTTCTCCTAACCGGGAGCGAGGCCACGCGCGCGGGCGCTTCGACCCTCGATGCTCCGCCCCCAGCGCGACAAGCCAAAGCAGATCACCCAATAGACGGCAGCGACGAAGACATAGCCCTCGGTTGGCGAGCCAAGCCAGCGAGGGTCGGACATCGCAGCCGACACGATGTTGATGAAGTCGAAAAGGCCAATGATCATCACGTAGCTCGTGTCCTTGACGAGCGCGATCGCAGCGTTGATGACGCCCGGGAGCACCTTTCCCAGCGCCTGAGGCAGCGCAATGTAGGCATGGGTACGCCAGTAACCGAAACCGATTGCGCTTGCGGCGCGCGTCTGACCAATCGGCACGGCCTGCAATCCGCCCCGTACGACCTCGGCGAGGTAGGCCGCTGAATAGATCGTCAGGGCCGTCATCGCCATCTCGACGCGCCCTATCGACGTGCCGGGCGGCAGGATGAGGGGAAGCAGGATGACGGCCATGAAAAGGATTCCGACTAGTGGCAAACCGCGCCACAGTTCGATGAAGCCCGTCGCCAGCAGGCTGATCACCGGCAACTCGGAACGCCGCGCGAGAGCGAGGGCGACGGCCAGCGGCATCGATGCGACGAAGCTCGTCGTCGCAATCGCAATCGTCAGAGACAGCCCGCCCCACTTATCCGACAAGACGGCAGACAGTCCAACGAAGCCGCCGGCCAGCAGCGTCAGGCCAACCACTGGCATCAGGAGAATCGCAGCGCCGACAAACTGCTTCTGGGCCCTGAACGGTGGCGCGACGGCGACGAGAAAGACGATGACGGGCAGCAAAAGCACAAGTGCGGGCCGCCACCGCTCGGCAGCGGGATAGAAGCCGTACAGGAACTGATCCAGCCGGCTCACGACGAAGGCCCAGCAGGCGCCGCCGGGTGCACAGCCTGCCCGATCTGGCGCTATGAAGGTTGCATCGAGGAAACCCCATTTGAACGCACGCCAGCCAAGCCAGAGCGCCGCTGCGACCACGAGAACGGTCATCATCGCCTGAATGGGAGAACCGAAATAGCGTTTGAAAGAAACTCCAGCGCCCGCGTTGACCATGCCGTTCGACAGCCCTGAGCTCTTCGTCGTATGCATCTCAGCGCTCCACCAGAGCGATGCGACGGTCGAACCAAGCCGTGAAGGCAGCGACGGCAGCGCTCATTGCTAGGAAAACCGCCATGGTGATCGAAACGATCTCAATGGCGCGGCCGGTCTGGTTGAGCGTCGTCCCGAGGAAGACGTTGACGATGTCCGGATAACCGATGACCGTTGCGAGCGAAGAAGCCTTGAGCATGTGGGAATACTGGTTCGCCAGCGGCGGTATGATGACGCGGAGCGCCTGTGGCAGTATCACCAGCCGCATCACGAGCGCCGGTCTCAGCCCAAGCGCCTTCGCCGCCTCGCGCTGGCCGCGTCCCACCGACTCGATACCCGCTCGTACAATCTCGGCAATGAAGGCCGCGTTGTAGACGACGAGGGCGACGACGAGCGCGACAAACTCAGGTACCAGCGTGACGCCGCCCTGGAAATTGAAGCCGCTGAGCGCTGGTCGCTCCCACCTGCCTCCAAGGATGATGACCAGGACCTGCGCAAAAGCCACGACCGCGAGTGTCTGCGATGCCAGCGTTCTCGACCGAGATGGTTTTCCGCTGAATGAAGCGATCAGCAATGCGATGAAAGTCGCCGACAGGGAAAACCCGATGACGGTTGGGGGAAACGGCAAAGCTTCAAGCCCGAGGCTCGGGACGACCAGACCGCGATTGTTAAGAAAAACCCAGCCGAACGCGCTCAAGCTTTGACGGACGCTAGGCAACGCGTTGATCAGGAGCTGATGCCAGAACAGGACCTGGAGCAGGAGCGGAATGTTGCGCCAGGTCTCGACGTAGACGACGGCCGCCGCCGCGGTCGGTGGATGTGCGGATACGCGAGCTATCCCGATCACGATGCCTGCTGCTGTCGCCAGGACCATCGATACCAAAGCCACGAGGGCCGTGTTGAGCAATCCAACGAGGAAAACCCGCCCATAGGTGTCGGTCTCGGCGAACGGAATAAGAGAGAACCCGATCGCGAATCCGGCCTCTTTTGAGAGAAAATCAAAGCCGGAGGCGAGACCTCGCGCTCTCAGGTTGAGTGTGGCGTTGTAGATGACGAAGGCGATCAAGGTGCCCACCGCCATGAGGACCAACGCCTGCATAACGATCGCGCGTCCGCGGCGGCGAGATCCCGGCGCGGTGGAAAGGCGGCGGTTCTCGCCGCCTTTCGCCAATGGAGCGATCGGCTCGTTGGAGGCCGGGGCCCGCAGCAGACCGGATCCGCTCGTCATCAGTCAGCGCACCGGCGGCGCATAGAGCAGACCGCCGCGGCTCCAAAGCTCATTCTGGCCGCGCACCAGCTTCACTTTGCTGGCGCTTCCCAGGTTGCGCTCATAGATCTCGCCGTAGTTGCCTGCAGTCGCGATGACCTTCACGGCCCAGTCGTTTGCCAATCCAAGTTTTGCGCCGAATTCGCCAGTCTTGCCAAGCAGCCGCTGGACCTCCGGGTTCTTGGAGTTCGCAGCTTCGTCCGCGACGTTCGCCTTCGTAACTCCGAACTCCTCTGCCAAGACGCCTGCGTAGAAGGTCCAGGCTACGATATCCCGAAATCGCTGGTCGTCCTGGCGAATGACCGGCCCCAGAGGCTCCTTCGAAATCACGTCCGGAAGGACATCATAATCATCCGGCTTGGGCATAGCCGCTCGATTGGCCGCCAGCCCACCGCGCTCATTGGAATAGGCGTCGCAACGGCCCGCTTCGAGATTGGCAAGGTTCTGCTCACGACTGTTCGCCACGATGGGCGTGAACTTGAGGCCTTGCGCCCTGAAATAGTCGGCCAGGTTGAGCTCCGTCGTCGTACCGCCCGAAACGCAGATCGACGCGCCGCCGAGGTCCTTCGCGCTCTTCACACCGAGCGACTTGCGGACCAGAAAGCCCTGACCGTCGTAAAGGTAGACAACCGGCCATTCGAACTTCATCTCGGCGTCACGTGTGAAAGTCCACGTCGCCGACCGAGCCAGGATATCGACGCTTCCCGACGTCAAGGCGGCGAAGGCGTTCTTAAACTCAAGCGGGACGAACTTGACGCGATCGGCGTTCCCGATGATCGCCGCCGACAGTGCACGGCAGAACTCGACTTCGAGACCGTTCCAGTTCCCTTTGTCATCAAGCGTACTCATCCCGACCGCGACGCCCGTGCTCACGCCGCAGACCAGTTCGCCTCGCTGCTTGATCGCGTTGACGGTGTCGCCTTCCGCCGCATGCGCCGGCGTTCCGGCGAGTATGGCCCCCATGATCGCCGCGCAGGATGCGTTGATCATCTTCATATGTGCCTCCCTTTCCTGTGACGTCCCACTGTCTCCCAAAGGGTGAGGCTTCAGACGCCTCACCCCGCATGGCGCTGTCGCGCCTCAAGCATGCGAGGCCGTGTAGCCCGCCTCCGCGACTATCTCTCGAAGACGCGCGAAGTCTGCACCGCCGCTGACTGACACCAGCTTCGAGCTGGGATCGGCCGAAACCTGCGTGCCGGGAATGCTTGTTTCGATGGCCTTCTTGATCGTGCCCGCACAATGCCCGCAGGTCATGTCTTCGACGCGAAGCGTGACCGCAGCTGGATCCTGAGCATGATGGGATGCTTCGTTCTCGTGATGCTGGTGACTTGAGCACATGGCTTTCTTCTCCATCTGAGTTGCAGTCGCAGAACTGTGCAGCTTCCCACCGTAGCAAGGTCAACACTTTTTTTATTTCATATATTTCAGTAGCTTAGCCTCAAAGGCCTTATGGCTGGGATATGACAAGCGCCACTCAGACGCGGTGCTGTCCTTGTTTTTGAAGCGCTGACGAAAACCTTCGCCTCACGCCCAAAAATACCTATTGACCTTACCATGATGGGAAGGACTAGACCGGAAGAAACATGGCTTCGGTCAAGGAGAGAATGATGACGGCAGCGACAATTGCGTCCGCGGCGTCCGACGACACGCTGGACCTATCCATTCGCGGCATGAGCTGCGCCTCCTGTGTCGGCAGGGTCGAGCGTGCGGTGCGTTTGGTCGACGGCGTCGATTCAGCCGCGGTCAATCTTGCTACCGAGCGCGCGCGCATCTCGCTGAAGCCCGGCGCGAAAGCGACGGCCGCTGTCGTAAATGCGATCCGCGAAGCAGGTTACGAGGTAGCGGAAGAGACAATTGCCCTTCGCGTCTCGGACATGACCTGCGCCTCCTGCGTGGGCAGAGTGGAGAAAGCGCTGAAAGGCGTTCCCGGCGTTCTTGACGCGTCGGTCAACCTCGCCACCGAGCGGGCGTCGGTCCGTGTCCTCGCGGGCGGCGACATCGGCGTTCGCTTATTGGGCGCTGTGGCGGACGCAGGCTACCGCGCCGAGGAAATCAGGGCGGCGAGCGCCGACGGAGACACGCGAAGCGCGGAGCGCGATGCGGAGATGAATTCGCTGAAGCGATCGGCGGTCATCGCCGCTATCGCGACTGCCCCGCTGCTTGTCTTCGAGATGGGGATGCACCTGATTGAAAGCCTCCATCACTTTCTCGCAGGCAATTTCGGAGAGAGCAATGTCCGGCTCCTCTCGTTCCTGCTTGCGAGCATTGTGCAGTTCGGCCCTGGCCTGCGCTTCTACGCCAAGGGCTGGCCCGCACTTCGCCGCGGCGCACCTGACATGAATTCGCTGGTGATGCTCGGCACGAGCGCCGCCTACGGTTATTCAGTGGTCGCGACATTCGCCCCGACGGTGCTGCCCGAAGGCACGGATTACACCTACTTTGAAGCAGGGGCGGTGATTGTAACGCTCATATTGATGGGCCGCTGGTTCGAGGCGCGGGCTAAGGGACGTACCGGCGAAGCCATCAAGCGTCTCCTCACCCTGCAGGCCAAGACCGCCCGCGTCTTGCGACACGGCGTCGAGGTCGAGGTGGAAGCTGCATCAGTCACGCCCGGCGACGTGGTCGTCGTACGCCCAGGCGAGCGCGTGCCGGTCGACGGTGAAGTGATCGAGGGGGCGTCCTACATCGACGAGTCAATGATTACGGGCGAGCCCATTCCCGCACAGAAGACAGTAGGATCAGTCGTCGTCGGCGGGACGATCAACAAAACCGGCGCGTTCCGCTTCCGGGCCCAGAAGGTTGGAGCTGACACCCTCCTTGCCCAGATCGTCCGCACTGTCGAGGCGGCCCAGGGCTCAAAGCTACCGATCCAGGCTCTCGTCGACCAGGTCACCGCATGGTTCGTCCCTGCGGTCATGGCGGCGGCGGCCGCGACTTTCCTCGCCTGGTTCCTGTTTGGACCTACGCCGGCCCTGACGTTCGCCCTCGTCAACGCCGTGGCGGTGCTCATCATCGCCTGTCCCTGTGCGATGGGCCTGGCCACGCCGACATCAATCATGGTTGGAACCGGCAAGGCGGCAGAATTGGGCATCCTGTTTCGCCGCGGCGAGGCGCTTCAGTCGCTGCGGGATGCTGAAGTGGTGGCCTTCGACAAAACCGGAACCCTGACGAAGGGGCGGCCGGAATTGACCGACATCGCAGTGGCGGAGCCGTTCACGGAAGCTGAGGTCCTGCAACTGGTGGCCTCTGTCGAGTCGCGCTCCGAGCATCCCGTGGCCGAAGCGATCATGGCCGAAGCGAAGCGGCGAGGCGTCGCGCTGCTCAATCCCGAAACGTTCGAAGCAGAGCCGGGCTTCGGTGTGAAGGCGGTGGTCGCCGGGCGAAGCATCGAGGTTGGCGCGGACCGGATGATGCTGCGCAGCGGATTGGACCTCGCCATTTTTTCCAAGACCGCGGAGCGTCTTGGGGATGAGGGCAAGACACCACTCTTCGCTTCGATCGACGGGAAGCTGGCCGCCGTGATCGCAGTGGCCGATCCTATCAAGAGCTCGACTCCGGCGGCGATCGAGGCGCTTCACGCGCTCGGGCTGAAGGTGGTTATGATCACTGGCGATAATCGCCGCACGGCGCAGGCCATCGCTGCCAGGCTTAAAATCGACGATGTCGTGGCGGAGGTGTTGCCGACGGACAAGGCCCGCGTCGTCAGCCGCCTGCAAGCGGACGGCAAAACGCGTGTCGCCTTCATCGGCGATGGGATCAACGATGCTCCGGCCCTGGCTCAAGCCGATGTCGGCTTGGCCATCGGCACCGGAACGGACATCGCGATCGAGAGCGCCGATGTGGTGCTGATGTCGGGTGACCTGCGGAATGTCCCGAACGCGATCGCGCTGTCGAAAGCGACCATCCGAAACATCAGGCAGAACCTGTTCTGGGCTTTCGCCTATAACGTCCTGTTGATCCCGGTCGCGGCGGGGGCGCTCTATCCCTTCTTCGGCGTCCTGATGTCGCCAATCTTCGCTGGCGTGGCGATGGCGTTCTCCAGCGTTTCCGTGCTCACCAATGCCTTGCGGCTTCGCCGCTTCTCTCCGCCCATGGCTGCGGACGTCGAGCGGAGCGTCGCTGCGCCGCAGCTCGCGGCGGCGGAGTAGAGCTATGTCTTACCATGTTCAGTTGAAGAACGTCTCGACCACGATCCAGGTGGACCGGGATGCGACGATCCTCGACTCGGCGCTGGCGGCCGGGGTCGCCTATCCGCATGGCTGCCGCATCGGGCGATGCGGAGCCTGCAAGTCGCGCCTCGTGTCCGGGGATGCGGAATTGCTCAAGCACACCCCGTTCGCGCTCACCGCGCAGGAGCGCGCTGCGGGAATGATCTTGGCGTGCCGCGCCCAGCCACGATCCAACTGTTCCGTCGCTTGGCTGACGTCGGACGAAGCCGATCGACCTGTCCGCGAATTCACGGCGATTGTGCGCGCGATCAAGCAGGAGACCCACGACATCATCAACGTCGCTGTCGCCCTCGAAGGCGATTGCGGATTTGACTTCGCGGCCGGCCAGTATGCGGAGTTGACGTTCGACGGCTGTCCGCCGCGGCCCTATTCAATGGCCAACCGCGCCGGAGCTCCAGAGTTGGAGTTTCATATCAGGAGGCTGCCCGGCGGCGTGGTCAGCAATCATGCGGCGTCGATGGTGAGGCGGGGCGACCGCTTGCGTGTTCTGGGTCCTTTTGGACGCGCTCATCTGCGACTGAGAGATCCCAAGCCAATTGTCGCCCTTGCCGGCGGCTCCGGCCTCGGACCCATTACGTCGATCGTCGAGACCGCCGTCGCCGAAGGATTTCGGCAGCCGATCAGGATCTACTTCGGGGCGCGCGCCGAGCGCGACATCTACGCAGAAGAGCGGTACGCAGCCCTCGTGGCGCGTCATCCGAATGTCAGCTTCGAAGCAATCCTATCATCGGAGCTTACTTCCAGGCGCAGGACGGGGCTTGTGGCCAATGTCGCAACTGCCGACATAGCCAATTTTCGCGGTTGGAAAGCCTATCTCGCAGGTCCGCCCGCGATGGTCGAGGCGGCCAGCGAACTGCTGATCGCGAAAGGCATGGCAGCCGACGACGTGCACGCCGACGCATTCTTCACGGCCATGGAAAGATCAACCCACCTTACCGACGAAAGGGCGCAAGCATGAACATCGGGCAGGCAGCGGCTGCGTCCGGCGTCTCGGCCAAGATGATCCGCTATTACGAGGGCATCGGGCTTATCGAGCCCGTGGACCGTACGGATGCGGGGTATAGGGTTTACGGCCCGGACGATATCCATACGCTACGCTTCATCAAAAGGGCGCGTACGCTTGGCTTCTCGGTCGAGGAGACGATGGCGCTTCTCGCCTTATGGCGCGACAAAAGTCGGGCGAGCGGGGACGTGAAATCCTTTGCACTGACACACATCCGGGAGCTCGAGGGCAAGATCAAGGAACTGCAGTCGATGGTGCGGACGCTGCGCCATCTGGCTGGCAGCTGTCATGGCGATAATCGCCCGGAATGTCCGATCCTCGAGGATTTGGCTGAACCGCACGACCAGCCGATATGCGCCAATGCTGGTGCGAATGGAGCGACATCGCGCCCCACGAATGGCAAGGGCAATTACCGAGCGCCGGAACGGATCGTACAAAGACGATCCGTCAGACAACGCTGAACGAAGAAATGTGAAATAGTGCGCATCAGCTGTCTTCGATTTTTTTATAAATGCATTGATACTGATCTCTTCGAATACGCTCCCACCTCCCCCCTAGCACTTGCTGGATAAGCCTATGTCTAAACGACCTTCTTTTACTGACCATGTTCACATGCCAGAAGGTAGGCCGGCTCGATTCAAAGCCTTGAGTGTCCCAATACATCGTGCCTCGACCGTCATCTTTGACGATCTCGATTCCTTCGAGAAGCGCGCCGAGCTGCTTTACGACGGGTTCAGCTATGGTCTTTACGGAACGCCCACAAGCCGAGCGTTAGAGGATCACGTCGCCCATCTGGAAGGAGGGACACGTGCGCTCGTGACGCCGTCCGGCCTTGCGGCCATCGCCATTGCCACGCTCGCCACCACGAAGGCTGGGGAGCAGGTCCTTATGCCGGATACGCTTTATGGGCCGGCGAAGGACATGGCGCAGCGCCTTCTCGCTCCGCTTGGCATCGATGTCGTGATCTACGATCCGCTGTTGAACGCCGGCATCGCGGAATTGGTGACCGACCGAACCAGGCTGGTTTGGGTCGAATCACCCGGATCGGGCACGTTCGAGGTGCAGGACGTTCCCGCGATTGTCCGCGCAGCCCACGAGCGCGGAGCTCTGGTCGCCGCCGACAATACGTGGGCCTCGCATCTCCTGTTTCGTCCGCTCGACCATGGGGTCGATATCGCGATGCAGGCGCTGTCCAAACATGCCGCTGGCCACGGCGACCTTCTCATGGGCTCTCTCGCTGTCGTCGATGAGGCACTTTTCCGACGGCTCAAGGATACGATGCGTTACCTCGGCTATGGTGTCTCGCCCGACGATTGCGCGCTCTGCGAGCGGGGCCTTAAATCCATGCCGGTGCGCATGCGTCACTCCTGGGCGAGCGCCGCCCAAGTGATGGACTGGATGAGACAGCATCCCGCGGTCCAGAGGCTTCTCCACCCTGCCGAGAAGGATCATCCTGGCCATGATGTCTGGCTACGCGATTTTTCTGGCTCGGCCGCGATTTTCGGGATCCTCTTGCGTCCGTGCTCGCGCAGCGCACAGGCGGCTGCGCTCTCAGTGATGCGGCACATTCAGATCGGCGCTAGTTGGGGCGGAGTCCACAGTTTGGTGGCGTCCAGCGATCCGCGCAGGGGCCGACGCTTCGCGGGTTGGCTACCCGATGGACCGTATTGGCGACTGTCGATCGGTCTTGAGGAACCGAAGGATCTGATCGCCGACCTAGATCGCGCATTAAGCATTCTAGCAGCTAAAGAGGTTGATCCTTGTGAAGACCGGGAACGGCCAATCGAATGATGCCCCCGTTTGTCGTGCGGCATGGCTCATCGCCGAAGGTTGGCTCGACGCCCGCGCATAAAGACCATCTGGTGCTGGAGCGGCGATGCGAGTGCGAAGTTCGCTGCTGCGTGTCAGCTGGTCGGTCCAGGGCACAGGCCGGACGAACGCATGCGTCGTGACACGCCACCAACCCAGCGGCAAGTGAACGATCTCCCATGACGTATGGAGTGCAAGAGAGGCAAGCAGTAGTTTCTCAATGCCCGCGGCCGACGCGGCATGGAATGGTGCAAAACTCCTGCGGCATCAGAGCGTCGCTGCATATTACGATTTCTGCCTCAATCCTATTTGACGGGATGAAGCCGTAAGCTCACCGATCCGAAACCCTTGATTGCCGAACGCGTACATCACAATGCCGATGCCGGCCTCTGGCCGTTGCAAGAGAGGCAGAAAATAGATGCCCATGCTCGCCTGCCGGTTGGGCAGGAGATGGCGCGGCTCGTGTTGCCAGACGCCCCCCATCTTCTGTATTTCAGTCGCAAAGGCGTCCAAGACGACGACCAACAAATTCAACGCCGTGTTCACTCCGTTGCGCAACATTGAACACGTCGCCGAGCACAGTCAGTTCAGCGTGACAACCGGAGTCGATAACACCGAACAGCACCTGGACGTCATGAAGGCCGATGCCGACGGTAAGCGGCCGTTGGCCGGCTCGGCGGCTGCGGTCGGCCTAGGCGCGGAGATCCCGTAACATGCCCATCGCGTAGGCCAATGCATCGGCCTTGCTGCCGTTCGATCGCTCAAGATACCGGATTCGGCAAGGTGGAGCGCACCCCGTTATGACCGGACAGGAGACATAGCTCGATAAGGCATAGGCGTAGTCCTATGAGTATGACTATGAGCTCCGATCCAGGTCCCCGTGCTCCACGGGTTGAGGTGATCACGTCTGT
>JAESGM010000642.1_pt1 | contig 19507 bp, 17 predicted proteins | sample 9269721 | NCBI WGS metagenome assembly JAESGM01 (sample SAMN15720920, study PRJNA650825) | algae metagenome | isolation source: Komarekiella atlantica HA4396-MV6 and co-occurring heterotrophs from... | place: USA: Theobald House, Kauai, HI | collected 2009-07-29 | reverse complement strand
CTCGGCTATGTCGGTATCCCGCTGGCGCTGGCTGCGCTGCGGCGCGGCTTTCGCGTCATCGGCTTCGACATCGACGAGACCCGCATCGCGCAGATCAACGCCGGTCGCGAGACCTTCCGGCATATTCCGATGGAGCCGATCGCGCAGGCCGCCCGCGACGGGCGCTTCATCGCCACCGCCGATTTCGGCCGGATGGGCGAGCCCGACGCGCTGCTGATCTGCGTGCCGACGCCGCTCTCGCGCCATCGCGAGCCCGACCTTTCCTATGTCCGCAAGACCACGGAGGCGATCGCTGCGACCTTGCGGCCCGGCCAACTCGTCGTGCTGGAATCGACCACCTATCCCGGCACCACCGACGAGCTGATGAGGCCGATCCTCGAAGCCGAGGGGCTGAAGAGCGGCCAGGACTTCTACCTCGCCTATTCGCCCGAGCGCGAGGACCCCGGCAATGGCGAGTTCGGCACCGCCGACATCCCCAAGGTGGTCGGCGGCGACGGCGCGGACGCGCTCGCCGTGGCGGATGCGCTCTACGCCGCGCTCGTGGTGCGCACCGTGCCGGTAACCTCGACCGCCACGGCCGAAGCCGTGAAGCTCACCGAGAACATTTTTCGCGCCGTCAACATCGCGCTCGTCAACGAGCTGAAGCAGGTCTATGCGGCGATGGGCATCGACATCTGGGAGGTGATCGAGGCCGCCAAGACGAAACCCTTCGGCTACATGCCGTTCTATCCGGGGCCGGGCTTAGGGGGCCACTGCATCCCGATCGACCCGTTCTACCTGACCTGGAAGGCGCGCGAATACGACATCGCCACCCGCTTCATCGAGTTGGCCGGCGAGATCAACACCGAGATGCCCTATCGCGTCGTCGATCGGCTGGCCGAGCTTGTCGACCGCGAATGCCGCCGCGCCTTCAGCGGCGCACGAATCCTCGTGCTCGGCCTCGCCTACAAGAAGAATGTCGAGGACATGCGCGAGAGCCCGGCGCTGAAGCTGATCGAGTTGATCGAAGCGCGCGGCGCGAAGGCTGATTTCCACGATCCGCACATCCCTGCGATCCGCCCCTCGCGCAAGCATGGCGGACTCGCCGCACGCAAGAGCGTGGCGCTGACGGCGCAGGCCATCGCCGGCTTCGACGCCGTGCTGATCGCCACCGACCATGACGAAGTCGATTATGCGCTGGTCGCGGCCCATGCGAGGCTCATCGTCGATACGCGAAACGTCTGCGCCCGCCATGGCCTCGCCGGCCCGACCATCTTCAAGGCGTAGCGAGGCCGGCCACAGGAGGCTGCGACGCGCGGCCGGGTTGCCTGTCCATTCGGCGCGCGCCGCCCGCCGCCGCCTTTTTGGGGCTGGCGCGGCCCCGCTGCTCCTGCTGAATTGCCGTGATGCTGACCAAACCCGATCTCCCGTCCGACATCGCGCCTCTCGCGGCGCATGAGCGCGTCGTCGCCCGCGAGCTGGAGCTGCTCTGCCTGCCGGCGAAGCCCTGGCTGCGCGAACACGCGACGGCGTCCGGCGAGCCGCTGCGCGACGTCGTCATCGTCGGCGCGGGCATGAACGGCGTCGGCGCGGCCGCCGCGCTGATCTTCAGGGGCATCGCGAACATCGCCGTGCTGGACGCCGCGGCGCCCGGCCAGGAAGGCCCTTGGGTCACCTATGCGCGCATGGACACGCTGCGCTCGCCGAAATTCTTGCCAGGGCCGATCGCCGGCGTCCCCTCTCTGACCTTCCGCGCCTGGTACGAGGCGCAGCACGGCCAGACCGGCTGGGAGGCGCTCTACAAGATCCCCAACGCGGTCTGGGCCGACTATCTGAGCTGGCTGCAGCAGGTCCTGAACCTGCCGGTCAGCCATGGCGTGGGCGTGACGCGGATCGTGCCGGAGGATGGCCATCTTGCCCTCCACGTCAGGACCCCGGAGGGGGCAGGCGTCATCCATGCAAGGCGGGTCGTGCTGGCGACGGGGCGCGGCGGGGCCGGCGGCAACCATGTCCCGGCCTTCGTCGACCGCTCGCTCTGGCCCGACCGCGCCGCCCATGGCAACGAGCCGATCGATTTCGCGGCGCTCGCGGGCAAGAGCGTCGCCGTCATCGGCGGCAGCGCCTCGGCCTGGGACAATGCGGCGACCGCGCTGGAGCAGGGCGCGGCGCGCGTCGACATGTATATCCGCCGCGAGAGCCTGCCGCAGATCAACAAGGGCCGCGGCTCGGCCAATCCCGGCTTCTTCCATGGCTGGAGCGGGCTCGACCTCGCGGAACGCTGGAAGCTGGCGGTCTATCTCAACGATCGACCCGCCCCGCCGCCGCACGAGACCGTGCTGCGCGGGCTGAGGCAGGCCGGGCTGCATGTCCATCTCGGCCACGGCCTGACTGCCGTCCGCCGGATCGCGAGCGGCGTCGAACTCGACCTGAACACCGCCGGGGGCGCACTGACCAGAACGCATGACTTCCTGATCGTCGGCACCGGCTTCGCCATCGACATCGACAGCGTGCCGGAGCTTGCCGACATCGCGCCAGCCATCGCGCGCTGGGGCGACGTCTACACGCCGCCGCCCGATCTGCGCCGGCCCGAACTCGCCGCCTACCCGTTCCTCGGCCCCGGCTTCGAACTGACGCCGCGTTCCGCCGACGCGCCGCCCGAACTCTCGCGCATCCATCTCCTGAACCATGGCGCGACCGTGAGCCATGGCGCGATCGCCAGCGACATTCCCGGAGCGGCGATCGCCGCCGAGCGGCTAGCCGTCGCCGTCGCGAGCGCTTTCTTCCGCGAGGACATCGGCGGGATCAGCGCCGATCTCGATGCGTTCGACGAGCCGGAACTGGAAAGCACGCCGTTCTTCGTGCCGCGCGGAGGCGCGGGGCCCTGACCGGAGGTCGCGGCGTTCAGGGAAGACCGTCGGGGAAGGAGTGGAGCGGGTACCGGGAATCGAACCCGGGTATTCAGCTTGGAAGGCTGCTGCTCTACCATTGAGCTACACCCGCATCGCCCCTCAAATTCTCCACGGCGCGGCGGAAGTCAACCCGTCGCGCGCCGTCTCAGCGGAGGCGGTCGATCTCGGGCCGCCGACCGGAGAACGCCGGCGCCCGCTTTTCGAGGAACGCGCTCATGCCTTCCCGGAAGTCGTTGCTCATGTAGCACATCAGGATCAGCCGATCGCCCTCGCCGCGCGGGATCGTCGGCCTGAGCTGGCGCAGCGCCTGCTTCGTCGCCTGCAGGGTCAGCGGGGCGTGGGCCGCCACATGGCGCGCCATTTCCAGCGCGCGCGCCATCAAATCCGCCGGCTCCGCCACCACCTCGCTGACGAGCCCGATCGCCAGCGCCTCCGGCGCCTCGACCAGACGGGCGCTGAAGATCAGCTCCTTCAGACGCGTGGTCCCGAGAAGCTCGGCGAAGCGCGCATAGTTCGACATCGACAGGCAGTTGCCCAGCGTCCGGGCGATCGGGAAGCCGAATTTCGCGTTGCCGGCGGCGATGCGAAGGTCGCAGCAGCCGGCGATGGCCGCCCCGCCGCCCGTGCAGGCCCCCGCGATCGCGGCGATGGTCGGCGCGCGGCAGGTTTCGAGCGCACCCAGCACCCGGTCGATCCGCGCCTCGTAGCCGAGCGCGTCCTCGGGCGTGTCGAAGTCGCGGAACTGGGCGATGTCGGTGCCGGCGGCGAAGGCGCGGCCGCCAGCCCCGGTCAGGATCACGGCGCGGATGGAGTCATCGGCGTTGACCGTCTCGCAGATTTCGACCAGCCGTTCATACATCGCGAAGGTGAAGGCGTTGCGCGCCTCGGGCCGGTTGAAGGTGACCGTCGCGATGCCCTCGGCGACCTCGTAGAGGATGGTCGGCGCGGCGGCCTGGGTCGCGGTTGTGGTTTCGGACATCGTCGTCCCCTCCGCGCTCAGCGCCCCTTGAAGACGGGCTTGCGCTTCTCGGCGAAGGCGAGCCTGCCCTCGGCATAGTCCTCGCTCTCGAAGCAGGCCTTGACCAGCCGGTCGCACAGCGCGAGGTCGCGGTCCGCCTCGTCCTTGAGCGCCTCGGTGACGATCTGCTTGATCGCGGTCACGGTCAGCGGCGCGTTGCCGGCGATGGTGCGGGCATAGTCGGTGACATAGGCCTCGAGCTCGGCCGGCGCCACGACCCGGTTCGCCAGCCCCATCGTCAGCGCCTCGCCGGCGTCGAACTGACGCGCCGTGAAGAAGATTTCCTTGGCGAAGGAGGGCCGCACCACCTCCATCAGCCGCCGGATGCGGTTGTAGCCATAGCCGAGTCCGAGCCTGGCGGCGGGGATGGCGAATTTCGCCGTCTCGCTGCAGATGCGCAGGTCGCAGCAGACCGCGAGGTTGGCCCCGCCGCCGATCGCATAGCCGTGAATCATCGCGATGGTCGGCTTCTCGATGGCGCGCAGCGCGCTGTAGGTGCCTTCCGTCGCCTCCTCATAGCGCTGGACGGCCGCCTCCCGGGCGCGCTCGTCGTCGAACTTCGAGATGTCCGCGCCCGATACGAAGGACTTCTCGCCCGCCCCGCGCACCACGACGACGCGCACCTCAGGGTCGGCGCGGAAATCGGCGATCATCTCGATCGCGGCCTCCCACATCTCCAGCGAGACCGCGTTGTGGCGCTCGGGATTGTTGAAGATCAGCCAGCCGATCCCGTCGGCCTTGCGGGCAATCATCTTGTCGGTGGTCATCGCGGAAATCCTGACTGTGATGGAATGCGCTCAGATCGTGCCGTTGCGCCGGAACCCGTCGATCTCGGCTGCCGAGAAACCGGCCTCGCCGAGAATCTCGTCCGACTGCTCGCCCAGTTCCGGCGGCGGAGTACGGATTTCGCTGGGCGTGTCGCTGAGCATGACGGGCTGGGCGACGAGCGTGATCTCGCGGGCGAGAGCCGGCGAATGGATGCTCTGCGCGATGCCCAGATGCTGGACCTGGGGGTCGGCGAAGACCTGGTCGATGCTGTTGATCGGCCCGCAGGGCACGCCGACCTGGCTGAAGCGCTCGATCCAGTAGGCGCCGGTCTGCTCGCGCAGGATCGCGGTGATCTCGAGCCCCAGCGCGTCGCGGTTTCGCGAGCGCAGCGCGGCGCTGGCATAGTCTGCATGCGCGATCAGGTCGGGCCGGTCGACGGAGCGGCAGAAGCGCTCCCAGATCGCCTGGCCGGTGACGGCGATGTTGATGTGGCCGTCGGCGGTCTGGAAGACGCCGGTCGGGATGCTGGTCGGGTGGTTGTTGCCGGCCTGTTTCGGCGCCTCGCCATCCATCAGCCAGCGCGTCGCCTGGAAATCCAGCATGGCGATCTGCGCCTGCAGCAGCGAGGTCTGGACCCATTGGCCCTTGCCCGTCTCCTCGCGCGCCAGCAGGGCGGCCATGACGCCGAAGGCGCAATAGAGCCCGGCCGTGAGGTCCGCGATGGGAATGCCGACGCGCACCGGGCCCTGGCCGGGCAGTCCGGTGATCGACATCAGCCCGCCGAGCCCCTGGGCGATCTGGTCGAAGCCCGGCCGCGTCGCATAGGGCCCGTCCTGCCCGAAGCCGGAGATGCTGGCATAGACCAGCCGCGGATTGATCTCGTGCAGCCGCTCGAAATCGATGCCGAGCCGGTGCTTCACGTCCGGCCGGTAGTTTTCGACCAGCACGTCGGCCCCGGCGACGAGCCGGTGCAGGATGGCGCGGCCCTCCTCGGATTTCAGGTTGAGCGTCAGGCTGCGCTTGTTGCGGTGCAGGTTCTGGAAATCCGAGCCGTGACGCGGGCCGCCGGGCCCCTCGCCCGCCTCCATAGCCTTGGGCGTCTCGATCTTGATGACGTTGGCGCCCCAGTCGGCCAGCTGGCGCACGGCCGTGGGTCCGGACCTGACCCGGGTGAGGTCGAGGACGGTGAAACGGGACAGGGCCCGCGACGCAGCTTCGAAAGGCATTGGCCTCCTCCTCAGGCTCAACCTGAAGAGCCAGGTGCAAACTGTCAACGATGCTCGACCAACTGTTGACAGTTGGCTGATCCGGGTCAACCATGCCGCCATGTCCGATGTCATGACCGCCATCGCCCAGCGCCGCACGCAGACCCTGACCGGGATCGTTCAGGACGAGATCGAGCGCATGATCCTCAGCGGCGATCTCGTCGCGGGCGAACGCATCAACGAGCAGGCGCTGGCGGCGCGGCTCGGCGTCAGCCGCGGCCCCATCCGCGAGGCGACGCGCGGGCTGGTGCGGAGCGGGCTGCTCAATTCGGTGGTCAATCTCGGCGTCTTCGTCCGCCAGATTCCCGATGACGAGGCGAGCGAGATCTACGATGTCCGCGCCGTCGTCTTCGGCTTCGTCTGCCAGCGCCTGGCCGGACGGATCGCGCCCGGACAGCTCAAGACGCTCTGGCGGATGATCGCCGAGATGGACGACGCGATCGGCCGCGACGATGGCGCGGGCTATTACCGGCTCAACCTCGCTTTCCACGACGCCATCCTCGACTTCGCCGCCCATGGCCGCGCCCGGCAGACCTATGAGGCGCTGATCAAGGAAACCCACCTTCTGCGGCAGAGCGCGCTGGGCGCGGCCGACCGGATGCGCGAATCCAACGCAGAACACCGCGAGATCATCGCCGCCATCGCGGCCGGCGACGCCGAGGGCGCGCGCATCCTGGCCGAGCGCCACGCCCATGGCGGCAAGCGCCGCTGGCTGAATTCGCGCGAGGAATCGCCGCGGCAGGAACCGGAGGCTCGCAACCCAGCCTGAAACGAAACCGGGAACGAGCCGAAAACGGCCGCCCTGACACCAGAGGAGGAAACACCATGCTTTCACATCGCAGCACGACGCGCGTCGCATCCCGGCGCGGACTTGACGCAGCGCGCCTCGGAACGCTCGGCCTGGCCATCGGGCTCGCCTTGTCGGCCGGCTCCGCCCATGCCCAGGACAAGTTCCCCTCCAAGCCGATCGAGGTCGTGACCCATGCCGGCGTCGGCGGCGGCACCGACCTGACCGCGCGCATGATGATGGTCCAGGCGCCCGCCGCCTTCGGCACCGAACTCGTCGTCGCCAACAAGACCGGCGGCAGCGGCTCGGCTTCCCTCGCCTACGCGAATTCGCGCGAGAAGGACGGCCACACCATCATGCTGATCACGCAGACCCACCTCCTGACTCTGCTGCAGAACAAGGGCGGCGCGGTGAAGGCCGAGGATCTGATCGGGATCGCGCGCGCCACCGAGGATCCCCAGATCCTGATGGTCGGCGCCAAGAGCCCCTACAAGACCGCGCAGGAATTCATCGAGGCCGCCAAGGCCAAGCCGATGAAGTTCGGCACCACGCAGCTCGGCAGCGTCGACCACATCGCGGTCGCCGGCTTCGCCGCCAAGGCCGGCATGGCCAAGCCGGTGGTCGTACCCTTCCGCGGCGGCGGCGACATCGTCGTCAATCTCGTCGGCGGCAACCTCGACGGTGCGCTGCTGAACTTTGCCGAGGCGGAATCGCAGATCAAGGCGAACGAGGTCCGCGCGCTGCTGGTCTTCGCCCCGACCAAGATGGACTCGCTGCCGCAGACCCCGACCGCGACCGAGATCGGCATCCCGGCCGTCTACTCCACGACGCGCGGCTTCGCCGTGCTCAAGGGCACGCCCGAGGACCGGATCAAGGTGCTCGAGGCCGGTCTGGTCAAGGCGATGCAGGGCAAGCTCTTCCAGGACTACCTCAAGAGCTCGGGCCAGTCCGGCGGCAGCGTCGTCGGCCGGGCCGAGTGGCAGGCCCAGATCGACGACTTCCTCAAGACCGGGCAGGAAGCGCTGGCCTCGCTCGGCATCTCGAAGTGACGATGCAGGGCTTGCAGATGCAGGACGTGCGGATGCAGGACGCGCAGAAGCCGGATGCCGCCGCGCTGGCGCATACGGCGGATGCGGGCGGCGACCTCGCAGCCGCGCCGAACGGGACGACGCCGGCCCGGCGCGTCTCGGATGTCGCGGTCGGCCTCGCGATCGTGGCGATGGCGCTGGTCGTCTGGGCCGGCACCACGACGTTCGACGACGTGCCCGCGGCCCTGACGGAAGGCATGGGACCTGCCGCCTTCCCGCGCCTCGTCCTCGGCGTCATCGTCGTGCTGGCGCTCTGGCTGGCCTGGACCGCGTCCAGCCGGCAGCCGCTCGAAGACGAGCCGGTGCATCCGATGGTCTACGCCACCATCGCCGCGACGGCCGGCGTCGTCGGCGCGATGCTGCTCTTCGGCATCCACGGCGCGGTGCTGGCCGCCTGCATCGGCATGGGCCGGCTCTGGGGCGAGCGGCGGCTGCTTCTGCTGGCCTCGATCGCGGCGGGACTTTCGCTCGCGATCCATTTCGCCTTCGTGCGCGGCTTCGGCGTCGGGCTGCCGCGCGGGCTCCTGCAGATCTGGCCCGGCTGACGACCCTGACCGACCCGGCCTCCGCCGTCATGGCTCGCACGGCCCGGAAGGCAGACCCAACGAGGACATTGATGGACGGCTTCCTATCCGGAATGGCGATCCTCGCCGACCCCTACATGATCGGCGTCATTCTGGCCGGGACGGTTCTCGGCGTGATCGTCGGCGCTCTGCCGGGCCTCAGCGGCAGCACGACGGCCGCGCTGCTGCTGCCGATCACGATCACCATGACGCCTGTCGCCGGCATCGCGTTTCTGGGCGCGATCTATTGCGCGGCCAATTTCGGCGGCTCGATCACGGCCATCCTGATCAACACGCCCGGCGATCCGTCGGCGTCGGCGACGGCCTTCGACGGCTACCCGATGGCGCGCCGGGGCGAGGCCGGCCGCGCACTCGGGATGTCGACCATCGCCAGCGCCATCGGCGGCATCTTCAGCGTCTTCGTGCTGATCGTCGCGGCTCCGCTGCTGGCCAAGGCGGCCTACAGCTTCGGCCCGCCGGAGTACTTCGCGCTCGCGATCTTCGGCCTGTCGATGCTGGCGGCCGTCGGCGGCTCCAACGGCATCCGCAACCTGATCACCGGGGCCTTCGGCGTGCTTCTGGCGACGGTGGGGCTCGACCTGATGACCGGCGTCGACCGCTTCACCTTCGGCGTGCCTGAACTGACGGAAGGGCTGGGCCTGGTGCCCGTGCTGACGGGGCTGTTCGCGATCAGCGAACTGCTTGTGCAGGCGAGCCGGCTGCACATCATCCCCGAGCGGCTCGGCCTCAGCGCCATGAAGCTGCCCTCGATGGCCGACTACCGCAAATGCGCCAAGGCCATCGGGCTGTCGAGCGTGCTGGGCACGATCATCGGCATCCTGCCGGCGCTGGGCGCCACGACGGCGGCGCTGATCTCCTACAACGAGACCAAGCGCTGGTCGAAATACAAGGACGAGTTCGGCAAGGGCGCGATCGAGGGCGTCGCCGGACCCGAGGCCGCCAACAACGCCGCCGTCGGCGGCAGCATGGTGCCGACGCTGGCTCTCGGCATCCCCGGCAGCGCGACCACCGCCATCATCCTCGCCGGCCTGATCGTGCAGGGCGTGCGGCCCGGCCCGCATTTGTTCAACGAGCAACCGGCGCTGCTCTACGCCGTCTTCGCCTCGATGCTGGCCTCGAACCTGATCTACATCGTGCTCGGCCTGTTCGGCGCGAAGCTGTTCGCCCGCATCACCATGATCCCGGACGCCATCCTGTGGCCCGGCGTGCTCGTCTTTGCGATCATCGGCGCCTATGGCCCCAACCAGTCGCTGGTCGACATCTGGGTCATGCTCGGCTTCGGCGTCCTCGGCTATGTGATGCGCCGCTACGGCTTCTCGCCGGCCCCGCTCGTGATGGGCCTCGTGCTCGGCACCATGGTCGAAGAGACGCTGAAGCAGTCGCTCCTGATCTTCGACCACAACTGGCTGCTGTTCTTCACCCGCCCGATCGTGGTCGCGCTGTTCGTGGTGACGCTACTGAGCGTCAGCGCGCCGTGGCTGGCGCGGACGACCAGCGCGATGACGCGGTCGGCGCGGCTGAAGGAAGCGAGCAAGTAGCGCCGCCCGGCTCGCGGCTCAGGGCTGGCGGCCGATCAGCCGGTCCTCGACGTTCTGCAGGTGCCGGCGCATCGCATCGGCCGCGGCGGCGGCCTCGCGGTGCGAGATGGCGTCGACGATCCGCTCATGGTCGGCGAAGCTGTGATGGTCGACCGGCGGGCGCAGATGGCTCGGGCGCGGCCGACCCCAGGTGACGGCTCGGCGCACGGCGTTCAGCGTCTCCAGCAGCGCGAGCAGGATCGGGTTGTGCGCCGCCTCGGCGATCTGGTGGTGGAAACGGGCGTCGTAGGCCTCGTATTCGCGCCAGGTCTCGGCGGCGCGGCAGGCCTTGTTCAGTTCGGCCAGCGTCGCGATCTCGGTTGCGGTGGCGTTGACGGCGGCCAGCCGGCCGAGTTCGGGCTCGAGGCCGATGCGCGCCCGCATCACCTGCAGCGGATTGCTGCGCTCGGCGAGGTCTGCGATGTCGAGCAGTTGCGGCGGCCTCGGTCCCACGAAGGTGCCCTTCCCGACCTGACGCCAGAGCTGGCCCTCGCGCTCCAGCACGGCGAGGCTGCGGCGCAGTTCGGTGCGCTTGACGCCGAGCAGTTCGGCGAGCTCGCGCTCGGGCGGCAGACGGCCGTCATCGGGCAATTGCGCGGCTGCGAGATAGCCCGAGAGCTGCGTCAGCACGCCGGACATGGCCAGTGACGGAGAGGCGGCGGCTTTCTGGTCCAGCATGCGGGCGACGATCCGTTGGAGTGGACCCTCTCAATTTCATGGATTCGCGATTGATGCAACCATTTGCAGATTGGTTGCGTCGAAAGGCGAAGAAGGCCGGTCTTCGGGTCAAGCGCAGCGCCGGATTCGGCCTTGACATGATCAATCGAGGGCATGACAGTGGCCAAAATCAAATTGGTTGCAACCAAACGCGCCAATGAACGAAAAACCATCCGGGAGGAATGCCGCTATGAAGACGCCGGGAAAAGGGCTGTCCGCCGCGCTGTGCGCTGCCGCCTTCGCCGCCGCGATGACTCTGGGGAGCGCCGCCGCGCTGGCCCAGGCCAAGGTCCGGATCGCGCTGGGCGATGTGCTGTCCACCGAAACCCTGTCGATGGTGATCGCGCTCGAACGCGCCAAGGAAAAGGGCGTCGACTATCAGGTGACGCACTTCTCGAAGGAGGATCTGGCGATCCAGGCCGTGATCAACGGCCAGGCCGATCTCGGCGTCGGCACGCCCTACGCCGTCGTCCAGAAGAGCAAGGCGCCGCTTCGGGTGCTGTTCCAGGGCACGCGGCTGGTGTTCTTCCCCGTCGCCGACAAGTCCTACAAGTCGTGGAAGGACATGAACGGCCAGCCGATCACCTTCCATGCCCGCGCCACCGGCACGGAGGCGATCGGCAACATCATCGCCAAGCGCGAGGGCATCCAGTTCGGCGACCGCAGCTACGTGCCCGGCTCCGAGAACCGGATCATCGGCATGATGAAAGGGCAGATCAAGGCCACCATCGTCGACCTCGCCAACAAGAACCTGCTGCTCGAGAAGGCCGGCGACCGCTTCCACGTGCTGCCGGGCGTCTCGCAGCCGGCCTCCGACGAGACCCTGTTCGGCCAGATCGACTGGATCCAGAAGAACGAGGCGAAGGTCGACGTCATCGTCACCGAGTTCCTGCGGCTCTGGAACGAGATGGCGGCGAATCCCGGCATCATCGAGCAGGAGCGCGCCAAGCGGAAGCTGATGTCCGACCAGCCCAAGGAAATCCTCGAGAACATCACGAAATTCTACACCATGGCGACCAAGGAGGGCGTGTTCGCGCCCGGTGGCGGCAATGCCGAGGTCGCGGCCGCCGATTTCGAGTTCTACACCGAGGCCGGCCAGATGCAGGGGCCCGTGAAGGATCTGAAGGTCGAGGACTTCTGGTATCTCGCCCCGCTCGAGCGCGCCCGCAAGGCGCTCGGCAGCTAGACCGCGCCCGGCCGTCCCGGCCCGCCGGAAGGGGCGGTGGCTCGTCCACCCTCCCGCACCTCCGGCGCGGCCGCCCTCCCCGACGAGAGAGGCGACCTCCCTTGCAGACATCCCAGCTTGCGCCGGCCCTGCCGGAATTCCACCCCGCGCCCGCCCGCAACCGGCGCGATTTGCTGATCCATCCGCTGGTGCTGCGGCTCGTCTCCTTCGGCGCGGTGCTGGCGCTCTGGGAATATGCCGGCCGTATCCCGCTGAGCCCGGCCTTCCCGACCTTCCTCGAGACGCTCGGCGGCCTGCGCGACATCATCGCCGACGGCAGCCTCGCCAAGGCCTTCCTGATCACGCTCTATCCGCTGGTGATCGGCCTTTCGGTCTCGGTCGTTCTCGGCGTCGGGCTCGGCGTATTGATGGGCCTGCACAAGCCGTCCGAATGGCTGGGCGCGCCGCTCTTCATCATCGCCCAGGCCGCGCCGCTGGCGGCCCTGATCCCGATCCTGACCTTTGCCTACGGCATCGGCCTGACCGCCAAGGTCATGACCGTCTGCATCATGGCGATGCCGGTCATCGTGCTGAACACGCTGGGCGCGGTGCGCAACACCCCCGCCTCGCTGCTGGAGATGAGCCGCTCCTTCATGGCGACGCGCAGCCAGTCCATCCGCCTCGTCATCCTGCCCGCCGCGAGCCCGATGATCTTCGCCGGTTTGCGGCTCGGCTGCGCGGCCGCCTTCATCGGCGTCATCCTGGCCGAACTCCTGATCACCCCGACCGGCATCGGTGACGTGATCTCCTACAACCAGTCGGTCGCCGACTATCCGAAGATGTATGCGGCGATCCTCTCCATCATCGTATTCTCGGTCCTGTTCATCGAGACGCTGGAACGCATCGAACTCACCCTGTTTCGGCCGGAGACGCGCGCATGAACGCCCACGCAACCAGCACGCAGCCGCCGCGCGGGATGGACCCGTCCCTCGCCATGGCGCAGACCACGCGGCCGATCGTCGAGGTCAAAAGCGTCTCCAAGACCTATCCGGGCGGCGTCGAGGCGCTGAGCGGCATCTCGCTCGACTTTCCCGAGGGCAGGCTCACCACGCTGCTGGGCCCCTCCGGCTGTGGCAAGACCACGCTGCTGAAGATCATCGCCGGCCTGATCCCCCATAGCGGCGGGCAGGTTCTGGTCGATGGCAGGGAGGTCGCCGGGCCGGGCCCCGAGCGCGCCTTCGTCTTCCAGGATTTCGCGCTGATGCCATGGGCGAGCGTGATGCGGAACGTCGCCTTCGGCCTCGAACTGCGCGGCGTCGCCCGCAGCGAGCGCGAGGCGGTCGCCGAGCGCCACATCGCGCGCGTCGGGCTGAAGGGCTTCGAGCAGAAATATCCCCATGAGCTCTCCGGCGGCATGCGCCAGCGCGTCGGGCTGGCCCGCGCTTTGGCGGTCGACGCCAAGGTCGTGCTGATGGACGAGCCGTTCTCGGCCGTCGACGAGCAGACAAGGCGCAAGTTCCAGGAGGAGCTGCTCGAACTCGTCGCCAACGAGGGCAAGTCCTTCATCTTCGTGACGCACTCGATCGAGGAGGCGGTCTACGTCTCGGACCGCATCGCCCTGCTCTCGCGCCGCCCCAGCCGCGTCTCGGCGATCATCGAGCCGAAGATCGTGCGCGGCGGCGACCCCGAGAAGATCAGGCGCGACTCCGCCTATCTCGATGTCGTCGAGGACATCTGGCAGCAGCTCAAGCACTATCTGGATTGATCCGCCATGGTGATTTCAGGCATCCGAATTCCGATGATGGCCTCGCTTCTGGTCTGGATGGCGCTCTGGGAGATCGCCGGCCACACCGACGCCGGCTTCATCCTGCCGCCGCTCTCGCGCATCGTCTGGCGCGTCTTCGAGATCGTGCCGACGCCGTCCTTCCTCGATGCGCTGGTGATCACCGGCCGCAGCTTCATCCTCGGCAACCTGATCGCGATCGGCGTCGGCGTGCCGCTCGGTATCCTGATGGGCCGCTCGGTCATCGCCGACCGGCTCCTGCTGCCCTGGGTCAACCTGTTCCTGTCGGCGCCGCTGAGCGCGCTGGTTCCGGTCATCATGGTGCTGTTCGGGCTGGGCGAAACGACGATCGTCCTGACCGTCGTGCTGTTCTCGGTCTGGATCGTCGTCCTCAACACAAGGGCCGGCGTGCGCGGCATCTCGCTCTCGCTGGTCGAGATGGCGCGCAGCTTCGGTGCGAGCCGCTGGCAGGCCTTCAGCCGGATCTATCTCTGGGCGGCGCTGCCGGAGATCCTGGCCGGAATCCGGCTGGGCATGATCCGCGCCGTCAAGGGCGTCGTCATCGGGCAGTTGCTGGTCTCGGTCGTCGGCTTCGGCACGCTGTTCGAGATCTACCAGTCGCATTTCCTGATGGAGCATTTCTGGGCGCTGCTGCTCGTGCTGTTCGCCTTCGCCTTCACGCTCAACGAGGCGCTGGCGCGGCTCGAACGCCGCTTCGGCTACTACGCCGCCTCGCGCTGACAACGCCTTTTCTTGCCAACAAAGGACTTCGCAAGATGAATATCGCCACTCCGCAAAGCCACGTCATCCAGGCTCCGGCGCAGGTCACCCTGCCGGTGCGCGGAACCCAGAGCCGTTTCCCCGTGCACCGCATCTACTGCGTCGGCCGCAACTATGCCGCCCACACCATCGAAATGGGCGGCGACCCGAGCCGCGAGGCGCCGTTCTTCTTCCAGAAAAACCCGACCAATGTGGTGCTCGACGGCGGCGATTTCCCCTATCCGCCGCGCAGCGAGGATGTGCATCACGAGATCGAGCTGGTCGTGGCGCTGGCCAGGGGCGGCAAGGACATTCCGGTCGAGACCGCGCTCGACCATGTCTACGGCTATGCCGTCGGCCTCGACATGACGAGGCGCGACCTGCAGGGCGAGTGCAAGAAGGCCGGCCGGCCCTGGGAGATCGGCAAGGCTTTCGAGCATTCCGCGCCGATCGGCGAGATCGTGCCGGCCAGCACCATCGGGCATCCGGAGAACGGCGCGATCTGGCTCAAGGTGAACGGCGAGTTGCGCCAGCAGGGCGACCTCAACCACATGATCTGGAAGGTGCCCGAGATGATCTCCTATCTGTCGGGCCTGTTCGAGCTGCAGCCCGGCGACCTCATCATGTCCGGCACGCCGTCCGGCGTCGGCGCGGTGGTGCGCGGCGACGTGATGGAGAGCCATGTCGAGGGCGTGGGGACGCTGACCACCAGGGTCGTCTGACGAGACGAGCGCGACGGAGGCGGCGGCCAGCGGCCGCCCCTCGTCGCGACAGGGCATCGGGACCGGAGGCCGCGCTTGTCGCGCGAGGCCTCCGTTTTGCATTTGTCGCGAGGCGCGGCGCAGCCCGGCGTAAGGTCGCCAGGCGGCTCCGCCGGAACTTCTGGTTCTCTGAATGGGAATGGTGGGGGAAGCAGGACTCGAACCTGCGAAGGCATAGCCAGCGGATTTACAGTCCGCCCCCTTTGCCGCTCGGGACATTCCCCCGCCCACGCCTCCATCGGCCCAGGGGCCGCAGGCAAATCACCTGTGTCACTTGCATGACGGGCGACAGGCGCGGCCGGACTTATGGTGACCGGGCCTTGGCCTGTCAACCCTCGCGCGCCGGCATGATGCGGTTCCCGCCGCGCGCACGGACGGTGGCGCTGGCCAAGCGGAGGAAGTCGTGGCAGGGCATCGGCTTCACACGTCCGGAGATGACCCATGCCCGCGCCGTTCCGCCCCAGACCGGCCAAGCCCGCCGGCCAGCGCCCGTCCGGCCGGCCCGAGCGCCGCGCCGACGGCACGCTGCCGCACCGGCCGGGAGACATCGACGAGGCCGTGCTCTACGGCGTCCACCCGGTCGTCGAGGCGCTCCGCAATCGAAAGCGTCATCACCGCAAGCTGCTCGCCACCGAAAACGGGCTGAAGCGGCTGACCGACGAACTCGGTGAGTTGCCGATCCGCGCCGAAATCGTCCGCCCCTCCGAGATCGACCGGCTGCTGACGCCCGATTCGGTGCATCAGGGGCTCTATCTCGTCTGCGATCCCCTGCCCTCGCCCGATCTCGACAGCCTGCCCGACGATGCGCTGGTGCTGGCGCTCGACCAGATCACCGACCCGCACAATGTCGGCGCGATCCTGCGTTCGGCGGCGGCCTTTTCAGCGGCGGCGGTCATCGTCACCATCCGCCATTCGCCCGCCGCCACGGGTGTGCTGGCGAAATCGGCTTCCGGCGCACTGGAGCACGTCCCGCTGATCGCCGTTCGCAATCTCGGCGACGCCCTCGACCAGCTCGGAAAGCGCGGCTTCCAGCGGGTCGGCTTCGATTCCGACGGCGAGGTCGCCTTCGACGACGTCAAACTCGCGCGGCCGCTGGTGATGGTGATGGGCGCCGAGGGCAAGGGCCTGCGCCAGCGCACCCGCGAACTCTGCGACCAGGTCGCGAGGCTCGAGGCGCCCGGCGCGATCACCAGCCTCAACGTCTCCAACGCGACGGCGATCGCGCTCTACGCCGCCAGCCGCAGGCGCTGAGGAATCAGCGTCGCTCCGGCACTGTCAGCAGCAGCGCGCCCGTCTCGGCGTGGAGGCCGCGCGTCGTGCCGTGGGCCTGTCTGTCCGCGATCCGGATCACGCGCACCACCGGCCGGTCGCGCCGGCCCTCGATGCGGTAGAGCGTCGGCTCGGGCCGCGGCGGATAGGGAATGCCCATCCGCACGGGCAGATTGGCGAAGGCGAACGGATCCACCGGCGCGGCGCGCCTGATCTCGGTCTCGCGCACGCCCACCGGCGGCGCGAACGGAACATGGCCGACGAATCCCGGACCACCGAAGAAACGGCCGCGATGGCGGGCGTGGCCATGGCGCCCATGCGGTCTCGCATGCTGGATACGCGGCCCCATACCGCGCCAGCCTGCCCCGCCGAGATGGACGCCGGTGCCGGCGCGGGCGCCGACGCCCTGGCCGCGGCCGGCGGCGGACACGTCATGCGGCAGGCAGGTCAACGCCCCGAGCATCAGGGCCAGTCCGCCGAAAGCTGCGCGCAACATCGCGAGCGTTCCTCTTCATCCGCATCTGCAAGGCCTCCGCTGCCGACTATAGACCGGCGTCCGGCGATGGGAAGCCTCGTGCGCCGGGCGAAATCATATCGCAGCCAGCCCCTTCAAACGTCACGCGCCTTTCGTCTTACGTCGAAGGGTGCACGACCAAGTGCCTGATTGATTTGAGGAACCGGCGCGCGCTTGAGTGCGCGCCGGCGGGATCGGCGTGGCTTGGCGGCTGAGCCCCCGGCACGGCCGGCATCGCGTCGCAACACGATCGAGCCGCAAGCAAAACAGGCAGTCGCGATCACCGGGCTGCCGGGCACAACGCAGGGGAGCACGCCATGAGCATGGCAGCACAGACATCGGGGACCATGGCCGCGCCACGCCCGATGACCAAGGAAGAGAAGAAGGTCATTCTGGCCTCGTCGCTGGGAACCGTCTTCGAATGGTACGATTTCTATCTCTACGGCTCGCTCGCCGTGATGATCGGCGCGCATTTCTTCTCGGCCTTCGATCCCAACACCCGCGCCATCTTCGCGCTGCTCGCCTTCGCCGCAGGCTTCCTCGTGCGCCCCTTCGGCGCGCTGTTCTTCGGCCGTCTGGGCGACCTGATCGGCCGCAAATACACCTTCCTCGTCACCATCGTGATCATGGGCGCCTCGACCTTCCTGGTCGGCCTGCTGCCCTCCTACGCCACCATCGGCTGGGCCGCGCCGGTCATCCTGATCGCGCTGCGCATGCTGCAGGGCCTGGCGCTCGGCGGCGAGTATGGCGGGGCTGCGGTCTATGTCGCCGAGCACGCGCCCGTCGGCCGTCGCGGCTTCTACACCTCCTGGATCCAGACCACCGCGACGCTCGGCCTGCTGCTCTCGCTGATCGTCATCCTGACCATCCGCGTCCAGATGGGCGAGGCGGATTTCGCCGCCTGGGGCTGGCGCATCCCGTTCCTGCTCTCGATCTTCCTGCTCGCCATCTCGGTCTGGATCCGTCTCCAGATGCAGGAATCGCCCGCCTTCCAGAAGATGAAGGAAGAGGGCACCGGCTCCAAGGCGCCGCTGACCGAGGCGTTCGGGCAGTGGAAGAACGCCAAGATCGCGCTGCTCGCGCTATTCGGTCTCACCATGGGCCAGGCGGTCGTCTGGTACACCGGCCAGTTCTACGCGCTGTTCTTCATCCAGAGCATCCTCAAGGTCGATCTCTACTCGGCCAACGTGCTGATCGCCTGGTCGCTGATCATCGGCACCGGCGGCTTCATCTTCTTCGGCTCGCTGTCGGACAGGATCGGCCGCAAGCCGATCATCCTGGCCGGCTGCCTGATCGCGGCGCTGACCTATTTCCCGCTTTTCGGCGCGCTGACCAAGGCCGCCAATCCGGGGCTGGCCGCGGCGCATGAGAACGTCAAGGTCCAGGTCGTCGCCGATCCGGCCACCTGCGGCTCGGTCTTCGATCCGGTCGGCGTGCGCACCTTCACCGCGCCCTGCGACGTCGCCCGCCGCACGCTCGCCCAGCAGGCGATCGTCTACACCCAGGCTCCGGCCCCCGCCGGCACGCCCGCCAAGGTCACCGTCAACGGCAAGGACATCGCCATCGACGCCGGCTTCGCCAAGACCATCGCGGCCGAGGCCACCGCGGCCGGCTACCCGGCCGCGGGCGACGCCCGCATCGTCAAGGTCGGGTTCGTCAATGCGCTGTTCAACGCGCAGTCGCTGACCATCATCGGCATCCTGACGATCCTTGTGATCTACGTCACGATGGTCTACGGCCCGGTCGCGGCCGCACTGGTCGAGCTGTTCCCGACCCGCATCCGCTACACCGGCATGTCGCTGCCCTATCACATCGGCAATGGCTGGTTCGGCGGCCTGCTCCCCGCGACCTCGTTTGCGATGGTGGCCGGCACGGGCGACATCTATTACGGCCTCTGGTATCCGATCGTCTTCGCGCTCGCGACCTTCGTCATCGGCCTGCTCTTCGTGCCGGAGACCAAGGATCGCGACATCATGACCTACGAGAACAAGTGATCTGATCGCTTGAAGACAACGAGCCCCGCCCTTCGAGGCGGGGCTTTTCCGTCTGATGCGTCGCGGCTTCCCGGGAAGCCGCATCGCCGTCGCGCTCCGGCGAACTTGCTCTCGTCACGGCGGGCTGGTAACCGCTCCCTGTCAGTCTGGGCCGGCGTAGCACAGCGGTAGTGCAGCGGTTTTGTAAACCGAAGGTCGGGAGTTCGATCCTCTCCGCCGGCACCAGTTTCCAGCATGGCGTCGGAGCGGCCCCGTGATTTGCAGCAGGATGGCGTGACGGAACCTGCCAGAACGGTTGCCGTTGGACCAATATGGCCATGGAAAATCCCGAACTCCTGCTCGCGCTCGCGAAACGCTGCGAAGGGTCGCAAAAACCCGACCGCGCACTCGACGCCGACATCTACGAGGCGCTCGGCTACACTGTCAGGCGCAAGCCGACACATCTGGTCAGTCGGCGCGCGCCCGTTGGCGGCATCTACCAGCAAGGCGGGCTCTGGAAGACACTCGGCACGGTGAGCGCCGATATCGACGTGACCGTCGAACTGCTGCGCCATAGGGCCCCGGATTGGA
>JAESGM010000641.1_pt1 | contig 19629 bp, 17 predicted proteins | sample 9269721 | NCBI WGS metagenome assembly JAESGM01 (sample SAMN15720920, study PRJNA650825) | algae metagenome | isolation source: Komarekiella atlantica HA4396-MV6 and co-occurring heterotrophs from... | place: USA: Theobald House, Kauai, HI | collected 2009-07-29 | reverse complement strand
CTCGACGCCGTCACCGCCGCCGCCGAAGGCGAGATTCGCTCGGTCCGGATGATCACGCGAAAGCCGGTGCGTGGGCTGGTCGGCGCGCCCTATCTCGTCGAGAACGGCATCGCCATCGAGGACATCGCCGCGCCGCTTCGCATCTTCAGCGGCACGCCGCGCGAGGCGGCGGTCGGATTTCCGGCCAATCTCAACGTCGCGGTGGCGCTGGCGCTGGCCGGCATCGGGCCCGACCGGACGGTGCTGGAAATCTGGGCCGACCCGGCCCTGACCCGCAACACCCACACCATCGAGGTCGAGGCCGATTCGGCGAGCTTTACGATGTCGATCGCCAATATCCCCAGCGAAAACCCCAGGACGGGGCGGATCACGGCGCTGTCGGTAATCGCGGCCTTGCGCAAGCTGCACGCGCCGCTGCGGATCGGCTCCTGACTTAACGCCAGCGATGCCGCCAAGTCGCGGCCGCGAGCGCGTCGATGGCGTCGAGCAGCGGCGTCGGCGTTTGCGTGCGGCGGCCGAGTTCGCCGATGGCAGAGACGATCGCGCCGAGCTCCAGCGGCCGGCCGGCCTCCATGTCCTGCAGCATCGAGGTCTTCACGCCGACCATGGTCGGCGGCATCTGCAGGCGCTGGTCGGGATCGGGCAGATCGTCGACGCCGAGAGACCGCGCCACCGCGATGCACTCGTTCATGATCGATTTTGCCAGCGCCCGCAGCGGCGGATCGCCGGCGATGGCGTCGATGGTCGCTCCGGTGACGGCCGAGATCGGGTTGAAGGCCGCGTTGCCCAAGAGCTTGTGCCAAATGGCCGAACGGATGTCGTCCGTCGCCTCGGCGTCGATGCCGCCGGCCTTGAGCAGGTCCACCACCGCATGCAGGCGCGGCGTCGCGGCCGGCAGGGGCTCGCCCAGGATCAGGCGCTTGCGGCCGTTCCAGTCGATGCGGTTGGGGGCCGGCCGGTTTGAGCCGACATAGACGACGCAGCCGAGCACGTTGAGGGTCGGGATGGCGGCGGCGAGCGCGCCAATGGGATCGACCGAAGCGAGGCGACGCTCGCCGAAACGCGGGTCGAGCCCGTCGAGATACCACCAGGGGATGCCGTTCAGCATCGGCACGAGGATGGTCTCGGGCCCGACCAGCGGCCTGACCAGATCGAGCCCGCCGGCCCAGTCATGCGCCTTGTAGCCGACCATGACGAGGTCCTGCGGCCCGAGCGAGGAGGCGTCGCTCGTGGCGCGGATGGCGAGCGTTTGCGACGTTCCGCCGGCTTCCAGCGTCAGCCCCTCGCTCGCCAGCAAAGCCGCCGTCGCGGAACGCGCCACGACGACCGGATCCTGTCCCGCCTTCCGCAGATGCCAGGCGACGACGCCTCCGATCGCGCCCGCCCCGACGATGGCCACCTTCATCTCTGCCGCTCCCCTGCCGCCAGCGCGAAGGCCGGCAAAGGCGGCAGTTGAGCAGCGATCCTGCGACCGGTCCATGCGCCGCGCCGCATGCCGCCATGCCGGGATCGCGTCAGATGCCGACGCGTTTCATCTGGGCGGCGGGGTAGCGCGTGCCGGCCGTGCGGCCGGGCGCGAAGGCGGTATCGAGCTTGTCGAACACGGCCGGCGGCACGGAAAGTGCGACGGCATCCGCATTCTCGTCGAGCCAGCGCCTCTGCTTGGAGCCCGGCAGCGGCACGACGAAAGGCTTGCGCGCCAGCAGCCAGGCGATGGCGAGCTGGGCCGGCGTGCAGCCCTGTCCGGCCGCAGCCTCGCGGAGCGTCTCCAGCATGCCGAGATTCTGCGTCAGGTTCTCGCCCTGGAAGCGCGGCATGTCGCGGCGGCGGTCCTTGGCTCCCAGCATATCCAGACTGTCGATCGTCCCGGTGAGGAAGCCGCGACCGAGCGGGCTGTAGGCGACGAAGCCGATGCCGAGTTCTTCGCAGGTCGCCAGCAGCGCCTCTTCCGGATCGCGGGTCCAGAGCGAGTATTCGGTCTGGAGAGCCGCGATCGGATGGACCGCATGGGCCCGCCGCAGCGTCGCCACGGAGGCCTCCGACAGGCCGAGATGGCGGACTTTTCCGGCCTCGACGAGGCGGGCCATCGCGCCGACCGTGTCCTCGATCGGAACGCTCGGATCGATCCGATGGGCGTAATAGAGATCGATGTGATCGACGCCCAGCCGCTTCAGGCTGAGGTCGCAGGCCTGCGGCACATAGTCGGGCTTGCCGTTGACCTCAGCGCTGCCGTCCGGCAGCCGGATGTTGCCGAACTTGGTCGCCAGCACGACCCCGTCGCGAACAGACGAGACCGCCTTGCCGACGAGCTCTTCGTTCGCCCCGAAATTATAGGCGTCCGCCGTGTCGATCAGGGTGACGCCGCGCTCGACGGCGCGGTGGATGGTAGCCTGCGCCTCCGCCGGATCGGGCTCGCCATAGATCGGCGTCATGCTCATGCAGCCGAGCCCGATGGCGGAGACCTTTAGCGGGCCGAGGTTGCGGGTCTGCATGGCGGTGGCCTCTCGGAAGGATGGATCGGAAACTCCGCCGTCATCCCGGACAAGCGGCGCAGCCGCGCCGATCCGGGATCCATCATAGAGCGCCGTCTTAGCCTTACGATGGATCCCGGAGCTCCGCTTCGCTGCGTCCGGGATGACGGAATGGTTCAGTGCGAAGCGACCAAAGCGCTTCCCCTCACTGGAAAATCTCGTTGAACTTCTTCTTCACGCCCGGCCCCGACTTGCGGAGATAGTCGTAATCGACCGAGATCAGCTTGATGTCCTTCACCGCCGGGCTGCCGGCGGGCGGGGCCATGTCGGAGCGGGCGGCGTAGGAGCCCTCCTGCGGGAACAACGCCTGGACCTCGTCGCTGATCATGAACTCGGCGAAAAGCTTGCCGGCGTTGGGATTGGGCGAGCCCTTCACCACCGAGGTCGGCGAGGGGATCACATAGGTTCCGTCGCTGGGATAGACCGTCTCGATCGGGTGGCCGTCCTTGCGGTCCTCGGCCGCGTAGGAATCGAGCGCGCCGGCCGCGATCACCCGCTCGCCGCGCTTGATCATGTCCGAGACCTGCTGGTTCGACTGCACCACCATGATGTCGTTGGCGCGCAGCTTCTCGTAATAGCCCCAGCCCTTCTGCTTGGCGTTCATACCGACGACGGAAAGCTGCAGCGAGGTGAAGGACGGATCGGTCATCACCTGCTTGCCCTTGTATTTCGGGTCGAGCAGCGCATCCCAGGTGCGCGGAATGTCGGCGGCGGCGATCTTGTCGCTGCGGACGTAGATCGTGATGATGTTCAGCCGCTGGGCGATATAGTTGCCGTTGGGATCCTTGGCGCCGTCCGGGACCTTGTCGAAATTGACCGGTTTGAACGGAACGAACATGCCCTGGTCGCCCAGTTCGGCCGCCGCCGCCGGATCGGACGTCGTCAGCAGGTCGGCATTGATGCGCTTGGCCTGATGTTCCTGCAGGAAGCGACGCAGGATCGCCGAACCGCCCGAGCGGAACATCTCGACCTTCACGCCGTATTTCGCCTCGAACATCTTGGCGATCTTCTGGCCGGTCTCGACGGGGGTCGAGGTGTACCAGACGACCTTGCCCTCCTTCTTCGCGGCCTCGACATCGGCCTTGTCCTGGGCGAGGGCGAAGCTGGACAGGCCCAGCGTCATCGCGGCGGCAAGGGCGGCTTTCGCAAACATCGGCGTCTTCATGGCGATCCTCCCAGATCGGTTGCGTTTGAGAGGCGCCGGCGGGGTTGGCTCCCCGCTCGTCGCCCAAGTTAAATCAACCCTCCGCCCTCATCCTGAGGAGCAGGCGAAGCCTGCGTCTCGAAGGATGCTCCAGTTCACTCCAGAGGCATCTGGAGCATCCTTCGAGACGGCCGCTGCGCGGCCTCCTCAGGATGAGGGTAGAGGTGGTTGCGTGTTCACTCCCCCGTATAGATCGGCTCGGGCTGCTCGAAGAAGCTGCGCAGGATGTGGTAGCACATCATGTAGTTCTTCTGCTGGAACGAGGCGTGCGAGATGCCCTTCATCACGATGAATTGCTTGTCGGGATTGGGCAAAGCCGCGAAGAACTTCGCCAGATCGTCGAAGGCAGCGATGCCGTCATATTCGCCGCGCATGATCAGCGTCGGCATGGTGAGCTTCGCCGGGTCGGTCAGCGGCAGGCGCGAGCACATGTCGACATAGGTACCCGTCGGCATCGAATCGTCCAGCGCCAGGATCGCGTCGGCGAAGGCCTCGACCGTGGCGTGGTCCGCCGTGCCGGGATGGTCGCGATTGAAGATCGAGTGGACGAAGGCGCGGTCGATCGGCCGGCGCTTCATCGCCTGGAACTGCGGCAGCTTCTTCTTGCGCTCCTCCAGCGTCGGGGCGCCCTCGCCGGTCCAGACGAAGGCGTCGAGCGCCAGCCGGCGCACCTGGTGCGGCCGGCGCTCGGCGAAGGCCGCCGCCCGCAATGCGCCCGACGAGATGCCGTACATGAAGAACGGGCCGTTGCCGCGGGTCTTCATGATGTAGTCGGCCGCGGCCTCGAGATCGTCGGCCCCGTCGGCGATGTTGCTGGTGATGTCGCGCGTCTTGGTCGAGCGGCCATAGCCCTCCATGTCGACGCACCAGCAGTCGTAACCCTGCTTGGCGAACCAGTCCATCACCGAGGAATCGGGCCGGCCGGGCACCTGCAGATCGAAGGTCGGCTGCGAGGCCATCGACGAGCCGTGCACGAACAGGATCGTGCCCTTCTCGTCGGACGGCTTGTCGACGAACTTCTCGAACAGGAAGAGATCGACGTCCGGGCCCTTCTTGGTCCAATGCTCCTGCGACTGGACCGTCGCGGGCGTCACATGCTGGTTCATGCCGAGATATCTCCTGGATCAGGCGGCGGCGCGGTCGGCGTCGGACTGGGCCGGCTCGCGCGGAAAGATGCTGCACTGGCTGGCGTCGACGGTCACGGTGACCGCGTCGCCCTCCGAAAACTGCTGCAGCGGATGGGTCTGGACGCGAAGCGAAGCCCCGCCCGGCAGCGCGACCGTGTATTCGCAGATATTGCCGAGGAAGACGCGCTCGCGGACGACGCCCGCGCCCGGCGTGCCGCCCCCAGTCGCCAGCGTGATGTTCTCGGGCCGCACCGCGATATCGACTTGCCCGCCGGGCGCAGCGCCAGCGGGAGCGGAGGCCGTGAGCTTGAGCCCGCCCTCGCCCTCGATCGAGGCCTGCGCGCCATCGACGGAGACGACGCGGCCCGGGACAAAATTCACCAGCCCCATGAAGTCTGCGACGATGCGGTTCGACGGTTTGGTATAGACCTCGAAGGGCGAGCCGAACTGCTGCAGCCGGCCGCCATGCATCACCGCGATCTGGTCCGACAGCGCCAGCGCCTCGGACTGGTCGTGGGTGACGTAGATGAAGGTGATGCCGGTGCGGCGCTGGAGCTGCTTCAGTTCGCCGCGCATCTTTTCGCGCAGTTTCGCGTCGAGATTGGAAAGCGGCTCGTCGAGCAGCAGGATGTCGGGCTCGACCACGAGCGAGCGGGCGAGCGCGACGCGCTGCTGCTGGCCGCCGGAAAGCTCGTTGGGATAGCGCGCTTCCAGCCCCTTCAGGTTGACCAGCGCCAGCGCCTCTTCGACCTTGTCGCGCACCTGAGCGGCCGAGAGCTTCCGCAGCTTGAGGCCGAAGCTGATATTCTCATGGACGGTCTTGTGCGGCCAGACGGCGTAGTTCTGAAACACCATGCCCATGCCGCGCGCCTCTGGCGAGACCACGCCCTGCGGCGAGGAGAGCAGCCTGTCGTCGACATGGATCGAGCCCGTGTCGGGCGTCACATAGCCGGCGATGCAGCGCAACGTCGTGGTCTTGCCGCAGCCGGAGGGGCCGAGCAGCGTGATGAACTGGTTGTCGGCGATGGCGAGGTTCAGCTCCGACAGCGCCGCCATCTGGGCGTGACGCCCGCCATAGCTCTTCGACAGGTTCTGGATGGTGATGCCGGCCATCAGGCGGTTCCTCCCTGCGGGGCGCTGTCGCCGTCCTTCCGGCCGATCTGGCCGCCGCCGATTTTCCGCGCGATGACGATGACGACGGTGATGATCGCCATGTTGGTCATGGCCAGCGCGGCGACGGGCTCGGTGTAGCCGGTCTCGTAGAGATTGTAGATCGCGACCGCGAGCGTCATCGAGCTCGACGAGAACAGCAGGATCGAGGCGGACAACTCCTGGATCACCGGCACGAAGACGAGCAGCCAGCCGGCGAAGAGGCCGGGCCGCATCAGCGGCAGGGTGATCTCCTTCAGCGTCTGGCCCCAGCTTGCGCCGAGGATGCGGGCGCTTTCCTCCAGCGTCGGGTCGATCTGGCGCAGCGAAGTGTTGGCGGCGCGCACGCCGAGCGGAATGTAGCGCCCGACATAGGCCAAGAGCAGGATCGTCAGCGTGCCGTAGAGCGCGATCGGCATGGTCAGCCAGAACTGGATCAGCGCCACCGCCATGACGATGCCGGGCAGTCCGAGCGGCACCAGCGCCGCATAGTCCAGGAACTTGCGGCCGGGAATCTGCGTGCGGATGTCGATCCAGCCGATGATCGCGCCGAGGAACACCGCGATCGTGGCCGCCACGATGGCCAGCCCCAGCGAGTTCATGATGGCGCGCTGCGTCACGTCGTAGTCGAACAGCACGAAACGGTAATGCTCCAGCGTCAGGCCCTGCCAGAAGTTCAGGCCCCAGGACTTCGAGACCGAGACCGCGATCAGCGTGGCGTAGGGCAGGATGATCGAGACGAAGAAGACCACGACGCAGAAGCCGAAGAGCGGCCATTTCGCCCAGCCGAGATCCATCAGCTGGGGCCTTGCACCCTTGCCGCCCAGCGTCACGAAGGAGCGCTTGGCGAGATAGGCGCGCTGGATGTAGAGCGCCGCCACCGTGATGACGACGAAGAGCAGCGACAGCGCCGAGGCCAGCGCATATTGCGCCGGGAAGTCGAACAGCGAATAGATCCGGGTCGGCAGCGTCACGATCCGGCCCGGCAGGCCGATGATCGCCTGCGAGCCGAACAGCGCGATGGCGTTGACGAAGGCGAGCAGCACGCCGGACAGGATCGCCGGCATCACCAGCGGCGTGGTGATCGAGAGCACGGTGCGGAACTTGCTCGCGCCGAGGATCTGGGCGGCCTCCTCATAGGACGCATCGACCGATTGTAGCGCGCTCGACGCCAGCAGGAACACGTAAGGGAAGGTGTGCAGCACCGTGACCAGCACGAGCCCCGGCATCGAGAAGATGTTGAAGCCGAGCCAGGGGACGCCGACCACGTCGCGGAAGAAGGCGTTGATCAGCCCGGCATTGGGGCCGAACAGGTTGACGAAGGCGATCGCGGTCAGGAAGGGCGGCGAGAGATAGGACAGGTTGGCGGTCAGCGTGATCAGGCCCTTGCCCGGCACGTTGGTGCGCGCCACGGCCCAGGCCAAAGGCAGGCCCAGCAGCAGGCTGAACAGCCCGGTCCAGGCCCCCAGCATCAGCGAGTTGAGCAGCGCCTGCAGGTAGAGCCGGCCGGTCAGCGCCTCGTGGAAATACTCCAGCGTGAACCGGCCCTCGCTCCAGACGCTGCCGATCAGCAGGAAGCAGAGCGGGAAGACGACGAGGACGAACAGCGCCACGATCGCCGCGCCCATGACGATGCGCTCGAGGCTGAAGATGCGCGCCAGCAGCGAGGGCGGCCGCGCCGAGGACAGGCCGGCCGGGCGGCGCATCGCGCCGGCGTCGGGCATCATGGCCTGGCCTGTCGTCGCCTGGCTCACGGGCGCAACGAAAAGTCTGCGCGACGCATGCGGCGCGGTGCGGATATCATCGGACGCTTCCCTGGTCGGGCGCATGCCTGCGCCTCGTTGGTTCCAAACGTGACCATTGGTTTGCGAGCTGTCAACCAATTCATTGTCACAAGGCCGCGCGCAGGCTGTCTCTGCAACTCAGCGGGGAATTTTCCAGAAAGCGCTTGTGCTGGCCGCCGGAATTGGTAAACCAATCGAGGCGCCACAGGTGGCGGCACGATGCAGCGGCATGGCATGAGCACGAGCATACGACACGACCAGCGGGTCAGGGACTACATCATCGGCGGCATCCGGTCGGGCGCCTGGCGCGCCAACGGCAAACTGCCGACCGAGCGGGCGCTGTCGGAGCAGCTTGGGGTTCCGCGTTCGGCGGTGCGCGACGCTCTCGCGGTGCTGGAAAGCGGCGGGGCGGTGACGCGGATCATCGGCAGCGGCACCTATGTCAGGGAAATCGAGCCCGCGCCTGCGGCCAACGACGTCTCCGCCGATCCTCCGGCAAGCCCGGCCGAGATCATGCAGGCCCGCCTCCTGCTCGAGCCGCAGCTGGCCCAGCTCGCCGCGATCAATGCCGACCAGTCCGACTTCGCCCGCTTCGACGAATGCATCCGCCAGGGCGATGCGGCCGACGGCTTCGAGGCGTTCGAGCTGTGGGACGCCGCGCTGCACCAGGCCATCGCCGCCTCGACCCATAACCGCCTGGTGATCGAGCTCTACGCCATGATCACCCGCGCCCGCGACCTGACCGAATGGGGCGAACTGAAGCGCCGCAGCCTCAGCGCGGAGCGGCGCGAGCATTACCGCCGCGAGCACCACGCCATCGTGGCGGCGCTGCAGGCGCGCGACGCGACGCGGGCAGAGGCCGCGCTGCTTGGCCATCTCGAACGGGTCCGCAACAATCTGCTGGGGCGCTGAACCGCTTTTGGTCGACCAATTTTCTCATTGGTTGACAGATTTGCCCGGCATGATCTACGCCTTGGCGGACTGATCCCGACCGACCTTAGTGCGACGAGTATCCCTCATGCAGCTCATCACATTTCGCCAAGCCACGGATAAATCTGGCGAAACGCCATGTCTCGGCGTGCTCGACGGCGGCGGTGTCGCCGATCTGTCGCAGGTGGATGGGGCGCCGCGCACCATGGCGCAGGCTTGCGCGCTCGGCGCGGAGGCCGTGACGCGGTTGACCAAATGGGCCGCCGCCGCGCCGAAGCTGGATCTGGGCGGCGTCGTCCTGCTCGCGCCCTTCCCGCGCCCGGCCCGCAACATCTTCTGCGTCGGCAAGAACTACCACGAACACGCGGCCGAATTCGCCAAGAGCGGCTTCGACTCGACCGCCAAGGAGATCGTGCCGGAAGCGCCGGTGGTCTTCACCAAGCCGCCATCGGCGGTGATCGGGCCGGGCGTCGACATCCCCGGCCATCTCGACCCGACCAACTCCGTCGACTACGAGGGCGAGCTCACCGTCGTCATCGGCACGGGCGGTCGCGGCATCACCCGCGAGAAGGCGCTGGACCATGTCTTCGGCTACACCATCATCAATGACGTGACCTCGCGGCATCTGCAGCAGAAGCATCGCCAGTGGGTCATCGGCAAGGGCATCGATGGCTTCTGCCCGATGGGTCCGACGGTGATGACCGCCGACGAGGCGCCCGATCCACGAAAGCTCCATCTGCGGACCTGGGTAAATGACGAGTTGCGCCAGGCGGTGACGCTGGCCGACCTTATCTTCGACATTCCCACGCTGATCGCCACTTTGTCCGCCTACATCACGCTGGAGCCCGGCGACCTGATCGCCACCGGCACGCCGGTCGGCGTCGGAATCGGCTTCACGCCGCCGAAATTCCTCGCGGCCGGTGATGTCGTGCGCATCGAGATTCCAGGCATCGGCGTTCTGGAAAACAAGGTCGCCTGAACGATCAAGATCGCCTGAACAAGCGCCGCAGCGGCGGCCGACATCGGGGAGGACAATCATGCGCCTGACGGGAACCCTTGCGAAAGCGCTCTGCCTGGCCGCCGCGGCCTGGCTCGCCATACCGGCGGCGGCGACCGCGCAGGCCTATCCGAGCAAGCCTGTCCGGATCATCGTGCCCTTCGGCGCGGGCGGCCCGGCCGACATCTATGCGCGGGCCATCGGCCAGCAATTGCAGGAGGCGCTGAAGCAGCCCTTCGTGATCGAGAACAAGCCGGGCGCCGGCGCGGTCATCGGCACGGTCGAGGCGGCGCGCGCCGCCCCAGACGGCTACACCCTGCTGATGATGTCGAACACCCACACCGCCAACGAAACGCTGGTTCCGGCCAAGGCCTACAAGCTGACCACCGATCTCGTGCCGATCGCGCCCGTCAACGCCGCCGATCTCGTCCTCGTCGTCCATCCGGCGGTGGAGGCGAAGACGCTGCAGGAGTTCATCGCGCTGGCGAAATCGAAGCCGAAGCAGCTGAACTACGCATCGTCGGGCGTCGGTACGCCCTATCACCTGGCCGGCGAGAGCTTCAAGGCGCTGAGCGGCACAGACATCGTGCATGTGCCCCATCGCGGCAGCGGCGAGGCGCGCAGCAACGTCATCGGCGGCCATGTCCAGATGATGATCGATTCGGTGACGACGACCGCGCCGAGCATTGCGGCGGGCCAGGTCCGCGCGCTCGCCGTCACCGGCGCGGCCCGCTCGGCGCTGCTGCCCGACGTGCCGACCGCCGCCGAAGCCGGGCTGAAGGACTACGAAGCGACGATCTGGCTCGGGCTGATGGCCCCGACAGGCACGCCGCAGGCGATCGTCGACCAGCTCAACGCCGCCGTCCGCGCCGTGCAGGCCAGGCCGGACGTGAAGGCCGCCTATGCGAAGCAGGGCACGGTCGCGATGGATATGAGCCCGGCGGAGTTCGGCGAGTTCATCAAGGCCGACATCACCAAATGGGCGCGCGTGATCGAGTCGGCCCAGATCAAGGTGAACTGAACCGATGAGCGCCGGCCGGACCCTCATGGTGAACGGCCGGCCCTGCGCCATCGCGGCCGACCCCGGCGCGCTGCTGCTCGACGTGCTGCGCGACGAACTCGGCCTCAAGGCGGCGCGCTTCGGCTGCGGCGAGGGCCTGTGCGGGTCCTGCCGCGTCCTCGTCGACGGTCATCCGACGCCCGCCTGCAACACGCCGCTCTGGTCCGTCGCGGGCAAGGCGATCGTCACCGCCGAGGGGCTGGGCACGCCCGATGCGCCCCATCCGGTGCAGACCGCGCTGATCGCCGAGCAGGCGCTGCAATGCGGCTATTGCATCTCCGGCATCATGATCGGGGCCGCCGCCCTGCTCGCCCGCGAGCCCGATCCCGACGAGGCCGCGATCCGCGCCGCGCTCGATCCGCATCTGTGCCGCTGTGGCGCGCATAACCGCATCGTCAGGGCGGTGCGTCGCGCCGCCGCCGAGAGGGCCGCCGCCGCATGACCGCCAGCGCCTTGCCGACCGGCCTGCGCGAGACTCCGCGGCTCGACCGCTGGCTCGCGGTCTCGCCCGAGGGGCATGTCACGCTCTCGCCCGGCAAGGTCGAGATCGGCCAAGGCATCCTGACGGCGCTGGTCCAGATCTGCGCCGACGAACTCGACATAGCGCCCGAGCGCGTCAGGCTGGTGCCCACCGGCACGGCGGTGAGCCCCAATGAGGGCGTGACCTCGGGCAGTCTCTCGGTCTCCAATTGCGGACAGTCGGTGCGGCGCGTCGCGGCGCAAGCTCGCAGCCTGTTCCTGGCCGAGGCGGCGCGGCAGTTCTCCGTCGCCCCCGAGGCGCTCAGCATCGAGGACGGCGTCATCGCCGGGCCGGGCAACCTCGCCACCAGCTATTGGGAGCTTGCCGGGTCCGTCTCGCTCGCCTGCGAGGCCGACCCCGCCATTGCGCCCAAGCCGCCGGAACAGCGCCGGCTCGCCGGCCGCTCGACGCCGCGCATCGACATTCCCAGCAAGGTCTTCGCCACACGGCCCTTCATCCATGATCTCGCCATGCCCGGCCTGCTGCATGGCCGGGTGCTGCGCCCGCCACGCCCGGGCGCGGCGCTGGAGGATCTGGACGAGGCGCGGCTCGCCGGCCTGCCGGGACTGCGCGCGCTCGTCCACGACGGCAGCGTCCTCGGCGTCGTCTGCGAGACCGAGACGCAGGCCGAGGCCGCGCTCGCCCGGCTGGAGTCGGCCGCGCGCTGGAGCGGCGGCTTCGCCCTGCCCGATCCGCAGGACCTGCCGGGCTGGCTGAAAGCGCAGCCGGCCGAGGCCTCGGTGGTCGATACGCGCGGGGACGATAAACGCCCGACCGCAAGCCGGACCATCACGCGGCAATACGAAAAGCAGTTCCTGGCCCATGCCTCGCTGGCCCCGTCCTGCGCCATCGCGCATTGGAGCGGGGACGCCTCGAACGACCCGACCCTGCAGGTGCTGACCCACAGCCAGGGCGTGTTCAACCTGCGCGCCGATCTGGCGCTCGTCTTCGGGCTCGATCCCGAGACGATCAGGGTCACCCATGCGGAGGGGGCCGGATGCTACGGCCATAACGGCGCCGACGACGTCGCGCTCGACGCGGCGCTGCTGGCGCGCGCGGTCCCCGGCCAGCCGGTCCGCGTGCGCTGGTCGCGCGCCGACGAACTCGCCTGCTCGCCCGCCGGAGCGGGCATGGCGATCGAGCTCTCGGCCGATCTCGACGCCGCCGGAGACCTCGTCGACTGGCGTCACACGATCTGGAGCAATGGCTATGTCGGCCGGCCCGGCCGCGCGGCGAGCCCGGCGCTGCTGGCGTCCTTCGATCTGGAGCAACCCTTCCCGCGCTATATCGCGCAGGATCCGCCGCTGGCGGGCGGCGGCGGGGCACAGCGCAATGCCGTACCGCTCTATGATTTCCCGCGCTGGACCATCTCCAAGAACCGCGTCACCGAAATGCCGCTGCGGACATCCTCGATGCGGGCGCTCGGCGCCTTCGGCAACGTCTTCGCGATCGAATCCTTCATGGACGAGCTCGCGCTGGACAGCGGCGAGGACCCGCTCGCCTTCCGCCTGCGCCACCTCTCGGAACCGCGCGCACGGGCGGTGCTGGGGCGGGTTGCGGAGGTGGCCGAATGGGGCCGCGCGGCCATTCCCGAGGGACGCGGCCGAGGTTTGGCCATGGCGCGCTACAAGAACACGGGAGCCTGGTGCGCCGTGGTCGCCGAGGTCGACGTCGAGGACGAGCCGCGCGCGACGAAACTCTGGATCGCGGTCGATGTCGGCGAGGCGATCAACCCCGACGGCGTCGTCAACCAGATCGAGGGCGGGGCGATCCAGGCGGTGAGCTGGACGCTGAAGGAGGAACTCGCCTTCACGCGGCAAGAGGTGACGAGCCGCTCCTGGGAGAGCTATCCGATCCTGCGCTTCAGCGAGGTTCCCGACGTCTCCGTCACGATCATGCCGGGCGCGGATGTGTCAGGTGGGGCCTTGCCGCCGCTCGGCGCGGGCGAGGCGGCGCAGGGGCCGACCGCGGCGGCGCTGGCCAACGCCATTCACAACGCGCTCGGCGTCAGGATCCGGCGCATGCCGATCACGCGCGAGCGCATCATCGCGGCGATGGAGTAGGCGTTGGCGACACTCAAGGTCTTTAGCGGCGGCGCGGCGCAGGGGCTGGTGCGCGCACTCGAGCCGGATTTCGCGGCGGCGACCGGCCTGCGGATCGAGGGCGTGTTCGGCGCGGTGGGAACGATGCGGGCCCTGCTGGAGGCCGGCGAGGCGGCCGACGTGGCGATCCTGACCGACGCGATCATGCGCGCGCTCGCCGGAGCCGGACTGGTCCGGCCGGACTCGCTGACCGGCCTCGGCGGCGTCGAAACCGCGATCGCGGTCCGCAACGCCGACCGCGCGCCGATCGTCACCGATGGTGAGGCTCTCAAGGCGGCGCTGCTGGCGTCCGATGCGATCTACATGCCCGATACGGAGCAATCGACGGCCGGCATCCACTTCGCATCGGTGATGGCCGGGCTCGGCATCGCCGACGAGGTCGCCTCCCGGCTGCGGACGTTTCCGAACGGCGCAAGCGCGATGGCGGCGCTCGCGAGCGCGCCCGAGCGGCGGCCGATCGGCTGCACGCAGGTCACCGAGATTCTCGCCACGCCGGGCGTGATGCTGGTGATGGCGCTGCCGCCCGGCCATGACCTGACGACGCCCTACACGGCCGGCATCCTGACCGACGCAGCCGAGCCGGAGGCGGCGCGGACGCTGCTTGCCCTGCTCGCGGGCGAGCCTCAGGCCGGACTGCGGGCGCGATGCGGCTTCGTCCAGGGCGCGGCCGGCGCGTGATTTCGCGGCAATCCCTACCGTCAAGCGGATGACACACGCCGACGCGACGATTGACGCCCCGCCGTTCCAGCCATAGGAGCCGCGCAACCCCCTGCGTTTTGACGCTCCCGCTGAAGGATGCCTGCCGATGACAACCTGGCCCGTGCACGCGACGATCACCGGCCCCATCGTGATGATCGGCTTCGGCTCGATCGGCCGCGGCACGCTGCCGCTGATCGAGCGGCATTTCGACTACGACCGCGCCCGCTTCGTGGTGATCGACCCCGACGACGCCGACCGGGCCCTGCTCGACGAGCGCGGCATCCGCTTCATCCAGCAGGCGGTGACGCGCGACAACTATCAGGAGATGCTGAAGCCCCTGCTGACCGAGGGCGGCGGCCAGGGTTTCTGCGTCAACCTCTCGGTCGACACCGGCTCGCTCGACATCATGCAGTTCTGCTCGGACCTGGGCGCGCTCTACATCGACACGGTCAACGAGCCCTGGGTCGGCTTCTATTTCGACGCCAGCAAGGGGCCGGAAGCACGCTCGAACTATGCGCTGCGCGAGGCGACCATCGCCGCCAAGCATGCGCGGCCGGCCGGGACGACCACGGCCGTCTCCTGCTGCGGCGCCAATCCCGGCATGGTCTCCTGGTTCGTCAAGCAGGGCCTGCTCAACATCGCCGCCGATCTCGGGCTGCAGGTGGCCGAGCCCAAGACCCGCGCCGAATGGGGCAAGCTCGCCGAGGCGGTCGGCGTCAAGGGCATCCACATCGCCGAGCGCGACACGCAGCGGGCCAGGCAGCCCAAGCCGCCCGGCGTCTTCGTCAACACCTGGTCGGTCGAGGGTTTCGTCTCGGAGGGCATGCAGCCGGCCGAACTCGGCTGGGGCACGCACGAGACCTGGATGCCGGAGAACGGCCGCGAGCACGAGGCCGGCTGCCAGGCCGCGATCTACCTGCTCCAGCCCGGCGCGAACACCCGCGTCAGGTCGTGGTGCCCGACGCCCGGCCCGCAATACGGCTTCCTCGTCACGCACAACGAATCGATCTCGATCGCCGACTATTTCACCGTGCGCGACGAGGCGGGCCAGCCGGTCTACCGGCCGACCTGCCATTACGCCTATCACCCGGCCAATGACGCCGTGCTCTCGCTGCACGAGATGTTCGGGCAGGCCGGCCGGGTGCAGGAGGAGCACCACATCCTCGAGGAAAACGAGATCGTCGACGGCATCGACGAGCTCGGCGTGCTGCTCTACGGCCATGCGCGCGGGGCCTACTGGTACGGCTCGCAGCTCTCGGTCGAGGAAACGCGCCGGATCGCGCCCTACCAGAACGCCACCGGCATGCAGGTGACCTCGGCCGTGCTCGCCGGCATGGTCTGGGCGCTGGAGAACCCGAACGCCGGCATCGTCGAGGCCGACGAGATGGATTTCCGCCGCTGCCTCGAAGTGCAGACGCCCTATCTCGGGCCGGTGACCGGACACTACACCGACTGGACGCCGCTGGACGATCGCCCGGGGTTTTTCCCGGAGGACATCGACACGAGCGATCCGTGGCAGTTTCGGAACATCCTGGTGCGGTAGCGCTGTCATCCCGTGCGCGCCGCGGCACGCAGTGCTGCGGTGCAGACACGGGACCGTAAGCCGGACAGGGCCCTTCTCGTCGCGCGGTCCCGCATCTGCGCGGCGGCGCTTCGCGCCGCAGCGCGTGCGGGATGACAGCGCTCTCTACGCCCGCTGGACCCTCACTCCCGCCAGCAGCACCCCGCCGACGAGGAAGAACGCCACCAGCACCGCCAGCCCCGCGCGCTGGCTGGCGAAGATCGTCGTCGCCAGCGCCACCAGCGTCGGCCCCAGGAACGACGTGACTTTCCCCGAGAGCGCGAACAGCCCGAAGAACTCGCCCGCGCGTCCCTCCGGCGCGAGCCGCGCCATCAGGCTGCGCGAGGACGCCTGCAACGGGCCTGCGACGAGGCCGATCAGCAGGCCTAGCCCGAGATAGACCCGCTCCGGAGCCGAGGCGAAGAGGCCGTCGCCCGGCGTCGCCGGGGCTGCGTCGATCACGAAGAAGATGGTTTCACGCCCCAGCGACAGGATGCCGAGGCACGCCAGCAGCAGGCAGCCGATCGCGCCCAGCACGACCGGCTTCCCGCCGATGCGGTCGTCGAGCTTTCCGCCGAGCCACGCGCCGAGCGTGCCGGTCACGGTCAGCAGGATGCCGAAGACGCCGAGCTCGATGGTCTGCCAGCCGAAGACGCCCGCGCCATAGATGCCCCCAAAAGCGAACAGCGCCACCAGCGCGTCCTGATAGACCATGTTGGCGAGCAGGAAGCGCCCGAGCGACGGCAGGCGCGGCAATTCGCGCAGCGTCGTCATGAGCCGCCCGAGCCCGCCTCTCGCAGCCTCGCCCAGCCTCATACCGGTGGGGGCCGCGTCGGGCGTCAGCAGGAACATCGGCGTGACGAAGACGACGAACCAGAGCGCCGTCAGCGGCCCGGCAAAACGGTCGCCCTCGCGGGCGGCGGCGTCGAGGCCGAGGATCGGCGTCAGACCGACCAGCGTCCTGCCCGTCGTCGGATCGGCGGCCAGCAGCGCGAGCGTGACCGCGAGCGAGATCAGCCCGCCGAGATAGCCGATCGCCCAGCCCGTGCCCGAAAGCCAGCCGAGCCGCTCCGGCGGGACCAGCCGCGTCATCATCGCGTTGTTGAAGGTGGTGGCGAACTCCGCGCCGATGGTGGCGAGGACGAAGCCCGCCAGCGCGACCGGCACGGCCCAGGGCGAACCGGGCACGGCGAACCAGAGCGCGCCCGAGCCCGCCACCAGCAGCGCCCCGAACGCCGCGATCCACGGTTTGCGCGGCCCTGTCCGGTCGGCGATGCCGCCCAGCAGCGGCGAGAGCAGCGCGATGCAAAGCCCCGCGAATCCGGTGGCGTAGCCCCAGAGCGCCTGTCCGGACGCCGGGTCCGATGCGAGCGCCGAGGCGAAGAAGGGCGCGAAGACGAAGGTGGTGATCAGCGTGAAAAAGGGCTGCGCCGACCAGTCGAAGAACAGCCAGGCGGTGACGGCGCGCCGCGGCGGATAGGCGGCGGGAGCGCTCAATGGCGCGCTCACTGCAGCGTCGTCTCGGGGTCGCCGCCGCCGCGCGCCAGCTCGATCTCGGTGATCGCGACCAGCACCTCGGCGCGGGTGCGAAGGTCTTGCGCCTCGAGCAGCGCCTGCTTCTCGCGCGGACCGAACGGGCACATCATCGCCAGCGCATTCACCAGCGCCTCGTTGGGGGCCTCGTTCACGCCCTTCCAGTCGATCTTCAGGTCGTTGGCCTTGGCGAAGGACCGCAGCGCCTTGAGAAGCCCGTTGCGGTCGACCTCGTCCTCGCCGGCGCGGGCTGTGAAGTCGATGGCGAAGTCGTCATAGGAAATCCGGGCCTGGCGGTAGGGCGTCGTCACCGACAGCTCCTCGACGAGCCGGAAGCGGCTGATCCCGGTGAGCGTGAGGATATAGCGGTCGTCGCCGGTCTCGGCGAACTGGGTGATGCGGCCGATGCAGCCGACCTGCAGCAGGCCAGGCGCGCTTTCCTGCCGGCCGCTCTCGGGGACGGGCTGGATGATGCCGACGATCCGGTGGCTGCGGATCGCATCGTCGATCATGGCGAGATAGCGCGGCTCGAAGATGTTGAGCGGCATCTGCCCGCGCGGCAGGAGCAGGGCGCCGGCCAGCGGGAAGACCGGGATCACCAGCGGGCAATCCTCGGCTCCGTTGTAGACGGCGTTCATGCCCATCGGCTGTCTTTCCTTCGGTTACGCGAACAGCAACGTCGAGAGCTTGCGCCGGCCGGCCATGCTGTGCTCGTCCATCGGACCCCAGGCCTCGAAGAACTGCAGCAGCTGCTTGCGCGCGCCGTCGTCGTTCCAGGCCCGGTCGGCCCTGATGATGGCGATCAGGTGGTCGACCGCCTCCTCGCGCCTGTCGCGGGCGTTGAGCGCGACCGCGAGGTCGAAGCGCGACTGGTGGTCCTTCGGGTCGGCGGCGACCTTCGCCTCCAGTTCGGCGGTGTCGCCGAGATCGGCCGCCTGCTCCGCGAGCTCGATCGCGGCGCGGACGGCGGCGATCGCCGGGTCTGCCGCCTTGGCCTGCGGCGTCATGGCGAGGATGCCCTTGGCTCCTTCGAGATCGCCCATGTCGAGATGCAGGCGGGCGAGCCCTGCGATGGCTGCGAGGTTTTCCGGCTCCAGCTCCAGCGCGCCGGCGAAGAGCTCGCTCGCGCCGGCGGCGTCGCCCACCTCGGCGGCCGCCTGCGCGGCTGCGACCAGTTCCTCCGTCGCGCCGGGGCCGACGGGGCCGACCAGCTTCTCGATGAAGGCCTTGACCTGGCTTTCGGGCTGCGCGCCCATGAATCCGTCGATCGGCTGGCCCTGCTTGAAGGCGATCACGGCCGGGATCGACTGGATGCCGAGCTGGCCCGGAATCTGCGGATGCTCGTCGATGTTCATCTTGACGAGCTTGACCTTGCCCCTGGCATCCCTGACGACCTTCTCGATCACCGGAGTCAATTGCTTGCAGGGTCCGCACCACGGTGCCCAGAAATCGACCAGCACGGGCTGCGTCATCGATTCTGTGACGACATCCTGCCGGAAGCCTTGAGTCGTGGTGTCCTTGATCAGGCCGGCCTGGTCGGCCGCGGCGTCTGTGCCCAGCATGGGTCGTCCTTCGTCGCAATCGCTAGCGTCTGAAATCGGCGTGCCGGGCTGCCGCGGCAGTCCGGCGTCGGTTCTAGATGGGTAGGCTCAGCCGTTCTGTCCATCTTGCGGCACAGGCAAATCGACGACCAGAGGCTCATGGCCGGTCCCGCGCAGAAAGGCCAGCATGTCGTCGCGCGCGATCCGCAGCGTCGCCGTGTTGACGAGAGGATGAAAGTTGATCTCCTCGCCGGTGGTCAGGTTACGGTCGAGCACCATGGTGACCGCGCCGTCGCGGTCGTTGATCACGGCAAAGGCGGTGACCGAGCCCGGCGTCACCCCGAGCTTCTCCATCAGCGCGTCCGCCGAACCGAAGGACAGCCGGCCGCTCGCTCCCAGCGTCTCGTGCAGGCGCTTGAGGTCGATGCGGGCGTTCTCGCGCGCCGAGACCAGGAAGAGCCGGCCCTTCTTGTCCTTCAGGAACAGGTTTTTGGTGTGCAGGCCGGTCATCCCCTCGCGCCGCCCGGCCGATTCGGCCACCGTGAAGACGGCGTCGTGATCGATGCGGTGAAAAGGCAGGCCCTGCGCGGCGAGATGGGCGCAGAGTTCGTCGGGCGTCAGCGGTGCGGTCATGGGTCTTCGCGGCGGTTGGAGGCTTGCCGATCGTGGCTTGGACGGCGCTGCGCGCCTGTGTGAGCAAGCCGCATAACAATTTCAACACCCCGGAGCCAACAAGGTGCTTGCGCTGCCCTCGGGATTGGGGCAATAAGCCGGCCTCGCGCCGGAAACGGCTGCGGCATGTCCTGATGCGGGAGTAGCTCAGGGGTAGAGCACAACCTTGCCAAGGTTGGGGTCGAGGGTTCGAATCCCTTCTCCCGCTCCAGGACATCA
>JAESGM010000640.1_pt1 | contig 19742 bp, 14 predicted proteins | sample 9269721 | NCBI WGS metagenome assembly JAESGM01 (sample SAMN15720920, study PRJNA650825) | algae metagenome | isolation source: Komarekiella atlantica HA4396-MV6 and co-occurring heterotrophs from... | place: USA: Theobald House, Kauai, HI | collected 2009-07-29 | reverse complement strand
CGTTGCTGTCGACGAAGCCGCTGTTGTCGGCATAGGCCATGACGGCGGGCTGCGGCTTGGGCGCGGCGCGTCGGCCACGCGTCGGCCGCGCGTCGGCCTCCTCCTCGTCGCCGCCGAACAGCGAGGCCCACAGGCTCTTGCGGCCCGACGAGATGATCGCGCCCTCGTCGAGATCGGCCGCCGCATAGCCGGCGACCGCGCCGCCGCGCGACAGAACGTCGGCCTTGGCCAGTTCGTAGCCCGAGAGCGGCTGGCCGTCGGCCGGCAGATGCACGGTCTTCTCGTCGGGGAACAGCCGGACGAGCTGGTCACGCGTCATCCTGGGCCAGGAGCGCACGGAGCCGGCGTCCATATGCACGAAGGGCGTGTGCGCGCCGGGATAGAAGCCGACGCCGCCGCGCTGCATCCGCATGCCGGCCTCGCGGATGCGGGCTGTCGGCGTGTCCGGCAGGTAGAAATCCATCGCCTTGCCGAGCGTGTGCTGGCTGTGCTTGGCGACGCCGCGCGAGCGCCGCCGCAGCATCGAGTTGGTGCCGGGCGAACGATAGGCCGAGACGACATGGAAGGGCTGGTCCGAGCCGACCTGGCGGTGCACCTCCCAGGCGACGTCGAACAGGCGCGGATCCATCCGGATCGGCTCGTCGGTGCGCCAGTCGCGAAGCGCCCAGTTCAGCTTCTCCAGCCCCTCGGAGACGTAGCGCCCGTCACGCTTGAAGGTGACGGTCGTCTCCTCCTTGGTGTGCATGTGCTTGATGGTGATGGTGCGGGTGTCGCCATTGGCGACGGCGTTCTGGGTGCCGCGAACGCCGAGCGCCAGCGCCGCCAGCGCGACGCCGAAGGTCAGGAGCCGGCGCGGCAGGCGCGCGCGCGCCTCCCCTGTCCGGCGAGCGGACGCGTCGTGTTTCGCCTGCGTATCTGGTGACCTGCCCAATATGACTGACCCGTCTCGCTGCGCCGGCAGGCGGCGCGATGAACGTGAACGAACAGTTACCGAGAAGCGTTAACGCCAGGTTACCGGGTCGGCAAGCAGGACGTGACGCGAAACTCCGCCAAGGCTCGCTATCGGCAGATCATGGCGAAACCGTGCCGCGCCCTCAACCGCGCTGCTCCAGAGCCTGCCGGACGAGCCGATGGAAGCCGTAGAGATCGTCGAACGTGGTCAGTCCGCCATCCGCGCCGACGACATGGGTGTTGTAGACCAGATGGATCGCCAGCGGCTGCGGCAGGTTGATCCGGCGCTCGCCCGAGCCGATCAGCCGGCGCAGGCGCTCGGTCGTCCATTCCGCCCCGAGGATCTGGTCGGCGAGCAGGAAGGGATTGTCGACGCGCACGCAGCCATGGCTGAAGGCGCGCCGCTCGGCCGAGAACAGCCGGCGGTTGGGCGTGTCGTGCAGATAGACCGCATGGTCGTTGGGGAACATGAACTTGATCCAGCCGAGCGCGTTGCGCTCGCCCGGCGGCTGGCGGACCGAAACGGAGCCGTTGCGCCCGCGCGTCACGACATAGCCGCGCTTGGCGGCGTAGTCAGGATCGGCCGCGAGCCCGGGCAGGATTTCCTTCCTCAGGATCGAGGGCGGGATGTACCAGGACGGATTGACGATGACATGGTCCATCCGGTGCGAGAAGATCGGCGTCGCCGTCTCCGGCTTGCCGACGATGACCCGCGCTTCATGCGCCACCGCGCCGTCGCGGATCACGCGGACGCGGTATTCGGGCACGTTGACGACGATATGGCTCGCGCCGAGATCGGGCGGCAGCCAGCGCCAGCGCTCCATCTGGGCGATGATGTCCTGCTCGCCGCGCGCCCGGGCCGGCGTGCCGAGCGCGGCGAGCGTCTGCGGGCTCAGGATCCCGTTGGCGCGCAATCCAGCCTGCTTCTGGAATTCGGCGACCGCCGTCGAGGTCGAGCGGTCGAACACCGGCTCCTCGGTGGGGCCGAGGCCGAGCCTGGCCCGGACCAGCGGCACGCGCTCGTCGCGCATGCCGAGCCTCAGGGCGGGGCCGGCCGGAATCCGCACCAGCGGCGTGTCGTCGAGCGTGCCGCGCAATTCGATAAGCTTGGCCCTGAGCCGGCGATAGCCCTCATGGGGCGGGTTGTAGGCGCCGAGGACGGCGCCGGGATCGGCGGCGGCGGCGAGTTCCGAGAGCACTTCGGTGGCCGAGGGAAGATACAGCGTCGGCGTGATCAGCTTGGAGAGCCGGCGCGGATCGATCCGGCCGCCGCGCGCGTCGCGTGCATAGAGCACGGCCAGCGCGGACAGCCGGACATCGGCCTCGGCGAGGCTGCCCTTGTCGCTCGCCTCGAATGCCGGCAGGCCGTAATCGGTCGGCCGCAGGCCGTCCTCGCCGGCGCGCTCCAGCCGGGCGACGAGGCGCTTGCCGGCCTCGCTCCAGCCGCGTCCGTCGATCCAGAGCGGGCGGTTCTCGTTGGCGGCGTAGGCGGCGACGATCTCGGCGCGCTCGCGTTCGGCCAGGCGCGGCAGGTCCAGGGCCTCGGTGGCGCGCGCGGCGATGGCGGCGGCGAATTCGGACCCGGCCGGCAGCGTGACGATGACGGCCGGCAGCTCGGGCGGCGCGATCAGCACCGGATCGGGCCGTGCGGAGCGCAGCGGCTCTGCCGGCGCGGCGGGCGGCGGGATCAGCGCCGGATCGGCCGGAGGCATCTCGATGGCGGGAATGTCGAGCGCGACGGGCTCGTCGACCACGCCGGGCGAGGTCGCTTGCGTCGCCGGCAGGGACAGCCCGGACAGCCCGCTCGGCGGCGGCTGCGACGGCGCGACCGTGCCGGTGACCATCCCGGCTTCGGGAAGGGCGGGAGCCGCCTCGACCGTGACGACCACGTCGGGCAGCGGCGGGGGCGCGATCGCGGGGGCGGGCTTCTCGCTGTCGAGCAGGATCAGGGCCGGCGGCTCAGGCAGCGCGATTCCGGTGGCGGGATCGACGGACGGCAGCGACTGAGCCGATGCGGCGCAGGCGCCGAGCATGATGCACAGGGCCGAGGCCGAGTTCGCCCAATGGCGAAGACGCATGGTCGATATCCCCGGGACGGTGGCAGAATCCATATCATACCTGCGTGAATCGGCGTGTTTCGACAAGATGCGGCAACGCAACAGACGCGGCTATTCGCAAGGCCCCGCGCCAGTTACGCCGCATCCGAGGCTTCGGAGGCGGGCTCGTTCTCGATCAGCCCGTAATCCTTCAGTTTGCGGTAGAGCGTCGAGCGGCCGATACCGAGCTTGCGCGACACCTCCGACATGTGGCCGCGATAATGGGCCAGCGCGAAAGTGATGATCTCGCGCTCGAGATCGTCGAGCTTTCGCATGTCGGAGCCGGCGACAAGGTCGAGCGCGTTTGGATCGCGCACCGGCACCTGGATGATGCGTGGCTCCTGCGGGCTCTCGCTCCGCATCGCCTGCGCGGGGGCGGGCGGGATGCGGATGTCGTATCCGTCCATCTGGGCGGCGATCTGCGGGAACTCGGCGACGGTCAGTTCGTCGCCGTCGGCCAGCACCACCGCGCGGAACATCGCGTTCTCGAGCTGGCGGACATTGCCGGGCCAGTCATAGCCCGACAGGAGGCTGGTCGCCTCGGCCGAGATGCCGCGGATGCGCTTGCCCTCCTCGGCCGCGAAACGGGCGAGGAAGCCGCGCGCCAGGTCCGGGATGTCCTCGCGGCGCTGGCGCAAGGGCGGCAGCGTGATGGGGAACACGTTCAGCCGGTAATACAGATCCTCGCGAAACGCGCCCTGCTTGACCTGCTCCAGCAGGCTCTTGTTGGTCGCCGAGATGATGCGGATGTCGACCTTGACCGATTTTTTGCCGCCGACGGGATCGACCTCGCTCTCCTGGATGGCGCGCAGCAGCTTGACCTGCGCATCGAGCGGCAGTTCGCCGACCTCGTCCAGGAACAGCGTGCCGCCGCTGGCCTCGACGAATTTGCCGATATGCCGCTCGGTCGCGCCGGTGAACGCGCCCTTCTCATGGCCAAACAGGATCGACTCGACGAGGTTGTGCGGGATCGCGCCGCAATTGACCGTGACGAAGGGCTTGCCCTTGCGGTCGCTGGAGCCCTGGATCGCGCGCGCCAGCACCTCCTTGCCGACACCGGATTCGCCCTCGACGAGGATCGGGATGTTCGACTTCGCGGCGCGTTCGGCCAGTGTGGCGACGCGCGCCATGTCGGCGCTCTTCGTGGTGAGGTCGCGGAAGCCGAGCGTACCCGAGGCGCGGCGCTTGATGTGGCGCAGTTCGTGTTCGAGCGCACCGAGCTTGAGCGCGTTCTTGAGAGAAATCTGGAGACGTTCGGCGCCGACCGGCTTGACCACGAAATCGACCGCGCCGGCGCGCATCGCCTGAACCACCGTTTCGATCGAACCATGCGCTGTCTGCACGATCACGGGAGTTTCGTTGCCGCGTTCCCGCAGCGCGGCGAGCACGCCCATGCCGTCGAGCTCGGGCATGACGAGATCGAGGATCACGGCGTCATGGCGCTCGCCATCCTCGCCGCAGAGCAAAGCGATGGCCGCCGCGCCGCTCTCGGCCGTGACGACCTCGTAGCCGGAGCGCTTCAGCATGGCGTCCAGAAGCCGCCGCTGGACGGGATCGTCGTCGACGACGAGAACGGTGGCGGTCATGAAACCTCGAAGGCCGGTCGGTGCGACGGCAACAGCTCCGAATCGGGCTGCTGTTCCGTTCTGATCCATCCTCGGCCAGAACCGTTAAGCCGCGCTTAAGCGGGCTGGCTCGCTTTTGGGCGCTTGCATGGCTGGGCCAGCGTTACCGCTGGGTCCTCCCGAGCAGCCTTGTCCGACGCCTTGCGGCATCCTGCGCCGCTTGTGCCAGCAATGCGTCCCAGTCATCGGGCGGATGGCCGCGCTTGAGCATCCTGCGGAAGACGGCGTAGGCGTCGCTGCTGCTGCCGTAGGCGCGCAACGTCGTCTCGTCATTCACCCAGGCGAGCACGATGACCTTCGTTGCGCCGGCCTGATGGTAGCGGAAGAACAGCCGGAACTGCTGTAGGAATTTGGCGCGGAACCAGTGCTTGTGGTCGTCTCCGAGCGTCGCGCCCTGACGATGGATGTCGCGGGTCGGGTCCGAGGGGATGATTTCGAACGCGACCTTGAGGACGGCCGCCAGAAGCTTGGCGGCGCGCTTGCCCTTGTAACCGACCGGGTCTTTCCTGCGGGCGTTCTCGACATCGACGACAAGCCTGTCGAGTTGGTCGAGGAAGAGGGGATGGGCGTAGATCGAGCAGCCGTTGACGACGACCGGCGGCTCGTTCACGGCGCGTCTTCCGGCAAGGCGTCGTCGAGATCGACCTCGACGCCCTCGACCAGTTCGGCGGCCCGCGCCAGCCTGCCCGCCGTCACGGGTTGAATTCGGGCAGGCTTCGCGGCCATGTCCTCCGCCAGCAGGCGCAGGAACCGGCTCAGGACGGGGTCCTCCTCATCAGGCGAGCGGCGCTTGCGCGCGATCACCACCGTTCCGTCGGCAAGGCCACGAAACACGACATGATCCCGCTTCCCCAAGGCCAGCATGCGACGAATCGCGGCTGGCACGGTGGTTTGGCCGCGTTCGGTGATCGTCGCGGGAATTTCGAGGATCTCGGCAATCTTGGCCATCTTCCGCGCTCCATCTCGCCGCGACCGAAAATAATGCATTTGCATTGCACGTCAACGGCCATGGCTGGGCGGCGGAACGTCTCGGGGAAGTTCAAAGTCTCGCCACGGCCGTTGCCCGCACCGCCATCACGCCGCATATGAGGGCAACGATCCCGCTTCGTGACTGAAGGCGCCGAACCCATGACGACTGCTTCCGACCGTCCGATCATCTCCCGAGGCGCGGCCCACGCCGCCCCGGATGCCGCGGCGCGGACGGCCAAGGCGCTGGGACCCCTGCCCGAATGGGATCTGAGCCATCTCTACCCGGCGATGGACGCGCCCGGCTTCGCGGCCGATCTCGAACGCGCCGCCGGCGACGCCCAGCGCTTCGCCGCGCTGTATCGCGGCAAGCTCGCGGCCATCGCCGAGCGGGCGGACGCAAGCGCGGTGCTGGCGCAGGCGGTCGCCTCCTACGAGCAGCTCGACGATCTGATCGGCAGGATCATGTCCTATGCCGGCCTGGTCTATTCCGGCGACACCACCGACCCGCAGCGCGCCAAATTCTATGGCGACACGCAGGACAAGGTCACCGCGCTCTCGACCGAACTGCTCTTCTTCGGCCTCGAACTCAACCGCATCGACGCCGCGACGATGACGCAGATCGGCTCGAAGCCGCCGCTGCTGCACTGGAAGCCATGGCTCGACGACCTCGCCAAGGACAAGCCGCACCAGCTCGAGGACCGGATCGAGGAGCTGTTCCACGAGAAATCGATGACCGGGCGCGCCGCCTGGAACCGGCTCTTCGACGAGACGATCGCCTCGCTGCGCTTCCCCGTCGACGGCGAGGAGATGACGCTGGAGCTGACCCTCAACCGCCTGCAGGACGCCGACGGCGCGGTGCGCAAGGGTGCGGCCGAGGCGCTGGGCACGGTGTTTCGCGGCCAGCTGCGCACATTCGCGCTGATCACCAACACGCTCGCCAAGGACAAGGAGATCGCCGATCGCTGGCGCAAGTTCGAGGATGTCGCGGATTCGCGCCACCTCGCCAACCGGGTCGAGCGCGAGGTCGTCGATGCGCTGGTCTTGGCCGTGCGCGATGCCTACCCGCGGCTCTCGCACCGCTATTACAAGCTTAAAGCGCGCTGGTTCGGCCGCGAGCAGCTCGATTTCTGGGACCGCAACGCGCCGCTGCCCAAGGTCGAGCAGCGCACGATTCCGTGGACCGAGGCGCGCGACACGGTGCTGTCGGCCTATGACGCGTTCTCGCCGAAAATGGCCGGCATCGCCAAGCGCTTCTTCGACGAGGGCTGGATCGACGCGCCGGCGCGCCCCGGCAAGGCGCCCGGCGCCTTCGCGCATCCGACCGTTCCCTCCGCGCACCCTTATGTGCTGGTGAACTATCAGGGCAAGCCGCGCGACGTGATGACGCTGGCCCACGAACTCGGCCACGGCGTGCATCAGGTGCTGGCCGCCCCCAACGGCGCGCTGATGGCCCCGACGCCGCTGACGCTGGCCGAGACCGCCAGCGTCTTCGGCGAGATGCTGACCTTCCGGAAGCTCCTGTCGGAGACTGCGAACCCGCAGCAGCGCAAGGCGATGCTGGCGGCCAAGGTCGAGGACATGATCAACACCGTGGTGCGCCAGATCGCGTTCTACTCCTTCGAGCGCAAGGTCCACGAGGCGCGCAAGGAGGGCGAGCTGACGGCCGAGGCGCTGTGCGAACTCTGGATGAGCGTGCAGGCAGAGAGCCTCGGGCCGGCGATCAGGCTGGGCTCAGGCTACGAGCCGTTCTGGTGCTACATCCCGCACTTCATCCATTCGCCCTTCTACGTCTACGCCTACGCCTTCGGCGACTGCCTCGTGAACTCGCTCTACGGCGTCTACCAGAACTCGGCGGAAGGCTTTCAGGAGCGCTATTTCGCCCTGCTCTCGGCCGGCGGCACCAAGCACCATTCCGAGCTGCTGGCCCCCTTCGGACTGGACGCGCGCGACCCGGCCTTCTGGCAGATCGGGCTGACCATGATCGAGGGCATGATCGTGGAATTGGAGGGGATGGAGTAGGCGCGGCTGCGCCGCTTTGCGGGCAGTCGGCAGTGGGCAGTAGGCAGTAGGGTCGCAGCGGCTTTTCACGACTGCCGACTGCCTATTGCCGACTGCCCCTAAAACTGCACCCTCAAGCCCACCTGCGCGATGTTCGCCGTGTAGTCCGAGCCCTGCGCCGTCGAGTTCAGGCGCTCATGGGTGAAGCTCGCGCGCACCGAAAACGTCCGCGTCAGCTTGTATTCGACCCGCGCGCCGATGGTCGAGAAATCCTCGCGCAGGCCCTGCCCGTCATATTCGGTGCGGCCGAACGTCCCAAAGCCGGTGACGGTCACGTTCCGGCGCAGCGCATGCGCAATTTCGAGCGTGGCGCGCCGCGCCGTGGTGCCCGACGAGCCCGCGATCGTGGTGTCGCCGAGCTCCGACGCGCCGCGCAAAGTCACCGTGGTCAGCGGCGTCGGGCTCCACAGGATCGCGGCGTCGCCGACGATGCCGCGCAGATTCTTCAGCCGCGCATCGTCATAGCCGCGGTCCTGATAGCCGACCGAGGCCTCGCCGGTGAGTTGCCGGCTGATCTCGATGGTCGAGCCGATACGGCCGGTGAGCCCGTTCGAGGAGCGTCGGAATCCGGCGGAATCGGCTGTCTCGTCGAACCGGCGCGTATCGGCCTCGCCCTGGACGAAGGGCCTGATGCCGGGCGTCAGTTCGTAGCCGACGCGCAGGCGCACGCCGTACTGCGTCTGGTTGCGGTCGCGCTGGCTCAACCTCGCGCCGCTGGAGAGCTGCGCGTCCTCGAAATCGCTGCGGTCGACCGATCCGCGCAGGGTCATCTGCAGGCGGTTGATATCGTGGGTCACGCCGGCGGACGCGCCATACTGATAGGTCAGCGGCCGGCCTCTCACCGAGGCGTTGAGATCGGGCGAGCCGGGGCGCTGCGTGTCGAGCCGCAGCCGCGATTCGAGCAGGATTCGGGTGTCGCGGCTGGCGTCGAGCCGCAGATCCAGATTGCCTTCCGCGTCGGGGCGCGAGGCGTCCCTGTCGCGGAAGAACTCGCTGTAGCCGCCGCGCAGCCTGCCTCTGAGTTCATGCACGTTCCAGTCGGACTGGACCTCCAGCTCGCCCTCGTGCCGGCTGAAGCCGGAGCCCTTCCGGTTCGCGCCGGAGATGCGCTGCGGATTGGTGTCGTGGCCGATCGAATTCGTGACCGAGGGCCGCAGCGTGACGTTGCCGAGCCGGATGCCGAGCGCCGCGTAAGGGTCTTCCTCAGTCACCGTGCGGCGGCGCGGCGGCGGCGGCTCGGACAGCGGTGGCAGCCCGGTCACGGTGGCCTGCGGCGCGCGGAACTGGCGCTGGGTGACGCCGCGCAGATTGCGGCCCTGCACCGGCCGGCTGGCGCGCGGCGGCGCGGTGCGCGAAATCACCGAGGTCTGGTTCTGGATCAGCGCGGCCGGCTCGCGCGTCACGTCGGGCGCAGCGCTCGCCGGCGGCGGGGCCGGCTGCTGCGCCACATAGGCCGGCGTCGTGCCGCGCAGGCCGCGCGTCTGCTGCGCCTGCGCAGGCGCTGGCGCAAGGCTCGCCAGGGCGACGCCCGAGAGCAGCAGGAGGATGACGCGGCGGGACAAGCGGAGACTGGGCTCCCGAGACAAGGGCTTGAGCGCGCCGGGATGGCGCACATGGTTAACGGAGTTAGAACGAGGAGGGTTAATAGGCCGTCAATGCCGCCGGGCCCGCGCCGCCGCGGCAGTGGAAACCGCGGCCCCCGCCGTGCTAGAGCCCTGCCATGACAGCCGATATCCGCGCCTCCGCGCTCCGCACCATCGCCACCGAGCGCGCCGGGCTCGACACGCTTCATTCAGCGCTCGCCAACGGGCTGGGCGAGCCTTTCGCGGCCGCCGTCGCCTTGATCCGGGCGGCGAGCGGGCGTGTCGTCGTCACCGGCATGGGCAAGTCCGGCCATGTCGCCCGCAAGATCGCCGCCACGCTCGCCTCGACCGGCACGCCGGCGCATTTCGTCCATCCCGCCGAGGCGAGCCATGGCGATCTCGGCATGGTCCAGCCCGAGGACGTCGTGATCGCCCTGTCATGGTCGGGCGAGACGGCGGAGCTCGCCGCGATCGTCGCCCATACGCGGCGCTTCCGGGTCGGGCTGATCGGCCTGACCGCGAATGCCGACAGCGCGCTCGGCCGCGAGGCCGATGTCGCGCTTGTGCTGCCGAAAGCCGAGGAAGCCTGCCCGAACGGGCTCGCGCCGACGACATCGACGACGATGCAGATGGCGCTGGGCGACGCGCTCGCCGTCGCCCTGCTGGAGGCGCGCGGGTTCTCGCCGCAGGACTTCTTCGTCTATCATCCGGGCGGAAAACTCGGCGCGCAGCTCAAGACGGTCGAGAGCATCATGCATCGCGACGCCGACCTGCCGCTGGTCGGCGAGACGGCGGCCCTGCCAGACGTGGTCGCGATGATCTCGGCCAAGGGTTTTGGCTGCGCCATCGTCACCGACCCGAACGGCAAGCTCGCCGGCGTCATCACCGATGGCGACCTGCGCCGCAAGCTGACCGCCGGCAACGTCACCGCCAGGCTGGCGCGTGACGTGATGAGCAAAAACCCGCGCCGCATCGCGCCCGATGCGCTGGCGGTCGAGGCGCTGGAGCTGGTCAACCGCCTGCGCATCACGGCGCTGATCGTGGCGGATGCAGAGAACCGCCCGGTCGGGCTGGTGCATGTCCACGACCTGCTGACGCTGGGCGTGGCCTAAATGTTAGGCCGCACCATCGAAAAATACATGTATAGCAGTATTGGTATATATAGACATAGAAAAAGCATATCCCAAGCAAAATTTTTAAATAAAATTTTTGCCTTTATCCACTGAATGTATATAATATTATAATTATACTCGCGATTATTTCGTACTATGTACGTATAGTAATCTGCGGTCTCGTGATTAATATTAAATTCCTTTAAAATGGAATTGTATTCCTCTACTATTGCGATATGACTCACATTTCCAACTTCGATCTTACGTCGTAATTCATTTAGAGCGAGCGCGCATCCGTGGTGTTTTTCGGATATGACAGCATTGGAATTAGAATATTGAATGAGCGATATCGCGATTATTATAATAGATAGAGCTATTGTAACAAAGTTGATATTGTTAGCATATATGGAGCTAGCAGGAAAACAGTATGGTAATATTGTCAAAAGGACAACAAAGATCGATGAGAATGCTATGTATATCGTCATTCTCTTGTCAGTAGAGAGCAATCGAGCCGAAGCGTGGAAACGACTAACTGCCGTCACCTTTATATCTCGAACTAATTTCTCTTCGGGCGTCATTAATTATCACCCCCGCTCGTAAAGCAGCCTTGCCCTTATCGTGCCGTCGAGCTGGCGGATCTCCTCCAGGATCTCGCGCGCCACCTCGCCGATCGGATCGGCCTCCATCACGACATAGCCGATCTCGCCGTCGGTCTGGTAGTTCTGCGCCGCGATGTTGATGTTGCGGCTGGCGAAGACGTCGTTCAGCCGCCGCAGCATGCCCGGCACGTTGCGCTGGACATGGATGAAGCGCGTGCCGCTCGGGCGCGGCTGCAACTGCACCTGCGGGAAGTTGACCGCGCCCAGCGTCGAGCCGACATCGGAGTATTCGACGATCTTGCGCGCCACCTCCGCGCCGATGCGCTCCTGCGCCTCCTCGGTCGAGCCGCCGACATGCGGCGTCAGGATGACGTTGGGCAGGCCCTGCAGCGGCGAGACGAAGCGCTCGGCGTTCGAGGCCGGCTCGACCGGGAAGACGTCGACCGCCGCGCCCGCGATATGGCCCGAGCGGATGGCGGCGGCCAGCGCGTCGAGATCGACCACCGTGCCGCGCGAGTTGTTGATGAGGTAGGAGCCCGGCCGCATCATCGCGAGCTGGGCCGCGCCGATCATGCCCGCCGTCGCCGGCGTCTCCGGCACATGCAGCGAGACCACGTCGCTCCAGCCGAGCAGGTCGTCGAGGCTCGCCACCGAATCCGTGTTGCCATGGCGCAATTTGTCGGTCTGGTCGTAATAGATCACCCGCATGCCCATCGCCTCGGCCAACGTCGAGAGCTGGCTGCCGATGCTGCCATAGCCGACGATGCCGAGGATTTTTCCGCGCACCTCGAACGAACCGTTGGCCGACTTGTCCCAGCCGCCGACATGGGCCGAGGCCGAGCGGTCGGTGATTTTTCGCAGCAGCATGACGATCTCGCCGATCGTCAGCTCCGCCACGCTGCGGGTGTTGGAGAAAGGCGCGTTGAACACCGGCACGCCGCGCGCGGCGGCAGCCCTGAGATCGACCTGGTTGGTGCCGACGGAGAAGCAGCCGACCGCGAAGAGTCGGTTCGCCTTCGCAAAGACGGCCTCCGTGAGCTGCGTGCGCGAGCGGATGCCGAGGATATGCGTCTTCTCGACCGCCGCCAGCAGCTCCGCCTCGTCGAGCGCCTTGGGGAGCCGCACCATGTTGGTGTAGCCGGCCGCGAGCAGGAGGTTGGCGGCGGAATCGTTGATGCCTTCGAGCAGCAGGACGCGGATGCGATCCTTCGGGAAGGACAGACGGTCGGTGTCAGGGGTCATGGATCGTGCGGCCGGGTGCGGAGCTAGGTCTGGTCGAGACTTGGCTATAGCCCTGCTTGCGCGGGGCACAACCGCTTTCTGCTCAGGCCTTCTCGACCAAGAGCGTCGCGCCATCGACGCGCACCACCCTGACCTCCGCCCCGGCGAGCAGTTCCGGCCCGGTGATGCGCCAGGAGGAATCGCCAACGCGGATTCGCCCCTCGCCACCGATCATCGTCGCCTCCAGCCGAAAGACCTTGCCGACGAGCTGCCGCCCGCGATCGTTCAGGCCCGTCGCGGCGTCGGGCTCGTCGCCCTTGCGCCGCGTCAGCATCCGGCCCGCCAGAACGCTGACGACGCAGAGCGCCGCGAACACCAGCGCCGCCCCCTGCCAGGCCATGCCGGTCGCGCCGACCACGACGCCGGTGACCAGCGCCGCCAGGCCGAGCCAGACCAGAAAAGCTCCGGGCGCCAGCATCTCGCCGCCGATCAGCACGAGGCCGAGCACGACCCAGCTCCAGCCGCCGAAGGATGCGATCCATGCCAGCATGACGACCGCCTCAACTGCGGCCGGCCGGCGGCACCGAGCCGCGCCGCGCCTCCATGGCGTCCTCGCCGAACACCGCCTTGGTCAGCTGCGCGATGCCGCCGACGGTTCCGGCGAGCGCGGCGGCCTCGATCGGCACGATCACCACCTTGCTGTTATGGCTCGTCGCGATCGCCTTGATCGCATCGGTATAGCGCTCGGCGACGAGGAAGTTCGCCGCCTGGATGTCGCCCTTGCTGATCGCCTCGGACACCATCGCCGTCGCCGCCGCTTCCGCCTGCGCCGAGCGCTCGCGGGCCTCGGCGTCGCGGAAGGCGGCCTCCTTGCGGCCCTCGGCGGCCAGAATCTGCGACTGCTTCTGCCCCTCCGCCTTGAGAATCTCCGCCTGCCGCAAACCTTCGGCCTCCAGCACGGCGGCGCGTTTTTCGCGCTCGGCCTTCATCTGCCGGTTCATCGCGCCGGCGATGTCGGCCGGCGGCAGAATGTCCCTGATCTCGATGCGGGTGATCTTGACGCCCCAGGGCGAGGCTGCGGCGTCCATCACGCGCAAGAGCCGCTCGTTGATCTCGTCGCGGTGGGAGAGCAGCTGGTCGAGATCCATCGAGCCGACCACGGTGCGGATATTGGTCATGGTCAGCGTCATCAGCGCCTGGTCGAGATTGGAGACCTCGTAGCGCGCCTTGGCCGCGTCGAGCACCTGGTAGAAGGCGGCGGCGTCGATGCGAACGCCGGCATTGTCCTTGGTGATCGCCTCCTGGCTGGGAACGTCGAGCACCTGCTCCATGACGTTCACCTTGTGGCCGATGCGCTCGATATAGGGGATGATCAGGCCCAAGCCCGCGCCCAGCGTACGCGCATAGCGGCCGAAGCGCTCGACGGTGTAGTTGTAGCCCTGAGGGATGGTCCGCACGCCGAGCGCGATGGTGAGGATGACCAGCGCGACCACCGCCACGACGACAATGTCGAAACCGCCGAACTGCATGGTGCTGGTCCTTCGATACTTCGTTACGCGACGCGTTTGGAAGACTAGGCGCGGGGAACCCCTCTCCCGGAGGGAGAGGGGCAGGGGTGAGGGGTCGGCCCGTCAACCAGTGAGACGAAACCTGTCCGCGACCCGGCTCAGGCTAATCTCGAGACGTCCGCCTCACCCCTGCCCCTCTCCTTACAGGAGAGGGGTTCGTCCAGCGCCTCAATCTGAAACTATCATGCGCCTCACACATACTGCCCATGGCAGTGCTTGAATTTCTTGCCCGAGCCGCAGGGACAGGCCTCGTTGCGGCCGACCTTGCCCCAGCTCGCCGGATCGTCGGGATTGCGGTCGAGCACCGCGACATCCGCGTCGCTCGCCGCATATTGCAGCCCGCCCGATGAGCCGTAATCGCCGAAACCCGGCGCCGGCAGCGTATCCTGCGGCTGACCGCCCTCCTGCGGCGCGTCGAACCGCACCTCGATCCGCATCAGATTGCCGGTGACCTGCTCGCGCAGGCGGCCGATCAGCCCGTCGAACAGCTCGAAGGCCTCCTGCTTGTATTCGTTCAGCGGATCGCGCTGGGCGTAGCCGCGCCAGCCGATGACCTGGCGCAGATGGTCGAGCGTGACGAGATGCTCGCGCCAGAGATGGTCGAGCGTCTGCAGCAGCACCTGCTTCTCGACATAGACCATCACCTCTTCGGTGTTGCGCTCGATGCGCTCGGCATAGTTCTCGTCGGCGAGCTTGCGGATGCGCTCGCGCAGCTCCGCATCGGCGATGCCCTCCTCCTTGGCCCAGTCCTCGATCGGCAGGTCGAGATTGAGGAACTCCAGCACGCCCTGCTTGAGGGCGGCGGTGTCCCACTGCTCGGGATAGGCCTCCTCCGGGATATGGCGGGCGACCTGGTCCTCGCAGACGCCGTGGCGCATGTCGTCGATGGTCTCGCGCACGCTGTCCTGACGCATGAAGTCGCGGCGCTGCTCGAACACGACCTTGCGCTGATCGTTCATGACGTCGTCGTATTTCAGGATGTTCTTGCGGATGTCGAAATTGCGCGCCTCGACTTTCCCTTGAGCCTTCTCGACCGCCTTGTTGATCCAGGGATGGACGATCGCCTCGTCCTCCTTGAGGCCGAGCTTGGTCAGCATGCCGTCCATGCGGTCCGAGCCGAAGATGCGCATCAGGTCGTCCTGCAGCGACAGGAAGAACTTCGAGCGGCCGGGGTCGCCCTGGCGGCCGGCGCGGCCGCGCAGCTGGTTGTCGATGCGCCGGCTCTCATGGCGCTCGGTGCCGACGATGTAGAGCCCGCCCGCCTTGATGACGCGCTGCTTGAAATCGGCGACCTCGGCGCGGATCTCGGCCTCGCGCCGCGTGCGTTCCTCGCCTTCGGGCATGTCGCCGAGATCGTGCCTGATGCGCATGTCGGCATTGCCGCCGAGCTGGATGTCGGTGCCGCGGCCGGCCATGTTGGTGGCGATGGTGATGACGCCGGGCGCGCCGGCCTGCGCGACGATATAGGCCTCCTGCTCGTGGAAGCGCGCGTTCAGCACGGCGAAATGGTTCGACGGCTTGCCCTGCCGCGCCGCCTCGTAGATCGGCTCCAGCGCGTTGGGCGCCGCGAAGTCGATCTGCTGGAAGCCGTCCTTCGTCAGCATCTCGGCGACGAGTTCCGAGCGCTCGATCGAGGTCGTGCCGACCAGCATGGGCTGGCCGAGCTTCTGGGCTTCCTTGATCTCGCGGATGACGCCGCGAACCTTCTCCTCGAAGGTGCGGTAGACCTCGTCATCCTCGTCCTTGCGGGCGACGGGGACGTTGGTCGGGATCTCGACCACTTCGAGCTTGTAGATCTGGAAGAACTCGTCGGCCTCGGTCGCGGCCGTGCCAGTCATGCCCGCCAGCTTGCCGTAGAGCCGGAAATAGTTCTGGAAGGTGATCGAGGCCAGCGTCGCGTTCTCGGGCTGGACGGTGACGCGCTCCTTGGCCTCCAGCGCCTGGTGCAGGCCTTCGGAGTATCGCCGGCCCGGCATCATGCGGCCGGTGAACTCGTCGATGATCACGACCTCGTCGTTGCGGACGATGTAGTCCTTGTCGCGCGTGAACAGCGAATGGGCGCGCAGCGCCTGGTTGACGTGGTGGACCAGCGTGACGTTGTGGGCGTCGTAGAGATCGCCCTCCTTGAGCAGGCCGGCGGCGCGCAGCAGCTCCTCGATATGCTCGTTGCCGGCCTCGGTCAGAGAGACGGCGCGCTGCTTCTCGTCGACCTCGTAGTCGCCCTTCACCAGCCCGGGCAGCACCTTGTCGATCTGGACGTAGAGCTCGGACTTGTCGTCGAGCGGGCCGGAGATGATCAGCGGCGTGCGCGCCTCGTCGACCAGGATCGAATCGACCTCGTCGACGATCGCGAAATGGTGGCCGCGCTGGGACATCTGCGCGACCTCGTACTTCATGTTGTCGCGCAGATAGTCGAAGCCGAACTCGTTGTTGGTGCCGTAGGTGATGTCGCAGGCATAGGCGCGCTGGCGCTCCTCGTCATCGATGCCATGGACGATGATGCCGACGCTAAGGCCGAGGAAATTGTAGAGCCTGGCCATCCATTCGGCGTCGCGGCGGGCGAGATAGTCGTTCACCGTGACGACATGGACGCCCTTGCCCTCGAGCGCGTTGAGATAGGTCGGAAGCGTCGCGACCAGCGTCTTGCCTTCGCCGGTCTTCATCTCGGCGATGGCCCCCTCGTGCAGCACCATGCCGCCGACGAGCTGGACGTCGTAGGGGCGCTGGCCGAGCACGCGCTTGGCCGCCTCGCGCACCGTGGCGAAGGCCGGGACCAGCAGATCGTCGAGCTTGGCGCCGGCGATGATCTGCTGGCGGAAATCCGCGGTGCGCGCCTGCAGCGCCTCGTCGCTCAGGCCGGCGACCTCCTTCTCCAGCGCGTTGATCGCCGCCACGCGCGGGGCATAGCCCTTGACGCGGCGGTCGTTCGACGAGCCGAAGAGTTTCTTTGCGAGCGCGCCAAGCATGGTGGGCCTTTCGGGTGGTCGGGACTCGCGAGCCGCGCCGGACGAAGCCCGACAGCGGCGCAAGGCCTGCAATTTACAAATGCGACCGCGTGTTTAGACGCGTGCGTGTGCGGGGTCCAGCGCGGCCTTCGGCGGGCGCTACGGTTAAATCACGGCGGATGTGGGGTTTTCGCGGCCCGCTTCCAAGTCCCCGCGCAAGTCCCGGGGTCGCTGAGCCCGCGCAAGGCGAGGACCGTGCCCGCACAGCTGCGCGAGCGCGTCGCTTAAGTGGCTCAGCCGCCTTGCCTTTGCCGCGTTCAACTGGCAGGGAGCCGGCATCATCGTCCAAGCAAGATCGTCTGCAAGACAGTGTCCCTGCGAAAGGCTCACATCATGAAGCTTACCCGTCTCGCCGCCCTGACCCTCGGTTTCGCGCTGTTCGCCGCGCAGCCGGGCTTCGCACAGGCCGACAAGATCGTCGCGCGCGTGAACGGGCTGCCGATCACCGAGCGCGAGGTCGCGCTGGCGACCGAGGATCTCGGCGAGCGTCTTGCCCAGATTCCCGAGGCGCGCAAACGCGACGAGGTGATCAACTACCTCGTCGACCTGAAGCTCGGCGCCAAGGCCGCGGCCGACTCCAAGGTCGGCGAAGGGCCCGATTTCGCCGCCCGCCTCGCCTATAACCGCGACAAGGTGCTGCTCGACGCCTATCTCGCCGGCGAGGCGAAGAAGGCCGCCACCCCCGAAGCCGCCAAAAAGCTCTTCGACGACACCGTCAAGTCGCTGACGCCCGAGGAGGAGGTGAATGCCCGCCATATCCTCGTCGAGGAGGAGGCGCAGGCCAAGGCCGTGGTCGAGCGGCTGAAGAAGGGCGAGGACTTCGCCAAGGTCGCCGGCGAGATTTCCAAGGATCCCGGCTCCGGCAAGGAAGGCGGCTCGCTCGGCTGGTTCTCGAAAGAGCGCATGGTGCCGGAATTCGCCGAGGCCGCCTTCAAGCTGACCAAGGGCCAGCTTTCCGAGCCGGTGAAGAGCCAGTTCGGCTGGCATGTGATCCGGCTCGACGACCGCCGCACCAAGCCCGCGCCCGACTTCGAGGCGGTGAAGCCGCAGATCGACCAGTATCTCGAGCGCAAGGCCCAGCAGGACATCATCGTCGCGCTGCGCGACAACGCCAAGGTCGAGCGGCTGGACCAGCCGGCGACGCCGGCGGCTCCCGCGCCGGCCGAGACGAAGAAGCCCTGAGGGTTTCCGTCAGACCAGATCGTCGAGATCGACCTTCAGCGCGGCCGCGAGCTTCTTCATCGTGGCGAGCGTGCCCTCGCGCTTGCCGGTCTCGATCTGCGAGAGATAGGGCTGGGTGATCCCGGCCTTTTCCGCGAGAGCGGCGACCGTCAGGCCGCGATATTCGCGCCAGACGCGCACGAGGTTCTCGCCGCTCAAGATGCGATCGACCATCTCGGACGGGACGAGTTCCTCCTCGCCGGCCGCCAGACGGCGCTTCACCCGATCATAGGCCGCGATATCATCGGCCATTTCGGCGGCGTCGCGCAGCCGCTCGTATTCGGCCTCCGGCATGACGATCAGGCGATCGCCATTGGGGGCGACGATGATTTGGCGTGCCGGAGCCGTCAGCAGGTCAGTCATAGATGCCACCTCTCGGGCCTATCGCGAGAATGTCCAACACATGTCCGTCGTCGTCGAAGATGACGCGGTACTCGCCGACCCGAAGGCGGAAGCCGTCTCGACCAGTCAGCCTGACGACATTGGCGGCGAGGCTCGACGAATCCTGAGTGTACTGCTCGATCTTTGCTTCGATGCGCTTTGCGGTCTTTGCAGGAATCACGCGCAGCGCCTTGATCGCCGCACGATGATAAATGACGCGCCTCATGGCTGAACATAGCAATTCGCTATAAAAAGGCAATCTCCCAAAGCCTGCGCCTTGCCTTTGCAAAAACCCTGCGGCACATCACCCTCACGCACTGGAGGCGCTTTCGATGGCCGGCAAGGATGTTCCCGTTTCCCCGCTCGCGCCCAGGCGCCAGCCCAAGGTTCCCGCCGTTCCAGGCGTGCGCTTCGCCACCGCCGAGGCCGGCATCCGCTACAAGGGCCGCACCGACGTCGTGCTGATGCTGCTCGACGAGGGCACGCAGGCCGCGGGCGTCTTCACCCGTTCGAAATGCCCGTCGGCCCCCGTCGACTGGTGCCGCGAGAATCTGAAGCAGGGTTTTGCGCGCGCCGTCGTGGTCAATTCCGGCAACGCCAACGCCTTCACGGGCCTGAAGGGCCGCGACTCGGTCAGGCTGACCGCGCAGATCGCCGCGAAGGCGGCCGGCTGCAAGCCCGAACAGGTCTTCATCGCCTCGACCGGCGTGATCGGCGAGCCGCTCGACGCGACCAAGTTCGAGGGGGTGCTGCAGGATTGCGCCAGGCGCGCCGCGGACGGTCCCTGGATCGACGCGGCAAAAGCGATCATGACGACCGACACCTTTCCGAAGGCGCTCTCCCGGAAGGCGAAGATCGACGGCCACGAGGTCGTGCTCGCCGGCATCGCCAAGGGCGCGGGCATGATCGCGCCCGACATGGCGACGATGCTCTCCTTCGTCTTCACCGATGCTCCCATCGCCGCGCCGGTGCTGCAGGCGCTGCTCTCCAAGGGCGTCAAGGGCTCGTTCAACGCCGTCACGATCGACAGCGACACCTCGACCTCCGACACGCTGATGCTGTTCGCGACGGCTAAGGCGAAGGACCGTGGCGTGCCGAACATCACGGAAATCGGCGATACCCGTCTCTCCGGCTTCAAGCGCGCGCTGAACGCGCTGCTGCTCGACCTCGCCCATCTCGTCTGCAAGGACGGCGAGGGCGCGCGCAAATTCGTCGAGGTCAGGGTCGCGGGCGCGGCCTCCTCGCGCTCGGCCAAGCGCGTCGCGCTCTCGATCGCCAATTCGCCGCTGGTCAAGACCGCCATCGCCGGCGAGGACGCCAATTGGGGCCGCGTCGTCATGGCGGTGGGCAAGG
>JAESGM010000639.1_pt1 | contig 19743 bp, 18 predicted proteins | sample 9269721 | NCBI WGS metagenome assembly JAESGM01 (sample SAMN15720920, study PRJNA650825) | algae metagenome | isolation source: Komarekiella atlantica HA4396-MV6 and co-occurring heterotrophs from... | place: USA: Theobald House, Kauai, HI | collected 2009-07-29 | reverse complement strand
CTCGTTGAAGCTCTGGCCAAAAGCGTCCGCGGCGATGCCGACTGCGTCGATCACGCCGCCGAGCACGTCCCTGGTCGTCGGTGTCTTGAAGACGCGGGTCTGGCCCGAACTTTCCGACACCCACAGGTCGGTAAAGGTGCCGCCGACATCCGTTCCAACAAAATACGCCACAGCCGAAGGTCCTCTCAGGAATAAGGGTTGCGCCAGCGCAAGGCACGTTTTTCGAACGCGACCAATGCGTAGTTGATGGTGAAGCCGATCAGGCCGAGCAGGATAAGGCCCGCATAGAGATCGGCGCTGCGGAAGCTGCGCTGCGCCATGAAGATGTCGCGGCCGATGCCCGGCAGCGACGCCTGCATTTCGGTAACGACAGCCAGAATGAGCGAGATGGCAAGGCTGATGCGCACACCGGACAGGATGTCGGGTGTCGCCGAGGGAATGGCGATCTTGCGCAGGATGTCGATGCGACTGAGGCCAAGCACGGCGGAGACTTCCTGCAGGCGGGGCTGGATCGAACTGAAGCCGTAGACGCTGGAGAGAAGAACCGGCCAGATCGCACCGAATGCAATCACGGCCACCGACATCTGGTTGGTGAGGCCGAAGAACAGGATGGCGACAGGAATGATCGCCGAGGCGGGGAGGGGACGCACGAATTCCAGTGTCGGCTCGAGGTAATCTCGGGCCGCACGCGACGATCCGATCGCCGCGCCGAGGACGATGCCCAAGAGCGACGCGCACAACCAGCCGAACAGCATGCGCAGGCAGGTCGACTGGATCGATGGCCATGCCGCGCCATCCAGGAGACGGGACACCAGCTCGGAAATGGCGCGCGATGGCGGCGGGAAGAAAACCGGTGAGATCACGCGCAAGTCCGACAGCACTTGCCAGATCGCAAGCAGACCGATGGCGAACAGAAGCGCGCCCATGTTAAGAAGCAGGGCCTGCCGCCTCATAGCCGGCCTCCGACGAAGGCCGACGGCTGGGCCGTCTTCAAAGTCCGCAAAGCAGCGTTGATCGCGTAGCCCACAATGCACAGCCACAGAAGCTGCGCATACATGAGGTCGACGCGCAGGGATTGCTGGGCAAGTATCAAGCTGTAGCCGAGGCCGCGCGGGTTGACGATGATCTCGACGGTGACCGCCACGACCAGGGCAAAGCCGACTGCGACGCGGATGCCGACATTGATGCGCGACAATGCGGCGGGAAGAACGATCTTCCAGAGGCGGGCAGCAAAGGAGAGCTCCAGTGCACGCGCAACTTCAAGGAGCCGCGGCTCGATGCCGCGCACGGCGCCAATGGTGGCAATCAGAATGGGCCAGACGCAGGCATAGGCGACGACCATGCCTTCCATCGGCAAGCCGAATCCGAACAGCAGAAGCGAGAGCGGAATGAAGGCGACGGCCGGAATGGGACGAAGCGCCTCGATAGTTGGTCCCACGACCTTTTCGGTCGTTGCCGACAGCCCAAGGATTGTTCCGGTCAGGATCCCGACCGCGACCGCCAGCAGCAGTCCGAAGAGCGCGGCTTCAAAGGTCTGCCAGGTGGCGAGCAGAATCGAGCCATCGATCAGGGCGCCGTATCCGGCCCGCAGGATGTCCGACGGGCGTGAGAGATAGTCGAATTTCAGAATGCCGGTGCGGCTCGTGATCTCCCACAGGAGAACGAGCAGAGCGGGAAAGACCAAAGCGCGCAGCAGGCGTCGCATGATCAATGCCCCTGCAGCAAACCGAACAGATGGTGACGGTGCGCGAGGAAGCGGCGGTCCTCGCGGGTCTCAAGCTGCGAGCGCGGACGCGGCAGATCGACGTCGATCTTCTCGACGACGCGTCCAGGATTGCTGGCCAGCACGAACACCCGGTCGCCGAGATAGATCGCCTCTTCCAGATCGTGCGTGATGAACACAACGGTCATGCGCTGCTCTGCGGCAAGCTGCAGCAATTCATCTTGCAGCGCCTGGCGGGTCATTGCGTCGAGCGCGCCAAACGGCTCGTCCATGAGCAGGATTTTCGGTTGCTGCGCGAGGCAGCGGGCGATCTGCACGCGCTGCTGCATGCCGCCGGAAAGCTGGTTTGGAAATTGCTGGGCCGCGTGCTGCAACCCCATCTTCTTCAGAAGGTCGGCCGTGATGCCGGCATGCCGGTTCCTGGGGATTTGACGGGCCTCAAGGCTCAACGCGATGTTGCCGGCAACCGTGCGCCAGGGCAGGAGGGCGTTCGTGTAATCCTGGAAGACGATCGCGCGCTCGCGCGAGGGCCCGGTGACACGTGATTTTTCGAACAGGACGTCGCCGCTGCCGGGCTGCAGAAGACCCGCGAGCAGACGCAGAATCGTGGTCTTGCCGCAGCCGGATGGGCCGACGAGGCACAGGATTTCACCTTCAAAAACGTCGAAGCTGATGCGGTCAAGGATCGGCCGCTTGCCTGCGGCGGTGTTGAAAACAAGGCTTACATCGCGAACCTCGAGCGCCGCCTGCGCGTGCGCGGCTCCATCCCTCGACGCAATGACCCTGGCTGTGCCAGCGGACATCGAAACCTCCCTGTGTGCCGCCCTTTTGTTTTTCGGCCGTTTGTCTGTCTGGTTTGACAGCCGGCCCGTTTCGCGGCATTTATTGAGCGTGCTCATTTTTGAGCGCGCTCAATAAAATGTCAAGAGACATCCTGCTTGATATTTTGGTGCCGCCGCCTCATCAGGAGGCGTGATGCGAAATAAGACTCATCGGGGCAGCTCTCGCCATGTTGCGGAAACTGGATAAGAAAGAGGGGCGTGCGCACGAGGCGGATGCGGCATCGCTCGGCCAGCGCGAACGCAACAAGCGCGACAAGCTGCAGCGCATCAAGAATGCCGCGCGCGATCTCTTTGTCTCCAAGGGCTACGACGACACGACGACGCGCGAGATTGCGTTGCGCGCCGGTGTCGGGATGGGGACGGTCTTCACTTACGCCGACAACAAGCGTGATCTTCTGTTTCTCATCGCCAACGAGGATCTTGAAGAAACAACAAAGCGGGCTGAGGCCGATATTTCGCCTGACGCATCTTTGATGACAAACCTGATCGCGATCTTCGGGGACCACTATGAATATTTTGCGCAACAGCCCGAGTTGTCCCGTCTCATGCTGCGCGAAATGTTGTTCTACGATTCAGGCCAGCAGGCAAACCGCTTCAAGACGACGCGAGAAAAGGTGATTGCGTTGATCTGCGACTCCGTTCGGTTTTCCAAGGAAAGCAAGTCGGTCAGGACGTCGGAAGATCCCCGGCTGATCGGCTGGGTCTTGTTTTGCGTTTATCAGGTTGAATTGCGGAGCTGGCTGGCCGGGGGTGAATTGAATCTGAAGACCGGCCTCGAGCATTTGAAGAAAGCGCTGAAGGTCTCCCTTGTTGGAATCGCGCCGGAGCCGAACTCGCTGGAAGTATCCTCCCCCAAACGCAAGAGCGGCGCGAAAAGAAAGAGTTGAGTCGCGAATTTGAAAGCCTCTGTCATCGAGCCGCCGAGAACCGCGAGCCAGATGATCCCGTCAGGTCACCTCAGTGGCCCGCCTGGGCGGTATGGCCGGGATAAGCCCGGCCATACCGATTGAAAGGTCACGACAACAATTCCATTTTCCCGCCGACCGGAATCTGTGGTGCTGGTCGGTTGGCGGTGATGACGAGTTCGAGCTTGTCGCCCGTGCGTTTCCACTGCCCCGCAACGAGTGGCGTCTTGGTGACGTTTCTCACGGGCTGGCCGGTCCATTTCACCGGACCGACAATCGACTGATAATCGGTGGCGACGATCGAATCCCGGATCGCTTTCGGGTCGAGCGATTTCGCGCGCTTGAGCGTGTCGATGGCGATCTCGAACAGCGCGTGCGAGAATCCGATCGGCTGCGTCCACGGGCGATTGGCCGTCTTCATGTAGGCCTCCGCCAGTTCTTTCGCGGACTGCCCGGTCAGGCCCGATTTGAATGGATGGTCCGGTGTCCACCAGATTTCGGTGGTGAGGCCGTGACTGCGGGGCCCAAGTGCACTGACTGCCGACGGGAACAACAGCGCCTTGCCGATGGTGACGATCTTCGGCCGGAAATTCTGTTGCGCCGCCTGCGACCAGAAAGTCGTGAAATCCGGCGGGATCATGTTGCCGGTGACGATCTCGCAGCCCGCCGCCTTGAAGGCGGATATCTGCGAGGTGAAGTCGTTGTTCATCACCTGATAGCGGCCCGGATCGATCAGCTTGTAGCCGGCCTGGGCGAGGGCGGGCGGCAGCCCGAGCTTCGGGTCGCCCCAGGCATTGCCGTCGGCGTCGTTCGGGAACAGCCCGGCCACCATCTTGTTTGTCGATGCGCCATCCCAGAGTGCCAGGAACGAGGCGATGACGTCCTCAAGGCCCCAGAAGAAGTGATAGGTCCAGTTGAAGCCTCGCTTCGGATCGCCGTTGCGCCCGAAAAAGTAAGGCTGCCACGGGCAATTGGTGGTGATGCACGGGACTTCGTTGATTTCCGCCTGATCGGCCACAGGATTGGTGGTGTCGGGGGCTGATGCCCCGAGCAGGATATCGACCTTGTCGCGCAGGATCAGGTCCGCCGCCACTTCCGAGGCGCGTGTCGATGTCGACTGGCTGTCGCGCGAGATGATTTCGACCGGATAGGTCTTGCCGCCGCTTTGAATGCCCTTGCCGACGATGTTCTTTACTTGGTCTATGATGAAAGTGTCCGCCTCGCCGAAGCCGGCCAGGGGTCCCGTCCGCGGGTTGACGTGACCGATCTTGATGACGCGGCTTTGCGCGTTCACGGGAATGATGCCGAGAACGGCAGGTGCAGCCATTGCGCCGATGCCGGCCTGAATGAGATGGCGACGTGAAAGCCCATTCCGCTTATGGTCGTGTTCAGACATGATTTCCTCCTCGTAGCTGATTGCGAGGGGCGTCTTGACTGCGCCCTTGGGCGTGGACACATGCGAGAAATGTTCGCATGGGATTGTTCGGCATTCAGGCGAGCGGATTTGCGGGCAGGCCCAGCAGGAACTGGCCGTGATTTTCGTAAGCTGTGTCGCTCATGACCTGATGGATTCCAGCCGTGTTCAGATCGCGCAGAAGTCGTCCGATGACGTGCGGGTGATGCAGGCCGGTATTGCCGGCGAAGTGATACGCCATGGTCGCCACCGAGATGGCGACATCGGTCGCATAGACGCAGATTGCCCGCACATCGGCGATGTCGGCGCCATCCGGCTTCTGACCGGCCATTACCTTCTCGTACAGGGCCTCGTAACGCTCGTGCATCAGCGCGCGCGCCGAACGCAGCTTGAGATCGGCTTCCGCGACAAAACGGTGAACGACGGGACGTTCGTCGAGCTTTGAAGTGCGGAAGGTGCCACGGGTGGTGGTGGCGATGGCGATCAATTCGTCAAGGGCGCGGCGCGCGGCACCGATGGCAACACTGCCGTGCTCTTTTGCGACATAGGCGAAGGGCGGAATCAGATAGCCCGGGCCGCCGCAGGCTGGCGCGGGCTGCAGAAGGTCCCAGACAAAGCCGAGTTCTTCCGGCAAGTGGTAGTTCTCGACCGAGCAGTCGACCGAGCCGGTGCCACGCAGGCCGGTGACGCCGCCCCAATTGTCGTGGAGCGTCATGTCCTTTGCCGGGAAAGCGGAGAACATGACGGCCGGTTCGCCAGGTTTGGCATCTTCGACAACGGTGCCGCCGACGACCCACTCGGCATGGCGGATGCCGCTGTTGAAGCGCCAGCGGCCGCTGACCCGATAGCCCTTGCCGTCACGCCTTGCGCGTCCGGCCGGAAAGAACGAGATCGACGCTGTCGGGATGTGTCCGTTCTTGAAGACGTGAGCGAGGCCCGCCGGCGTCAGAAAGGTGCCGAGCGATGCGATCGCGGTGGCGCCCACCATGGTGCACCAGCCGCTGGTCATGTCGCTGTAGGCGAGACTCTCCAGCACCATCATTTCGGTGACGGGATCGGCTTCCGCGCCGCCCATCTCGGCGCACAGCTTGAGCCGGAACATCCCCGAATCGCGGAGTGCGGCCACGGCATCAGGCGCGAGGGTGCCAAGCTCTTCGCTCTTCGGGCCGGAGGCCTTGAGGGTGTCGGCGATCGCCGTAGCGCCATCGAGCATCATCTTGCGCTTCGCCGCACGGTCTTGCGGGAAAGTCTTGATCACATGGTCCTCCCTGCCGCCCCTGTGGCGCCGTGTTGTCCCGGCTTGGCGACGTTGATGGACACGTTATCAAAATGTGAATATCAGTCAACTTTGATTAATATTCGTAAATGAGAGCAGATTTCCGCATGTGATTCATGCTCGAACAGGTGCAAGAAATCTGGAATTGTACCATAGACATGAATGGCTTATGTTTGAATCGTCAGTGAACCAAGGTGTTATTCTGACTGTGATTCAAGAATGAACACGTGGCCTATGGCTCGAATGGAAGCGGAAAAGGAAACGCGCAGCGATCGCCGCAAGCGACGCAATCGCGAGGCGCTGCTCGCTGCCGGCCATCAGGTGATGGCGAGCAAGGGCATCGACGCGGCGACAATGGCGGAGATCGCCGAACTCGCGGATGTGGGGGCGGGTACGGTCTACAATTACTTCGCCTCCAAGGACGATCTGGCGATGGGCGTCATGGAGCGCGTAATGGACCTTCTCGCGCAACGCATCGAAGCGGTGACGAACACCTTCGATGATCCAGGTCAGGTCTATGCCTTTGGCGTCCGCAATGTCATGAAAGCGGCGACCACCGATATGCGCTGGCGCTGGCTGCTGCGCCGCTCGGAAGTGATTGCGGATGCGATGTATCGGGTGATGGGGCCGTACGCGATCCGCGACATCCGCAACGCAGTGGCCGCCGGCCGCTACCGCGCTGAAGATCCCGAACTGGCGTGGCGCATGGCGACACATGCCATCGTCGGGTTCAGCCTTGCTGTCTGCGACCAGAAGATTCAGATCGAGAAGATGGACGATGCAGTGGTCAATCTGCTCGGCATGGTCGGTGTGCGGCCGGAAGAGGCGTGGGAAATTGCGCGGCGACCCTGTCCGGAATTGCCGCGTGAGGAGAGGACATAGGCACTCGCTTGCTGTCTCGTGCGCGGCTCAGCAATCTGATGCGGTTTGCCGCATGCTTGCGGACAGTATTCCTGATATCGCCAGCAGGTTCCCCCGTACAGAATGAGAAAATTCCCTGTTTGATCGCGCAGGGAAATCGACTGCAATGTCTTGAAAACCGAAGACTATTTCTCTCGATCTGGCGAGATTGAGGCGGGTAACGTCGAAATTCCCTGCAATATTCCCGGTTGGCAGAGAGTTGCGCCGGAGCAGGGCGCGATCAGCACTGCGGTGCCAGCCATCTAGTCCTCTGGCTTTCGCGTGGTCAGTGTCTCTCCGGATAGTCGCGCGGTTTCTGCGGGGAATTGGGCGGATCATTGCCGCGATGCCCGAATCTGTGTCGCATTTTTTTATTGCATACACGTGTATACATATGCATAAACTTAGTCGGGTTTGGCATATGGTGACGGAACTGGAACAGATCCTTGGCTACGATGTCCTGGTAGCGGGGGGCGGCAACGCCGCATTGTGCGCGGCCATTACGGCGGCACGCGCGGGAGCCTCCGTTCTGGTCGTGGAGGCGGCGCCCAAATTCTATCGCGGCGGAAATACACGGCACACCCGCAACCTGCGCTGCGCCCATGATGACGCGAACGAGGTCCTGACCGGCCCATATTCAGAGGAAGAGTTCTACGAGGATCTGATCCGGGTGACCGGGGGCGAGACTGACGACGAGCTCGCGCGCTTTACGATTTCGGAATCGAAAGACCTGTGGGACTTCATGACGGCGCAAGGTGTGCGCTTCCAGCCGTCGCTCGGCGGAACGCTCAGCCTTGGTCGCACCAACGCCTTCTTCCTTGGCGGCGGCCGCTCGATGCTCAACACGCTGTACATCACGGCCGAGCGGCTGGGCGTAAAGACGGCATATGAGTCCGAAGTTGTCGATCTGAAGATCGAGGACGGCTTCTTTCTGTCGGCGACAATTCGCAAAGGCGAACATCAATACGAGGTCCGCGCGCGCACATTGGTGGCCGCTGCCGGTGGCTTCGAATCCAATATCGAATGGATGAAGGAATATTGGGGCCCGGCCGCCGAAAACTTCCTTATTCGCGGCACGCCCCATAATCGCGGGCGAATGCTGCGTCTTCTGCTCGACAATGGCGTCAGGCCTGTCGGCGACCCGACCCAGTGTCACGCGGTGGCCATCGATGCACGCGCGCCAAAATACGATGGCGGAATTGCCACGCGTCTGGACTCGGTGATCTTCGGCATCGTGGTCAATCGCGACGCCGTGCGCTTCTATGATGAGGGGGAAGATTTCTGGCCGAAACGTTATGCCATCTGGGGGCGCCTCGTCGCGCAGCAGCCGGGCCAGATTGCGTATTCCATCATCGACAGCAAATCGGACGGCGCGTTCATGCCGTCGGTCTATCCACCCATCACGGCCAATTCGCTGGATGAGCTGGCGCGGAAACTCGAACTGGATTCGGGCCACCTGAAATCGACGATCGAGGAGTTCAACGCCGCCGTGCGTCCTGGAACATTCGACCACACCGTGCTGGATGACTGCCGGACTGAAGGACTCTCGCCGTCCAAAAGTCACTGGGCGCGCAGGCTCGATACGCCGCCGTTTGCTGCCTATCCATTGCGCCCTGGCATCACCTTCACTTACCTGGGCGTGCGTGTTGACCGCAACGCGCAGATGATGATGGCAAATGGCCGCCGCGCGCAAAACATGTTCGCTGCCGGAGAAATCATGGCCGGGAACGTGCTTGGCCGAGGGTATCTCGCGGGGATTGGCATGACGATCGGAAGCGTATTCGGCCGCGTTGCGGGAAGGGAGGCTGCTGCTCATGCTCGCAATTGATCCGCCGCGGTCCGCCGCGCAGGCGGAAGCCGATCGCCTGATGACGATCTGCAATGCCTGCCGTTACTGCGAAGGCCTGTGCGCGATGTTTCCGGCAATGGAAATGCGTCGGACGTTCACCAACGGAGATTTGAACTATCTCGCCAATCTCTGCCACAATTGCGGTGCATGCTATTTCGATTGCCAATATTCGCCGCCGCACGACTTTAACGTGAATATTCCCCGGACGCTGGCGCAGGTCCGTTCCGAATCCTATGCCGCCTATGCTTGGCCACGTGCGCTCGCGCCGCTATTCGCGCGCAATGGTCTTGCGGTGACGCTGATCGTTTCGCTCAGCGTGGCGGCATTCATGATCGGTTTCGCGGCTTTCAGGGAACCGGCGATTCTGTTCGCCACGCATGCCGGCCCCGGCGCATTCTACGCAATTCTTCCGCACAACGCGATGGCGTCGATCTTCGGCGGGGCCTTTCTCTACGCCATCGTGGCACTGTCGATGGGGGTGCGTGCGTTCTGGACAGACCAGACTCCCATGCCTTCAGCGCCAGGACCGCGAGAGTTGTGGCGGGCCATTCGCGATGCCGGCAGCCTGCGTTATCTCGATGGCGGCGGAGGCGGGTGCATGAACGCCGACGAGCGGCCCGACGACCGGCGCAGGCTGTATCACCACATGACGTTCTATGGCTTCATGCTGTGCTTCGCTTCAACCTCCGTCGCCACGCTCTATCATTATGTCTGGGGATTGCAGGCCCCCTATCATTGGTTCAGCCTGCCGGTGATCCTTGGCACGCTCGGCGGTATCGGCCTCATTGTCGGGCCAGCAGGCCTGATGATGGCGAAGTGGCGGCGCGAACCGGATCTGGCGGACCCTTCGAGCCGGGGAATGGATGCGGCTTTCTTGGTAATGCTTTTTCTCGTCAGTCTCACAGGCTTGCTGTTGATGGTCTTGCGCGAAACGCCCGCGATGAACGTGCTTCTTGCCATTCATCTTGGAGTCGTTTTTGGCCTGTTCATCACCATGCCCTATGGGAAATTCGTGCACGGCATTTACAGGTTTGTCGCGCTGGTGCGCTATGCGCTTGAGCGCCAGCATGTCCCGGTGTCGTCCCAGGAATGAAGATTGTCGCACTGGCCGGAGGTGTGGGAGGAGCCAGGCTGGCCGATGGCCTGGCGCGGCTGCTGGGCGATCAATTCACCGTCGTCGTCAATACCGGCGATGATTTCGAGCATCTCGGGTTTTCAATCTCTCCCGATCTCGACACCGTCATGTACACGCTGGCAGGACTTGCGAACGCGCAGCAGGGCTGGGGCCTGGCCGGGGAAACGTGGAATTTCATGGAGCAGGTCCGCCGCCTTGGAGGACCGGACTGGTTCAAGCTCGGCGATCGCGATCTCGCCGTCCATGCCACGCGCACACAGCGGCTTCGGGCAGGGGATACGCTGACGGCGATCACAGCCGATTTGTGCTGTTCGCTCGGCATTGTTGCCCGCATCTTGCCGATGACGGACGATCTTGTTCGTACGGTCATTCACAGCGGCAACGAGACGCTCACGTTCCAGGATTATTTCGTACGGCTGCGCTGTGAGGTGCCTGTTGACCGCATTTCCTTTGTAGGGAGCGAAACGGCCCGGCTGAATCCTGTCGTCTCGCAAATGCGCGGCGCAGGCGCGCCCTCAGCAATCATCATCTGTCCGTCCAATCCATATCTCAGCATCGATCCGATCCTCGCGATGCCGGGCGTCAAGGAGTGGATTGCGACAAGCGCGGCTCCCGTCGTTGCGGTTTCGCCGATCGTGGGTGGTGCAGCCATCAAGGGACCGGCCGCCAAGATCATGCAGGAATTGGGATTGACGGCGTCTGCACGCGCTGTTGCACGACACTATCGTGGTCTGGTGGCTGGGCTGGTCGTCGACAATGCAGATGCGAAGTTACAGCCGCAGATCGCGTCCGAAGGCATGGCTGTGCTGGTGACCAATACGGTCATGCGAAATGCAGATGACCGTGTGCAACTGGCCCAGGAATGCCTGGCGTTTGCCGATGAACTTCGAAAGTCACGCGCGAGCTAGCCGCTGAAATGCCAGAGGCGCCTTTCGGCGCCTCTGGGAGAATTTCCAGATTTCAGGCTGCCTTATTGCGGCTGAATGCCGGCGTCCTTGATCACCTTTGCCCAGAGATCGATTTCATTGTCGATCTCCTTCTTAAATTGTTCCGGCGAATTGCCGATGATCTCAAGCCCCTGGCGGCGCAACACCTCCTGGACCTTCGGATCTTTCATCACCGTGACGATCTCGGTGTTCAGCTTCTTGATGACGTTATCCGGCGTGCCGGCAGGTGCGAAGAAGCCGCCCCAATGCCCAGTATCGAAACCGGCATAGCCGGATTCGGCGATTGTGGGCACTTGCGGCCAGAGCGATGAGCGCTTGGCGCTCGTGACCGCCAATCCCTTCGCATGGCCCGTATCGACGGCCGGCTGCGCGGTGAAGGGAGGATCCAGGAAGACCTGAATTTGTCCTCCCATGATCGCCTGCAATGCGGGCCCGGCTCCGCGGAAGGGGACATGCGTCACCTTGATGCCCGCGCGCGACACCAGGTATTCGCTGGCGAGATGACCCATCGTCCCGATGCCGGACGAGCCGAGATTCATCTTGCCCGGGTTCTTCTTGATGTAGTCGACAAGTTCGGCGAGCGTCGTCGCCGGCACGTCCTTGTGGACGAGGACCGCGAAGGGGCCCTGTGCAACCTTGGTGATAGGCACCAGGTCCTTGCGGACGTCGTAGCTGAGATTTTTCTTGAAGGTCCGGTCGATCGCCAGCGTACCGCTGTGAAACAGAAGCGTGTAGCCGTCGGGCGCCGAGCGCACCACCGCTTCCGTTCCGATAACCGTTCCGCCTCCGGATCTGTTTTCGACGGTGACGGGTTTACCGATGCGGCTGGAGAGGTTGGTGGCGATCGTCCGGGCGATCAGATCGGTTGCGCCGCCGGCGGCGAAGGGAACAATGATCTGAATTCCGCGATCGGGAAATTCAGCGCGTGCTTTTTCCGCATGCGAGAAGCCGATCATCGCGATGCATGCGAGCATCGCCAAACATCTGGTAGTGAGTTTCATTCATCTCCTCCCTTCGGGCCGTCTCCTGCCTGTCGGCGTCTTGGCGCGCCGTGATTGCGAGGCAGCTTAGCCGAGAAAAATGCGACTTAGAACAACAAAATATTATTGTATGCAATTGTGTACGTCAATCGACAATGCGCGAGACCGCTATTTCGCGGGCTTCCCTGGCGTGAGAAGCGGCACGGTGCAGTCCGGCGCTTGGGGAGAAAAATCGAATGTCGCGGGTAGGGGCGATGCGGCTGGACGCTGGAGGCTTCGTTGTCGAGCCGTCTGCCGCGCCGGGCGTGGAAAAGGTCAGCTTTCGACCGTTTCCGCCAGCAGTGCGAGGCGGGCGCGCAGGGCTGCGCGGATATGGTCCTTCGCCGCTTTCTCCGCCTGTTCGGGATCGCGGGCGCGGATGGCCGCCATGATCGCCCGATGTTCTTGCCGCGTCACCTCGCGGCGCGCTGCGTTCGTGAATGTTGTGCGGCTCAGAAAATTCAGTGAATCGCTGAGCGTGCTGATGGTTTTCATCAGGTAGCGGTTGTGGGCACTGCGATAGATGGCCTGGTGAAAGCGCCGGTTGTGCTCGGCCATCCGCTCCGGCGTGGTGGATTCGGTTACATCGCGTTCAAGATATTCTTCCAGCAGTTCGATTTCGGCATCCGCGGCATTGCGCGCCGCCATCGCGGCCGCCGCGCCCTCCAGTACATTCCACATGGCGTAGAGCTCCATGATCATCTGATGATCAAGGCGCGCAATCGTCATGCCGCGATGGGCTTCGTGCGTCAGAAAGCCTTCGGCTTCCAGTCGGTGCAGCGCGTCCCGGACGGGTGTGCGGCTGGCGCCGATCTTCTTGGCGATCTCGTCTTCGAATATCCGGTCGCCGGGGCTGTACTGGCCTTCCTGAATGGCGCGGCGCACCAGATCGTAGGCGGCCAGGCTCAATGAGCTGTTCGAGCCGTTACTTGTGCGTTTATCCGACGCCATCCGCTTCCGCGCTCCGCGTGCCGCCATTGATTCCGCCCACTCTCCATCGCTCCAAGCCAATTCCGGGAGTCGTGGACGGATGAATACACGAATGTACAGTCTTTTCCAAATGTGTTCGTTATTGATTTTACTGGAGAAATACCCCTTCCAATTTGTCCGCCGCGCCGGATCCGTACTTAATGTTCAGCCGGGAGTGAATACGGCGAGGGCTTCGCCGCCCTCGGCCGCCTGGAACAGAAGCCGGACCGGCTGGCCGATCGCAAGTGCATCGGAATCGCATTTCACGATGTTCGTCATCATCGTAGGTCCTTCTGCGAGGGTGACATAGGCGATGACATAGGGCGTTTCGGCGCGGCGCATGATGCTGAAGGAATAGATGCGGCCGCGCCCCGAGGCCGCCTTGAGTTCGGTGTCATTGCTGAAACAATGAGGGCAAATGCTGCGCGGGTAATAATGCATCTCGCCGCAGGCCCGGCAGCGGCCGAGCATCAGCTTTCCGTCGCGAGCGGCATTCCAGAATGCGTCACTTTCGGATGTGCGCGCAGGCTGCGCCGCAAGTCGTGTCTCGATAAACATGCTTACTCCCGTTCCAGAATGATGGTCGCGCCGCCGTGCCGGCTGCCGAGCTGTCCGCCGATGCCGGAGACGAGCGCCAGATCGCAATTTTTCACTTGGACTTTCGGATGCGCTTCGCCGCGCAACTGGCGCACCGCCTCGATGGTCTTGGTGATGCCGCCGCGATTGGCCGGATGATTGCTGCACAGCCCGCCGCCGTCGGTATTGAACGGAAGCTTGCCGGTGCCCGAGATCAGATTGCCGTCGGCGACGAAGCGACCGCCTTCGCCCTTTTTGCAGAATCCGAGATCTTCGAGTTGCATCAGCACGGTGATGGTGAAACTGTCGTAGATCGAGACATATTTGATGTCCTGCGGCGTCACCTTCGCCTGCGCAAAAGCCGCCGGGCCGGATTTGGCGACCGCCGAGTAGGTGAGGTCGATCTTGCCGCCCCTCTGATGTTTGACCGCGGCACCGGAGCCGCGGAGCTTCACTTTCGGGCGCTTCAGGTTTTTCGCGACCTCTGGTGCGACCACAACAATCGCGCCGCCGCCGTCGGTGATGACGCAGCAATCCAGCCGGTGCAGCGGATCGGCGATCATCGGCGAATTCACGACGTCTTCGACGGTCACGACATCCTTCAGAAGCGCATTGGGATTGTGTTGCGCATGATGCGAGGCTGCGACCTTCACCCAGGCAAGCTGCTCGCTGGTGGTGCCGAACTCGTGCATGTGCCGTTTTGCGCACATCGCATAGAGGTTGGCGGTGGTGAAGCCATAGGGAAACTCGAACGGCGTGTCGGGCGCGTCGGGGCTGTAGACGCGAGGTGCTGTGCCGGTGGCCATGCCGAGTGAACGGGGGCGTCCGCCGAGGGTAATCAGAGCAACCGAGCATTTGCCGGCCGCGATCGCCTGCGCGGCATGATCGACATGCATCAGGTAGGACGTGCCGCCGGTCTCGGTCGAATCCAGATGCCGAACGCGCAGCCCCATATAGTCTATGAGCGATAGCGGCCCGAGCCCGGGCGCATCGCCGGCGCAGAAATAGCCGTCGACATCGTCCTTCGACAGGCCGGCGTCTTCCAGCGCGCCTTTTGCGGATTCCGCATGCAGCTGGCCGATCGACTTGTCGGTTGCCTTCCGTGTCGGGTGCTCAAACGCACCCATGATGTAAGCCATCGCCTCACACACCTCTTCGTCTGCGCAAGCGCTTCTCTCGGAGAAGCGCGAGCTTTTGCTTGCCGAACGTAGCTGGATGTCATATCGTGCACAAGTGAATACAATTGTACACGAGTTTGCTCATACGTCGCGTTGCGAGTGTCTCCAGAGACGAACGCAACGGATTGGCTGGGAGACAAGGACAACGTGACCGCCCCGTCTTTTTGTTCGGCCAGGCAAGACGGCCACATCCTGTATGTGATCATCGAGCGGCCCGACGTGATGAATGCGCTGCATCGTCCGGCCAATCTCGAACTGGAACGCATCTTCGATACGTTCGCGGCGGATCCCGATCTGTGGGTCGCCATCATCACCGGCGCCGGCGATCGTGCCTTCTGCGCTGGCAATGATCTGAAGTATCAGGCGGCCGGAAACGACACGACCATTCCGCCGAGCGGCTTCGGCGGTCTTACCGCGCGCTTCGATCTGACCAAGCCGGTGATCGCGGCGGTGAACGGGCTGGCCTTTGGCGGCGGATTCGAGATCGCGCTGTCCTGCGATCTCATCGTTGCAGCCGAAACGGCGAGCTTCTCGCTGCCGGAGCCGCGGGTCGGCCTTGCGGCTACGGCCGGCGGCCTCCTGCGCCTCCCGCAGCAGATTCCGCTCAAGCGGGCGATGGACATCATTCTCACTGCGCGGCGCGTGCCGGCAAAGGAAGCGCTGACGCTTGGCTTCGTGAACGAAGTCGTCGAGCGATCCGATCAGGTACTCGATGCCGCGACCAGACTGGCCCAACAGATTCTTCAGGGTTCGCCGCTGGCCGTTCGCGCCGCCAAGGAACTGGTGACGCGTTCGTTCGACGCGGAGAACCTGAAGGACATTTACGTCAAGCAGAAGACCTATCCGGCGGTGAAGGCCTTGTACGACAGCGCCGACCGTATCGAGGGACCGCTCGCCTTCGCCGAGAAGCGGGCGCCGCGCTGGACCGGGCGATGACATTCATTGCGCGGCAGCGCGCGAACTGAAAGAGCGAGATCATGGCACCTGCATCCGCCGCGGCGACGAAGGCCCCGCACACTACTGACATTTCCGCGCAACTCACCGGCCGCTTGTTGATCGGAGGGAAATGGGTCGAATCCGGACAGCGCTTCCCGGTGCTGGACAAGTATCACCGTCGCCCGGTGATGGAGGTGTGTGAGGCGACGCCCGATCAGGTGCGCGAGGGCGTCAAGACGGCTGCGGCTGCTTTCGACAAGGGAGTGCCGCAGCCGCGCGAACGTGCGGCGCTTCTGCGTCGCGTCGGCGTCTTGCTCGATGAAGCACGCCCCCTGCTGATGCCGACGCTGATCGCGGAAGCAGGCCTCACCGTAGCGGAAGCGAAGAACGAGATCGACCGCACGATCGCGACACTGGAGATCACGGCGGAAGAGGCGACCCGGATCAACGGCGAACTTGTGCCATTCGGCGGTGCGGCGGGGCAGGAGAATCGCATCGGCTTCACCATGCGGTTTCCATTGGGTGTCGTCTGCGCGATCACGCCGTTCAACTCGCCACTGAATACGGTCGTTCACAAGGTCGCGCCTGCCTATGCGGCCGGGAATGCGGTTGTCCTGAAACCGTCAGCCTTGACTCCGCTGTCGTCGGAAATTCTTTGCCGTGCGTTTGCCGAAGCCGGAATCCCGGAGGGGTTCCTCACGCTCGTGCAAGGCCCGGGCAGCCGTATCGGAAACCAGTTGCTGGAAGACCAAACAATTGCGTTCTACGCCTTTACCGGCAGCACGCGGGTTGGAAAGCTGATCGCGCAGGCGGCGGGGCTGCGCCGCTCGCAGCTCGAACTTGGCAGCATCGCCAGCACGATCATCTGTGCCGATGCCGATTTGGAAACCGCCGCCACCAAGGCCTGCAACGCCGGCTTCCGCAAGGCCGGGCAGGTCTGCACCTCGGTGCAATTGCTGCTGGTCGAGCGCGCCGTCGTGAATGACCTCACGACATTGCTGTATGAGCGCGTGAAACGCATCCGGACAGGGGACCCGCACGATCCCGCGACCACCATGGGCCCGCTGATCGCTGAAAGCGAGGCCGAGCGGGTGGAGAACTGGATTCATGAGGCCGAGAAGGACGGCGCCGACCTCCTGTGCGGTGGCGGCCGTGACGGGTCGGTCGTGCAGCCCACGCTGCTGACGAATGTCCGACGCGGCATGCGGATTGTCGATCACGAAGTCTTCGGCCCGCTGATCTCGATCATTCCTTTCGACACTCTCGACGAGGCGGTGGATCTCGCCAACGCCAGTCCCTATGGGCTCGCAGCCGGAATTTTCACCAGGGACATGTCGCGAGGGCTGAAGGCTGCGCGCCGCATGCGGTTCGGCGGTGTTCACATCAACGAGGCATCGAGCGCACGGGCAGATGCCATGCCTTTCGGCGGCGTGAAGGACAGCGGCTTCGGACGCGAGGGCCCGCATTACGCCATCGCGGAAATGTCCGAAGAGCGGCTGATCACGCTCAATCCGTAATCCAGTTGCGCCCGGAGATGCTGCAATGAAGATGACCGCCGCCGTGATGTATGAGCAGGGCCTGCCGCGCCCGTTTGCGCAGAGCCTGCCGCTGCGGATCGAGCGCGTCGATCTCGAGGGACCGGGCGAGGGCGAGGTTCTGGTCCGGATCGTCGGCGCAGGTCTGTGTCATTCCGATCTGTCGGCGATGAAGGGCAATCGTCCGCGCGCGTTGCCCGCTGTCGTGGGTCACGAAGCCGCTGGCATCGTACAGGAGGTCGGGTCAGGCGTAAAGCGGTTCACTGCCGGCGATCACGTTGTGATGCTGTTTGTCGCCAGTTGCGGCGTCTGCAAATACTGCACAAGCGGGCGGCCGAACCTTTGTCAGTCGTCCTGGAAGTCGCGCGCGGAAGGAACGCTGCAGAGCGGCGCGCGCCGTCTCAGCGTGAATGGCAAGCCGGTCAATCACTGGAGCGGTATTTCGGCCTTCGCCGAATATGCGGTGGTGTCGGAGCGTTCGATCATCAAGATTCCAAAAGCCGTGCCGCTTATGGATGCAGCCATTTTCGGTTGCGCCGTTATCACTGGTGCAGGCGCTGTGATGAATGCGGCCGGATCCGTACGTGACAAGACAATCGCCGTCGTCGGTCTGGGCGGCGTCGGATTGTCCGGCCTGCTGGGCGGCGTGGTGCAGGGGGCGTCCCGCATCATCGCCGTGGACATGAGCGAGCAGAAGCTCGCGCTGGCGCGGGAACTGGGCGCGACCCACACGTTTCTCGCTAGCGACTCTGATTGCATTGCGAAGATTCGCGAACTGACCGACGGCGGCGCGGACGTCGTCTTCGAAATGGCCGGGTCCGTGGCGGCGACGAAGTCCGCTTACGAGATGGGAAGCCGCGGAAGCACGCTGGTCTGTGTCGGCTTGCCGCCGGCGACGGCGACATTCGCTTTCGGCGCCGCCGCCATGGTCGCCGACGAACGCGTGATCAAGGGCAGCTATATGGGCAGTTCCGATCCCTCGCGCGACATCCCGATCCTGGTCGGCATGTTCCTGGAAGGAAAGCTGGCGATCGGCCGGCTGCGCAGCGACGAGATCGGCTTTGACGACCTGAACAGCGCCTTCGATCGACTCGACGACGGGCAGGGCGTTCGCCAGGTGCTCAAATGCTCGGCGTGAAACAGGCAACCCGCGTCTTTCCGAACGAGAGCCGCTAGGCCGTTTTCGCTCTCCTTCATTCCCCGGAGCCGCAAAACGCGATTGCCAGAGCCAGCCCTGTTCGATATTGTACGCAAATGAATACAATCATACACAATAAGAATCGGACGGGTTGGCCCCGATTTTCCTGAGTTTTTCGAGGTAGGAGACGTCAAGCGATGCGAGTCATCACCCAGTTGCCGAACAACGACCTGAAGGATGCGCAACGGGTTGCGCAATTGGCCGAAAAGGCGGGGTTCGACGGCATTGTTGCGCTCGAAAATGCCCATAATCCCTATCTGCCGCTGGCCGCGGCCGCGATGGTGACCGAGCGCATTCAACTCGGCACCGCGGTGGCCATGGCGTTTCCGCGTGCACCGACGATCACGGCGCATGTCTCGTGGGACGTGCACAAGGCCTCGCAGGGCCGCTTCTATCTGGGTCTTGGCGCGCAGGTGAAGGCGCATAACGAGCGCCGCTACGGCCTGCCGTGGTCGCCGCCGGCGCCGCGCATGCGCGATTATATCGGCGCTGTGCGCGCCGTATGGGATTGCTGGGAAACCGAGCAGCCGCTCGACTATCACAGCGACAACTACACGCTGACATTGATGACGCCGAACTTCTCGCCACGTCCGAACGGACTGCCGCGAATTCCGGTGTCCATGGCCACAGTAGGCCCCGCGATGCTGCGGCTCGCAGGTGAAATCTGCGACGGCGTGCGGCTGCATCCTTTCTCGTCTCGAAATTATTTGCAGCAGGTCAGTGTCGAAGGCATCAAGGAAGGTCTCGCGCGCGGTGGCCGCGATCGCAAGAATTTCGAAGTCGTCGCCGGCGGTTTCATCGCGACGGGGCGTGATGCCGCGGCGGTGGCGAAGGCGAGAGACTATGTGCGCTTCCGTATCGCCTTCTATTGCTCCACACGCGCCTATTGGGATGTGTTGCGGCTGCACGACCTCGTCGAACTCGGTGAGAAGATCAATCCCTATCCGCGCGAGAACCGCTGGAGCGAAATGGCGGCCCTCGTGCCGGATGACGCCTTCGACCTGTTCGCAATCACGGGTAACTACAAGCAGCTCCCGGCGCTAATCGAGGCACGGTACGGCGGTCTCGCCGACACGGTGTCGCTGCAGGTGCAGCCGGACGACGATCTCGATGAGGTCGCCGAGATGGTCGATGCCATCCACAAGATTCCCAGCCCCTTCAAGGGATATGCCGAGAAGCTGAGCTGAGTGCGGAGGACGCGAGGTGGCGGTTAGCGCGATGCCCTTGTCCGGAATCCGTGTGGTCGAGATCGGCGACATTCCTGCCGGCGCCTATTGCGCGAGGATATTCGCCGATTTCGGCGCCGACGTGCTCAAGCTTGAGCCGCCGGACGGCGTGCGC
>JAESGM010000638.1_pt1 | contig 19756 bp, 17 predicted proteins | sample 9269721 | NCBI WGS metagenome assembly JAESGM01 (sample SAMN15720920, study PRJNA650825) | algae metagenome | isolation source: Komarekiella atlantica HA4396-MV6 and co-occurring heterotrophs from... | place: USA: Theobald House, Kauai, HI | collected 2009-07-29 | reverse complement strand
GATTTGTTCGATAACTTGCCATTGGGTATCGGTCAATACTTGGTATTGGGTTTGCATTTATCTTTAAGTTTGGTCACTTCAAAGTAAATGCGCCGATACCCTTCTTCAAAATTTAAACATGTTCTTATCAAATTGATCAACTGCAAGAATTCCGAGTATTTGATTGCCGGAGTTTTGTGCAACTCATAAAAGCTCTGATATGATTCAGGGTTCTTATAAACGATCTTTCTTTGCTTGGTGGGTCCGAGTATTTCTATCGTATAAGAACTTCCGTCTGCCAGGATTGGCTTTTCCATGATCTTCTTATCAAGTTTTTGATCAACAGTATGTTGTGAGGGCAAATCCAAAAAGCCTTTCTCAAGTATCGAATCCCATTTCGCCAACCAGCGGTTGCCTAAAACACGCTTTTTGGCTAGTACCTTAAAGTTGTTGTGTTGATTATTGTAATAATAAAACGGGTAGTAAGTGAGTGTCCATTGATTGGTAATTATTTTCTGAATCTGAATCAATGTGTCTTTTCCCTGATTCCAATGAAATATCCATATCCTTAATTCCAAATCAACCGTTTTAAAGTCAGTTTCCTGAACAGACATCGAATCTAAAAACGTCGGATAGCTTATTTTAAAATTTCGATCTCTTTTAATAGAAATCTTTTCTTGTGCTACCACAGAGTACGTAAAAAGGATAGAAAAGATGAGAAACAAAGTACTCTTCATAAGGCAGAGGTTTTAAGCTATTCAAATATACTATTTTCCCAGTTCAGAATATTTGAGGAATCACTGATAAAGCCAAACCCGGTATTATTTTTGAGGAAAATAGCCGTACCTTTGTATTCGCAAATCTTTGGCAGATCCGATGAAAATTCTAGATCAATATATCATAAAAAAATACCTGTCCACTTTTGTATTTGTGGTGGGCATACTGATGGCCATCATTGTGGTGATTGATCTGGTGGAGAAAATGGATGATTTTATCAAACGCAGTGCGCCGGTCAAAGCCATCGTGTTTGACTATTACCTCAATTTTATTCCATATTACGCCAATTTGCTCAGTCCGATCACGGTATTTATCGCAACCGTTTTTGTAACAGCCCAACTGGCGGCCCGCACCGAAATCATTGCGATTCTGAGCAGTGGGGTAAGTTTTCGTCGCCTGTTGATTCCGTACCTGATCGGTTCGTGTATCGTAGGCGCGTTGATTTTTTACCTGACCGGTTGGGTCATTCCCAATGCCAACAAAACCCGGCTGGCGTTTGAAAAAAAATACACCAAAGACCAGTTTTACTTCAGTGGCCGCAACATTCACCGCAAGGTGGCGCCGGAGTTGTACGTATACCTGGAAAGCTATGACAACAACCGCGACATCGGTTACCGGTTTACAGAAGAACGCATCGTGGGAACGGAACTGAAAGCGAAACTATCAGCACAATCGGTTACGTGGATACCGGAGAAAAAACGCTGGAAGCTAACCGATTACCGCATTCACACCTTTGACGGCCTGAAAGAAACCATTGCCTTCGGAACCGAAAAGGACACGCTGGTGCCCAACCTGGTGCCCGCCGATTTTGGTAACAACTACATGCAATACGAAACCTACACGCTTACCGAACTGGAAGACCTGATCGGCGAACTGATCAAGCGTGGCGACGAAGGTGTGGAAATCTACCAGATCGAAAAGTACGTGCGGTTTACCAGCCCGTTTGCCATTATCATCCTGACGATGATGGGTGTCATTGTCTCGGCACGCAAGAGCCGGCAAGGGGTAGGGTTTCAGATCGCATTCGGTTTCGTGCTGGCCTTTGCCTACATTCTTATCTTCATCATGGGCAAAAGCCTGGCTCAGGTGGGCACCATTCCGCCCATGCTGGCCGTCTGGATTCCCAACTTTATTTTTGCAGTCCTGAGCTTTATCATGTATTTTGTTGTGCCGAGGTAGTCCGAACTAGGATTTATGTGATTATTGGATTGCCAGGATGAAAAAGACACGGTGTGTCTGACCGGTGACTCAAGGCTTGATTAAACTTTTGAAACCTATCCTGGTAATCCCATTAATCCTATAAATCTGGGGTCAGACAAAATAGTATCTTCTCAACAACCAAAACCTCCTTGTTTCATGACCCAAAGCCAAGCCACGACCCTGAAAGATTACCTGCATCTGCATTTTTTAGTGATCATCTGGGGCTTTACGGCGATTTTGGGTCGACTCGTTACGATTCCTGCCGTAGAGCTGGTGGTTTATCGCACGTTCTTTGCCTTCGCTTTGCTGGGTGTGCTCTGTTTGCTGCAAAAGAAAACGTTGGCTTTGGGCAGCCGTACCGTTGGTCAACTGCTGTTAACCGGTGTTGTTATTGCGGTGCATTGGATTTTGTTTTTTGCGGCCGCGCGGGTCGCGAATGTCTCCATTTGCCTGGCGGGTATGGCAACGGGTTCGTTGTGGACGAGCCTGCTGGAGCCGCTGCTGCACCGGCGCCGGGTGCGATTGCTCGAAATCGGTCTGGGGTTGGTGGCTATGGCCGGGTTGTATCTGGTGTTTCACTTTCAGTTCAACCATGCGGTGGGTCTGGCCATGGCCGTGGCGTCGGCCGTGCTGGCGGCCTTGTTTTCGGTCATCAATTCCCGGTTCGCGGTTGTCTATGACGCGCAGGTAGTTACGTTTTACGAAATGCTGGGAGCCTTTCTGAGTTCGGCCGTTTTGTTGCCCGTTTTTGCGATTCTTTTTTACGGCCAGCAGTCCGTTCAGCTTGTTCCGGCGGCTGCCGACTGGCTCTGGATTCTGATTCTGGCATGGGTGTGCACGGTGTATGCCTATTCGGCGGGGGTACATTTGTTGCGTAAGTTTACTCCGTTTGCCATCAACCTGACCATCAACCTCGAACCTGTGTACGGCATTGTTCTGGCGGTACTGATTTTCGGCGAAAGCGAACGCATGACTCCCGGCTTTTATGCGGGCACCCTCATCATCCTGCTGGCTGTGTTGGTGTATCCGCTGCTGAAGCGGTTGGTAAAAAAGCCTGAACTGCAAAACGGATAACTCTTGGGATAACAGAAAATAGTATCATTTTTGCAACCAAAACCGGCTGCGCCATTCGGCAGGCTTGTGTATCTTTGCCGTCTGTTCCTGTCAGGTACACAAGGCAAACCAGCCTTTTCATTCTTTATTCTAAATTCATTTTATGTCTCGCATTCTTACGGGGATTCAATCGTCGGGCAGGCCGCACCTGGGTAATATTTTAGGTGCCATCCTGCCGGCCATTCAGCTTTCCAATCAACCTGAAAATGAGTCGTTTTTCTTCATTGCTGATTTGCATTCGCTTACGTCACTCAAAGACGGCGAAAAACGCAAGGAATATACGTATGCCATTGCGGCGGCGTGGCTAGCCTTTGGGTTTGATACCGAAAAAAATGTGCTCTGGAGGCAGTCAAGAGTAGCGGCGCATACCGAAATGGCTTGGTTTTTAAACTGTTATACGCCCATGAACTGGTTGTATACGGGGGCTTTCGAAGAAAAGTCCAGCCGAACCGAAGGCAATTCCAACGTGGGCTTGTTTACGTATCCGGTTTTGCAGGCCGCCGACATACTATTGTACGATGCCAATTACGTTCCGGTAGGCAAAGACCAGCAGCAACACCTGGAAATTACCCGCGACATTGCCAATTCGTTCAATCACCAGCATGGCGAGGTGCTTGTAGTGCCCGAGGCTAAGATACGTGAAGATGTAATGGTGATACCGGGTGTGGATGGTGCCAAAATGAGCAAGTCGTACAACAATTACATTGACATTTTTCTGCCGGACAAGGAGTTGCTGAAAGTAATCAAAACCATCAAAACCGATAGCACCCCGCTGGAAGCTCCGAAAAACCCGGATGCAGATATTGTGTTCAAGCTGTATTCGCAGATCGCTACAGTGGAACAAACCGAAGCCTTGCGCCAGAAATACCTGGCGGGTGGATTTGGCTACGGCCATGCCAAGCAGGAATTGCACGAACTGATGCTCGCCTCTTTTGCCGAGCCGCGCCAGAAATTTAATTACTACATGGAAAACCTGCCGGAGCTGGACAAGGAACTCCAGAAGGGCGAAGAGAAAGCCCATGACATTGCCAATCGAACGCTGAACCGTGTGCGAAACGTGCTGGGTTTTGATTGATTTGCGAAGTATGAGGTACAATTGTAAATCTAAAATCGTACCTCGTACTTCTATTGGTTTTTGTGTTTTTTCAGGATACTATTTTTAACATGAACTATGGGGTTTTTAAAACCAGTCCATTCACGTACCACATGTGCTTGTTACTTTTTGCTTGCCCAAAAAGTAACCAAAAAGGGCACTTTACCCAATGCTTCCGCCCATAAGGCCAGCGCCAACCTCGCTGGGCAAAGAAGGCCAACGCACCTTCCCAACCTACCACGATTGGAGTGAGCTTTGCTCTCTTTGTAAAAAAACTGGCTCGTGCTATGCACATTGCCTTAGATGCTCAAAGTCAATATTTTACGTTTATTGCACCCCATAATTCATGTTATTTTTACTGGGCAGAAACAAAAAAAGCTGTCGTGGATAACCGCGACAGCTTTTTGATAGGAACCAATCAAACTTTCCTTTAATAGATCACTTATAAACCTTTTTGTTTTATCTTAATTGACGTTCACCACACGGGCGGAAGTCGTTTCAATTTTGAATGTTTTGCTCTGTGTCTGCTGACCGTTTGAAATTTCAAAAGTGTATTCGCCGTCAGGCAAGGTGCTGAAGTCAAACGTACGGATGTAACCCTGGTTATGCTTCATTGCCTCCGAGTAGATCGCTTCGTTTTTCTGGTTACGGATGACCACGCTCAGTTTGCTGTCGGCCGGAGCAATTACCGTTTTGAATTTCAGTGAATTAGGCAGCTGAAATACCGCTGATTGCAGGGTGGAGGCTTCGGGACCTGGGCCGCTGGCTGCCATGGTCATTGGAGCAGTAGCCAAAGTCAATACAGTTGCAAAAGCAGCGGCGGCTTTACGGATGTTCATTTTCACGTTGTTTAATTGCGTTTTCATAGTTGTAGTTTTTAAAGAATGAGAGTTTACTGAGTTGTTGTTTGAGTGAATAGCTTGCGTTTTCATAGTTGTTTTTAATCGTTTACTGAGTTGTAGTTTCTTTTTACTATAGTTTTCACAGTTGTAGTATTCTATTCAACACACATGCCAAAACCGGTTTTCTTTGTTTTTCGCCTGTTTTGAGGCTTTTTCCTTTTTTGCCGGTTCGGGCTTTGTCCGTTCTGGAACAGCGGGTGTTCGCTTTCGGACGTTTGGCAGGTTTTTCCTCATTTCTGAGACTGTTTTCGCTGCCTGTGTTGTGAATCTTTATGTCTATAAGATGCAACAGTAACCCTCGAAGATGAGATTTTTGGCTCGAAAGGCAGATAAAGAGGACAAAAGGCAGAACAAAATGGATGAATGGCAGGCTCTTCCGGTGAGGTAATTGGCTGAAGTGTATTCAGGAAAGCAAAAAGCGGCCAGAAGCCGCCTGATAGCTGCTACTTGCCAAAGGCAAGCAGCTTATGGTAGATATAAATAAGCAGGAGGTTTTGTTAATTCTCAGTATAGTATTTTTTCAAACCTTCGGCCGGTTTCCAGTCAGACTTGGGTTCAAAGTACTGCCACAACAGGCGGGAAACATCCCGTAACAACACAAATCCGGCATTGTCATATTTCCAGCTGGTATCCTGCTGAATTTTGGTAATCACGCAAAAGACATAATCGCCCGACGGGGCATTGACCAGCACAACTTCCGAACGCGAAGCATCGACGGCCCCCTGCTTGGAAGCAACCTGTACCTGCGGCGGAATTTCTGACAACGCCTCTTCATCCCAGTAAATACGAGTCAGGTTGCGGTAGATCCGTTCGCTGGCGGCCGGACTGATGATTTTTCCTTCACGGATACGAACCACCAATTCGGCCATTTCTCGGGGAGTGGTTTGTCCCCAGCCGTAGCTCTTACGAGCGGCTTCTCTGCCTGGGGTACGTGAATTGACACGGGTGTATTTCAGTCCGTTGGCTTCCAGTAGTTTGTTGATGGCAGTTCCGGTGCCTGCCAGGTGCTGGCACCAAAGGCTGGCCGTATTGTCGCTGGTGGTAATCATCAGCATCATCACTTTGCTCAGTGAAATAACCGAGCTGTCTTTGAACGAACCCAGGATGTCTTCGCCTGGATACAGCAGCGAATCTTTGTATACAAGGTTATCATGGTAGTGTAGCTCGCCTTTTTCAATCTTATCCATTATCCCGATAATAATCGGAACCTTAACCATGCTTGCCGTAGGAAAAATGCTATCGGCATTCAGGCTGGCCGTCTGGCCGGTTTTCAGGTTGCGCACATAAATGCCAACCATACCCTTGAAATCTTTGGTGAGCTCGGTCAGCTTTTTCTGCAACAGGGCATCGGGCTTCGCTTTTGGTATCTGGGCGGGAAGTGAAAACCAAAATAGTATCCCAAGGAAAGCAAAAAGAGTAGGTTTGATGGGCATAACAAGACAAGACTTGGATAGAACCAAATATACAGTTTCTGATGTTCTTGAAAAAGTGCGGGAGAACATTCGCAGTTGTAGACACAAACCATGCAAGTTGTATCATGAAATCAAACCTGAAATTAAGTGTATTGGACCAGTCGCCGGTGCGTACCGGAGGCACGGCAACGCAGGCCATCCGGGAAACAGTAGAGTTGGCGCGTTTGGCTGACCGGCTGGGGTACACCCGCTATTGGGTGTCTGAACACCATAACATTACCAGCCTGGCCGGATCTACTCCGGAAGTATTACTGGCACGCCTGGGCAGCGAAACCCAACACATACGCCTGGGATCGGGCGGCATCATGCTGCCCAACCATAGTTCGCTGAAAGTAGCGGAAAACTTCCGGATGCTCGAAACCCTTTTTCCCGGACGCATTGATCTCGGACTCGGGCGTGCTCCCGGCGGTGACCGGATTACCTCCAGCCTGCTGAATCCCTCGAACACCTTCAGCGAAAACGACTTTATTCAGCAAATTGTGGATTTGCAAGGCTTCCTGACCGATTCACCCGATCCGGCGTCGGTGCAGGCACGCGTACGGGCCATTCCGATTGCCGAAACCGTACCCGACCTCTGGATGCTTACGTCCAGTGGGCACAGCGGCCTGGTGGCGGCGCATTTTGGCATGTCTCTTTCGTTTGCGCAGTTTATCAATCCTGTCGGAGGACCGCAGGCTGTGCGAGCTTACCGCGAACGGTTCCGTCCTTCCGAATTTCTGGCTGAGCCGCGGGCCAGCGTAGGTATTTTTGTGCTTTGTGCCGATACCGAAGAGACAGCGCATCAACTGCAAGCGGTGATGGATTGGCGACTGCTGAGCATAGAGAAAGGAGTGCGGTCAGAATTAAGTACTTACGAAGAAGTAAAAAACATTACGTATTCACAAGCCGAACTGGCACGCATTCAATACAACCGGGGTCGCATGATTTCCGGAACGCCCGATCAGGTAAAGCAACAAATTGAGCAGTTGGCTGCTGCCTATGAAGTGGACGAAGTTGTGGTCGCGACCATTACACACGATTTTGCCGATCGTATCCGGTCTTATGAATTGCTGGCTGAAGCTTTTGACCTGCGTGTTCCGGAACAAACTGCTCTGGCAGGAGTGGAATGAGCCTTTACGCTTCGGTGATAAACCGGAATATGTGCTCATTTACAAAGTCACTCTTATCCTGATGAATCCAGTGGGTAGCAGCCTCGTGCACCAGTAGTCGGCCATTCTGGCAACAGGCGAGGCTGTCGTGTGCCATGGATTGGCGCAGGGCCATGTCATGTGCACCCCATAAAATCAGTACTGGAACAGTAACAGATCGGGTTTCCTGCATGGATTCGGGGTTTTTTCGCAACGCACGGTACCAGTGAATCATCGATTGCAATGCCTGGGGATTTCTCCAGGCTTTTTTGTATTCGGTAATGTCCGTGTCTGTAAACGAACCGGGATTGGACGTTTGTGTCAACGTTCGGGCAAGTAATGTGAAATTTCCTGCGGAAAGTACTTTTTCCGGGAGTGCGGGAAGTTGAAAAAAGCCGATGTACCAGCTTTTGAACAGCTGACGGATGCTTTTTTTCAGCGTCTGCCTAAGTACTTTTGGATGAGGCACGTTTAAAATTACCAGTTTTTGCACCAGTTCCGGATGTGTCTCTGCCAGTTTCCAGGCCACGGCAGCACCCCAGTCGTGGCCCACCACATATACCGGCGCCTCACTTACCTGCCCGATCAGTTCCACAATATCCTGAACCAGAATATCTAAGGTATAGGCACTAATAGATGCAGGCTTTGAACTGAGATTGTACCCGCGTTGGTCGGGTACAATCACCCGGTAGCCCCGTCTCGAAAAAAACGGAATCTGATGCCGCCAAGAATACCAGAACTCGGGAAAGCCATGAAGGAAAATAATTACCGGATTCTGTGGCTCGCCTGCCTCTACCACATGCAGCGAGACCTGATTGACCTGGTAATAGTTTTCAGTATAAGTCATCGCCTGCTGGTTTTCGATACTCCTGTACCATTGTCATGCCATCCTAGGTCAATTCCAGATCTGATTGGCAGCCGTCAGAATAACCGGTGAAGTGTCGGTAATCAGGATGGTGTGCTCGTGTTGGGCTACCAGACTTTTGTCGCGGGTAACCAGTGTCCACCCGTCGCCTTTGTCTTGGGCATAATATGCTTTGGTTGAAATGAAGGTCTCAACAGCTACCACCGAGTTCTTCCGGAAACGCGTCTTGTTTTCCCGGTCATAATAGCACAGGATGTCGTGCGGCTCTTCGTGCAGGCTTCGGCCAATGCCGTGCCCTGCCAGGTTTTTGATAATCCGGTAGCCGGATTTTCGGGCTTCGGTTTCGATGAGTTTGCCAATATCGGCAATTTTTACTCCGCCCTTGATGTGTTGAATGGCTTTGTACAGAATGGCTCGGGATGCATTCACCAGAGGAGCACGTTGATGAATGTCATTTCCCAGAATAAACGAACCTCCGTTGTCTGACCAGAATCCATCCAGTTCGGCTGACACATCAATATTGATCAGGTCGCCTTCCTGCAACATCGTTTTTTCAGAGGGAATGCCATGCGCTACCTCGTGATTCACGCTGATGCACGTGTATCCCGGAAAACCATACGTTAGCTTCGGGGCCGAGTTGGCTCCATACTGCGTTAACAAGCTGCCTCCGTATTCATCCAGTTCCAGGGTGGTCATACCCGGGCGGGCATAGTCACGCATTTTTCGGAGGGTAACGCCCACCACTTCACTGATTCGCTGCATGCCCAGCAGTTCGGTTTCGTTGGATATCGACATAAAAAAACAGTAGGATTGAAGTGATGAAAACAGGCTTACCAATGAGTAAGCGGCTTGGGTTGAACCGAATAAACACAAAAGACCTGATTGGTGCAAACCAGGTCTTTTGTATACACAAGGATGCAAAGATGAATTAACTCAGTTTTTCAAATATTCGTTTGAAAGATACTTCATGGCCAATGATGCTACGAAGCTCGCTGATGGCTACCCGCTTCTGTTCGGTCGTATCCCGATAGCGGATGGTTACGGTGTCATCTTCCAGCGTTTGGTAATCAACTGCAATACAGAAAGGCGTACCAATCAGGTCCTGACGGGTATAGCGACGTCCGATGGCATCACGTTCTTCATAAATGACATTGAAATCATAGCGCAAATCTTCCAGAATGGCTTTGGCTTTTTCCGGCAATCCGTCTTTTTTCACCAGTGGGAAAATCGCCGCTTTGATCGGTGCCACTGCCGGGTGCAGTTTCAGGAAAATCCGCAGTTTGGTATTGCCGTCCGCATCCACGCCTTCGTCTTCGGTATAGGCATTGCAAAGCACGGCCAGGAACAGACGGTCGGCACCTACGGACGTTTCCACTACAAACGGTGTGTAATTGCCATACGGCTTGCCTTCCTCGTTTAGGTCATTGTCAAAATACTGCTGCTTTTTCTTCGAGAATTTTTCGTGGCTTCCCAAGTCATGATTGGTCCGGGAGTGTATACCTTCGATTTCCTTAAATCCAAAGGGGAATTCGTATTCGATATCTACGGCGGCATCTGCGTAAAAGGCTAATTTCTCATGAATGTGCCATTTCAATTTTTCAGCAGGCAAGCCGATGGCTTCGTGCCATTTGCGACGCGTGTCTTTCCAACGTTCATACCACTCTTTCTGCGTACCGGGACGAACGAAGAACTGCATCTCCATCTGTTCAAACTCACGCATGCGGAAGATAAACTGCCGCGCCACCACTTCATTCCGGAACGCCTTCCCGATTTGCGCAATTCCGAATGGTACCTTCATGCGGCCGGTTTTCTGTACGTTCAGAAAGTTGACAAAAATGCCCTGTGCTGTCTCCGGACGCAGATAAATGGTATCGGCATCTTCGGCTACAGCCCCCATCTGGGTCGAAAACATCAGGTTAAACTGACGCACATCGGTCCAGTTGGCAGTGCCGGAAACCGGACATACAATCTTTTCTTCCAGGATCAGGTTCCGGACACCATCCAGGTCATTGGCTTCCAGCAGGCGAGCCAAGCGGTTACGCAAGTCTTGTCCACGGGTTTCGTCGCCGGCTTTCTCGTATTCGGCGGCTTTGTCCTCGATCAGCACATCGGCACGGTAACGCTTTTTGCTGTCTTTGTTATCCACCATCGGATCGCTGAAGCTGTCCACGTGGCCGGACGCTTTCCAGGTCAGCGGATGCATGAAGATAGCCGCGTCAATACCCACGATGTTATCGTTAAGCTGCGTCATGGCCTTCCACCACAGGGCTTTCAGGTTGTTTTTCAGCTCAACGCCGTATTGGCCATAGTCATACACAGCGGCCAGACCGTCGTAAATTTCACTGGATGGAAATACAAAGCCGTATTCCTTGGCATGTGAGATAATTTTCTGTAAGGTGCCTTCCGAAGGAGACTGCACGTGCGGTTTCTGCATGACGATAAATCAATTTTAATTGATGAAGTGATCGAATGAGTGAATAAAAAATAGTATACTTGCTAAAGCAAAAATCTCCCGGTTCTCGTATTCGCTTATTCGATCCTTCGCGATTGCTTCGATGAGGCGCAAATTTATAGACTTTACCAGAATATATACTAATAATCGGAGTGCAATTGGTGAGTTTTCCCGGAATCATGGTTTTTGCCTCCAAAAGCTTGATTTTGTACCAAATAATTTTAGTAGATTATTTTGTTGATCCGTAAAACCTTTCTAAATTTGCAGTCCTTTTTTGGAGCGAGGGTTTTATTCACAATCTATATACTATTTTGTCATGAGTGAGATTATTAAATCGATTGAAGCGGAATATACAGGACGCAAATCTAATTTTCCAGATTTTAAATCAGGTGACACGGTAAACGTTCACGTAAAAATCCGCGAAGGTAATAAAGAACGCATTCAGCAATTCCAGGGTACAGTGATCCAACGTCGCAATGAAAGCTCCGCCGGTGAGACGTTCACAGTACGGAAAGTTTCCAATGGAGTTGGTGTGGAGCGTATTTTCCCAATATTGTCGCCGAGCATTGAGAAGATCGAACTGATCCGCCAGGGCAAAGTACGCCGGGCTCGTCTGTTTTATCTGCGTGGTAAGCAAGGAAAGGCAGCTCGTATCAAGGAGAAAAAAGCTCCTGTAGGGCAGGCATAGAAAAAAAATATTTGTATATTTGGGAAATTTCACCTAAGTTTTTTGCATAGTTTTCATAGTTGTAGTAGCAAAGAAGCCGTCTGATGGACGGTTTTTTTGTTTATATGCCTGATAGTCAATTAGTTCTGTATAAATAATAATGTGTAACCAGACTACACAAAACAGTAAATTCGGGCAAATTTGCGGATGAAACAGGTTGGTTGGGATTGCTGAAAATAAAAATTTTAAAAATTTTTTCGCCTTCCGGAAATCCGGCCTCCCGGCCCTAAAACAGATGTGTCAATTTATCCGTACCTTGCATCATTGAACGTCGAATGAATCGTACCCGTATGCTTCTTCATTTTTACAAATACCAGGGAACCGGCAATGATTTTGTGATCATTGATGACCGTCGCCAAACCTTCCCGGTAAGCCAGGAACTGGTAGCCCGGCTGTGTGACCGTCGGTTTGGCATAGGCGCTGACGGACTGATGCTGCTCCAGAATCATCCGGACTATGATTTCAAGATGGTATATTTCAACTCCGACGGCAATACCAGCAGCATGTGTGGCAACGGCGGACGTTGTCTGGTGCGTTTTGCACATGCATTGGGCATTTTCCAGCAGGAAACCACGTTTGACGCCGTCGATGGCAAACACGAAGCCTATGTGCAGAACGGTCTGATATACCTGAAAATGAACGATGTGAGGTATGTGCAACGCGAAACGGAGTTTGATTTTCTGAACACCGGGTCGCCCCATTACGTCACATTCCAGAAAAACGTACAGGGCATGACCCACGAAGAGGTCGTAATGCAGGGAAGGGCCGTTCGATACAATGACTATTTTGCTCCCAAAGGCGGCACCAATGTCAACTTTGTGGAGGTGATGCCCGACAACAGCCTGTTTGTGCGCACCTACGAAAGGGGTGTGGAGGACGAAACGTATTCCTGTGGTACGGGTGTAACGGCCTGTGCCCTGGCAGCCAATTTCCGGCAGTTTGCCAGTCCGGTGCAGATACATACCAAAGGCGGAGATTTGCAGGTGTCGTTCCGGCAAGTCGGGGAGCATGAATTTACCGATATTTACCTCATCGGCCCTGCCGAAAAAGTCTTTGAAGGAATGATTGAAATTTGATACTTACCCAAAAGTCGGAAATCCTTTGATTGTTAGGTATCTGAGTCACTTATAACATACTTAACGTGAGTTATGGATTAGTTTTTCTCCAACTCTTTACGTTTTGCTCTTTGTAACACTTATTACTTTTTTACAATGCAGGTTTTTAGTCCGAGCCCTATTTCTTCCTTATTGTCTGGTCACTTTTTGCTTATTTGTATCAACGAAGGTTTCTAGTCCAAACCTTTGTTCTTCCCTTAGCCGTGTTACTTTTTTTCTTGCCCAAAAAAGGGGCATCAAACGAGAGTTTGATGAGCCAGCTTTGTGTGTTAGCAAAAAAGGGCACTTGCGCCAAATCGAAGATTCGACGAAGTCAATGCTTCTGCCCGCAGTGCTCACGCCAACCTCGCTGGCGCAAGATCCCTGCGCACCTGCACTGCCTTTCACGATTGGAGTGGGCTTGGCTCTTTTTGTACCAATCCGACTGGTGCTTCGCACTTTGCCTGTAATTGAAAATAGTAAAGTCTTACTCTTTGATAATTAGATACTTACAATCAAAGGGTTTTGTGTGTAGTCTGATCTCCTTCCCCAGACTACAGAATCGTATTCCTCCCAGTTATTTCCACTCTGCCAGGATGAACTAATGGATTGGGCAAATTTCGAATCAAAACCACTGCTCTGAGTCTTATCACCAAATGGTGATAAACAAATGCCTTTATCACCATTTGGTGATAAGAAGGTTATATACTGGTCCAGGCTGTATAACTGACGAGAGTTCTGATCATTGGTAAAAGGGACAGGTTGGCTGGTTTCGGATCTATCACTGTTATACTATCCGGCAAACCGGCATTTCTTCCGGTTGTGTTTACTTTTGCGGCAATCCGTTACCAATACACAATAACTGACCTTCGTATGAAACTCTTTATCTTCATTTTTGGCGGCATTGGGGTGTGTTTATTGGCGGGGGCGGGTTACGCCTATTATTATTCCCGTAGTTTTATAGACAACGCCCACACGGCTGCTGGCACTATTACAGGCTTGCATTACCACGAAAGCAGCCGCAACAAAGGCGGTTCCTACTATCCCACCGTGCAGTTTACAGCACAGGATGGCAAATCATACACAGTTACCAGCAACAGCGGCTCCAATCCCGCTTCGTATGACGTGGGCGAACAGGTAAAGGTCTATTACAATCCCGAAGATCCTACCGATATCTTGCTGCCCGACTTTTTCTCCATGTGGGGCGTCACACTGATTCTGGGTTTTATCGGAACCGTATTTACACTGATCGGCGGCGGTGTGCTGTTCTCTGGTCGTACAAAGGAAGTGAAGGTGTATTAATCACCGCTCGGATTCCTGAGCTGGCTTTGGATCGTAGTAAGCCAATTGGTGTCCGAAGGAGAAATGCAAAGGGTCCTGAAATGATATCGTTCCCCTTCCTGTTTCACGCCTTCGCTGTCATCAATGAGCCAGTCGATGCCGAAGGTTGGCGGATGCTTCGTGCTGCGGACGGTCACTTTTTTGTTGTGAATGGCCTGATTCACAACGCCGTCTATCCGGATACCATACAACCAGAAAAGCCGCCGGATATACAGCGGACTGCGATACGAAGTGGTATAAATCCATACCTGCCAGTGTTGTTGCCGGCAAAAATCAACCAGCTCACGCGTTCCCTGCCGCAGTGGTTCGTGTCCCAGGAATCGCGCAAAAAAAACCGTGTGGGTTTTTCTACCGGAAACCCATACCGGCACGGAATCAGCGTATCATCCAGGTCAAAGGCAATGCGCATGGAAGATTTTGGTGTTGGGTGAGATACTATTTTTTCGTACTCACCAGCAATACTCCTGCCAGAACCAGCATTGTTCCGATGCTTTCGGTGATGGAAATGGTCTCATTCAGAAAAAAATAACCAAGCACAATCGTAGATACCGGTCCCACGCTGGCAATGATGGCGGCGCGTCCGGCACCGATGAGCTTGATGCCGGCCGTTACCAGAAACGTTGGAATGACCGTTGAGAAAATAGCTAAGGCCACGCCATAGTAATACACCGGCGCGGGAAAATGCCACAACGATTCGGGATAGGCCACAAGGTAATGCAGAATGACCGCCGCCGACGAGACAATCATTGCGTAGGAATTGAACCGGACCGAGCCGAACTTGGGAATGAGCCGCCCGCTCCCGACCAGATACACGGCATAGGTAAGGGCACTGCCAAAGATCAGGACTGCTCCCATCCATACCTGCGGCTGTGACGCAAACGAACCTCTCGAAAATACCACCAGAATGCCCGCATACGTTAGTACCAGCGCCATGATTTCGGTACGGCCGATGGGTTTTCGGAACACCAGCCACGAAATAAGTACCACCAACGTCGGATACACAAACAAAATGAGCCGTTCGAGTCCGGCAGTGACGTATTGCAATCCCCAGAAATCGAAAATACTCGCTGCATAGTAGCCCAATACGCCCAGCCCGGCGAGCTTCCAATAATCGGCTGAAGTGAGCTGGTCAGTTTCGGATTGCAGCGGAACCGGTGATTTTTCGGCTACGCTGCCCAGTTCGCGACCCAGTAACGGCAGAGGCAACGCCAGCGATTTGCGATTGACATACACGGCCACAGCTACGAAAAAGGGCAATGAAAACAGCATGCGAAGACACAGCAGCGAAACCGGATCGATCGGATACTGAAAGGCCAGCTTGATCATCACGGCTTTGGCCGAAAAAAGCAGTGCGGCAATAAATACGGCTACCGCCCCCCACATGGGATTGACAGATACGTTTGCGGGGATCGGTTTCGTTCTCAAGGCTTGTCGTATGTTAGGTTTGCTGCTTGTCCCTGTTCCGGAACAAGGAGGTTTTGTCATTTTGAAAGATACTATTTTTCATCCGCTCCTCTGTATTCGCAATTCTGTGTTTCAATACTTATCTTACAAAAGGATTATTTCCAAAGTTCCGGTAAATTTTTACTATTTTCGCCCCTTCTTTGGTGTCATGGGTTTTCAGGTATTGAATTTACTGAATCAACTACCTGATACTCAAAACCTCATAACCCATAAACTCATTTATTTCATGGATTTTAAGCGGATTAATAATTTTACAGGTTGGGCGGTGTTTGTCATTGCCGCCATCGTATACACCCTTACCGTAGAACCCACCGCCAGCTTTTGGGATTGCGGCGAATTCATTGCCGCCTCGTACAAACTACAGGTACCACACCCTCCCGGAGCACCTATCTTTCTGATGGTCAACCGGATGTTTGCCCTGCTGGCCGGCTCGGACGTGAGTAAAGTGGCCTTCTGGATTAACATGCAGTCGGTGCTGAGCAGTGCAGGCGCCTCGCTGTTCTTGTTCTGGACCATTACCTTGCTGGGACGCAAAGTGTTGAAGAAAGCAGAGAATACATTGTCGGCCGGTGAAACGTGGCTGCTGATGGGTGCCGGGCTGGTTGGTTCGCTGGCTTACACCTTCAGTGATTCGGCCTGGTGGTCGGCAGTAGAGGCTGAGGTATACGCGATGTCGTCTTTCTTTACAGCATTTGTGTTCTGGGCCATCCTGAAATGGGAACTGATCGAAGACGAATCCGCGGCCAACCGTTGGCTTGTTTTTATCGGCTACATGATCGGCCTGTCGACCGGCGTCCACTTGCTGAACCTGGTGGCATTGCCTGCGTTGGGACTGGTCTATTACTACAAAAACTACAAATTCAGCATCATGGGCTTGCTGGCTGCCCTGGGTATCAGCGGTGCGGCTATTTTGTTCATCATGCTGGGGGTGATTCCCGGCTTGCCAAGTCTGGCGGGGAGCATTGAGATCTTTTTCGTGAACAGCTTGGGTTTGCCGTTCAATTCGGGTATTATTTTCTTCGCCCTGCTGTTTATCGGGGCGTTGGTATTTGGCATTTACTATACCCAGAAAACGCAAAAGGTACTGCTCAATACGATTATCCTTTCGTTCACCTTCATCATTATCGGCTACTCGTGTTACATGCTGGCACTGGTGCGGTCAAACTACAATCCGCCGATCAACGAGAATGATCCCAGCAACGTAATTGAGTTCGTAAAATACCTGAAGCGTGAGCAATACGGCGACCGTCCGCTGTTTTTTGGACCTACGTTCGTGACTCAACTGGTTGATACCAAGCGTACTACACCGGTGTACCTGAAAGGCAAAGACAAATACGAAATTTACGATCACAAAATTGAGTACATCTATGAAGACCGTGGACAGATGCTGTTCCCGCGGTTATTCAGCCGACAGGACAATCACCCGCAGTTGTACCGCCAGAAGCTAGGCTTGCGAGCGGATGAACGGCCAACATTTGGCGACAACCTCGAATTCCTGTTCACCTATCAGATTGGCTACATGTATTTCCGGTATTTTGGCTGGAACTTCATCGGCCGGGAGAGTGACATCGAAGGAGCCCGCGCCCTGAATCCGGTTCTGGCTGCCAAGGCTGTCCCGGATGAACTGAAACAAAACAAAGCCCGCAATAACTTCTGGGCATTGCCGCTGATATTAGGGGCTATTGGTCTGGTTTTCCACTTTTCGCGCGACAAAGAAGGCTTCTGGGCTACCTTTATTCTGTATTTCCTGACAGGCATCGCGCTGGTGCTGTACCTGAACTCGCCGCCGGTGGAGCCCCGCGAACGGGATTATATTTACGTGGGTTCGTTTTATGCCTTTACCATCTGGATCGGACTGGGTGTGCTGGCCCTGGGCGACTTCCTGATCAAATACCTCAAGAATCCGCAAACGACGGCTATTGCCGCCTCAGCCATCTCATTGGTAGTGCCCGGCATCATGTTGCAGCAAGGATACGATGACCACGACCGTTCGGGCAGGTACATGCAGGTCGATTGGGCCAAAAACCTGCTTAACTCCTGCGCGCCAAATGCGATTTTGTTTACCGGTGGTGACAACGATACGTTCCCCTTGTGGTATGTGCAGGATGTCGAGGGTTTCCGTACCGATGTGCGGGTGTGTAACCTGAGCTTGCTCGGAACCGAGTGGTACATCAGCCAGATGAAACGGAAAGTATACGAATCTGACGCTCTGCCGATCACCCTGGAAGAGAAAAACTACAAAGGTAAGAATGAGCAGATCCCGGTAATCGAAAACGAAGCCGTGAAAGGTGGCCTGAACCTGAAACAATACATGCAGCTGGTGAAAGACGAGAATCCGGCTATTCAATATGCCTATGGTGATGAAAAACTGACCATTCTGCCGGCCCGTACACTGGTCTTGCCGGTAGACGTGAACGCCGTCCGCAGCATGGGTATCGTGAAACCGGAATTGCAGGATTCAATTAAGTCCGAAATGGTGTGGACCATCAACCGGGGGGATTTGCTGAAACCGGACCTGATTATGCTGGACATGATTGCCAATAACAACTGGAAACGCCCGATTTACTTCAATACCACACTGTCTCAGTCGAGCTACCTGGGCTTGAAAGAGTTCATGCAGCAGGAAGGTTACGCCATGCGACTGCTGCCGGTACGGATAGCCAGTGCCCGTGACGGCTATGTCAATTCGGATGTGATGTTTGAAAACCTGATGAAAAAGACGTTCTGGCGCAATACCGATAACCCGAAAGTGTATTACGATGCCAACTACCGGGCGTTGCCGACAATCGTGCCGCGCCGGGCATTCCTGGAGCTTGCCGAACAGTTGGTACTGGAGGGAAAAACCGACAAGGCCCGCGAAGCCGCATTGTATTGCCTGAAAGTGTTGCCAGACCAAACTATTCCGTTTGATTTGTATACCACTCCGCTGATTTCGGTATTGTTCAAAGCCGGTGATGAGAAAAAGGCCATGGAAGTAGCCAAGATCATGGGCGACCGGGCTGTGAAAAACCTGGATTATTACATGCAGCAAGACCCGCAGAACGATGATTCCCGCCTGAATATGTATATTCTGAGTCAGGTAGTGAACTCGCTGAAGGAAGCGGGTAAAAAAGAAGCCGATGCGTACGAAAAAGTGCTGAACCGCTACGCCGGAAGTTTCGGCGGTCAATAGGCAGGTTTTGACATTTGCAAAGATACTATTTTCCAAAGCCGGACTTCACCCAGAAGTCCGGCTTTTTGTATATTGCCTGACCACTTCCCTACATTTCTGTACATGGAGACTCCCCAAGACTATCATCTAGGCGACGACGAATATGTGATCGCCACCGCTGCGTTCAATCCCATTGTGAAGACCTATCTATTCTGGTACATCTTCTTCTTTATGTTTATTACTGTCATCGGGATTCCGGTTGCCTTGGTTTGGGCGTTGGGCTGGGGGCAGTGGTACAGCCGCAAGTTTTACGAGAAGATGTGGTGCGTGCTCACCAACAGAAACCTTCGCCTGCGCAACGGCCTGATCATCCAGATTGAGAAAACCATTCCGCTGGAGAATATACAGGACCTGACGTTTCTGGAAGGCCCTGTGCTCAAAGCCTGGAACCTGTCGATGATCAAGGTCGAAACGGCCGGATCGTCGCACCAGTATGGGAGCCAGATGCGCCTCATTGGTGTGATTGACGCCCATCAGTTTCGCGGCAAGGTGCTTTCCCAACGAAGCCTTTCCAGGCAAAACAATGGTGGTGCATCGGTTAGTCAGGATACTATACTGGCCGAAATCCGCGATTTGCTAAAGGAGATCAAAGAAGAATTGCAAAAACGGCCAGTATAAGGTTTTAGACCTAGTTGATTCCAGTTACTTGCCAAAAGAAAAAACAAAAGCAATAGCTTTTGAGCCAGCCTTGTATCAAAGAAAGGGTGTTTTGCCTGGGCTTAGAAGTAGTGACGTGTAATGCTTTGATAACTAATATGCAAAGTAAGGCCTGTTATTTAGTTTATACAATCTTACCACCGTGGTCTGTGGCACACTATACTACGGTACATTTTCATTTTTCAGGTTTGTTTCAAGTTTTCTATACTTGTTGAGATATTTGTTGAGATATTTGTTGAGATATTTGTTGAGATATTTGTTGAGATATTTGTTGAGATACGC
>JAESGM010000637.1_pt1 | contig 19813 bp, 16 predicted proteins | sample 9269721 | NCBI WGS metagenome assembly JAESGM01 (sample SAMN15720920, study PRJNA650825) | algae metagenome | isolation source: Komarekiella atlantica HA4396-MV6 and co-occurring heterotrophs from... | place: USA: Theobald House, Kauai, HI | collected 2009-07-29 | reverse complement strand
CATCGCGGCCCACAGGCTGTACTCCTCGGTCGTGGCGACCGACGGTACGGAAGGCGGTTTGGCTGATCCAGACACCATGTGGAAACACCTGAGCGACGCGCTGTACCACAATGCCTATATGCGCGATGAGCGGGTGATCTCCACCGTCTGCACTCATTTGGCTGACATGCGCGCCGGCTAGCGTTGCCGGCCGGCCGCGCGGTCACTTTCAACCGCCGCCTGGCAATGCCATATAGCGGCGGCCGGAAGAAACGGTCTGCCGGCTCGCTGGGATATCACGTATCATGACCTTGAAGCTGCCCGCCGCGATGGCAACGCCCGCCTACGTCCTCGATATGGCGGCGCTGAAGCGCAATCTCGCCACTGTCGCGCGCATCAGGCGCGATTCTGGATGCAAGATATTGCTGGCGACGAAAGCATGGGCCATGCCGGCCGCGTTCCCCATGATGCGCGACGTGCTCGACGGCTCGACGGCCAGCGGCGAGTATGAGGCACGACTCGGGCGTGAAGAGTTCGGCAAGGAAGTGCACGTCTATGCGCCGGCCTATTCGCCTGGCGAGGTGGAGCGGCTGACGCAGCTTGCCGATCACATCTACTTCAACTCGCCCGAGCAGATCGCGCGCTTCGGTGCCGTGGCCAAGGCGGCAGGGGCCGAAATCGGCGCGCGCATCAATCCGGGGTATTCGAACGCGACCCTCGGCGGGGCGCTCTATGACCCGTGCGCGCCCTGCTCGCGCTTCGGCACCACGCGCGACCAGATCGACGAGCTGCCGTGGGACGACATCGACATCTTCCACGTGCACACGCTGTGCGAGAGCCTGGCCGACGGCTCGGTCGGACTGATCGAGCATGTCGCGCGGGAGTTCGCACCGTATATCCGCAAGGTGAAGGCAGTGAACTTCGGCGGCGGGCATTTCATCAACAAGCCGGGGTACGACGTCGATAAGCTCATCGCTGCGATCAAGACCTTCCGCGAGACGTTCGATGTGGAAGTCATCCTCGAGCCGGGCGGCGGGATCGTCGTCGATACCGGCTATCTGGTCGCTACCGTCATCGGCTTGCATCGGAACGTGAAGGACATTGCCATTCTCGACACATCCGCAAGCTGCCATATGCCGGACGTGCTCGAAGTGCCGTACACGCCCGTGGTCATCGGCGCCGATAAACCTGGTGTGCACGCGCACGACTATATCCTCGGCGGCAAGACTTGCATGACCGGCGACATCATCGGTGAGTATTCGTTCCCCGAGCCGCTGGAGGTCGGCAGCCGCATCGTCTTCACCGACATGATGCAGTACAGCTTCGTCAAAAGCACGGTCTTCAACGGCACGCCGCGGCCGGATCTCGGCGTGCTCGATGAGGATGGCAGCTACCGCGTGCTGCGCTCGTATGGCTACGACGAGTTCCGCCACCTGTTGGGATGACGGTCCGGGGGCGCTCCTGTCGCAGCCGGCGTTTCGGCGCACTGTTAGCGTCCTGCGAACGGCACATTGCGAACTTCGCGGCTAAATGTTCGGCGCTGCAGGCGCCATTCTATGACCACGCCGGGCGCAGTGTCCGGTTCGATTGGTATAGGAGAGCTGCCATGAAGTTCGCTGCTGTTGTCATGTTCGCGCTGGCTGTCGTCGGCGGTAGTGCCGTTGCAAATGCCGGCAACCATCCCGATGACTGCCACTCCATTTCCGATTCCGTTTACGGTGTGTGGGGCTGTCGCTAAACGCGCGCAAACCTGACTACTCGGCGGCCCTTGGCGACGGCGCAGCTGTCCTCGAGGGCCGCAGTCGTTTCGGGCCGACCACATCGGGCGATATCCCGGCTGCAGTTTCCGCTATTTCCCAGCCGGCTATACCAAAGGATAGTCGCCTAGCGCCAAGAGGCAAATTCGCCAGCCAATGTATTGGAGGAAGACACCGCACGGGCAATGTCCGGCGCCGGTTGTCCGCGTCTAGCCTAAAACCACCGGCGGGCGAACGGACCCGCTAAGTGACCCTCAGGCAAAGAGACGGGAGTTTGGCCATGAACGTCGCAGCGCCCATCGCGGAAACCTACGCCCAGACTCGGCCGGCAGGAATATCTGTCGCCGGCTCATCGCGGCGGATGCCGGCAAGGCGGGGACAGGGGACCCGCGGCACGCAGTTCGCCCAGCTTACTGCCTTCGTTGCCGTCGCCGAGCATCGGAGCTTTACGCGTGCGGCCGAGCACCTCGGCATTTCTACCCCCTCGCTCAGCCAGGCCGTCCGCGGCCTCGAAGAATCCTTCGGCGTCCGGCTTCTCAACCGCACGACGCGCAGCGTGGCGCTCACCGAGGCCGGCGAACAGCTTCTCCAACATCTCAATCCCGTTCTGGAAGGCGTCGACCACGCGATCGACTCCGTGAACGCGTTTCGAGATACTCCCAGCGGCAACTTGCGCCTCACCGTTCACCCGGTGGCAGCCGAGACGGTGCTTGGTCCGCTCATAAGCCGCTTCGCCAAGGAGTACCCGCAGATTGAGCTTGAGGTGTCGGTGGACATCGCCTGCCGCGACATCGTCAGCGAGCATTTCGACGCGGGGATAAACTTCGCGAGCACCATCGCCCAAGACATGATCGCCGTTCCTGTCGGGACGAGCGTCAAAGTCTCGACGGTCGCCGCGCCGGAGTATCTTGCTGCCAATCCGCAGATCGCCAGTCCGGCTGATCTGGCGCACCACAACTGCATCCGTTATCGCTGGGACAGGAGCGTCGGCGACGCGTGGAAATTCGCCAGAGAAGGTGAGAGCGTCGAGGTCGCAATCGGCGGCGCGCTCGCAGTCACTGATCACAATCTGGCCATGCGGGCGGCGATCGACAGTGTAGGGATCGCCCAATTGCCGGACGATCTCGTCGCCGAGGCGATCTGGGAGCGCAGGCTCGTTCGCCTGCTGCCCGATTGGTCACCGGAAGCAAATCGGCTGTTCCTGTTCTACCCGAGCCGCCGCCACGTACCGACGAAGATGCGCGTTCTTGCCGATCTGCTGCGTAAGGGCCGCTAGCGCAAATTCGCCACCGCTTCCTGTTGGGTAGACCAATTCTTCGCCGCGTGAGATCAATCAGTGACGGCCGGCGTTCAGGTAGCTAAGCTCCCTGCAGGATCTGGCCGAAAGGATGGGTTTTGCGCGTTCTCTCTATTGGACTGGCAGTAACTACAATATTTGCCGTGTCGCCTGCGATTGCAGATTCCCCAGCATGCAGTTCCCTCGCGAATAGCATCGTCGAAACTATGACCCGCGACGTGCTCTCGGATGCGGTGAAAACCAATCCGAAGCTGAAGGACATGGACGGCAACGAACTCGCGTCCGAGGCAGGAAAAATATTCCTCACCGCCGAGCGCCCGAACTTCAAAGCCTATGGCTACATGATGTTGCTCTGGTACGGGGGTGCCGAGGGCCGCGACCTCGTTACCAAGGTAGGCTCCGGACTGGAGACGGAAGAGGACCGGGCACACTTCTATTTCGTGCTCGGGCTTTTCCAGCTACGGGCCAAAGAGGCGAAAGTCGCGGCCACCGGGCGCGATTACATTCGCCAGATGCGCGACAGCGGAAAAGTCACGTTCGTGCCCGATGCGATGTGGGATCAGCTGATCAGCGAGTGCAGACTGCCTTCTTGAGCTAATGCAGGGCGCGGATGAGCGGTTGCACCGCTCATCCGCTGCGCTCAGCGCACAACCGGCCGATAGGACCGACGCAGCGCACTCATTACTTTGTCGTTGAGGTTGAGCGTGCCCTGGACCATCTCGGGCGGCGTCAAAGCCATCCACTGATTAAGCGAAATGTCCTTGTAGTCTTTCGAATTGAACACGTTGATCACCTGCAGCGGCTCGTTGCCGGTGTTCTCGATGTAGTGGCCGAGTGTCCGCGGCACCCAGCCCACATCGCCGGCGCGAAAATCGAAGGTGCGCGCGTTGGCCGTCGCGTCGAACACGGTCATGCGTCCTTGTCCCGCGACGTAATACTGGAGTTCGTCGGTGTCCGGATGCCAGTGGATTTCGCGCATGGCACCGGGCTCGAGGTCGATGATCAGAGCCGACAGCGTCGTCTCGGGAAAATGACGTGAATCGACGATCTTGGTAGAGCCGCCGTCGAACGTGTTGCCCGGCATCTTCGAAGCGTGGAAAACGTAGGGCCGAGTAGCAGGCACCTCGGTGAGCTGCCGGCGCACGACTTCGAGCGGCTGCGGCACCGGCAGAGGGAAGATGTATTTCTGCTGTTTCGGCAGCGTGGAAAATTCCGACTCGGGCAGGCCGAAATTCTTGGCGATCACTTCCGGCGGCAGATGTGCCAAGAATTCAGTGATCAGCAGAGTTTGGTTCTCCGAGAAGTTGGCATCGTCGAATACGAGGACGAACTCGGTGCCTTCTTCGAGGCCCTGGATCGAATGCGGTATCCCCGAGGGGACAAGCCACATATCGCCCACTTCCAGATCGTCGACGTATGCGTGCCGATCGGCGTCGACGACCGTCAGTCGCGCCCTGCCGGCGGTGATGTACGCCCACTCGGCTTCCTTGTGCCAGTGCAGCTCTCGCGCAACGCCAGGGCCGAGGCGCATATTGACGATAGCCATGGACGTCATTGCCGGCATGTCGCGCGCCGTGATTTCGCGCGCCCAGCCACCTTCCTCAAGCCTGTTGTGGGCGAACGCGAAGGGGAAATGCAGGTTGGGCATGGACCCCGCATCCGTCGCCGGCGCAGCGAAGATGTCAGGCACCATGCGCTCCAGTTCGACGTTCCTTGGACCCGCGACGGTAGCTCCACGCTTGCCATCTATCGGTTCCGGCATGCTCGCGTTAGACACTCGTTCCTGCATGGCGCCACATACTCCTGGTCGTCGGCCCTCTTCGACCCGGGCGGAAGCGTCACCCCGATCCTCAGATCGCAGCATCTTCAATTTCGATTTGAGGATAATGAGCGCGGATGCAGCAATTTTCTGCACTTGGAAATATTCTCGTGACGCCTTCGATTTTTTCGGCGGTTGACGGCTGGCCGTAGGAACGCGACCTAGTGCGCAACGACAGCCAGCAGCCGAGGGGAGCCGCAACTTGAGCAATTCAGCAGAGTACAAGCCGCCGAGGGTGTGGACGTGGGACAAGGAGAACGGCGGCCGGTTTGCCAGCACCAATCGACCCATTGCCGGAGCAACCCATGACAAGGACTTGCCGGTAGGAAAGCATCCCTTGCAGCTCTATTCGCAAGGCACGCCCAATGGCGTGAAGGTCACCATCATGCTCGAGGAGCTTCTCGCCAGGGGCATTTCCGGCGCCGAGTACGATGCCTGGCTGATCCGCATCGGCAATGGCGACCAGTTCGGCTCCGGTTTCGTCGCCATCAATCCGAATTCCAAGATCCCCGCCCTGGTCGACCGTACCGATCCGGCCAACCCGCAACGCGTATTCGAATCCGGCGCGATCCTCCTCTATCTGGCGGAGAAGTTCGGAGCCTTTCTGCCGCAGGCGGGACAGGCGCGCACTGAGACGCTGAGCTGGCTGTTCTGGCAAATGGGAAGCGCGCCATATCTCGGCGGCGGGTTCGGACACTTCTACGCGTATGCGCCTCACAAGTGGGAGTATCCGATCAACCGTTTTGCCATGGAAGCCAAGCGTCAGCTCGACGTTCTGGATCGCCATCTCGCCGATCACTCGTACATGGCAGGCAATAAATACACGATCGCCGACATCGCCATCTGGCCCTGGTATGGGCAGCTCGTGATGGAGCGCCTCTACTCAGCCGGTGAGTTTCTCGATGTGCGCAGCTACAAGCATGTCGTGCGCTGGGCCGACGCCATATGGGAACGCCCGGCAGTCAGGCGTGGCCGCATGGTCAATCGCACCGACGGCGACCTCGCGGAGCAGCTTCGCGAACGACATGACGCCGGGGATTTCGACAATCGCTAGCAGGACAAGCTGCAGGGCACGGGCTGACACAGCGGCCGGCGGCGGGGGCAAAACGCAAAATTAACCAGCATGACAAAATGATGAAAGCAGTGGGATCGCCGTACAGTCCGAGGGGCAATGTGGCTGATTGAGGGTGGTACGCGTGCAGGGCGTAGGGCACGCGGGGGCGAGGGGCCGAAGCTGCGCGGACCGCATTGGGATCCGCGAGCGATTGCCGACAGCGAAGAGATCGAGCTTATTTCGCTCGCCGATCTGCGGCCCACTCAGATGGCCGTCGGCATGCGCGCCGTTGCCGCCAAGCGCAAGAAGGTCGAGCGTCACCTAGCCAGCGGCCGCAAGCTACGCCGGTACCTCGAAAAGCGCCCCGTCCCGGCAGTGCTCGGCCCGGGCGAGAGCCACTTCATCCTCGACCATCATCATCTCAGCCTGGCGCTATGGCAGCACGACGTGGATGAAGTGTTCGTCCGCATCGTCTCCGATCTGTCGGATCTTCCCAAGCGGCAGTTCCTCAACGCGATGACGGCAATCGGCTGGCTTCACAACTACGATGCCAATGGCCGCCGGATCTGTCCGTCGCGCCTGCCCAAGACCATTGATCAACTGCAGCCGGACGCTTATCGCGATCTGGCGTGGTCGGTGCGCGAAGCCGGCGGCTTCAGAAAAACTGACACCCCCTTCAGCGAATTCGCCTGGGCCAACCTGTTCCGTGAGCGCATTCCGGCGGCACTGGTAGCGCGCGACTTCCGGACAGCGCACGAAAGGGCGATGACGCTTGCACGATCGCACGCGGCGCGCAGCTTGCCTGGCTTCGTGCGCCGTGCAGCTTAGCCTTACCCGCTATCCGGCCGGCTTGACGGCGTTGTATCCGGCGAGGGCGGCCTGCCGCGCTTCTGCATGGTCAACGATGGGCTCCGGGTACGTCTTGCCGAGGCGGATCCCGGCGGTATCGAGCACCTGTGCAGGTGCATCGAACGGGGCATGAATGTGATCGCCCGGCAGCTTCGCCAGCTCCGGGCACCACCGACGTACATAGCTTCCGTCCGGATCGAACTTCCTGCCCTGCTGGATGGGATTGAAGATGCGGAAATACGGGGCCGCGTCGGCGCCGCTGCCGGCGACCCACTGCCAGCTCGCCGCGTTGTTGGCCAGATCGGCATCGACGAGCGTATCCCAGAACCACGTTTCACCTTCGCGCCAGTCGATGCGCAGGTGCTTGATCAAAAAGCTCGCGGCCACCATGCGGACGCGGTTGTGCATGTAGCCTGTCGCCCACAGCTCGCGCATGCCCGCATCGACGATGGGGTAGCCGGTCGCACCGCGCTGCCAAGCCTTGAGGAGCTTGGCGCTACGCACCCAGGGATAGGCATCGAACGCTGGCTTCCAATTGTCTTTTGGGAGCGCCGGGTAGTGATAGAGCAGATGATAGGAGAACTCGCGCCAGCCGAGTTCGGCCAGGAACTTCTCGGCATCTTTGCGCAAACGGCCGTCCTCTTCGGCTCGCGCCAGAACGGCCGTGCGAATCTGCCGTGGTGAAATCTCGCCGAAGTGGAGGTGGGGCGACAGACGGGATACTTTCGGCAGGTCAGGCCGGTTGCGCAATTCGCCGTATCCTTCGATGCCGCTGTCCAGGAATGCTCGCAGTCTCCTGCGCGCGCCATCTTCGCCGGGCGTCCATTCAGGTTCGAAGCCGTTCGCCCAATTGGGCCGCTTGGGCAGCAGCTGGAGTTCGTCGAGCGCTGCGCCCAGGCCCTTGGCTCCGGCAATGCTCGGCTTCTTCGCCGCCGGGTGCGGGGCCTCGGCCGGCAGTTTCTGGCAGGCACGCCAGAACGGCGAATAAACCTTGAACGGCTCGCCGCTTTGCGTCTGCACCGTCCAGGGTTCGCACAGCAGACTGGCATTGAAGCTTGCCACGTCGACATCGCTTTTCGTCAGGTCGGCCTTCAGCGCCTTGTCGCGGGCAATCGCGTACGGCTCATAGCAACGGTTCCAGTAGACTCCCGTCGCACCGCTTTTTCGCACGAGTTCAGGAAGCAGCCGGCGCGCATCGCCCTGCAAGATGGTCAGGCCACCAAGCGACTTGCTCAGTGACGCCAGACTATGATGCAGCCACCACCGCGACGCGGAGCCGAGGGGGCGGCCGTGCGGCGGCTCGCTGTCATCAAGGATGTAGACGGGCAGAACGTCGCCACGCGCGGCAGCATGCGTCAATGCAGGATTATCGGAGCGCCTGAGGTCCTGGCGAAACCATACTATGCTCGTCATGCGCCATCACCTGAAGCCGCGTCGAAAGTGCTCGTAACATAACGCGGCGGCAGAGCGATTGGATCTTGAGCCTTCGATCTACTGCCGGGCGCGGTATCCCAGGCCACGCACCGTCTCGATCCGCTCCTTGCCGATCTTGGCGCGCAGGTTGTGGATATGCACCTCGACGGCGTTGCTCTCGACCTCTTCCTGCCATCCGTAAATGACGTCTTCCAGTTCCGACTTCGAATGCACGACGCCGGGGCGCTCGACCAATGCCATCAGCAAAGCAAATTCGCGCCGCGAAAGACTGAGCGGCTCGCCGTCGGACGTTACGGATTTACGCTCCGGGTCGAGCACGAGACCCTGCCAGGAGATGGTCGAGGTGGCCCGGCCGACCGCGCGGCGACGCAGTGCCCGCAGGCGCGCTGCAAGCTCGTCGAGGTCGAAAGGCTTACCAAGGTAATCGTCGGCGCCGCTATCTAGCCCGCGAATGCGATCGCCCACGGAATCGCGTGCGGTAAGCAGCAGGACGGGCACCGTGTCTCCGCGCTCACGAAGTGTTTTCAGCACATCGAAGCCCGAGCCATCCGGCAGCATCAGATCGAGCACCACGGCGTCGAACGCCGTCGTCGCCAGAGCGGCCAAGGCATCGGCACACGTCTCGACCGATTCTGCGGTGAACCCGTGCAGGCCGAGGCCGGCCGTCAGGCCGCTTCGCAAAACAGCGTCGTCCTCAACCACCAGAAGCCGCATGTGTCCTCCCTGCATCGGACGAACGTCGAACTGCGCACCCAGCACATGATAGCGAGACCGAAGGCGGCGGATATGGGCGCTTCGTCCACGTAAGCCGAAGTGTCGCGGCTTTGATCCGCGTGGCTTAAGGTAGCCTTAATGTGCGCCCTTAGGCATGCCCCCGGACATCAGGTGGCCCGGGGGATATGGACATGCCGTTTCTGCGTATGCTCGTCGTGCTGAGTGCGGCGTTTCTGTCGGGATGCGCCACTGGCGGCTTTGATTGGGTGGGCGGCTATTACCCCGTCAACGACATCGACCGCGCCAAATATGCGGCCCGGCCGAAAGAGAAGTTCCCGCTGGAAGCCGTCGATCTGACGAAGCTGGATCCGCGCTATCGCCGGCAGGTCGTGCGCTATCCGACCAGCGAGGCGCCGGGGACCATCGTGGTCGATACGCCGAACCGCTACCTCTACCTCGTCACCGGTGAGGGGCGTGCCATTCGCTATGGCATCGAAGTCGGGCGCGAAGGACTGGCCTGGAACGGCGCCGCGACAGTGGCCCGCAAGGCGAAATGGCCGACCTGGACGCCGCCGGCGGAGATGATCAAGCGCGACCCGCGCACCGCGCCTTACGCTAGCGGCATGCCCGGTGGGCCGGAAAATCCGCTCGGCTCGCGCGCGCTCTATCTCTACCAGAACGGCCGCGACACCCTGTACCGCATTCATGGCGGCGGGAAGCCAACGACGCTTGGCAAGGCGACGTCCAGCGGCTGCATCCGCCTGCTCGATCATGATGTTATCGACCTTTTCGAACGTGTCCCCAATGGCACGCGAACGGTTGTCATGCCCGACCCGCTCCTCAGCAGGGCGCCGGATTCCCGCGACGAAGGCCCGGCATGACGACTGGACTTAAGCTGGATTTAAGGTGCGCGCCGTCGGTTGCAGCCGGAATGTGAGTGAAGCGAGCTGATCCATGAATTCAATGACGGTACGACTGTTTGGTCTGCTCCTGCTTGCCACGGGAATTGTCTGGGTCTGCGGCATGGCGTGGATCTACTCGGGCAGCCGCCAGGAACTCGAGCGCGTACTCGATGCGCGTCTCGAGGAAGCGACGCGAATGGTGTCGTCGTTGGTGGAGAACGCCGGCATTCACGTGAGTAGCAGCGGCGTGTCCGGGGTCCGCGTGCATCAGCAGTCGACACCCATCTCGAAAGCCATGGACGCGGCGGCGACAAACTTCAATCTCGCGTGCCAGATCTGGTCGGTGGATGGGCGCCTCGTCGGCAAATCGACGGACGCGCCGGCGACGCAACTCACCAACGTGATCAACGGCTACTCGAACCAGGACATCAACGGTACGGGCTGGCGCGTTTATGCGCGCGAAGTTTCCGACCTCGGCATACGCGTACTCGTCGGCGATAGCATCGCTCATCGCGAACGCCTGGTCCGCGAACTGATGTGGGGTCTGGCGCTTCCCGGTATCATCGTCTTCGTCGCTCTCAGCGGATTGATCTGCCTGGCCCTGCGCGAGGGGATGGCTCCGCTGCGCCGCCTGACCGCATCGCTGAAGTCGCGCTCGCCTGATGCGCTGACCGAACTCGACATCGGTCCCGCCCCCGCGGAGATCCGCCCCGTGGTCGATTCGCTCAACGGGCTGTTCCACAAAGTCGACGCGGCGCGCGAGCATGAGCGCAGCGTCACCGCGTTCGCGGCGCATGAACTGCGCACACCGCTGGCCGGATTGCGCACACAGGTGCAGGTGGCGCTGGCGGCCGACGATCCCACTACGCGCTATGCCGCGTTACGCGAGGCGCTTCGGGCTGCCGATCGCGCCAACCGCATGGCCACGCAGCTTCTCGCCATGGCGCACATCGACGCCAACCCCCACACCCCGCAGGAATGGATCGAGGTCGGAACGCGGTTGCGCGCTGTGTGCGACGAGCTGAAGAGCTCCGGGCAACCGACGATCCCGCTGCTTGACGAGGCGCTCTTCAGCTGCCGCATTCGCGTCAACCCTGATGCCTTCCACATGGCGGCTCGCAATCTTACAGAAAACGCGATGCAACACGCCGGCACTGGCATGGTCCGCTGGACGTTGGATGCGGCGCCATCGGGAACCCTGCTGACCATCGACGATTCCGGCCCGGGCATTCCCGAGGACGAGATGCACATGGTGACCAAGCGCTTTTTCCGCGGTCGCAACAAGAGCGTCATCGGCAGCGGCCTTGGCCTCGCCATCGTGCAGACGGCGCTCGAGAAGGATGGTCTCGGACTGCGCTTGCAGAACCGGTCGCCGGGGCCCGGCCTGCGCGTCCAGATTTTCGTCCCGGCCGACAGGGCCGCGATTGATCCTGCAAGCGAGCGCCGGCCGCAGGGCAGGGCGGTGAGCGAACGCGTTTAACAGCAAGTTCGAGCGGGCTCGGGGGCACGCAGTCATGTGGATCGTCCGATATGCGCTCAGTCATCGCCACAGCATCGGCGTGCTGGCCATCCTGCTGCTGCTTGTAGGCGGCCTGTCGGCGCGACGCATGTCGACGGACATTCTGCCCGTCGTGAACATTCCGGCCATCAACCTCATCTGGACGTATCAGGGCCTCAACCCGCAGGAGATGGCCAGCAAGCTGACCTCGTTCAGCGAGCTCGCCATCATGAACAACGTCGACAATCTGCGCGAGGTTCGCTCCGAGACGATCAACGGTGTCGGCATCGTGCGCGTCGCATTTCAGCCAGGCACGAACGTCACCGATGCGTTCGCGCAGGTCACGTCGGTCAGCCAGACCATCCTGCGGCGCATGCCGACCGGAACCAATCCGCCGCTCATCGTGCCGTACATCCCCTCGAGTGTGCCCATCCTGCAGCTGGTACTAGCGTCGGATACGCTTACAGACGGCGCTCTTTACGACTACGCCCGGCTGCAGTTGCGCGCCCAGATCCAATCCATCCCCGGTATTCGCCTGACCTTGCCCTACGGCGGCGCCTCGCGACAGGTGATGATCGATCTCAAGCCGGAGGCGCTGCAGGCTTACGGCATTTCCGCCAGCGATATCGCGCGCGCAACCGCAACGCAGAACCTCACGCTGCCCTCCGGGGCTCTGCGCGTTGACACGCGTGAGATCACCATCACGACCAACGCCAGCCCGGAGACCATCGCCAACTTCACCGAGCTGCCGCTTCGTTCCGTGGACGGCCGCGTCATCCGGCTCTCGGATGTTGCCAGCGTACGCGACGGGCAGGCCGTGCAGACGAACATTGCGCGGCTGGATGGTCAAAATGCCGTCATCGTGCAGATCCTGAAACTGGGCACGCTTCGACGCTCGATATAGTCAGCCAGATCAGGGCGCGCATGCCAGAGTTGCAGGCAGCGGCGCCCGCAGGCATCACCATCGCGCCGGTGTTCGATCAGTCCGTGTTCGTCGAGCGGGCGGTGAATAACGTGCTGGTCGAAGCCGTGATCGTCGGTCTGCTCGTGGCGCTCGTGGTGCTCATATTCCTTGGTAGCTGGCGCTCGTCGTTCATCGTGCTGACGTCGATCCCGCTGGCGCTGCTGGCTTCGATCGCCGGGCTCGCCTTCACCGGCAATACGTTCAACCTGATGACGCTCGGCGGCCTGATGCTGGCCATCGGCATCCTTGTCGACAACGCGCTGGTTGAGATCGAGAACATCAACCGCAACTTGGAAGCGGGCCTGCCGCGGCGAGATGCCATCATCAAAAGTGCCAGCGAGGTGGCCTTCCCCGAGTTCGTGTCGACGGTTTCCATCTGCATCGTCTTCTCGCCTCTGTTCCTGCTGACGGGGACTGCGGCGTTCGTGTTCATTCCGCTGGCGCTGGCCGTCGTCTTCGCCATGGCCGCATCGTACATCCTCTCGCGCACGCTGGTGCCGACGCTCGCATCGCTGCTGCTGTCGTCAGGTGCGCACCATGTCCCCCGCGGTGTCCTTGGGCTCGTTACGCGCGCGGTCGACCGCGGCCTCAGTCTTCTTGAGCGGATGGTTGCCGGCATTGCCGCGCTGTTGCTGCGCTGGAAGCTGATCCCGCTGCTCGGGCTCGCGGGAGCGCTGGCCCTCGGCGCCTGGTCATTCGGCAATCTCGGGCGAGAATTCTTCCCCGAGACCGATGCTGGCATGGCGCGCATCTACATCCGCGCGCCGACGGGAATGCGCATCGAGGAGACCGCTCAGGTCTTCGCCGACGTCCAGCGCGAGATCCGCACCATCGTTCCCGAGAACGAGGTCGGCTTCATCGCCGAGAACATCGGTTCACCCGAGCCCATCAATATGGCCTGGGTCGAGAGTGGGGTCATCGGTTCGTTCGACGGGGAGATGCTCATCCAGCTCGCCGACGAGCATGGCCCGACGCCGATCTATGTCGCGCAGATCAGGCGGATGCTCAAAGAGCGCTTCCCGAACCTCGTCACCTACTTCAGGCCGGCCGATGCAACCTCGCAGACCTTGGCCGGCTCGGCGCAGACCTCAATAGAGGTGCGTCTGATCGGCCGCGACGTGCAAGGCAATGCGGAGCTGGCTCACGAGCTGATGGATCGCATGCGCGACGTGCCGGGCGCCGTCGACATCGCCATGCGTCAGGTTCGCGACCTGACGTCCTACTACCTCGAGATCGACCGGGTGCGCGCGCTGCAGATCGGCGTCACGCCGCAGGACGCTGCCACGGCGCTGCTCGCCGCCCTTGGTGCATCGGGCACGGTTGCGCCGAGCTTCTGGGCCGATCCGGCCCAGGGGGCGTCCTACACGGTGCAGGTGGTTGCGCCGCCGGCCAACCTGACGACCTTGGAGCAGTTGCTGAATACCCCGGTGCGGCCCTCCGCCGGTGGCGAAACGCTGCCGCTGCGCTCGTTCGCATCTCTGCAGGTGCGCAAGATCCCGGCGAATATAGACCGCACTACGCTTGCGCCAACGACCACGATCCTCGCCAACGTGGAGGGGCGCGATCTCGGCGGGGTCTACAGCGACATCGCCTCCATCGTAGACCGGCTGCGGCCGTTGCAGAAGCCGGGCAACCGCATCGTTATCGCTGGCCAGGCGCAATCGATGGATCAGGCTTACGGCGAGATGCTGGGCGGCCTGCTGCTTGCCGCCGTCTTTGTCTACCTCGTGATGGTGGTGAACTTTCAATCGTGGATCATGCCGGTCATCGCCATGGGTGGCCTGCCGGTCGCCATCTGCGGCGCACTGTTCGCGCTGTTCATCACCGGCACGCCTCTGTCGGTTCCCGCCCTTACCGGTCTCATCATGGTCATCGGCGTTTCGACGGCCAACAGCGTGCTGGTGACGAGCTTCGCCCGTGATCGCCTGATCGAGGGAGAGACACCACGGCAGGCGGCGATGGATGCGGCCCGCACGCGCCTGCGGCCGGTGCTCATGACGGCGACGGCGATGATCATCGGCATTCTGCCGATGGCGCTGGGGCTGGGAGAGGGCGGCGAGCAGAACGCGCCGCTCGGTCGCGCTGTCGTCGGCGGTCTGCTGCTGGGCACCTGCGCCACGCTGAGCTTCGTCCCTTTCCTCTTTGCCACGCTCGCAGGCGTGGGTCGTCGACGCGGCGCGTCCGAGTCAACGCCACCGAACCCTGCCGCGCTTGCCCCTGCCGAATGACGATGGAGCTACTTGAATGAGCCGCATAGTCGTAATTGCCGCCGGTGTCATTGCTGCCGCGGGCGCTGGAGCCGCGGTCTGGGCTACTCAGGTCGACAGTGCAGCACAGGTCTTCAAGCTCGTCGGCATCGAGCAGGCATCGCCACCCCCGCAGCCTGTGCGCAAGGAAGGCCGTCCGTCCTATCGCACCGTGCGCATCGTCAAGCCGGCAGCCGCGCCGCAGTCGACCACGTTGACCCTGTCGGGACGCACGGCGCCAGCCGAGCAGGCGCTTCTTTCCTCGCGCGCCAGCGGCATCGTTGCGGAAAGGCACGTCGACATCGGTGATGCGGTGAAGGCCGGAGACCTGCTCGTCACCATCGATGCTCCCGAGATTGAGCAGGAGTTGCGCCGCGCGCGCGCCAGTGTCGATCAGGCGAGGGCGCGTCTGGCGCTCGCGGAAGTAAACCTGACGCGCGTTGAGAATCTTGTCGGCAAAGGCCACGCGTCGGTGCAGACCGTGGATGAGCGGCGGGCGGGAAAGCTCACCGCGGAAGCCGATCTTGCTTCGGCGCTCGCCGAGGTGCAACGGCTGGAGGAAGTGAAAAGCTTCCAGACGATCCGCGCGCCCTTCGGCGGGACGATCGTGGCGCGGCATGTAGAACGTGGTGACAAGGTGTCTGGCGAGTCGAACCAGCAGGGCGGCTTTCTCTTGCGCATTGCACGCCTCGACGAGCTGCGCATCGAAATCGACATTCCTCAGTCGCATTCGCTGATGGTGAAGTCTGGAGCCACCGCGCGCGTCATATTCGCAGAGTTGCCGGAGCCGCTCACCGCCAAGGTGATGCGCGTTTCGGGCCAGATCGATGCCGCATCGAGTACCATGCGCGCCGAACTTTTGATGCCGAACCCCGAGGAACGCATTCCTGCCGGTCTCAACGGTCAGGTGATCATCGAGGTGGCTGAGCCCGGGTCGGCCGTGCTCGTGCCGACGAATACCTTGATGACACGCGGCGGCAATCAGATGGTCGCCATCGTCGAGGCGACCGACCGCATTGCATTGCGTCCGGTGCGGGTGGCGCGCGACCTGGGCGAACGGGTGGTCATCGCCTCGGGGCTGAGCGTGGACGATCGTGTCGTCGTCGCTCCGAACGCGCTGCTGCGCGAAGGCGATGAGGTTCAGGTGATCACCAACGCAGCGGCCGCCAAAGTGACAAACTAGTACTCGCGGAATGAGCGGGAGAAGCTGTCGAGTACCGGGCGCATCATGTACTCGAAGAAAGTGCGCTCTCCGGTCTTGATGTAGACGTCGGCCGGCATGCCGGGTGTCGGCGCGAACTGTCCGATCTTCGTCTGCACGTCCTTTTCGTCGAGCTTTACGCGCACGATGTAGGAGTGATGCTGAAAGGCGACCGAGCGCTCGGCCTGCTGGGCCCTTTGCTCGGCGATGGCATCGGCCGATACGTAGATGACCTGCCCGTTGATGACCGGCGTAAGGCGCCGATTCAGCGCCGTCAGGCGTATGAGTGCATCCTGTCCGTCGCGCACGTGCGATATGTCGGTCGGTGCGATTCGTCCTTCGATCACCAGCTTGTCCTCGACAGGGACCAGCTCGAGGATAACTGCACCCGGCGCCACGACGGCGCCGTGCGTGTGGTAATTGACGCGCACGACCACGCCGCGCTCGGGCGCCTGCACCTCGATACGCTGCAGCACGTCGCGCGCCGCCGCGATCTGCTCGCGCACGTCATCGAGCTCTGTTTCCGTTTCGCGCAGATGCTCGACTGCCTTCTGCATCGAGGAAGAGCGCAGCTCCGCGATCTGCTGCTCGGCGCGGGCAATGCGCTGACGTGAATCTGCAACACGGCCGAGCAGCTCGCCCCGCGACCCGACGAGATCCGCTTCGGCGCGGCGCAGTGCCATGACCTCGGTCTTGCGCGCCAACTGCCGGTCGAGCAGAGCCTTCTTGTCCTTCAGTTCCTCGTTGAAGAGCTTGAGGCGCTGTTCGACGGATTTGGTCTGCGCCTCATACCCGCCGATGGATTCTGTAAGCGCCGCGATCTCTTTACGCAGCACCTGCTCTTCGTCGGCCTTGTTCGTCTGCCAGGCCTTCAGCTCCATTTTCTGACGCGCCCAGATCTGCTCGACCTCCGGATCGGAAATGTTGGCTGCGAGCTGCTGCGGCATGGCGAAATCAGTTTCTCCGGCGATCTGCGCCTGCAGGCGTGCCTGCATGGCGAGCAAGCGGTACTCGCGCAGCACGAGGCGCCGCAGCTTGGTCTTGGCGGCAGTGTCGTCCATGCGTACGAGCGTTTGTCCGGCTTCGACCAGATCGCCCTCGCGCACCATCATCTTGGCGATGATGCCGCCTTCGAAGTGCTGGATCTGCTTGTTCTGACCCGTGGCGACGAAGCTGCCCGAAGTGACGACTGCGCCATCGAGCGGTGCCAATGCGGCCCAGGCGCCGAATCCGCCGGTCCACAGCGCGAGTATGGCGAGCCCGAACAGCGTCGGACGGCGCAGGCCGTTGGGTACGTGTTTCTGCCATGCATCGAAGGGGGCGGTCGACGAGCTCACGACTTGGCCTCCTTGCGTTTTGCGGCAGGCCGTTTGGAAGTGGCGCGACCTGCCCCGCCGGGAACGACGCGGTGAAGGACTTGCGCCGGCGGCCCGAAGGCTTCGGCGCGTCCATTGCGCAGCACGAGCACGCGGTCGACTGCCGCAAGAAGGGCGGGCCTCTGCGTGACGACGATAACGGTGACGCCACGGGCCTTGGCGCGGCGCAGTGCTTCATTGAGCGCCTGCTCGCCGAGCGCATCGAGATTGGAGTTCGGCTCATCGAGAACGATTACCGCCGGGTCGCCGAACAAGGCGCGGGCGAGCGCGATGCGCTGCTTCTGGCCGCCCGATAGCGGGGCGCCGCCTTCCTTCAGGACAGTGTCGTATCCTTGCGGCAAATGACAGATCATGTCGTGCACACCGGCAATGACGGCGGCCTCGTGCACCTTCTCATCGGCCAGGTCGGTGCGCATGCGACAGACGTTTTCCTTGATCGTTCCGGGAAACAGCTCCACCTCCTGCGGCAGATACCCGATGAACGATCCGAGCTGCCGCCGGTCCCAGTTGCGGATCTCCGTGCCGTCGAGGCGCACGCGTCCGGCGGTAGGCGGAAGGCATCCGACCAGCAACTTGGCGAGCGTGGACTTTCCCGAGCCGGATGGCCCGACGACCGCCAGCGATGTTCCCGGCGCGAGGTCGAAAGCGACACCGTTGAGTGTCGGCTCCTTGGAGCCGGGGGGAATATAGAGCAGCCGGTCGGCGGTGAGCCGGCCCTGCGGCCGCGGAAGCGTCATGCGCGGGGCGTCGCGCGTGAAGCTCTCGACCGAACCGATCACTCGCTTGTAGGCGGCGTGCGCCTGCACGACGCTGCGCCAGCCCTCGATCATCCCTTCCAGCGGCTGCAGGGCGCGGCTGGCGATTATCGATGCTGCGATCATCATGCCACCGGTGATCTCGCCTTGCAGCGCAAGATACGCACCGGCGCCGAGCACGAGTACCTGGGTGACGAGGCGCAGAAACTTCGACGTGCCGCTGATCCAGAAGTTGCGGTTGAGTGCTCCACCCTGCACGGTGAGCGCCCGTGCATGCTCGCTGCCCCAGTGCTGCACGCTTTCATGCAGCATGCCCATCGCATTGATGACCTGGGCATTGCGGGTGAGCGCATCGGCGCGCTCGTCGGCGCGGGCGGCGTGCTGACCCGCTAAGCCCAGCGGCGCCGACGTGGCACGCTGGTTGATCGCCGCGATGCTTCCCAGGACGAGCCCGGCCACGAGGGCGATGACGCCGAGTTGGGGACTGATGAGAAATACTGCCGCGAAATAGAGCGGGGCCAGCGGCGCATCGAACAGCAGCAGCATGACCGGGCTGGAAAGAAAATTGCGCACGTGATGCAGGCTGCGCATGGTCTCCGACCCGCCTCCAGCCATGCCCTGCGGCGTACTGATGACGCTGGCGAGGAGATGGCCGCCTAGTATCGCCTCGAGTCGATTGGCCAGCGCGCCCAGCACTTGCCGGCGGCTGATATCGAGAAGGGCAAGCACGCCTAGGAACGTCACGGCGAGTAGCGACAGCATCAGCAGCGTGTCGGTGCTGCGACTGGTGAGCACGCGGTCGGAAATCTGGAAAAGATAGATTGGGACCGTCAGCATCAACAGGTTCACGAAGACCGAGAACACTGCGACGGTGATGAAGGTCGCGCGTGCTGTAGCCCGCCAGTCGGCGAGCGGCGCGGCGCCCGGTTCTTCGCTTGCCGCCGCGCCTGACAATTCCCCCGTGAAGCTTCCCGCCTGCGAAATCCCTGCGCTCGCCATCTGCTAAACCAGTACGTCCGATGCTGTCCTCAGAATGGTCTGGTCGAAGTGCAGTGCGTCCGAGGCATCGTGCAGGTCCGTTGGAGCCAGGTGATCGAGGGCAAGAGCATCGAGCGCGCTGCCGCCGATATCGGCTTCGACGGTGCCTGAGATCGGTGCGTCGCCGAAGTTGGTGCTGAGCGCGATGCCGTAGTTCGTGTACCCGCCGGTCTCGTTGGCCAACTGGTTTGCTGACGCTTCGCCGGAGCCGAACAGGAGCTGACCGGGCAGGCCGATTCCGAGGTTGTCGTAGCCGCCGTCGCTGCCGCTGGTCCCGAGGCCCACAAGCGAGGTGACCGGGCTCAGGCTCGAGAGCAGGCTATCGGTCGTGTCGGCAATAGTTCCGGTCACGCTTTCGAGCGACTGGCCCAGTGGTCCCAGCGTGCCGAGCGCCTGGCCGACGTTGTCGAGAACGTCATGCAAGCTGTCACCCAGGTCGAGTTGCAATCCGAGATCGATAAGCTTGCCGTCGGCGCCGATGCCGAGCAGGGGCGGGGTCGCAATATCGAGGCCGCTGCCATCGGCAAAGTCACCGGCATCCATGGCCGCGACTGGCTCCTGCACCTGCCCGCCACCGCCGCCGCCCGAACCGCCGAAGGCGGCCACTTCCGGCGCCGATCCGGCCGGCGTGTGCGGCTCCGCCAAGTCGCCGGCCGCATGCCCCGGAGATGCTTCCGTCGGCATTGCGGCGGCGCGTTGATAGAGGACCGGCTGGACGCCTTCAGCATCCGTCGTGACGGCGATGTTGGGAAGCTGGCTGGCGGCAGTCGCGCCGTCCTCGCCGTGGTGTGCGGTTGGCGGTGCGTCCTCATCGCCGGCATGTGCAGCGTTCGGCAGGAAGCCGTCGCGTCCCGCCATCTCGTTGAGCACGAAGGCCCAGGTGAGGAAGCTCAGCCAGCGGCGCTTGTCAATGAGGCCGGCCGTTTCGCC
>JAESGM010000636.1_pt1 | contig 19839 bp, 25 predicted proteins | sample 9269721 | NCBI WGS metagenome assembly JAESGM01 (sample SAMN15720920, study PRJNA650825) | algae metagenome | isolation source: Komarekiella atlantica HA4396-MV6 and co-occurring heterotrophs from... | place: USA: Theobald House, Kauai, HI | collected 2009-07-29 | reverse complement strand
GGCAACCCGAAGCATTTTTAACGCTAAAAGCGGGCGAAAGTGCGCAACCGTGAATTCAGCCAGCGAGACGTTACGAAATTTCCATGTGATCGAAACAGGTAGGGTTGAAGCGCTCTTCGAGCCGCGCAGACCTGAGCTTTTAGCTGTGCGGGATTACAATTGATCCATGATGATGGAATCGGCTGCGGCATTTCCCCACGTATGGCTATGGAGGGGAGGACGGCGACGATTGGCATAGCGTTCGATGAAGGCACTCATTATCGACGATCATCCCCTTGTGCTGCAGGGATGTCGTGACCTGCTCGGTGCAGCGTGCGGATATGAACTTCTCGGAGCGCCGACCCTGCGAGAAGGGTTGCGGCTCTACCGGCGCCACGAGCCAGATGTCGTTGTTCTCGATCTTTCGATCCAGTCCGATGCACTAAGCGGCCTCAACTTCCTCAACTGGCTGCGTCTGCATGATCGTACGACGGCCGTCATCGTTTTCACCATGCACAGCGATGCGGGAATGGCGAAGCGCGCTATAGAGGCCGGGGCCAACGCATTCGTGACCAAGGACGGCAACATCAACGACCTGCTCGTCGCGTTGCGGCAGATCGAGCAAGGCAAGAGCTTCATCAGCGCCGACGTGGCCACAAAGCTCGCCTTCAATCGCGATCTGCCGGACGCGTTCGCAGACCTCACGTTGCGCGAACTCGATACGCTGAAGCTTCTCGGGGCGGGGCGTCGCTATGAGGGCATCGCGGGAGAGCTGAACGTCAGCTACAAAACGATCGTCAATACGGTCTCCGCGCTGAAGCGCAAGCTGGGCGCGCGCAGTCTCGGGGAGTTGACCCGTGTGGCCATCACCGGCAATGCCGGCGGCGGTCAGGGCCAGGCTTCCTAAACGTCGCTTCTCGCACTCTGCGATATTGCCTGCGCTGGTAAGCGCAGCTGCCAATCAGCAGGCCGTGCGCTGGCAACAGATCCTTCCGCTTCCCGGCTATCATGCACTTGCCCTTTGAGAAGGCATAAAACAGTCCGGGGAGAAGTTATGCGTACAAGCAAGTTGATCTGTTGGCTGCGCGGCCATTTCTGGCGCTATCACATCGGCACTATCGAAGGGGGGCCACCGCAATACTATTGCTGCGGCCGCTGCGGCAAACGCGCCTAAGCCCCGCGTCTACGGAAGCACCATAAGGCCGGGTGCAGCGGCCAATCGGAACAGGCCAGAAGGCACAAGCGTTTGCAACTCGAAGGCACGCTCAAAAGCGTGCGAGAAAAGGAGTTGCGCTATGAAATGGAAGTGCATTCTGGCCAGCGCGGCGCTGGCCGTAGCAGTGGCGCCGACAACGACATTCGCCGATTCGATTTCGTCGGTGGAAGGTGCGCGCGCCAAGGAGCGGCAAGGCCGCTGGCTCAACCGCCAGGATCGTGAACAGATCCGCCGCTGGGGCGGCAACGACGATTACCGCGGCTACTATTATGGTGGCGGCCCGGGCTACGGTTACTACGGGCGCAGCCCGGGTGTCGGCATCTACGTTGTGCCTTGAGTTGAGAACGGCGGCGCTTATGGTGCCGCCGTTTCGTCTGTCGGCGCTTAAACCGTCAGGGACGTCGTAGGAAGTTCGTTGCCACTTCGTCTTGGCGAGTCTTCCTTTCGTTATGCACGGTTCTGATTTAGGCGATCCACCAGCGCCGCTCTTGCACCCTCAGATCGAGAGCGAGCCCATCCCTCGGGCTCATCCGGCGCGTTTGAGGCGTTTGGTCCCAGACCCGACGCCTCTCTTTTTGCGCGGAAGGATGGCGAGGGCCGATGCACGTCAAAGCCAGCCTGATCATTGCCTGTCAGTTGGTCGGCACCGCGGCCTTGGCCGATCCGTATCCGTTCAGCGGGTACTTTGCATTGCAGACGCCGGAGCAACCGCAGGCTAACTGTGCTTTCGATGTCCTGCATCAATCGCGCGATGGCACATTCAGCGGCTACCTGCTCGACCGGCGTCACTGGGGTGAGGCCCGCGAGCCGCGCTTCCTGCGCTACAAGTTCGGCACGTGCACCTACGATGCAGCGCAGCGCACCGACAACTGCACCGCCGAACAGAACCATATTTCCGGCGTGAAAGAGAGCGCGCCTGACCGGGCCAGGATTACGGTCATAGATGCCGACACCGTCGGCATGCTCACGCTCGGACCGGGCGATGATCCGGCAAATCCACCCGACCTGCCGCCGTTCGTATTCGTGCGCTGTCCGTTCAAAGCCGAGACGATCGCCCCGCTGCTGCTGGATGGTGTCGCCGGATATTCCCCCACCGAGCTGGCGGATATGGCACGCTCGCGCGACCCGGAGGAGACCGCCGCGGTGTTGAAGTTCATCGCCGAGCGCGACCGCATCCCCGACTAGGTGCGCGCCTGTCCCGGCACACCCGCAGCCAAGTCATGCGGCGTCCGATGCCGCAATAGTGCGCCGGCGCAAATTGGCATACATGTGTGCCGATCGAAGGCGGCCAGCCGGCCGGCAGCATGAGCGAGCGAAGATCGATGACCGATGCACGAATGGCGGCCTCGCCCGGCGACCGGGGAACGAACGACCTCGACGCATTCTGGATGCCCTTCACCGCCAACCGCCAATTCAAGAAGGCGCCACGCCTCTTCGCTGCGGCCGAGGGTATCCACTACATCACCCCGGACGGACGGCGCGTCATCGACGGAATGTCCGGCCTGTGGTGCGTGAACGCGGGGCACTGCCGGCCGCGGATCGTCGAGGCGATCCGGCAGCAGGCGGGAGAACTCGACTTTGCCGGCACGTTTCAGACGGGCCATCCAAAGGCGTTCGAATGTGCGTCCCGGCTCATCAACATCGCCCCAGCCGGATTCGATCATGTCTTCTTCACCAACTCGGGATCGGAATCCGTCGACACCGCGCTGAAGATCGCGCTCGCCTACCATCGCGCCAAAGGCAACGGGGGCAAAACGCGGCTGATCGGCCGCGAGAGGGGCTACCACGGTGTGAATTTCGGCGGCACTGCCGTGGGCGGCATCGGCGTCAACCGTAAGGCGTTCGGAGCTCTGGTGTCGGGCGTCGATCACTTGCGGCATACGCACGATCTGCAGCGCAATGCGTTCAGCCGCGGCCAGCCTCAGCACGGCGCCGAGCTCGCCGATGATCTCGAGCGCCTCGTCACGCTGCACGATGCCTCCACGATTGCAGCGGTAATCGTCGAGCCGGTCGCATGCTCGACAGGCGTGCTCATTCCGCCCCGAGGTTACCTCGAGCGGCTGGCGGCGATATGCGCCAGGCACGACATCCTGCTCATCTTCGACGAGGTGATCACTGCCTTCGGCCGTCTCGGTGCGCCGTTCGCGGCCGAGTACTTCGGCGTGCTGCCCGACATCATCACCACCGCCAAGGGCATCACGAACGGTGCGGTTCCCATGGGCGGCGTTTTCGTGCAGGGCAAGATTTTCGAAGCATTCATGAGTGGGCCGGAAGCGGCGATCGAATTTTCACACGGGTACACGTACTCGGGTCATCCGTTGGCGGCAGCTGCCTGCCTCGCCACGCTCGATACGCTGCAGGAGGAGGGCCTCCTGACACGCGCCGGTGAACTCGCTTCCTATTGGGAGGAGGCCGTGCATACGCTCGAGGGTCTTCCGCACGTGGTGGACGTACGCAACATAGGTCTGATCGGGGCTATCGAATTCCAACCCATTGCCGGCGCGCCGGGGACGCGCGCCTACAATCGATATGTCGAGGCGTTCAAGCTCGGCGCGCTGACGCGTCAGACGGGCGACATCATCGCGCTGGCGCCGCCATTGATTATCGAGCGCCGCGAGATCGACGAGCTCATCGGGCTCATCGCGCGCGCGCTCACTCTTACGCAGGATTGAACCTGTACCGCCCCCGGCCCACTGCACGCCCCTGCTCACTGCACGACGGTCACGGTCCGTCCGTCGGTCGTTTTCGCTTCCCCGGCTTTGAGATTGCCGCAACTTTCACCGAGGTATTTCCCCTCCTGGTGGATGGTCCGCCTGACGTTGACGGGGTGTCCGCCGCGGTGCTTCGGCGCTGTCCCGTCGGTCGAACTGGTGACTTTCGCGCGGAAGGAAGTGGTGAAATCGCCCTCCAGTTCGGTGCGCGTTACGACCTTGCGATCATCGTAAACGCAGCGAGCGTCTACGATCGTTTTGTCGCCGACTTTCTCCACGTCGTACTTTGCGCAATTGGCGCGATTTTCCATGCCGCTCGTGCGCACGGTTTCGCGTTCCATTTGTTCCCCGATACACATCGTCAGCTGCTGGGTCTGCGTCCCGTTTCCTTCACTCGTTTCAGTCCGCAGCTCCCACAGGCCGGCCTTTCGCAGCGGCAGGTCGGAGGCTTCGCCATCGGCGGCTATGCAGACCGTGGAAGCAATGCTGGCCGCCAAGATAGCGATGATGGACCGGCGCATGTGTTTGGTCTCCCGTTGTGCCTTTGCCGTTGAGGTCAGCAAGCTAAGTGGCTCGCCGGCGCGCATGCAGGGGCTTGTTTCCCGCCACAGCTACGTAAGTTGCGCTGCAGGAACGGGAGCTTCCCGGCTGCCCGGCGCTCCGGATCGTCTACAGTTGATGCGTCGAAGCCGCCCCGATATCGGAGGCATTCGAATTGGGTCGGGAAAGATTCCCGATCTCACTAGAATTTTTGAATCAGTATGAGGAAGTATTCCCGGAGCATTCGGGTAAATCGACGCATCCCCTTTCGGGAACAAGTGGCAAGTAACAAGAGTTAACGCGTATTCGCGCCGTTATGGCCGCGAACGACAAAGGAGGTATTGCTATGAAATTGTCGCTCATCGCTGCGCTAGGCGCCTGCTTGATGTGCACCGCTGCTTATGCAGACGACAAGCCGACTGATGACGAGATCGCCAAGATCAAGGCAGCCGTTGCCGAGTTCGGTTGCGAAGGCGGCAAGTACGAGAAGGAGACCGAGGGCTCCGGCGTTCTCGAGGCCGAGGACGTGAAGTGCAAGTCGGGCAATTACGACTTCCGCCTGGACTCCGATTTCAAGGTGTTTGCTATCACCCGCGATTGATACTCGCCGAGAATTCAGCCGCTGGCGGTCCTCGCCAGCGGTTCTTCTTGGGCGCTGGGCTGGCGGCCACCGTCGCGCGCATCGCCCGCACGTCTTTTTCGACTTCCCTTTAAAATTTCGACGATCGTACGGTGGATGGTCAACTCCGCTCGTCCTATATCGGCGTCTGAGCCACGGACGTTAGCGGATGCAAGCCGACTGGATATCGCACTTCCCCGGGCTTCGAGCCCTGCAGGCAGAGGTGCGCGGACAACTCATTGCTACCAGCCGCGTCGCAGCGCTCCCGGCGGGTACGCGCATCTTCGGCCCAGGCCAAGCGCCGGAAGCCTTTCTGCTACTCTTGCGCGGAACCGTCCGCGTGCAGCAGGTGTCCGACAGCGGCCGTGAGATAGTGCTCTACCGGGTGTCTGCTGGTGAGAGTTGCGCGCTGACCACGGCCTGCCTCATGGGATATGAGGACTACCAGGCCGAAGCCATTGCTGAGACGGACGTCGAGGCTGTTGCGATCCCCCGAGCGACATTCGATGAGCTGATAGCGCGTTCATCCGAGTTTCGTCGCTTCGTCTTCACGGCTTTCAGCCGCCGCATCACAGACCTTTTTCAGATCATCGAGGAAGTCGCATTTTCGCGCGTCGATGTGCGATTGGCGCAGCGCCTGCTCGCGCTCGGCAAGGAGAGCGGCCACATCGAACTGACGCACCAGCAACTGGCTGCGGAGCTTGGGACCGCGCGCGAGGTCATCAGCCGCCAACTCAATGAATTTCACCGTCGCGGCTGGATCGCGACATCCCGAGGCGTCATCGACATCTTGCATGCCGATGGCAGCCGGACTTGCGGATCTCCTCCGCGTGCTCCGCTATCTGTTTGATAAGGTCGTCCGGCGAGCCCGAGATGCCGTTGTGGCCTATGATGTAGAGCGGTGTGGCCGGCACGGCCAGTCGATCGGCAAGCTGCTGGGCGCGCGTCAGAGCGTCGCCGGTTTCTGACGAGCGTGCATCCTTCTTGAGGCGCTCGACATCGAGGCCGAGCTTGTCTGCTGTTTCGAGGGCGCGCGCTTCCGTCACGTGACCCTTTTGCGTCATGAGGGCGTCGTGCAGCGCGGCAAACTTGTCCTGCTTCCTGGCCGCCAGCGCAACACGCGCCACCGCTTCGGAATCTTTTCCCAGGCTGGCGATGTCCTTCAACACCAGCTTGGTGTCCGGGTTATCAGCCAGATACGCTTTGACCTTTGGATAAGCGGCGCGGCAGTAGGGGCAGTTGTAGTCGTAAAACTCGACGATCTTCACCTTTGCATCCGGGTTGCCGATTTCGGGAGAGCCGGCGTCGTAGATGTCACCCTTCATCTGCTTGAGGACGCGCTTGGTGTTGGCAGTCTGCTCTTCCGCCTCGAGCTTGAGCAGGGCCTCCCGCACCACCTCGGGGTTGCGCAGCAGATAATCGCGGATGTAGCCATCGAGGCTCTCACGATCGGTCGGCATCGGTTGAGCGTAGGAGGGGCCTGCGGTCGCCATGCTGAGCACGATGCCGACGGCGGCTGCCGCAAAGATGCGGTAGTAGCTGCGAATTCCTGACATGTGTCCCTCCGGTTGTGTCGTCAGTGTCCGGCGTCCAATACGGCCAACCTGAAGGCAAACTTAACCGCAGTGGCCCAAGTCGAGCAGTGTGACTTGGTCACAGATAATCGTGCGCGGTTCTATATGGGTATGAAGCCCCTTCAATCAGGAGTGCTTCAAATGACCCCTAATATCGGCACCGCTGACCGCTACGCGCGGATCGCCCTGGGTCTGGCTCTGCTCTCGCTCGTGGTTGTCGGCCCTAAGACGCTCTGGGGCCTTCTTGGACTGATCCCGCTGATCACCGGCCTGTCGCGGTTCTGTCCCGCGTATGGCGCAGCGGGCGTCAGCACGTGCCACATCCCCCGCACCAGAATGCATGGTGAATGACATGCTCGACCTGTTTTTGCTTCCCGGCGACCTCGTCTGTGACGCCGCGGGGCTCCCGGAGCGAAGCGACCACCGCCAAGTTTTGCGATCCTTCATAAACATGTTGTTTTGGGGCGCAGTGGCGATCGGAGCGGGCGTCTGGATAGGGGCTTGGACCTGAATGGAATTGGAAAGCATGATAGCGGCAGCGATTGGCGGCGCGCTGATCGGACTGGCCGCCGTGATGATGCTGGCGACTACGGGAAGGATAGCAGGCGTGAGCGGCTTCGCTTCGCGCCTGTTGCCGCCGTATGCCGATGACCTGTTCGTCGACAGGCTGGCATTCGTGGCCGGCCTTGTGGCTGCGCCGATCGCGTACGGTGCGCTTGCCGGCCACGCCGTTCCGATCGAGATCTCCGCGCCTGGTCCGCTGCTGGTCGCGGGTGGATTGCTCGTCGGTTTCGGCGCGGTGCGCGGAAGCGGCTGCACAAGCGGACATGGCGTATGCGGCATCGCGCGTTTGTCGCCCCGCTCGCTGGCCGCAACTGCAACCTTCATGGCGGCGGGCATCGCAACCGTGTTTGTGATGCGCCACATCGTCGGAGGCTGACATGAGGGCTGTGGCAAATTTCGCCGCTGGTTTGCTGTTCGGCCTCGGGCTGGCCGTCTCCGGCTTGATCAATCCAGCGAAGGTTCTGACGTTCCTCGATATTGCCGGCGCTTGGGATCCCAGCCTCGCCGCAACGATGGGCGCGGCTGTAGCGGTCACGTACGCGGGTTACCGGCTGGTGTTGCGCCGCCGTGCACCGTTGCTCGATTGCGCGTTTCACCTGCCCGCGCCCGCCGCCATCGACAATCGACTGCTCGGTGGTGCCATGTTGTTCGGCGTCGGCTGGGGCCTCGTGGGCTTTTGCCCGGGGCCGGCGCTCGCGGCGCTGTCGTCTGGATCGGAGCGCGTCGTCCTGTTCGTCGCCGCGATGTTTGCCGGCATGGCGGTTGCGCGCTGGCTCGGCCATTCCGGCCCTGTTCTCAACGCGTTGCCAAATGACCGGAATTGAGCCTGGCGACGGCCGGTACCTGTTGACCTTGGAGCCGCGAAAAATGAGAGTGGCCGGCAAAACGACGACTGGAGGATGCGGCTATGGCACGGAAGCTGACTGAGGACATCTCGGTCGCCGGACAAATCAGCGCCGGCGACGTCGCGGGTCTGGCGGCTCAGGGCTTCAAGGCCATCATCTGCAATCGTCCCGATGGGGAAGGCGCTGACCAGCCGGGTTTCCGCGAGATCGCCGATGCGGCCGAGGCCTCGGGAATGGAGGCGCGCTACGTACCCGTCGCGTCCGGCAAGGTGACCGAGGAAGACGCGGCGGCGTTCGAGGCAGCGCTCGCCGAACTGCCAAAGCCTGTGTTCGCTTACTGCCGCACGGGCACCCGTTCGACGACGCTGTGGGCCATGGGGCAGGCGGACAGCCGCCCAGGTGATGAGATCGTCGATATCGCGCGGCGGGCCGGTTACGACGTCTCCGGTGTGGTGAGCCGGTTCGCGCCCGGGGGCGATGCCGCTGCCGCCAGCCCCGTGGCGTCACACGATATCGTCATAGTCGGCGGTGGCGCCGCCGGCATGGCGGCAGCGGCCAGCCTGCTGCGCCGAGATCCGGACCTCGACATCGCCGTCATCGAGCCGGCGGACACGCACTACTATCAGCCCGGATGGACCATGGTCGGCGGCGGCATCTTCCCTCCCGAGAAGACTGCCAAGCCGATGGCCGCGGTGTTGCCGCGCGGCGTGAAGTGGATCAAGGCGGCGGTCGCCGGGTTCGAGCCGGAAAACAATCAGGTCGTCATCGAAGGCTGCCGCACGATCCGCTACAACCAGCTCATCGTCTGCCCGGGCATCAAGCTGAACTGGAACGGGGTCGAGGGACTCGCCGAAACACTCGGCAAGAACGGGGTCACCTCGAACTATCGCTACGATCTCGCCCCGTATACCTGGCAGCTCGTGCAGTCGTTGCGCACGGGCAAGGCGCTGTTCACGCAGCCGCCGATGCCTATCAAGTGCGCCGGCGCCCCACAGAAGGCGATGTATCTTTCCGCCGACCATTGGTATCGCAACGGCAATCTGCGCGACATCCAGATCTCGTTCTACAATGCGGCCGGCGTGCTTTTCGGCGTGCCCGAGTACGTGCCCGCACTGATGGAATACGTGGGCCGCTACGGCGCCGATCTGAAATTCAATCACAACCTGACGGCCATCGACGGACCGGGGCGCCGTGCCTGGTTCAAGCAGACCGGCCCGGATGGCAGCACGCAGACAGTCGAAGCCGAGTTCGACATGATCCACGTCTGTCCGCCGCAGCAGGCTCCGGATTTCATTCGCTCGAGCCCTCTGGCCAATGAGGCGGGCTGGGTCGATGTCGATCACGCGACACTGCAGCACAAGCGCTACGCGAATATCTTTGGCCTCGGCGATGTCACTTGCACGCCCAACGCCAAGACGGCGGCAGCGGCGCGCAAGCAGGCCCCCGTGGTGGCCGAAAACGTGCTCAACGCCATGGGGCGGCGGTTTGGCCAGTGCTCATACGACGGCTACGGCTCGTGCCCGCTGACGGTCGAGCGCGGTAAGATCGTCTTGGCCGAATTCCTCTACGGAGGCAAGGTCGCCCCGACGTTCCCGAGCTATTTGATCGAAGGTACGAAGCCGTCGCGCGCGGCCTGGTTCCTGAAAGAACTCATGCTGCCGCCCATCTACTGGAGCGCGATGCTCAGGGGGCGCGAGTGGCTCGCGAAGCCTAAAGTCATGTGTTGATGCTGCTGCAGGATCTGCTGGCGACGGTTTCCGGTGTTCTGGTCGGCTTCGTGCTGGGGCTGATCGGGGGCGGCGGTTCGGTGCTGGCGGTTCCGCTGCTCGTCTACCTCGTCGGCGTGCAGTCACCGCATGTCGCCATCGGTACGAGTGCCGTCGCCGTCGCGGCGAGCGCGCTTTTCAGTCTCATCGGCCATGCAGGTTCGGGCCACGTCAAATGGCCGTGCGCACTCGTCTTCGCAACAGCCGGCATCGCCGGTGCCGCGCTCAGCTCCACCCTGGGCAAGAACTTCGACGGACAGAAGCTGCTGCTGCTCTTCGGCGTGCTGATGATCGTCATCGCGGCGCTCATGTTCCTCAATCGCGACAAGCATGGCGACGTGGCAGTGCGCCTCACGGCGCAGTCGGCGCCGCATCTGACGCCGCTGCTGCTGGCCTACGGAACAGGCGTTGGCGCGCTCGCCGGCTTCTTTGGCATCGGTGGTGGCTTCCTCGTCGTTCCCGGCATCATTGCGGCCACCGGGATGCCGCTCATCTTTGCCATCGGCTCGTCGCTGGTGTCGGTGTTCGCCTTCGGTGTCACGACGGCCGCCAACTACGCCGTTTCCGGATTGATCGATTGGGTGCTGGTTGCCTTTTTCATCGCCGGTGGCTTCGTGGGCGGCATCGGCGGACACTGGCTGGCCGGACGACTGGCGGCGCAGCGTCAGATGCTCGCCACCGCATTCGCAGTGCTCATCGCTCTCGTCGGCATGTACGTCGTCTGGCGAGGGCTCGGCGCGTAGGGCATCACATGCTCAGGCTGCATCGCGTCCCCACTGCGGAAACGGATCGGCAAGCCTGGCCCAGGACTTCGTGTCGACGGGCCGTCCGTGCGCAACATCGAGGAGACAGCGGTCCAGCTCCGCGCGGATCGCATCTTCGTCCATCTCGCCGGTGCCTATGAAAACCATTTCCTGGCGACGGTCGCCCCACTCCGCGTGCCAGCCCTTGTCGATGCGCGAGACGAGATCTTCGTCCTGCGGCCAATGCTTCTTCGGCACGGCCGCCCACCAGTAGCCCGCTGCTTCCGTGCGCACGAGTGGCCCGGCCTGGGAAAGCTCGCCGACGAAAGCCGGCCGCGACGCGAGCCAGAAGAAGCCCTTGGCGCGCACGACGCCGCGCCATGACCTGGAGAAAAACGCATGCAGTTTCGCCGGCTCGAAGGGGCCGCGGGCGCGATAGACGAAGCTGCGGATGCCATACTCCTCGGTTTCCGGGGCATGATCCTTGAAGCCATTCAGCTCCCGGAACCACGTCGGATGCTGGTGCGCGGCGTCGAAAGAAAAGAGGCCCGTGTCGAGAATGGCGCGGGGCGGGACCTTGCCGTGGTCGGTCTCCCTGATGCGCGCATCGGCGTTGAGCGCACGGATGATGGACTTCGCCTGACGAACCTGCTCGGCGGTAGCGATGTCAGTCTTGTTGAGGATGACGACGTCGGCGAACTCGATCTGCTCGACGAGCAGGCCGACGAGCGAACGCTCGTCTGCATCGCCGGCAACTTCGCCGCGGTCCTTGAGGAAATCCTGCGAAGAATAATCGCGCAGCAGATTTGCTGCGTCGACGACCGTCACCATGGTGTCGAGGCGTGCAACGTCCGACAGGCTCTTGCCGTCCTCGTCGCGGAATTCGAACGTGGCAGCGACGGGGAGCGGCTCGGCGATGCCGGTGGATTCGATCAGCAGGTAGTCGTAGCGGCCGTCCTTCGCCAGTCGCTGGACCTCCTTGAGCAGATCATCGCGCAGCGTGCAGCAAATGCAGCCGTTCGACATTTCGACCAGCGTCTCTTCCGTGCGCGACAGGTTCGCACCCCCGCGGCTGACGAGATCGGCGTCGATATTCACCTCGCTCATGTCGTTGACGATGACGGCGACGCGCAGGCCCTCGCGGTTGTTGAGGACGTGGTTGAGCAGCGTCGTCTTGCCGGCGCCGAGGAAGCCGGACAACACGGTCACCGGTAGGCGCGCATCGACCTTCGCGCCGGATCTTGCAAGATGATTGCTGAGCGTCGAATCCATGGGGATGCTCCTCGATAGCTGGCAGGATGTTATAACATCCAAAATAGATTGCAAGTTTGATGGCTGGGGCGGCAGCACATGCACCGTGCGTCAGGCGCTTGAGCGCCCCGCAAGTGAGGGTCCGCTGCGTCACTCGGCCGTCTAGAGAGAGGAGCGAGCGTGGACGTCGGCGGGTGCAGCGCCCACGCTCTCTCGGTCGCGCGCCGTCAGTTCAGCTTTACCGAGCCGAACATCCGCACGCTGACGCCCGGCTGGTAGACGAACTCGCGCCGCTTGAACGACGTGTGATCGAGCACCTCGTCGTTCGCTAGGTTTTCGCCGCGGATTCCGATTGTTACCTGCGAGGCGGTGCCGTCCGGCGCGCTTATTTCCGTGGTGTAGCTCAGCTCGGCGTTTACCAGCGTGTAGCCGGGCGTCACGAGCTCTTCGAGGCCGATATCGTCCTGCTCGAATGCGTGCAGCAGTCCGATGCGCGCGACCCAGTTGGCATCGTGATAATAGATGCCGCCGCCGAGGCGGTGCGGCGGTATACGCGGGACATTTTCGCCACCGGCAAAGCGCGCGCGCACGAAGTCATACTGCGCGTCGACACCCCAGACACCGTTCCAGATCGGGGCAATGTCGTACTGCGCTCCCAGTTCCGCGCCGTAGAAGGTGGCATCGCGCTGCTGGAAGTAGACGAGGTCGAACGCATGCTCGTGGCCCTCGTCCGCATGGTCGTGATCGTCCCCGTGCGCATCTTCGCAATGGCCGCCTGACGGATCGCACTGGATGCCCTGCAAGGCGCGATAGATGAAGCCGCTGTAGCGGGTGTAGTAGGCCGAAGCGTCGAAGCGGAATGGACCGGTCGCCTTCTTCAGACCGATTTCCGCGGTGACCGCTTTCTCTTCCGTGAGGTAGGGATTGCCGATCTCGAAAGTGCCCGTGGCCTCGTGCATGCCTTTGGAGAAAAGCTCTGCAGCATCGGGTGCGCGCTCGACGTATTGTCCGTTGAGGCGCAGCACCGTCGCGTAGGGGAGGTCGTAAAGCAGACCAAGCCCGGCACTCACCGGCGTAAAGCTGCGCTCGCCACGAAAATCGTCGACCTCAAGATGGTAATGGTCGCCATGCGCGTGGACGTCGGCGTTGGCCCAGCCGCTGCCGTCAACGCGCGTGTGCTCGATGCGGCCGGCCGCCTGCAAGCGCAACTGCCGGGTTACGGCGAGCTCTTCGAACCAGAACGCCGCGAGACTGTTCGTCTGCACCGGCTCCAGCAGAGATTCCCCTTCGAAGCTTTGGCCGCGCGTGTCGCGGTTGTCGACGTGCACGCCGACCGTGCCGGTGAATGCGCCTAGATCCGTGAGGATCGGCAGATGCTGTACCTCAAGGCGCGCTTCCTGCTGGCGGTTGGTGAAGACAGATCCGACCGAGAAGGGAATGCTCTCGTCATGATCGTGATCGTCATGATCATGATCGTCCTCGTCTTCATGGCGCGCGAATTCCGTATGCGCGTAATCCGACGCTCCGAACCAGAAGCGCACGGCGTCGATACCCGAGCTGCGCACGCGCCACTCGCCGCGCGCCAAGAACTTGTTCTGCTCCATGTCGATATAGGGATCGACACCTTCCTCGGCCTCCTCGCCAGGGATGCCATAGAGGCTCGCGAAGCGCGTGAACGACACGCCGAAGAAGCCGTCGGTGCCGACGAGCGATGCGCCTATCGACGCGCCTTCGCTGTCGACGAAGCTGTTGCCGACGATGCCATTGGGGGAACGATAGTCACCCGCGCTGCGCCGGAAGCCATCGGCGTGGACGACAACGCCGTTGGCTCCGGCTGTGGCGCTGATCGCACCGTCAGCGCCGTCGTCGACGGACGTGTAACCACCGACGATGCGGCCGGAGAACCCGCCTTGCGGGATGAACGTCGGAATGCGCTGGTTCTCCACGGCGACCACGCCGCCGATGGCCTGGCTGCCATAGCGCAGAGTTGCCGGGCCGCGCACGACCTCGACTTGATCGGCCGACAGCGGGTCGATGGGGATCGCGTGATCTTCGGAGATGGCGGCAACGTCGTGCGTGCCGATGCCGTTCTCCTGCGTGCGGATGCGGTAGCTGTCGAGGCCGCGGATGATCGGCCGGCTGGCGCCCGGCGCAAAGTTGCTGCCGGCGATCCCGGGTTTGTACTTCAGGGTATCGGTGATCGTAGCGCCGCCTTTGGCCTCGATCTCGCGCGCCGTCGCCACCGTCACGGCGACGAAAGATTGGTCATCGACGATCGCGCCCGGCAGAGGCTGCAGTTCGGCGGGCGGCGCGGTTGCAGGCGCTTCGGTGCCGTCCACTGCCGCGGAGGCCGAAGTCGTCCGGGACCTTTGCTTTTTCGGCTTGGCGACCGGGCTCGCGGTCGTCACCGTAACTTCCGGCAGCTGGATCGTCTCACCGGCGGCCGCCGGGGCAGTCTGAGGTGCCGTCTGCGCCGCGGCAGGCAAGCCGCTGGCCACGAGCGCCGCGGCTGCGACGCTCCACGCTACTGGAACTCTCATTTACTTTACGCCTCTCGCAACTCACATCCGACAACGTATCGGATGTTATACTATCCGCCTTGATAGTCCGTGGTTAACCGATCGGCAAGGGCTCATTGAGCGGGTCGCGGAAGGGCGCGGCACCGGTGGCGGATGCGCAACAGGCCGACGTGAGGCAGCGAACGGCCGTGGCCGAATGCCTGGCGGCGGCGCTATCGGCGCAGCGAACCAAAGTGACCGTGACGCGTTAGTGCTCGTAAGAGAAGTAACGGATGCAGAGGTGCGCTATGGGCTTCTTCGCTTGGATTTTCGTTGGATTGATTGCCGGCTGGATTGCCGAGCAGATTTCCGGCCGTGAACACGGCCTCATCACCAATCTCGTCGTCGGCGTCATCGGCGCTTTGCTGGGCGGATTCGTCTTTGGTTCGCTGCTCGGCTTCCGCTATGACGAAGGCTTCAACCTGGCGACGATCGCAGTGGCCACTGGCGGCGCGATCATCCTTCTGTGGATCGTTGGCGCCATGCGCTCGCGTCGGACCATCTCGTAACTCTCGTCGAAACGCCGGCATCTGCCGGCGTTTCTATTTCTCGCTGGCGGTATACGTGCGCTCGCCCTCGACGTACGGGCGGATCTGTCGCCACAGCCGGTGATACTCGTTCGCGAACTTTCTCTGATCGTCGACGTCGTCAGCGAGGCGCGAGGCTTCACGCAGGCGTTCCAGATCCTGCAGCGCCTTGTCGACTTCCTCTTTCGTCATCGGCGGCTCCTCTTATCCTGTCGCGAACGATACAGTGCTGCGGACGCGAATGCACACGCGACCACGGGCGCCGTGTCGTCGCAGCGCCGTCACTCCGGGTCGGAGCCGCGCTCGATATCGCGCACATTCTCGTTCAGAAAGGTCGCAACGCGCCAGGCATGCTGGAAGTCCGCCGGCTCGTCCAGCTCGATGCGCATCGGGGAGCCTGCCACGGCGATGAAGCATTCCTCGCCCGGGCCCCTCTTTTCGACTGTGAACTTATCCATCCGCACCTCCATGCCGACCGCCGGGAACCGCCCGTGCCGCGTGGGGTTCTGCAACAAAGCGCCCCGCTCAGGACTAGACGCCATCGTACATTGCGAGGTTCCATGCGTAATTTTCCGTCGCGCAAGTTGATGTTCGCATCGTGCTTTGCGCTGTTTAGTGGGGGCGCAGCCATTGCCGACAAAATGCCCGGGGTCGGACCCAACCCGCAGCTGCCGGCGCCCGACCAGTCATGGTTTCCGACCGTTAACATTGCGCCTGCCGACGGCTGGAAGGACGGCGCTCAGCCTACAGCGGGCGCTGGCCTGCAGGTTGCCGCGTTTGCGCGCGGGCTCGAGCATCCACGTTGGCTCTACGTGCTCCCCAACGGCGATGTGCTCGTCGCCGAGACGAACGCTCCGCCCAAGCCCGCACAGACGGGTATCAAGGCGTGGTTCATGAAGCTGGTAATGCGGCGTGCCACCGGGCCGTCGGAGAGCGCCAATCGTATCCGCCTGTTGCGCGACGCCGATGGCGATGGCGTCGCCGAAGTGAACAAGGTGTTCCTCGATGGGCTGAACTCTCCGTTCGGCATGGCGCTGATCGGTGACGACTTCTATGTGGCCAACACCGACGCCGTCGTGCGCTTCAGTTACAAGGACGGCGCGGCGGTAGGACCGGGCGAAAAGATCGTCGATCTGCCGGGCGGTCCGCTCAATCATCACTGGACGAAGAACATCCTGCCGAGCCGCGACGGCCAACGGCTGTACGTGACGGTCGGCTCCAACAGCAACGTCGGCGAGAACGGCATGGACAAGGAAGAGGGACGCGCGGCGATCCACGAGATCGATTTGCGTACGCGCACCATGCGTCTTTACGCTTCCGGTCTGCGTAATCCGAACGGCATGGCGCTCGAGCCTAAGACCGGCGATCTATGGACCGTCGTCAACGAGCGCGACGAGCTGGGCGACAATCTGGTTCCCGACTACCTCACTCGCGTTCGCGAGGGCGGCTTCTACGGCTGGCCCTACAGCTACTTCGGGCAGCACGTCGATCCGCGCCGCGAAGGCGAACAGCCGGACCTCGTCGCCAAGGCCATCGTGCCCGACTATGGCCTCGGCTCGCACGTCGCGGCGCTGGGTCTGTCGTTCTACGAGGCAGAGCAGCTGCCGCAGCAATACCGGGGCGGCGCCTTTATCGGCCTGCATGGGTCGTGGAACCGCGAGCCGCGTGCTGGATACAAAGTGATCTACGTACCCTTCGCGGACGGCAGGCCCTCAGGCTTACCGGCTGACGTGCTGACCGGCTTTGTCGACGCGCAGGGCAATGCGCAGGGGCGCCCGGTGGGCGTCGCCGTCGACAAGAGCGGCGCACTGCTCGTTGCCGACGACGTGGGCAATACAATCTGGCGCGTCTCGGCTGCGACGCAGGCAGCCGAGGGTCCGGCGAATTAACCGGGTGTCGCGGCGCACGTGTCATGACGGGAACAGCGTGCCGCGTTCGCGGGTTATAGCCTCGACGCTATATGAGGAGTGCGAGCTATGCCGCTTTACCTTCTGCCGTATCTTTATTTCCAGATCGCGCTGGCGGGTCTGGCGATCTCTGCGCCCCATCTCGGCAACGCCGGAACGGAGTAGACGTGATGGCGCGCAAACAGGACCGCAAAGACGACGACAAGAGCTGGGTGCCCGGCCGTAAAGGGCAGGGCGGTGAAGGATTGAGCGAGGGCTATGGCGGCAGCGGCGGCGACGGCACAGGCGCCTCCGGTCCCGAGCATGGCAAGCGATCGAAGCCCGAGGACGACGCCAAGCTGCGCAAGAAAATCAATCGAGATAAGGACTACAGCCCGTCGCTTCCCTCGCGCGAGACGCTAGCCCGCGTCCTACGCTGAAGGTGCCATTGATCGGTTGGATGGGCCGCCGTACACAAGGGGCCGCCAACTGATCGGGTACCCAAATGCCTCTTCTCCGGTTTGACGTATACGAAGGCCGCACGGACGCTGAGTTGAAAGCGCTTCTCGACGCGGCTCACCGCGCGATGCTCGCTGCCTTCAAGGTGCCCGAGCGCGACCGCTACCAGATCGTCACCGAGCACAAGCCGTCGCGGATGATCATGGAGGACACGGGGCTCGACATCCCGAGGACGGACAAGTTCGTCTTCGTGCACGTGTTCACCCGCCCACGCGGGCGGGAAGCCAAGCAGCGCTTCTACAAGCTGCTCACCGACGAATTGCAGAAGAGCTGCGGAATCGCACCATCGGACGTGATGGTATCGATGGTCGAAAACACCGACGAGGATTGGTCGTTCGGGCTCGGAAGGGCGCAGTTTCTGGAAGGTGATCTTTAGTTCTGCGCCGCAGGGCCCTTCGGGGCGTGCTCGGCCAGCAGCGAGCGAAGCATCCGCACGACGCGCTGCGCCGGTCCGGTGGAGCAGCACTGGATGGAAATGCGGGCGCCCTCGAACAGAAGAAACACTTCGTCGGCAAGCTGCTCGGGGTCGGCGTACCCCGCTTCACGGAACAGGGTGACGATGCGATCGCGCTTGCGCGTCTTGTAATCGTCGATGATCTGCCGCGCCGGATGGTCGATCTCGCGGAGTTCGACAGCAGCATTGGCGATAGCACAGCCGCGATCACACGAGCCGAGAACGACGTGCTCGACGTAATTCAGCCAACCCTCGAGCTGTGCTGCCGGATCGCCGGGATGTTCGCGCGCTAACGTCTCCCAGACGTCGTCGCCTTCCCGGGCGAGTTCGGTCAGATAAGCAGCGATCAACTCGTCCTTGGAACCAAAGTGACGGTAAAGCGTCATTTTGTTCGTCGCGGCGGCTTCCGCGATGGCCTCGACCCCCACGGCGCGAATGCCGTGACGATAGAAAAGCTCGCGTGCCGCCGTCAGAATCCGCTGGCGGGGCGGAGCCTGCTGAGCATCACTGGCGCGGTTAACAGTTCTCGTCATAGCCCTCTTGACATAGGGTGTTACCGGTCAGTATACCAGACCTAGAGTTACCGGTCAGTAACATGTCGTGCAGTGGCTGTCACGCCCCTCGTTTCGCAACTGCACCAAGTTTCCGGAGGCGGGGTCATGCAGGTAGATAGCACGCTCGACGACCACAGGGTTCATCGCGGTGACGTAGCTCAGGATTGCGCCCGCCATATACTTTGCCTCACCAGCAGCCCGCGCGGCGACACCTCCTATTCCACGCTCGTCGGTATGCGCGTCCTGCGCGAACTGCGGCAAGTCTATCCTGACGCCACCGTCACGATTCGCGATCTTGCACGCAATCCTCTTCCGCACGTCGACGAGGATTTTGCCACCGCCACGCGCTCTGTTGCCGGCCCGCGGACGGACCGCCAGCATGCCCTGATCGAGCGTTCCGACGCTCTGATCGAGGAGTTGATGGACGCCGATGTCCTGGTCATCGCTTCGTCGATGATCAATCTCGGAGTGCCATCGACGCTGAAGACGTGGGTCGATCACGTGGCGAGGCCGGGTCGCACCTTCCGCTACACGCGGACTGGCGAAATGCAGGGCCTGCTTCGCGGGCGCCGCGCCATTCTGGTCCTCACCCGGGGCGGCATCTATTCGCAAGGCCCCCAGCGGGCCTGCGAGCACGACGAGAGCTATCTGCGCTCGGCTTTGGGTCTGATGGGCATCGAAGACGTACAGTCCATCGTCGCGGAAGGCTTGGCGTTGGGGCCGGAGGTCGCCGAAAGAGCGATTGATGCCGCCATGCGCCGCGCAGGAGCAGTAGCTGGTGTTCTTGCGGCCGCCTGATTATCGGGCCAAGCCGCAGCCGTAGTGATCAACTCGAGGGGCGCATTGGCGCCCCGCCACTTTATCGAACGGACAACATGTCTCTCAGGACCTCTATCCGCCCCGCAATTGCCCTGGCGCTGATTACCGCCCTGCTCGCAGGTTGCGGGAGCGATGAGGCACAGTCTCCCGCGGCCGCCGCTCCGCCTGCGCCGAGCGTCACCGTTGCCAAGCCCGTCCAGAAGCAGGTTACCGAGCGCGACGAGTATGTCGGGCGCTTCGTTGCGTACGATTACGTCGAGGTTCGCGCACGCGTATCTGGCTATCTGGATAAGATCCACTTCAAGGACGGTCAACTCGTCAAGCAGGGTGAGCTGTTGTTCACCATCGACCAGCGGCCGTTCCAGGCGGCGGTCGAGCAGGCAAGTGCAGCCGTCAAGCAGGCGGAAGCCAATCTCGCTTTCGCCGAGAGCGACCTGAAGCGCGGCGAGAGCCTGCGTACAGGCACGACGATCACCCAGCAGGCGCTCGACCAGCGTTTGCAGGCTTCGCGAGTTGCGGCGGCGTCGGTGACGGCGCAGCAGGCGGCGCTCGAGCAAGCCCAGCTGGACCTGCAGTTCACGGAGCTGAAGGCACCTATCTCCGGCCGCATCGGCGATCGCCGGGTATCGGTCGGCAATCTGATCTCCGGTGGCGCGTCTGGCAGCACGACGCTGCTCGCAACGATCGCGTCCATCGATCCGATCCGCTTCGAGT